>Ga0247727_10001942_pt1 | contig 47889 bp, 49 predicted proteins | sample WisWelCaveWW1625_FD_202498 | JGI IMG/M metagenome (GOLD analysis project Ga0247727, IMG submission 202498) | Biofilm microbial communities from Wishing Well Cave, Virginia, United States - WW16-25 | ecosystem: Environmental > Aquatic > Deep subsurface > Groundwater > Cave microbial mat | place...
TTAGACATACGGTAAAATTCTACCAGCCCGTCGAAGGAGAAAGGCAACTGCTCAGGCTCGGCGGATAGTTACGGAGAAAGATTCCAAATGCGACTGAACCGCTTTGCCAAATACGCCTGGGGCGTGTTGGCTTACAATATTCTCGTCATTTTGTGGGGCGACTACGTGCGCGCCACTGGCTCCGGGGCCGGGTGCGGCGGCCACTGGCCCACCTGCAACGGCGACATTATCCCACGCGCGCCGCAAGTGGAAACACTTGTCGAGTTCTCGCATCGGGCCACCAGTGGCCTGGCGTTGGTGCTGGTGATTGGCCTGGCGGTGTGGGCATTCCGGGCTTATCCCAAAGGCCATATCGCCCGGCGTGGAGCAGTTGCCTCACTGATCCTGATCATTGCCGAAGCCTTGATCGGCGCCGGGCTGGTGCTGTTTGAACTGGTGGCCCACGACGACTCGTTGGCTCGCGCCGTTTCCACCTCACTACACCTGGTCAACACCTTCATGCTGTTAGGGGCAATCACCCTCACCGCGTGGTGGGCGTCGGGCGGCGAGCCGCTGGAATTGCGCGACACCGCTGTCGCGCCATTGTTGTTGAGCGCGCTCTCGATGCTGGTGTTGGGTATGAGCGGGGTTATTGCCGCGCTGGGCGACACCCTCTTCCCTTCAGCCTCCTTTTTCGAAGGGCTGGTTCAGGATGTGTCACCCACAGCACACCTCTTCATTCGCTTGCGAACCTATCACCCGTTCATCGCCGTAGCCGTCGGCCTGCACCTGGCGGTGGTCGCCAGCCTGTATGGCTTCCCTCATCCAAAGCGAACGGTCAAGCGGCTGGCGCTGGCGCTGGTCATCGCCGTCGTCACGCAATGGATTGCTGGCCTGGTGAATGTTGTCCTGCTGGCGCCGGTGTGGATGCAACTCCTTCACCTCCTTCTGGCCGACACGATCTGGATCCTGCTGGTGTTGATGTCGGCAGGCGTGCTGGCGCGTTTGCCTGAAGATGAACCTCTTGGAGCGGCAGTTGACTATGCTCATCTCTAACCAACAAAAGGTATACAAACTCAGCGGCCTGAATGAAAGCGGCCTTGACCCCGACCCCTTTGTTCAATTTGGCAAATGGTATCAACAAACGGTGGCTGCCAACCTTGTTGAGCCAAACGCCATGACGCTGGCGACTGCCACTAAAGATGGCATCCCCTCGGCCCGCATGATTCTGCTCAAGAGTTTCGACGAAGACGGTTTCGTCTTCTACACCAACTATGAAAGCCAAAAAGGGCGCGAGCTGGCTGAGAACCCTCACGCGGTGCTGGTGTTTTATTGGGCAGAGTTGGAACGGCAGGTGCGAGTGGATGGTGAGGTAAGGCGGGTATCCCGCGAAGAGTCGGAAGCGTATTTCAGAATACGCCCCGTTGGCAGCCAGCTTGGCGCGTGGGGGTCCCGGCAGAGCCAGGTGATTCCCAGCCGCGAGTTCCTGGAAGAACGATTGAATGAATTGGAGGCTGAGTATCAGGATCGTGAGATTCCGACGCCGCCGTTCTGGGGCGGCTACCGCCTCTCGCCCCAAACCTTTGAGTTCTGGCAGGGCCGCCCGAACCGTTTGCACGACCGTTTGCGTTACACAAGACAAAGTGATAACCGTTGGCTGATTGAGCGATTGTCGCCATAATTCTTTGCTATGCAAGCTATTTATCCCATTCTTGAATTCGATCCTTCCCCAACTGCCATCCTCGAGCCGCATTTGATTCACGACAAGATTGATGTCCCTGAACATTGCGTGGTGTGCTTCTTCGCCGAAGTGTTCGACACGCTCAAGGCTAACGGCAAGTTGAAGGTTGTGGCCGTGCAGAGAAGCGAGATTGGCGACAACCCGGTTTATGAACTTGATATGGATGGGCGGCGGCTGGCGGCGTTTCACCCTGGTGTGGGCGCGCCGCTGGCCGGGGCATTTTTGGATGAGGTAATCGCTCTGGGTTGCAGGAAGTTTATCGCCTGTGGCGGGGCGGGAGTGTTGAATCGTGAGATCGCCGTTGGGCATCTGGTCGTGCCAGCCTCGGCGGTGCGCGACGAAGGTACGTCGTATCACTACCTGCCGCCGGGCCGCGAAGTGAGCGCCAGCCCGGAAGGCGTGGCCGCTATCGAACAGGCGCTCAAGGCCGATGGCATTGATTACATCGTCGGCAAAACGTGGACGACGGATGGAATTTACCGCGAGACGCCCGACAAAGTTAAGCTTCGTAAAGAAGAAGGCTGTGTTACGGTCGAGATGGAAGCCGCCGCCTTCTTTGCCGTTGCCCAATTCCGGGGCGTGACCTTCGCCCAAATTCTGTACGGCGGCGACAACCTGGACAGCGACAAGTGGGATTCGCGGCACTGGGACAAGCAGGCCTCGATCCGCGAGAAGCTATTCTGGCTGGCGGCTGAGGCGTGTTTGAAGTTGTAATCACATGGTAAAATCGCCTCGATGACCGCCCAACTTCCTCCCGCTGAACGCCCCCGCAATCCGCACACTGAAGCGCTTCACAAGCGCGACACTTTTTGGCAAATTTATTTTCCGATGTGGCTGGCTCTGTTGGTGGTATTAGCCGTTTGCATCCTGGCCGCGATCTCGGCCTTTGCCGACGGGGGCGCCGTCGGGCGGTTGTGGGCCGACATCTCATTAGTGTTCCTCGTCCTGCAGGCGATGGTGTTTACCTTGCCTCTGCTTTTCATCTTCGGCGGGCTGGCTTATGGCGTCGGCTACGTCATCCCTAAACTGCCGCCGTATTTCAAGATTGCTCAGGACTACGTGGCGCTGGCCGCCAGCGAAGTCAAACGCCTGACGCGCTATGTAGAAGAGCCGGTTCTACAATTCAAAAGTGGCGTGGCCGGCTTCGATCAGTTTGTGCAGAGCGCGCGGCGCTTTTTCCGGTTCAAGTAACAGACCTTACGCAAAGGTGACTGTCACTGGCTACAAGACCGCGAGATTCCAGGCGCTCGGAGCCAGTGACAGTCACCTGAAGTTCGGAGGCGCGACTATGGAAGAAGGAACCGAATTGGATTGGCGAGTGAAGGCCCTGATCGTCGGCGGGATCGTAGGGGCCATCGCCGGTGTTGGGGCGGCTTATCTCTACATCCGCAACATCGAAGAGGCCGGCCAGGAACCGAAGCTGGCGACGAAGGACGCCATGACGATCGGGTTTTCGCTTGTCTCTCTAATCAAGCAGATTGGCAATCTGGGCGGTTAAAGTGAAGTTGGGCCGCTCGTTGCAACTGTCGCTAAAGTTTACGCACTACGCATTCATTATGCACCAATGGAGCACGAACAGCCGAAAGTAGATAACGAATTCAGGTTGCCGGGTAATTTGCGAAGCACAGTTGCCGTCTTTCTCGTTATCGTTTGTGGCGGCGGTTGCCTCTTCCTGTATTTCAGTTTTATCTCTTTTCCATCCACCGATGCAATTGCAACAGGACCTCAGGAAAGTTGGCCTCTAATTACACAACACAGTTCTCGCCAGGCCCATTTGGCTCGTTTTGAGCCTGAAATCGGGCTTTTTCGAGCTAATCACAACTGTGTTCAGCAATTTAGGTCTTGGTTTCCTGAGCTCCTGTGCAAGACAATATCTGAACGCCGTTGTGAAAGAAGACTTAAAGGGAACTATGGCTTGGGTTGACAAAGACTGTCAGCAAGCAGCGCGCGAACGCGCCCAGAAGGATATTGACCAGTTCGGCAACTCAGAAGTTCGGAACATAGCCGTTGAAGTAGGCTATGGCAGTGGTAGTGATGACCAATTTCAATACGCAAGGGTGACTTTCGAATATCGCAAACGGAGTGAGACCAACTGGCAAGATGGGCAAATACAAATTCTCACCGACCATGCTGTACCCGGATTTCGCTATACTTGCGGCAACGTTTTCAATGGACGATGAGTGAAAGTCAAGGCGGAAAAGCAAATGCGACGAGGGTTGCACACATCCGGCAGGCTGGTGATTTTAGGTCAGCGTGACCCATTCATAGGGCGGCCCAACGCGACCGTTGGACGGCGTCCTCCGAGTGAACGCAGATTCTGATAGGAGAGGCAGGAAAAGATGAATTACCCAGTGGTCATCATTTCCCAATATCAGGCCTCTCTCGAAATGCTCAAGCAGACTATCGCCAGATGCCCCGAGTCGATTTGGAATAGTCCAGGCGACAAGACGAAGTTCTGGCACATCGCTTACCACGCGCTCTTCTATACCCATCTTTATCTGCAAGACTCAGAGCAGGCATTCACGCCATGGACCAAGCATCGAAAAGAATATCAGTTCATCGGACAGCTCCCCTGGCCGCCACATGCGCCACCGCAAATCGGCAAGCCTTACGATAAGGACAGCGTTCTCGAATATCTTGCCTTGTGTCAGCGACAAGTTGCGGAGAGAGTGCCCCAACTGAACCTGGAAGCCACGTCGGGCTTTGACTGGTTGCCTTTCAGTAAGTTGGAGCTACAGTTCTACACTATCCGCCATATTCAACAACATACTGGAGAATTGATGGAGCGGCTCGGAACGCGGGCGGACGTGGAGATCGATTGGGTGGGAATGAAGCACGGGTGAGCCGAAGGAGACAGAGGAGATCGCGGCAGGCTGCGAGTGCACCAATATCGGGCGCACTCGCGACTCGCGCGGCTGATGCGCCACCGTTGGTGCGCTCCTGTGACAGGAAAGTATGCCGCCTCCAACCCCCTATCCAGAGCTAAACGCAGTCCTTCGTGAGTTGGTAGCCGGCGTTCAGGGTGTTCTGGGTGACACATTCCTCGCCGCCTGCCTGCAAGGCTCGTTCGCGGTGGGCGATTTTGATCGCCACAGCGATGTTGACTTCGTCATCGCCGTCGAGCAAGAATTGTCGGATGATCAAGTTCAGGCTCTGCAGGCCATGCACGAGCGCATCTATCACCTCGATTGCAACTGGGCACAACACCTGGAAGGGTCCTATTTCCCGACGGATGTCCTGAGGCGCTATTCTCAGCGCGGCAAGCAACTCTGGTATCTCGACAATGGAAGCCGGTCGCTTGTCCACTCCGAGCATTGCAACACCATCGTCGTTCGATGTGTGGTGCGCGAGCATGGCGTCACCCTGGCCGGGCCGAGTCCGGGGACGCTGGTCGATCCGATACCCGTTGAGATGCTGCGCCAGGAGATCATGGAAGTCATGAACGGGTGGGGGCGGCAAATCCTGGCTGAACCCGGGCATTACAACAACCGGTTCTATCAAACGTTTATCGTCTTGAGCTACTGCCGCATGTTGCACGATCTCCAAGACGGATGCCCCGGCTCCAAGCGCGCCGGAGTTGAGTGGGCCAAAGCGGCGCTGGACCCATCCTGGGCAGGGCTGATTGATAGAGCGTGGGGCGGGCGCCCGAACCCGGCTCTCTCAGTCCGGCAACCCGCTAACCCCGAAGACTTCAAGCTTACCCTGGAGTTCGTCCAGCACATCATCCAGGCAAGTACGAAGTATTTTGCGGATGTAGAGGTTGGTAGAACAAAACACCCGGCTCGATCCAAGCGTTACGCGCCCTAGTCGCTTTCAGAGACCATCTGAAAAATCATTGTTCTGGCGGAAGTTGTACTTCCGCCGCCGCACGCTTCGCGAACTGCGGCGGGAACTAATTTTCAGATGCACTCTCATCATGTCGCAGGACTTGCAAGGTTACTTGTAGGTCCTGTTTTTGCCTGGTGATTACCCATAAGTCTGGTTCGCCCGCAGTTCGCGAAGCGTGCGGGCGCGAGCGGCACGCTTCGCGAACTGCCGCCCGAACTTGTGAATAATCATCAGTGTTTTTTTTGCCTCTTGACTCCTCCGTTTTCAGATATAAAATATGAACGACCGTTCATTTTTTATGGCATATTACTATGGCTGAAGACTCTGCGGAAAAACCACTTTCCAAAGGCGAGCAAACCCGGGCCGCCATTATTGAAGCCGCCTACGCTCTGTTTCTGAAGAAGGGCTATCACGGCACAAGCATGCGCCAAATTGCCGGGCGCGCCGACCTGGCCCTGGGCGGCATCTACAACCACTTTGCCGGCAAAGACGAAATCTTTGCCGCTGTGCTGGACGCCTACCACCCGTATCACACCATTTTCCCGGCGCTGGAAAAAACCGAGGGCGAGACCGTCGAACTGTTCATGCGCGACGCCGCCCGGCGAGTCAAGAACGAAATAGAAGGAAGCGAGACCAAACTCCTGCCGCTGATCTTCATCGAACTGGTCGAATTTCAAGGCCGCCACCTGGCTACCCTGGCCGAGAAGTTGATGCCGACCATTCTCGCCTTTGTTCAGCGTCTCGTCGGGCGGCGGGGCAAACTTCGCAACGTCCCGCCGCCGATCATGCTCCGCATGTTGTTTGCCACCTTCGCCGGTTATCTCATGACAGAAATGGTATTGAAGAATGTCCCTGTTTTCAAAAACATAGAACTGGACTGGTTTGACGGCATGATGGACGTTTATTTGCACGGCATACTCGAACCGGAGGCCTGATGTTCAACACCCGGCTGTTCTCCCTGATCCGCAAAGAATTCATCCAAATCACCCGCGACCCGCGCACGCTGGCCCTCGTCATCATCATTCCGGTGATGCAGTTGTTCCTGCTCGGTTACGCCGCCAACAACGACGTGCGCAACGTGCCGTTGGCCGTGCTCGATCAAGATCGTAGTCCCGAAGCCCGCGCCCTGCTCGACGCCTACCGCGCCGCCGACTATTTTCGGATCGCCTACGACGTTGATTCGGAAGATGAACTGCGGGCGTTGATTGACGGCGGCAAGGCCCGCGCCGGGTTGATCATCCCGCCCGACTATGGCCGACAGCTCCACAGCGGCGGTTCGGCGCAGGTGGCTTTCATCCTGGATGGCAGTGATCCCACAGTGGCCGCCACCGCGCTCTCGGCGGCCAAACTCATCGGCCAATCGAAGTCCACCGAGATTATGAGCGAGCGATTGGCGCGACGCGGCGCGGTCTTGCAAACCACCCTGCCCGTAGATGTGCGCACTCAAGTCTGGTACAACCCTGACCTCGTCAACGCCTACTTCATGATCCCCGGCGTCATCGGCATGATCCTCTACGCCATCACCTCCATCCTCACCGCCACCGCCATCGTGCGCGAACGGGAGCGCGGCACCATCGAACAACTGATCGTCACCCCCATCCGCTCCTGGGAACTCATCGTCGGCAAATTGCTCCCCTACACCACCCTCGCCTTGTTCAACACGGTTGAAGTGCTGGTCATCGGCGCGTGGTGGTTTCATGTTCCGGTGCGCGGCAGTGTGGTGCTCCTCCTGGCCCTCTCGGCCCTCTTCCTCATGTCCAGCCTCGGCATTGGCCTGTTTGCCTCCTCGATTGCCAACACCCAGCAGGAAGCCATGCTCACCGTGTGGATGACCCTCCTGCCCGGCATTTTCCTCTCCGGCTTCTTCTTCCCGCTCGAAGCCATGCCGCCCATCCTGCGCTATCTTTCGTACCTCATGCCCCTGCGCTATTACCTTGCCATCATCCGCACCATCTTGCTCAAGGGCGTTGGCATCGCCGAAATCCAAAACGAAATCATCGCCCTCGCTATTTTCGGCGTGGGCATTATGACTGCGGCGGCTCTGCGCTTCCGCAAGCGCCTCGACTGAAAATTAGAGAATTAGAGGAATAGAGAATTCTCTAATCCTCTAATCTCCACAAGGAGATTATCATGCACCCTAATCCCAAACGTATCATACCTGTTGTCATTCTCCTTGCCATTGTCGGTATTGCGTACTGGCTCTACATCAACAATCGTGCGTCGGCGCAGGACGATGCCATTAATGCCTCAGGCACCATTGAGGCCACTGAAATCAACATTGTCCCTGAACTGGCCGGAAAGGTTAGCGTTATCAACGTTGCCGAAGGAGATATGGTGAAAGCTGGTGATGTGCTTGTCCAGTTGGACGATAAGCTTCTTCAGGCCCAACGGGCCCAGGCGGCGGCGGCATTGGCTGTAGCCCAGGCCAATTACGACTCGTTGAATGCTGGGGCCATTGCCGAACAATTGAAGGCGGCCCTGGCTCGCGCCGAAAAGGATTTGCTTGATGCCCAACAGGCGCTCGACACATTGAATGATGCCGCCGCACTGACCACTGCTCAGGCAGAGGCCGACGTTGCCCGCGCCCGCGACCTGCTCGACAAAGCCCAACAACGACTGAGAAATTTGAACAACCCCGATATAGAGTTCTATCAAACACGAGTCGATAGAGCCCAGGATGCTCTAATCGTCGTCCAGCAGAACGCCGAGATTATTGACATCGGTTCGCTAGAGGCCAGTTTGCAAGCCGCCCGCGATGCGCTGAAAATAGCTGAAGATCGGTTGGGGGCGGTGAAGGCCGCCATCGCCGGTTGCCCGAATTGCGATCCGAAGCGCTCCGTGACCGTGGATCGAATCCCGATGACGCTGGACGACGCGCAGGATGCCTACAACGACATACTCAACCGTGTGCGTGAACTCGAACTCAAAATCGATCAAGCCAAGCGCGGCAATGAAAACGCTCTCAAAGACGCACAGGACGCGCTCGACGATGCCAAGCAAGATTTGGAATGGGCGCTGGCTGGCCCGGATGCAATTGACGAGGCGATTGTCAAGGCTGATATGGATTTAGCGGAAGCCAAACTGGCCGATGCCCAACGCCATTACGACGAAGTGAAATCCGGGCCTGACTCTGATAAGCTGGCAGCAGCGGAGGCGCGGCTGGCGATGGCTCAAACGGCCCTGGCCGCCGCCAAAGAAGCGGCGGCTCCGGATCGACTTGATGCGGCGAAGGCGCAAGTGGATATGGCGCAAGCGGCGCTCAACGTCCTCGATGTGCAAATTGCCAAGTTGATGCTGGCGACGCCGATTGATGGAACGGTGCTCGCCCGTGCTGTCGAACCGGGCGAGGTCGTGTTACCCGGCTCCATCTTGCTTGTCGTCGCCGACTTGAATGAATTGCAGATCACTGTCTATGTGCCTGAAGACCGCTATGGCGCGATCAACCTTAATCAAACGGCCACCGTCGCCGTTGACTCGTTCCCCGGCGAAAATTTCACGGCCGCCGTTGTGCGCATCGCCGACAAAGCCGAATTCACGCCGCGCAACGTGCAAACCGCCGAAGGCCGGCGAACCACCGTCTTCGCCGTCAAACTTTCGATTGACAACCCGAACGGAAAACTGAAGCCAGGGATGCCCGCCGACGTGTCCTTTGGAAAATGAAAGTTTTCGCCATGATCCAGAAGTTGACTCAACTTTCAAAGACACACACCTGAGCCGAGCATGAGCATTTTAGTTGCCGCAAACGATTTGCAAAAATCATTCGGCCCGCTTGCGCGCAAGGCAGTGGACGGCGTCAGTCTGGCCGTCTCTGCCGGGGAGGCCTACGGGTTAGTTGGGCCGGACGGGGCAGGCAAAACGACGACGATGCGCCTGCTCGTCGGCGCGCTGAAGATTGACAGCGGCGCGGTATCTATCGGCCGGCACGACCTGCGCAAGCACGGCGAGGAAGCGCGGGCGATGATCGGCTACCTGGCCCAGCGCTTCAGCCTATACACCGACCTGACGGCGCTGGAGAACTTGCGCTTCTTTGGCGAAGTGCGCGGCCTGGGAGGCAAAGCGTTTGCGGAGCGCGCCGCCGAACTCTTCAGGTTCGTCGGCCTGGCCGGGTTTGAGGATCGGCTGGCGGGAAATATGTCGGGCGGCATGAAGCAGAAGCTGGGGCTGGCGACCGCCCTCATTCATCGCCCGCAGGTGCTTCTGCTCGACGAGCCAACGGCCGGTGTTGATCCGGTGACCCGGCAAGATTTCTGGCAGCTCATCATTCGCCTGCTCGCCGAGGGCGTGGCCGTCGTCGTCAGCACGCCTTACATGGACGAGGCCGTCCGCTGTAACCGGCTCGGCTTCATGTATCAAGGCCGAATCCTTACTCAGGGCACGCCGCGTGAACTGACAGCCAGTATGAATGGCCGGGTGCTGGAACTGATCGCGCACCCGAAAGACAAGGCGCGTGATGTCTGTTTGGCCGACGCCGACGTGGAGGATGCCCTGGCGTTTGGCGACCGCCTCCACTTGAGAGTCCGCCAAACCGAGGGGCCGCTGACGCGGCTGCCCGGGGCGCTGAGTCAAGCTGGCGTCGCCGTTGATCGCCTGCGCCCGATCCCGCCCAATTTGGAAGATGCGTTCATCTCGTTGCTGGCGGCCCAAACCTAAATAGAAAGGTATTTGCGTTTATAAAACACTACAAAGAATCAAGGCGCTTCGCGTAACGAATTCGTTACTTTCCCAAATTCGTTGTAGTCTTGGAATTGAGGCCATGCCAGACGTTGCAATTGAAGTTCATGAGCTGACCAAACAGTTTGGCGATTTCACTGCCGTCGATCACGTCAGCTTTACAGTTCAGCGCGGCGAGGTGGTGGGTTACCTGGGGCCAAATGGAAGCGGCAAGACGACGACGATGCGGATGTTGCTCGGCCTCTTACAACCTACAGCGGGCGAGGCCAAAGTGCTGGGTTACGACATCCGCAAGCAAGCCGAGTCGATCCGCCCGCTGGTCGGCTACATGAGCCAGAAGTTTGCCCTTTATGAAGACCTGACCGTGCGCGAAAACCTGGTATTTTATGCAGGGGTGTATGGGATGACGCCGGAGCAATATCGCCCGCGAGTGAAAGAAGTGCTGGCGCTGATCGGACTCGCCAGGCGTGAAAACGAACGGGCAGGCGAACTTTCCGGTGGTTGGCGGCAGAGGCTGGCGCTCGGCATTGCCCTGATTCACGGCCCTCAACTTTTGTTCCTCGACGAGCCGACGAGCGGAGTCGATCCTTCGGCCCGGCGGGAATTTTGGGATTTGATTTACACGCTGGCTGAGGAGGGAGCGACTGTTTTTGTCAGCACTCATTACATGGATGAGGCCGAGCATTGCGGGCGGCTGGGCATTATGTACAACGGCAAGTTGATGGCGATGGATACGCCGAGCGCGCTCAAGGCTTCGCAACTCAAAGGCCCGGCCTGGAATGTGGTGGCCGACCCATTGCTCCCGGCTCTGGAGGCGTTGACGGCGGCAACGGGAGTCCATCGCGCCGGTTTGCTCGGCGATCATCTGCACGCAATCACGCTTGGCAACGCTCACACCGCCGCGAGTCTGCAAGCGGCGCTGACGGCGCGTGGCATTACAGCCACGGTCGAGGAGGCCGAGCCGACGCTGGAGGATGTGTTTGTGGAGTTGGCGGGGAAGGGTGTAACTATTTGAGCAATCGCAACGCCGTCTCGGCCAGCATGGCCGCGCCGACCGGAAGCGCATCTTCATCCAAGTCCCAGTCTGGTGTGTGAACGTAGCGCGGCTCACCGCCGGGTTTTTTGACTCCGAGGCTAAACATCGCGCCGGGTGCGAGGCGCGTCATGTAACTGAAGTCTTCTGCGCCGAGAGTGTTCTTCGGCGGGGCCACACCGTCTTCGCCAAGCAGGTCTGCGCCCACTGCGCGAATTTGATCCACGACGGCGGCGTCGTTGATCATGCCCGGATAGCCGCGCTCGATCTCCAATTGGTAGTCGCCGCCCAGCGCCCGCGCGATCTCCAGACAACGTTTCACTTCGTCAACCAGTTGGTCACGCACGTTGTCGTCGGCGCTGCGCAGAGTTCCTTCGAGGTAAACGGATTGCGGGATGACGTTGGAGGCCGCCCCGCCTTGAACCACGCCCAACGACAACACCGACGGCTGAAACGGATCGATCCGGCGCGAAGGCACAGCATACATTGCGTTCAACACCTGCGTGGTGAGCCAGATCGGATCGTTTGCCAGATCGGGGTGCGCGCCGTGCCCGCCTTTGCCGATGATGTGCGCCTTGAACGAGTCCACTGCGCCGCTAGCCTTGCCGGCCATGACGCTCACTTTGCCAACGTCCAGCGTGCCATCTACGTGCAAAGCGATTACGGCGTCCACGCCCTTCATCGCGCCGTCGTCAATCATGCGCGGCGCGCCGCTGATGCCCTCGTTGTCGGCGATTTCTTCCGAGGGTTGAAAGAGCAACCGAATCAGGCCGGGAAGTTTTTCTTTCGCCAACAGCATTGCCACGCCCAACAGCATCGTCGTGTGCGCGTCGTGGCCGCAGGCGTGCATCTTGCCCGGGTTCTGCGATTTGTATTCGACCTCGTTGGCTTCCAAAATCGGCAGGGCGTCCATGTCGGCGCGGATGGCGACCACGGGGCCGTCGCCGTCGCCCAGGTAGCCGACCACGCCGGTTTTGCCGACTCCGGTCTGGCACTCGACGCCCAATTCGCCCAGCGTGCGGGCCACCAGGTCGGCGGTCTTGAAAACGTCGAAGCCGAGTTCGGGGTTGCGATGAATTGCCCGGCGAAGTTCGACGAGACGGGGCTTGAGGGTTTGGGCTTTGTTGAGCATGAGGTTCTCTATCCAAACAGGAATTATCAGCGAGGCGCTACTTTGCCAAATCCCTCTGCCAGGTACTGCCGAATTTCTTGCATTATCTGTCCCGGCGCGCAAATGACGAGGCCGCTACGGCCGGCCACTTCAGTTGGCTCGATCAGATGTTTGACGTCGAGCGTCACGAGACGATGGGGTTTGGCAATCACAGCGGCGGCAATGATAGGCGCATCTTTGGGATCAACCACGACTTTGAGCCACGGGGCGACTTCTGCTGCAGAAGGGTCAGGTTGCACTACCCAATTGGTTGCGCCAGCTACGCGCCGGAATGGATCGAGTGACAGTGGTTGCTTCCAACGCAAACTTTCTTCGACTTCGTGGAGGATATAGGGGCAGAGGGTAAGTTGGACAAGGCCAAGTTCGGCAAGGGCCAGGAGGGCGCGGCTTGCGCCTGTGCTAGAAGTGACGGCTGAGTAAATGACGCTTGAGTCAACGAAAAGCTTAACCGGCGTTGGCGCGGACGAGGTCGCCATATTGCTCCTCAAAAAGATTGGCCCGGATTTCTTGGCCGGTTTCCATCAGGTCTTCAAATGTTGCGCCGACTTCGGTCATCAGGTTGTTGAGCGTGTCTAATGCTTCAAGAACTACCAGCGGTTTCGGCAGAATGAGCCAGTATCCTTCAACCTGCACCAGCGTGAGTTGGCCGCCGGCCTCTAATTTAAGCTCGGTGCGGAAATCTGCCGGGAGTGTGAGTTGTCCGTTGTTGTCCAACTCAACAGTGTATTGCTTAATAGTGGTTGCGGCTTCCATAGCTTCCTCCTGCCTGTATTATAGCCGACTCACGGGCAAAACTTCCTCGCCGCTTCCCAAACAGTTTTCATCGCTTCGACTGGAAACGGACCCGCGTTGTCGCCGTCGCCGCCGCTGGTGGCGGTGGCCGCCCCCACCGGCTGATCCACGCCGGTTTGCAGAGAGAAGGTGACGACGTTGTCCTCGATGGTGGCCGGGCCGGGCCAGTCAATAGCCCGCCCACGCGAGTCGACGGCGGCCAATACAATCTTGCCGTCGGCAAAGCTTTGGCGAGTAAACGTGTCGCCGCCGAGAGTCACCATCACGCTTTGAAACGTCCAGATTTGCGGCGCGGCGCGGACGTCGGCCAGATACACGCGCACGGTGCTGGTGGGGTAGTAGCCGAAGGCGCGCTCGACGCGCACAATGTCGAGATAGGCGGGCAAGCCGTTGGCGTCGCCGAGTGGATCGTTGGTGCTTTGGCTGCTGACACTGCCGCCGGCATCACGAATTTCCTGGGCGCCGTTCGCCGGATCGTAAATCAGCGTGCCGCCCGCTTCGAAGTTGATGCCGACGCCGAACGACGGCGGTAGTTGCAGGTTGTGGATCAGAATGAGTTGGCGCGGGCCGGGAGTGAGTGTGCGAGGGCCATCAATGATCATCGGCCCAATCTTGGTGTCAATGGTGAAGGTGAAATTTTGCCAGTCGAAGCGATAGAGACCGATCTCGGTTTTGGCGTCGGTGCGAAAGAGGCAAGCGGCGGACACGGGCGTGGCGGTGGGCGGAGTGCGAGTGAGCGGGTGGGCGGTGCCGAGCAGAGTTGCTGTGGGGGCGGGGGACGCCTGAAGTTCGGCGGGGGGTGTGGGAGTCGCAGAGGTGCAGGAAATGAAGGAAATTAGGGAAATGAGGATGAGAGGGCGCATAGAAAAATCTGCAATCACAAAGCTACAACCCGCAATGAGTATAATCGCGGAATGCGAATTTCATGGAAACAAGTTTTGCCGTGGCTGGGGCGCGGGTTGATGCTGTGGGCGATGTTGCGGATGCCGGCCGTGTCGCAACCGTTGATTGTGATTGGCGAGCAACAGACGGTGACGACACTGCACCCAAACGTGTGCGCCCACACCCGGCTGACGGATGAGGTGGAAGAGTGGAAGATTCAGCGCACGCTGGTCATGGTGCGCGAGATGGGCGCGCCGTGGATCGTCGAGTATTTTCCGTGGGCGTACTACGAAGGAGCAAAGGGCGACTTTAACTTTTCGCACGCCGACATGGTGATTGACCACGCCGAGGCCCAGGGGTTGACCGTCATTGCCCGGTTGGGCCTGGTTCCGGCCTGGGCCAGACCCAGGCCCGAAGCCCAACAGACGACCGACGCCTATCTCGACGAAGACCACTACGACGACTTCGCCAACTACGTGAGCAAATTTGTCGCGCGCTATCGTGGCCGAATCAACCACATCATCATCTGGAACGAGCCGAACCTGTCGCTGGAGTGGGGCTATCGTCAAGTTGACCCGGCAGGCTACGTTGAGATGTTGAAGTTGGCCTATCAGGCGGCGAAGCAGGCTGACCCCGACGTGCTGGTGTTAGGGGGCGCACTAGCCCCGACGCTGGAGCCGGAAGGTTCACCCTGGGGCATGAACGATTTGCTGTACTTGCAGAAGATGTACGACGCCGGTTTTGCCGGGGCCTACGACATTCTTTCGGTTCATTCCTACGGCCTGGGCTACCCGCCCGATGAGCCGCCCGCGCCCGACTTGCTCAACTTCCGCCGCACGGAATTGGCGCGCGAGATCATGGAAGCGAACGGCGACGGCGACAAGCCGATCATGATCACCGAGTCTGGTTGGAATGACTCGCCGCGCTGGAGCCGGGCGGTGAGGCCGGGCGTGCGGATTGATTACACGATCCGCGCTTACGCCTGGGCCGAAGAGAACTGGCCTTACGCGCAAACCGTCTGCACCTGGGCCTTTCGCTTCCCGGCTCCGCTGTACACTTACGGCGACTATTATGCTTTCGTGACGCCGGACTTTACGCCGAGGGCGATTTATGAGGCGGTGAGGGGGTGGACAGGGAATGAAATCCGCTGACCCAAATTTGCTTGTGCACAGCTATAGAAAAAGGGCCGGGGCAAGGGTGGGATTAGGTTCCGTTATCAGTTCGCCGCTTCGCCAATAATGGTGACCAAATGGAGGAGCGCGAGATCAAGCAGGCGGTCGTCGCCCAGGTCGTCGAAAGTTTTGCCTGCCGTTATCGAGACCGCCTCGCGAGCATGATCTAACATATGGCGCAAGCGCACAATCGGATCATGCTTCGACATACTGCACCTGCGCTTCAGCTAGCACTTCATCCCGAAAATAGCGGCTCAGAGATTTTGGTGTGTTCAAATCCACTTTGCGCCCTAAGATCTCCGACAACTCAAGTTCCATCCCAACAAACCGCATCAGGCCGGGAATGTGCGCCGGGTCAAACTCCACCAGCACGTCCACGTCGCTCTCCGGCGTGAAATCGTCGCGCAGAACCGAGCCGAACAGCGAGAGCTTGGTAATGTAGTGGCGTCGGCAAAACTCGGCCAGTTTGTCTTTGGAGATTTCGATCCTGACTTGAGTTGACATGATGATTCCTAACGACAGCGTTAGATTGCCTCATCAGGCGGAACGATCTTTTCAAGGATGACGATAAGCGAAGGAAGATCGTTTTGCACAGTATCCCAGACGATGCTCAAATCCACATCATCGTACTCGTGAATCAGAAGATTGCGCATATCGGCCATTGTGTTGAAGGGGACGGTTGCCAGACTCTGCCGGGTTTCATCCGAAAGGCGGCGAGCGGCTTCGCCAATGATTTCAAGCCTGCGAATCACCGCATCCTGGCATTGAATATCGCGGGAAAATTCTTCCAGGGTTTTACCGACCACATACATTTGCGCCAATCGAGCGGCCTGTAAAATGTCGAGCAAGTAAATGGTATCACGCGACATGAATCACCTGCGCCGAGTTGAGAATGGCCTTGCGGCGGAGATAGTTGCGGCTGGCTTCAATACCCCGGCGGCTCACCAAATCCACTCTGCGCCCAAATATTTTTTCCAGTTCGGTATTCATCTGAACGAGTGACAATAGACTCCACCTGGCATCCGGGGCAAAGGTCACAAGTACGTCAATATCGCTGTCCGGGCGGAAGTTGCCGCTCAAGACCGATCCAAACAGGGCAAACTCGCTGATTTTCCAGCGGCGGCAGAACTCGGCAAGTTTGTCTTTGGGGATTTCTATTCTTGCTGAAGGCGTCTGAGGCATGGCATTCCTCTTGCTTGAGGCGATTATATCACCGCGAACTATTGGCGCTCCCGCAGTCCCGGAAAAGCCAGCACCCGCTTCTGCGGCTCACGATACACTTCCTTCTTGATTGTAAATCGCTCCAGCAAATCTTCGCGCACGGCTACGCCAATGCCGGGGCCGGTCGGCACAGTGAGCGTGCCGTCGGGGTTGAGGGTGAAGGCCGGTTCGACGATGTCTTCTTTCCAGTAGCGGGCCGAGGCCGAAATGTCGCCGGGCAGTCTGAAGTTGGGCAGGGAGGCCAGGGCCACGTTGGCCGCCCGGCCAATGCCCGTCTCCAACATGCCGCCGCACCACACCGGGATGTCGTGTTCGGCGCAATAGTCGTGAATGCGAATTGCTTCGCGCAGGCCGCCGACCCGGCCCGGCTTGATGTTGATGATGCGGCACGCGCCAAGCTCATGCGCCCACCGCGCATGGCGGGCGCTCAGAATGCTTTCGTCCAGGCAAATCGCCGTCTTTAACTGCGGCTGGAGTTTGGCGTGATCGAAAATATCATCTTCTGAAAGCGGCTGTTCGATGAGCAGAAGATTCAAGTTGTCCATCGCCTTGATCGTCGCCGCATCGTCGAGCGTATACGCCGAGTTGGCGTCCACTTGCAGAAGAACGTCGGGGAACGCTTGGCGGACGGCTTGGGCCTCGGCCACGTCGCGCCCCGGCTTGATTTTGATTTTGATCCGGGGGTAGCCGTCGGCCAGATAGGCCCGGACTCGTTCGACCAGCGCCCCGGCGCTGGGCTGAATGCCCACCGACACTCCGACCTTCACCTTTTCTCCGCTCCCGCCGAACATTTTTTGCAGAGACACACCTTGCGCCTTCGCCAGCAAATCATAGAGCGCCGCCTGAATCCCGGCCTTGGCCATCGGGTGGCCGCGCACGTTGTCGTAAATCGTTTCCAGCGCTTCGACGTTGGCGAACTCTTTGCCCAGCACGCCGGGGATGATGAACTCGTGCAAGATGTGCCACTCGGTCTGCGCGGTTTCGGGCGAGTAGCCCGGCTCGCGTGAGGCCACCACTTCGCCCCAACCCGTCAGCCCCTCGCTGCGCAGAGTCACGACCAATCCCTCGCGCCCGGCCTCCACCCCGAACGACGTTTCAAACGGCGCGACGAGCGGCATTGAGATATGGCGAAGTTCGATTTGTTCGACACGAATGGAAGGCATGGAGTCTCCGAAAAGGAAAGGTGCTGTGATTTTAGCATAGCGGCCTGCTTAAAACGTCAAACGACAAACGAGAATACCGTCTCGCGTTTGTCGTTCGCGTGCTTGTCGCGGGCTGTGCCTGTCGTTTGATGCCGAGGTTACTTCGACTCAGAAGGCCGCTCGCCCACCGTGACAGTCACTTCCTTCACCTCGCCGCCGCGAATCAGTTTCGCTTTGAGCGACTTGCCAACCGTGCCCGGGCCGAGCGCGGCTTGCAGGTCGCCGACGTCGGTCAGGGCCACATCGCCCATGCCCACCAGCACGTCGCCCTGCAGCAATCCGGCCTTGGCCGCCGGGCCATCCGACTCGGCGCCAATGACCATCAAGCCGGTCTCCTGCTTGAGCTTCTGCGCCGTCGCCGGATCGAGCCGGACAGGTTGGGTGTGCACGCCGAGGAAGCCGCGCTTCACCTGACCATGCGTCTTGAGCGACTCGACCACCGGTTTCACCGCCGACAACGGCAAGGCCAGACTCGCATCCCGGCCCAGCGCACTGCTGTTCAGGCCGGCCACGCGCCCGCTGGCATCCACTAACGGCCCGCCAGAAAAGCCGGGGTACATCACCACGTCGGTTTGGATGTAGGCCTCGATGTGCCGCCGCCGGCCATGGACCGGGCCGCCCACCGCGCTGACGACGCCCAACGTCGCCATGACCTCGTCGGGCCGCCCGACGGCAAAGACAAGGTTGCCCACCTTCACGCTGTCTGCCCAGGCCGCCGGAGTCAGGCCCGTGGCGTCAACTTTGAGCAGAGCCAGATCGCTGGCCGGGTCACGGCCAACGATGGCGGCGGTGCGGGTTGAGCCGTCGGGCAGGGTAACGTTAATGTTCTCGTCACGCTGGACGATGTGCTCGGCGGTGATGATTTCACCGTCGGCGCTCCACACGATGCCGCTGGCCGGGATATGGTTGCGAGCGTCAATCGTCACCACCGATTTCGCCGCCTTCTCGACGGCGGCGGCCATTTCATCTGAATATGCTTGAAGTGCGTTTGCCATTTCTTTCTCCTGGATCAAGTTTTTGATGCTAACACTTTAGCACGTGGCCCCCACCCTGGCCCTCCCCCACCCGGCGAAAGATGCCCCGTCCAAATGGGCAGGCCCGGCCAACACCTGACAGGTTTCCAAAAAACCTGTCAGGTGTTGGCCGGATTCGACTACAACGACAGCAGGCCCCGCCGCATGGCGACGGCCACCGCTTCGGCGCGGGAGGCGGCCCCCAGTTTGCTCATCGCGGAAGCGAGGTGGAATTTGACCGTGTGATCGCTGATGCCGAGTTTTATGGCGATGGCTTTGTTCGTCTGGCCGAGGGCGACGGCCTGCAGAACTTGCAGTTCACGGGTGGTGAGCGTTTCGGCGGGGGCATCGTCGCCGCGAAGTTGTTGCAGAAGGGCGGTGGCGGCGGTGGGCGGCAGAACCAATTCGCCGTCGACAACTTGATACACGGCGGCGGCCAACTCGTCGGCAGTGGCGGTTTTGGGCAGGCAGCCGCGCGCTCCGGCTTGCAGGACGCGCATGGTGCGCGGGTCAGCGGGTGAGTCGCTGAGGGCCAGAACCGGCACCCCCGGCAGAGTTCGCCGCAACTGCCATAGGGTGTTCAGGGCCTCGTCGGCGTCGAGGGCCAGATCATAAATGATCGCTTGCGGGGCCAGTAATTCGGCGGAGTCTAATACCTGATCGTTGTCGGCGGCTTCACCGGCGATGACGAAGTCGGAGGTGTTGAGCAGGGCGCGCAATCCGGCGCGCATGGCCGGGAAGGGAGAGGCGATGAGGAGGCGGAGCATGAGGCGATTTTACGCCGGAAGGTATTGGAGGAACGTTGGCGGGCCTCACCTCCTCCCCTGGCCCCTCCCCCTCTCCTGAGCAGAGCATCACTGCTCAGGAGAGGGGGAGGGGTGGCCGCAGGCCGGGGTGGGGGTGAGGCTCACGCCTCCCCATCCAACCTGGCATCGCCTCTGGCGAGGACGTAAAAGGCGCGCTGACGCCCGTCAATGGTTTCATAGATGAAGTCGGTGACGATGTAGCCGGCGTCGAAGGCCGTCTCGAAGATGGAGCGGGTGCGGGTTTTCCATTCGCGAGCCAGGCCGTTGTCGGCGACTTTGATGACCTGAAAGTTAGCCGGGATTTCGACGAGGCCGAGCATGCCGAGTGGCTCGGTGATGTTTTCAATCATTTGCGGAAGGCCAGCGGTGTTGAGGCGAGTGGGGTTGACGATGGGGGCTCCGGCTGAGGCGAATGATTGGTAAGTCAACCGGGGGCGGTCGCCACTGAGCCGTTGCTTGACTCGCTGGGAGGTGATCCACCAGTCCACTTGAAAGCGATCAGATGGCAGGCCGGCGTTGAGGGCGTCGGCCATTTCGCCGTACACTTCGCGCTTGTAGGTTTTGCAGACTGCGCCGAGGCGGGCAATGTTCAAGTTGGCATTGCGGCTTTCGAGTGGGTCGTAAGTCCAGGTGATGAGGCGGACGCCCTGCTTGAGCACCACGTCGCGCTGGGCCAGTTTGAGTTTGTGGCCGAGGCCCCGGTCACGATACTCGAGTAGAACACCGAGCATGTGCGAGCAGTGTTTGAGGCGGGCCAGGGCCGGGCGGTGCGCTTCGCCTTCGTCGGTGCCGAGGAAGCCAAAGACAAAGCCGGCGAGCGTCTCGCCATCCCACGCGCCCAACAGCGCGCCGCCGTTGTGTGCGATGGTGATCAAGACGTGCAAAGGCACGACTTCCAGGTCGGAGCCGGGCCAGACGCGCCGCTGGAGTTCTTCGACGGCGTGACAGTCGGCGATGGTTTCGATGGGGCGAATGTCTATTTGGCTCATCTCGCCCCCCAAACGAAACGGCGCATTTCGGCGCCCCAGTTGCGGCCGGCCATGTAATCAATGGTCTGCTCGAAACGGGCGGGTTTGAGGCCGAAGTGGCGCGGCACGCTCACCAACTCGCAGATGCGGTTAACGGCCAGGTAGTCGAGCCAGCGAATGGTGAGCGGCGAGCGAGGCAGGAAGGCTTCGAGCACGCGCGTCCCCCAGCGCAAATATGGCACGCCCACGCGAACCAGACTGCGCGGAAGTCGGGTCACACTCATGACCGTTTTCACGATGTGCTCGAAAGTAAGGAACTCCGGGCCGCCGAGGGAGAGGGTCTGGTTGATGGTGGTGAGATCGTCCAGGCTCCATTCGATGCAGGTCACCAAATCTTCCACCCACAACGGTTGCAGGAGCACCCGGCCATCGGTGGGCATGAGGAAGACGCTGGGCATGGTGGCGAGCGCCATCGCCAGCCCGTTAACAAAAATATCGTCTTCGCCGTAAAGCAAGGCGGTGCGGATGATGGTGTAGGGCAGGCCGCTGTTGCGGATCATTTCCTCGATGCGGCCCTTGACCCGGTGTACTTCAAACGCGGATGCTTTTTCCGCGCCGAGATGGGAAAGGTAGATGAGACGGCCCACCCCGGCCTCCTTGGCCGCCTCCAGCACCTTGCCCGTGCCGTCCACGTCCACCTTTTCCAAATTGCCGCGCCGCCCACGCCACTCGGCGCTGGCTAAGTGGATGACGGTGTCCGCACCCACCATCGCCGCGCGCACGCCGCGAAAGTCGGCAATGTTGGAGATGGCGACTTGCACCGGGATGCCTTTCGGAAGGCGCGGGCTGATTTTGGAAGGGCGGATGAGACAACGCATCTCTGCCCCGCCTTCTACCAGGCGCGGCAAGAGCGCCCGGCCCACAAATCCTGTTGCCCCCGTTACTAAAATCATTTGAGCGGGGATAATACGCTTTCTCCGCCTGTGGGTCAAGATGTTGACTTTTGCGCCGGTTTTTCAGGCGTTTCCTTGACAGTCCAGAGTCCGTCGGGTACAATGCCCGCAGTTGTGGGCCTGTAGCGCAGTTGGGAGCGCGCCTCAATCGCACTGAGGAGGTCGAGGGTTCAACTCCCTCCAGGTCCACCTGATTGTAAGGGCGCGGTCACCGCGCCCACCAAAATACAATGGGCCCATAGCGCAGTTGGGAGCGCGTCTCAATGGCATTGAGAAGGTCGAGGGTTCGAATCCCTCTGGGTCCACCAAAATCGCAGGGGCGCGGTTATCGCGCCCCTGCCGCATAAAAATGCGATGACGAGGAGTAGTAAACCATCCCGTCAGAGAGCCGGACCGCCAAAAATCGGCGCGGTGAAAGTCCGGCGGCGCCCGCGGGAGCGCATGCTTCGCAAGGTTGAACTCGCCTCCGAGCGCCCAGCTTGCTGGGCGGGCAAGCCCGTTATAGCGTTGAGAGCCTGTGTTGATCAAAGCACAGGAATTAGGGTGGTACCACGGAGAATCCCTTCGTCCCTAACGGGCGGGGGATTTTTGTTTTATGGACTCGCGATTCGTCGCCACTGCCTTCGGCCGTATTCATGCCAGGATGGTTGGCTCCGGGCCAGCCGTCGTGTTTCTCCATGGCCGGATTCCGCCCTTGAACAATTGTCAGGCGTGGAACACGAATCTCGAAGAAGTAGCGGCCGCAGGTTTCCGGGCGATTGCCATTGAACTGCCGGGCTTTGGCGAAGCTGTGCGGCCCGATGGCCCGATTTCGACTGAGAGCGCAGTGGATTGTGTGCTGGATGTTTTCGACCGGCTGGCGATCTCGCGAGTGACATTGGTGGGCTACAACTGGGGCGGGCTGATTGCCTGGCGGGCGGCGATGATCGAGCCGGGCCGGATCACAAAGCTGGCGCTCGTGGCCGCCGAGGGCGCGGAGCAGTTGAGTGCTAGCTTGCCCGGCGAGATGAAAGTATCAACGTTGATCTTATGGGTGGACGCCGACTTTTTCCTGCCCCTCTCACACGCCGAGATGTTTGCGAAGGCGATTCCCAATTCGCAACTGCACATCTTTGAGATGGGCATGGGCCAACCGGAGCTTGCGGCCCGCGCGCCGCAGAAATTGGGAAAGATTTTCAACGAGAGGTTGATTCAGTTTTTGCAGGAGTGATGTAGCGCGACGCGAAGCGGCCAAATCGCGCCACAAAATTGTTAGAGGAACCACGACGATGGCTACGACAAAGAAAAAAGCAATAACCAAAAAGAAGACGGCGACGAAAGCAGCCGCTAAAAAGAAAACGGCGGTCAAGAAGACTGCGCCGCAAGCGAAGGTGACGAACAAGGCAGTTGCCAAGAAGTTGGCGGCTGAACCGGCGAAGAAGTTCATGGGCTTTTCGACTCACGAAAAGTACGCGCCGCCAGAGTTTGAGGCGCAGTGGATGGCGAAGTGGGAGGCCGACGATCTGTACAAGACGGCGCCCGCCGACGAGCGCCCCAAGGCTTACATCCTGGATTTCTTCCCCTATCCTTCGGGCGACGGCTTGAGCGTGGGCCATTGCCGCAACTACGTGCCGACCGATGTGTTGAGCCGCTACTATCGCATGAACGGCTACAACGTCTTGCACCCGATGGGCTGGGATGCCTTCGGCCTGCCCGCCGAGAATGCGGCCATCAAGTCGAAGACCAACCCGGCCAAGTTGATTGCCCAATATTCGGCCAACTACAAACGGCAGTTCCGGCTGATCGGCATCTCGTTCGACTGGAGCCGCGAGATCAATTCGTCCACACCCGACTACTATCGTTGGACGCAGTGGATCTTCTTGCAGTTGTATCGCGCCTGGTACGACCCGCGCCTGAACTTGGCGCGGCCCATCTCGGAGTTGGAGGCTGAGCTGGCCGAGAGCGGCACGTCAAAGATAACGGGCGCACCGGAAATGACGGCTGAAGGGTGGAAGGTGATGAGCGCCAAAGAACGCCAGGACTTCTTGAGCAAGTTCCGGCTGGCTTACCGCGCGCCCGCCGTCGTCAACTGGGACCCGGTGGACAAGACAGTGCTGGCGAACGAGGAAGTGATTGACGGGCGCGGCTGGCGCAGTGGGGCGCTGGTGGAAAAGAAAGTGTTGATGCAGTGGTTCTTCCGCATCACCGCTTACGCCGACCGCCTGATCGCCGACCTGGACACGATTGACTGGCCCGAACACATCAAGCTGATGCAACGCAACTGGATCGGGCGGAGCGAGGGGGCTGAGGTGGACTTCCCCACCGATGCCGGGCCACTGCGTATTTTCACCACGCGGCCTGACACGTTGTGGGGCGCGACGTTCATGGTGCTGTCGCCGGAGCACCCGTTCGTGGAGAAGCTGACAACGCCCGACCGCAAGGCCGACGTGGATGCTTACGTGGCGATGGCGAAGGCCGAGAGCGAAGCGCAACGCACCGACGAGACGAAAGAGAAGACGGGCGTCTTCATCGGCGCGTATGCTGTCAATCCAGTCAACGGCGAGCGCATCCCGATCTGGGTGGCCGACTACGTGTTGCTGGGCTACGGCACGGGCGCGATCATGGCCGTGCCTGCCCACGACGCGCGCGACTTCGAGTTCGCGTTGAAGTTCGGCCTGCCCATCCTGCCCGTCATCGAGCGCACCGATGGATTGGCGAAATCGTTCGCGCTGGGCGGGACGATGAAGGACGGGTTCGCCGCCGCCCTGCACGCCGACGGCATCCCTTTTGAAGAACGGCAAGGGTCGCTGCACCTCGCCATCCCGCGCGACAAGCTGGATCGCTATGTTGAGATCGCGCAGCAGTTTGTCGCGCCCGGCAAGTGGAACGAAGTTGTCGGCGCGCGCTGGTTGTTCATCTTTGGACCGGGCGATGCCTGGGCGTTCGGCGGCATGGAGAGCGAGCGGCGAATTCTGGCGCGTTGCCGCCAGTTGGAGCCGAACGTGCGGGCCAAGCGAACGGTGATGGAGATGTTGCACGCGGTGGAGTTCTATCGCGACGCGCTGTTTCACGACGAGTACGGGACGATGATCAACTCCGGCGAGTTCTCCGGCGCACCCGGCGGGACGGCCAAACCCCAAGTGATCAGTTGGTTGGAGAAGACCGGCAAGGGCCTGAAGCGCGTCAACTACAAATTGCGCGACTGGGGCATCAGCCGCCAGCGGTATTGGGGAACCCCGATCCCGATCATCCACACTGACGACGGCGAAACCGCCGTGCCGGATGACGAACTGCCGGTGCGCCTGCCCAACGTCGAGAGCTACGAGCCGACGGCCACCGGCGAGTCGCCACTGGCTAACATCCCCGAGTTCACCGAGGTGACCCTGCCTGATGGCCGCAAGGGCCGCCGCGAGACGGACACGATGGGTACGTTCGCCTGCTCGTCGTGGTACTTCCTGCGCTTCGCCGATTCGAAGAACGCGCAGGCCGCGTTCGACAGGAAGGAGGCCGCCTACTGGCTGCCGGTGGACATGTACGTGGGCGGCGCGGAGCACGCGGTGATGCACTTGCTGTACGCCCGCTTCTGGACGAAGGCCCTGCGCGATTTGAATCACGTGCCGTTCGTCGAGCCGTTCCAGCGCCTGCGCAACCAGGGCATGATTTTAGCTCCCGACGGCAAGGAGAAGATGTCGAAGAGCAAGGGCAACGTGATCACCCCCGACGAGGTAGTGGCCGAGTGGGGCGGCGACTCTCTGCGCGCCTACGAAATGTTCATCAGCGACTTCGAGCAGGCCACACCCTGGAACACCAACGGCCTGGCCGGCACACACCGCTGGCTGAAGCGCGTTTGGGATTTGCTGTTACTGCCCAGGCAACGCCCGCCAGCGGACGAGCAGACCGAGTCGCTGGATCGCGGACTGCGGCGCAAATTGCACAAGACGATCAAGAAGGTGTCAGGCGACATCGAAGGTTTTCGCTTCAATACCGTGATCTCGGCGCTGATGGAGTTCACCAACGCCCTGCACGATGCGCAGGCTCAACCCGTGAGCGACGCCGCCTTCGACGAAGCCAGCAACACATTGTTGCTGATGCTGGCCCCGATAGCGCCGTTCGTGGCCGAAGAGATTTGGGCACGCAAGGGACGGGCTTACTCGATCCATCAGCAGAAGTGGCCCAGGTACGACGAAGGCCTGGCCGCCGACGAGACGGTTACCCTGGTTCTGCAAGTCAACGGCAAAGTGCGCGACCGCCTGACCATGCCCGTCAACGTAAGCGAAGCCGAAGCCCAGGCAGCCGCCCTGGCCAGCGAGCAGGTGAAGAAATATCTGAACGGCAAGACGCCGCGCAAGGTGATTTATGTGGCGGGGAAGTTGGTGAATGTAGTTGTGTGATGGCGGGTAGGCATTAAGACCCGTCAGGCGGGCGCTCAAAACGGCGAGAGGCGGAATTAGAAGGCTGACCCCGCATTCGCTCAAGCAATAATTACAAATCTCGCCTGCCGCTTCTCAAACTGCATCACGTATTTTAGCCCCGCCGCGCGGGCGGTGTCCATGGCAACTTCGCAGTCGGCGCCGACGAATTTGGGCTGGTGAGCGTCGGAGCCGAGGGTGACGCGCTCGCCGCCCATTTCGACGTACCAGCGCAAAATGTCGAGGCCGGGGGTGAGGACGGCGCACTTGCTCCGCAGGCCTTTGGTGTTGAGGTCGAGGGCGATGCCGCGCTCGATACAGTTTTTGAGCACGGGGCGGATGTAGTCTTCATGGCGGCGTGGGTCATACTCTCCATAAACGTCGAAGGCGGTGCGAACCGGCACGTCGAAGTGGCTGAGGATGTCGAAACCGCCGACGCGGGTCATCCATTCAAGTTCTTCAAAGAAGAGGCGGAAGGCTTCGTCGGCGGTGCGAGAGCGAAAGTAGCTGGGGTTAAAAATCGTTTCCGGGCCAACCCAGTGCAGTGAGCCAAGAGCGTAGTCGAACGGATAACGGGCGAGCATGGCTTGCGCTTCAGCGCGATAAATGTGAGTCTCGCCAAGCTCGATTCCGGCGCGGATGATGAGGCGGCCAGCAAACTCGGCGCGGCAACGTTCGAGTTCGGCGGTCCAGGGTTCAAGCTTGAACCAGTCGCGGTAAGGTTCGCCGGGGTGCAAATCGTAATGCTCGGTGAAGCCGATTTCGGGGATGCCATTTTCAATTGCGCTCCGGCACATCTCGGCCATTGGGAATTTGCAATCGCACGAGAAGTTGGAGTGCATGTGGTAGTCGTGGGGAATCATTTTAGATTTGGGAATTTGAGATTTGGGGTTTTTTTATTTCTGGACTCGTTCCCACACTTGCCCCTCTTTTCCGTCGCGCACCAGGAGGCCGCGGGCCAGGAGTTCGGCGCGGAGGCGGTCGGCGGTGGCGAAGTCTTTGGCGATGCGGGCGGCGGCGCGTTGCTCAAGCAGGGCTTCTTCTTCAGGGGCAAGCTCGGGTTGGGGCAGGGCGACGGCTGAACCTTCGAAGAGGCTGAGTCCCAGCACGCTGTCCCACTCATTCAACAGCAACGCTTTGGCCGCCGGCGGCAGTTCGGATTTCGCCATCTCCCAGATGAGCGGCATCACCTGCGGGAAGCCCAGGTCGTCGTTGATCAACGTGTGGAACTTGCCGCGGTAGCTGTTCAGCTTGGTGTTCGTCATTTCGGTGGTGCTTTGGTCGTTGCTCCACTCGGCGGCGTAGCGGCGCAGACGGTCGAGCGAGCTTTGGGCGGCGTGGAGCGAGTCCCAGGTGGCGTTCATGTGGCCGCGATAGTAGATGCCGAGGCAAAGCACGCGGAAAGCCAGCGGCTCGATGCCTTCTTCGCGCAAGTCCTGGAGGCGCAAGACATTGCCCACCGAGCGGGCCATCTTGCGGCCTTCGGCCAGCAGGTGAGCGCCGTGCATCCAGAAGCGGGCGAAGGGCAGGCCGGTTACCCCTTCGCTCTGGGCGATCTCGTTTTCGTGGTGCGGGAAGACCAGGTCTTCGCCGCCGGTGTGAAGGTCCAACTGCGGCCCCAGGTATTCCATGCTCATGGCCGAGCACTCGATGTGCCAGCCGGGGAAGCCCGGCCCCCATTTGGAGCGCCAGCGCACCATCCGGTGTTCGCCCGCCGCCCGCCAGAGCAAAAAGTCGTTCGGGTCGTCTTTGTTCTCGTCAATCTCCACCCGGTTGACGCCCGCCTGCAAGTCGTCGAGGGCGTGGCCGGAGAGGCGGCCATAGTTGGGGAACCTGGATACGTCGAAGAACACCGAGCCGTTCTTTTCGTAAGCCAGCCCCTTGCTCTCCAACTCTTCGACGAGCGAGAGCATCTGGTTGATGTGGTCGGTGGCTTTGGGATAATGTTGGGCCGGCTCGATGTTCATGGCCGCCAGCGACTCCATGAAGTCGGCAGTGTAGAAGGCGGCGATCTCGGCGGGCGTTTTCTTTTCGGCGGCGGCGGCGGCCAGCACCTTGTCTTCGCCGGGCGTAATGGTGAGCGAGTCATCTTCCGCCATGTGGCCGACATCGGTGATGTTCATGATCTGCGTCACCGCGTAGTTGTTGTACTCCAGCACCCGGCGCACCAGGTCGGCCATCAGCCACGTTCGCAGGTTGCCGATGTGAACGTAGCGATACACCGTTGGGCCGCAGGTGTACATTTTCACTTCGCCGGGCTTGAGCGACTCGAATTTATCTTTAGCGCGAGTGAGGGTGTTGTAGAAGTAAATATCCATTGTAAGCCTTCCTGCCGCCCATTGTACGCCCGCCGACAGGCGTGCCGAATAGGATACAGGTGGTCTCAATTGTATCTCAAAGCAAGGGCAAACAAAAAAGGGGGGTCAAGGAAAGCACTAATCCATCGCCTCAACCACCACCTGCCCCAGCGGCGCAACCTGCTGTTGGAAGACTTGCACGCCCACGCGAGAGAGGAAGAAGATCGAGAGGGCGATGCCAACCGCTTCGAGGGCGAACACGCCGGCGTAAGCCTGGGCCGCCGTCGCGCCCGCGTTGGCGAATGCGGTTTGCAGTGCGCCGCCGACGATGGCGGCCGGGCCTTTGGCCAGGGCTTGCACCAGAGTCCACGCGCCCACAAACAGGCCGGTGTGCTCGGCGGAGGTCATGTCCATCATCATCGCCACACCGCCCACGGTGAAGAAGCCCGCCCCCAGGCCAAGCAAAGTGATGGCTATGCTCAGCCAGCCCGCTTGCCCGGCGGCGCTGGCGTAGGCCAATAGCGCAAACGAACCGGCCTGCAACCAACAGCCGAGCGCGGTGATGCGCGGCTTGCCGAAGCGCGGGATGAGCCAGAAGCCGCCGGCCAACATGCCGAGGATGACGCCCGTGCCCATGTATGAATTGAAGCGGGCGGTCCTGGCCGCATTCAAGCTGAACACTTCGCCGCCGAACGGCTCGAGGATCACGTCCTGCATGAAATACGAGAACATCGCCAACAGCAGGAACCCGGCGAACCAACGCGACTGCGAGCTGCGGGCCAGCAAACCCAGGGACTCGCGGAGACCCGGCGGCGGGGTCAGCGCGGCGGCTTCCACTCCGGAGCGCGGTTCTTGTCGAACCAGGGCCAGGGCCGAGAGGGCCGCCGCCGTCGCCGCCCCGGCCAGAGTCAGAGTCACAAAGGCGTCGAAGGAGTAGTCTTTGAGAATGACGCCGGCGCTGACGCCGGTGACGATGATGCCCACCATCAACAGAGTCCACACGACGCCGGTGGCCTGGCCGCGTTCTTTCTCCGAAGTGAGATCGGCAATCAGTGATAAGTAAGCAGTGCCGGCAATGTAGGTTGAGATGCCTTCGAGGAGAAAGAAGGCAAAGCCGAGCGCAAGGCCAAACGGCGACAGGTTTTGCGAGAGCCAGACGGCGACGAACGGCGAGGCGGCGAGAATGAGCGCCGTGAGTAGCGCGCCGCCCAGCGCGTAAACAGTTCGCCTGTACCCGGCGATGCGGTGCGTATCAGAATAGTGACCAAAAGGGATGGCGACCAGCGCCCCCAGGTAGTGGCCGCCGCCGACGAGCAGGCTGACCCAAAACAGGCCAATGCCCAACTCAACCCGCATCACCCGGTTGAGCACGCCGAGAAAGATGACGGATGTGGCGCCCGCCGCCAGTTGAAAGAGGCCGAGCCGCAACAATTGCCCACGCTTCATGAAAGTAGTTCCTCCAACGATTTAGAGAAATACTACCATCAGCGCCCACAATGTTGCCGCAAAGCCGTAACTTTTGGTAGGTTTAGCTTACCTTCTCAAACATCGCAATCTTCTCCCGCCACCCCTGGGGAATGATGATCGAACGGCCCGCCGCGTAATCGTAAGCCACCTGCACCGTGCGCCCCGTCGCCGCCTCAACCCCGTCCACCGTCAGCCGGTATTCCATCTCCATGCTCTTATTGCCCAGCCGCGAGGTGCGCACCGCCACCTCCACCACCTGGCCCAGCAGAACAGGGCGTTTGTAAGAGCATGTCGCCTCGGCCACAATCTGCCCCACCGCGTTAAAGTCGTGAACATCCGCCCACAGCCCGACGGCCATCATATACTTGAACCGGGCCTGCTCCATAAACGACAAATAGCGGGCGTGGTTGAGGTGGCCCTGCGCGTCGAGATCAGAATAGCGAACCTCAAGCGATGTGGTAAAGTTGAACGCCGTCATCTTAATTTTGTCCTTGTTACCGAGGAGTATAACAGACCATGAAACGACTCGCCCCGCTCCTGCTCGTCATTCCGTTGACTCTGGCGTGCAACTTCCTCGCCCGTCAACTTGGTCTTGGGGTGACACCGACTCCCCTGCCGACCCTGCCCCCGGCCAGGGCCACCGCCACCCCGCCCTCCGGCCTCCCGCCAACCCCCACTCCGTTCGCCTTGGGACTGAGTCAAATCAACACCCTGCCAGCCGAGTGCAGTGAATCGCCGCTCGGCCTGCCCGGCGAAAAGATAATCGAAGTGGCCTACGTCCCGAGCGGCTTCTGCTTCAACGGCGAGATTGACGTGTTCGAGACCGGCGGCCATGTCTACGTCGTCCAATCGCTCGCCTTCGACGCCGCCTATTTCATCACCGACGTGACCGACCCGGCCCGGCCCTTCATCCTCGGCGCGTGGCAATGGAACGAGTTCACCTACACCGCCGATGTCAAGACGTTCAAGCAGGGCGAGCGCTGGTTCATTGTGCTTTCGATGGAGCCGATTGCCGGCCCCGGCGGGCTGTGCGGCGTGGCCGTCGTCGAGGTTACCGGCCCGGCTAACCCGGCGCTGGTTGGCCGCTACGACGGCAAGAACACCGGCTCGGCAGAAGAATGGTGCGATGTTCACACCAGCGAAGTCAGCCGCGACGCAAACAGCGACGGGGCGTACATCTATGCCTCAGCCGTTGACACCGCCGACCTGCGGGTGCTGGACATTCGCGACCTGACACAGGTTTACGAAGTGGGGCACTACTCTCATCCCTCCCGCGGCGGCGATGTCTTCGTCCATGACACCACCATTGTCGGCGACCGGGTGTACGTGGCTTACTGGGAAGCCGGGCTGATCATTCTGGATCGGGAGCAACTTGAATCTGGCCTGGATGTAGAGGCGCTCAACCCGTTGGACAGCATCGCTCCGGCCGGGCTGAAGATTCACCACGCCTACCCCACCACCGACGGCAACTTTGTCTTCGTCGAAGACGAGGTGAACTACGACGGGGAGACCAGCCAACTTCGGATGTACGACATCCGCGACCTGTCGGCGCCGAAGGAAGCGCTGGAGATTGCGCTCGACAGCCCCTATTCGTCGCCGCACAACCTGCTCGTCTCCGGCGACCTGCTCTTCGTCGGCTGGTACACCGACGGGGTGCGAGTGTTCAAGTACGATGTGAGCAACCCGGAGGAACCGGCGGTTGAGCCTTACGCCTTCAAGGCCACCCGGCCAGAGAAAACCACCGGCGTGTTCGGCAGTGACATCTTCGACAGCATTTACGGCCTGCGTCTGCGCGAGTGCGAAGTGTCTGGACAGCCGACGACCTGCATCTACGCCAGCGATCTGACGCGGGGGTTGATTATCCTGGCGTTGGAGCCGTGACCCAATATAGACCTGCCGGGTCTTGCCAACTTGGAGTGTCGCCGAACTTTCGACCAGACCCGGCAGGTCTGAGCCGCTAGTCCCACGACAGGAGAGGGCAACAAAAAACGCCCCCGGCGAGCAATCGCCGGGGGCGTCTGGTTTTGCATGAGAAACAATTTACTTGAGTGTAACGTTCGCGGCCTGCAAACCCTTTGGGCCTTTCTCAATGGAAAACTCTACGACTTGCCCTTCCTTGAGCTTGCGGTAGCCTTCCATTTCGATGGCCGAATAGTGGACAAACACGTCTTCGCCGCCATCGTGGGCGATGAAGCCGTAGCCCTTCGTGGCATTGAACCACTTTACGGTACCGGTGATACGTTCTTCTGACATTGGACTTGCCTCCTATGGCACAAAAAATAGGGTTGTTAGGCGCTAGCGTCCCTCGCTTTGTCCACGAAAAATGGCCTGAGCGACCATAAGCTCAGACCATGCTTTGCGTGACTTCCGAGAACTTACTGCATCCTAATTGGACGCGATTTTACTACGCTAAAAAAAAAACGTCAACTGGGTCATCAGTACAATATCAAGGTCTGACCACCGATGGATTTCGCCCCCGGCCAGCGAGCCAAACACAATAACTCGCTCCAGCCCGTTAAGATCAGGCAAGACTTTCAAAAAACGCGCCAGTTCCTCCTCTAAAAGTTGGCGGCGCAAGAGAGCATCCATTGGAGTCGCGTCATTCATAGAGTTGTTTGCAGTATACACCTATCAGCTTCTTTACGCGTCTCCCCCTTCGTGGTATCATCTCCCTCGCACCAACGAGTCTCAAACCTCGGCCTGCACCACTGCCGGGGTTTTTGTTTGCAATAACCAGTAACCAATAACTAATTACTGGTTACTAAAGATTTGAAGCTATGCTCACCCAACGCACCGACCTCCGCAACATCGCCATCATCGCCCACGTTGACCACGGCAAAACCACGCTGGTGGACGGCCTGCTCCGGCAGGCCCACACCTTCCGCAACAACCAGCAGGTGGCCGAGCGGGTCATGGACTCGAACGACCTCGAGCGCGAGCGCGGCATGACCATCCTGGCCAAGAACACCGCCGTCGTCTACAACGGCATCAAAATCAACATCATGGACACCCCCGGCCACGCCGACTTTGGCGGCGAAGTCGAGCGGGTGATGAACATGGTGGACGGCGTCTTGCTGGTGGTGGACGCCGCCGAAGGCCCCATGCCCCAGACCCGGTTCGTCCTGCGCAAGGCGCTGGAAATGGGCCACAAGGCCATCGTCGTCATCAACAAAGTGGATCGCAAAGATGCCACCCCGGCTGACACCCTCAACAAAACCTTCGACCTCTTCATTGAACTCGGGGCGAGTGACGAGCAGGCCAACTTCCCCATCGTCTACACCAACGCCCTGTCACAGCAAGCCGGCCTCACCCCCGACCTCGGCCCGGACTACCAGCCGCTGTTCGACGCCATTCTCCAACACATCCCGCCGCCGGAAGTGGATAGCGAAGCGCCCCTGCAGTTACTCGTCGCCAACCAGAGCTACGACGACTACAAAGGCATCATCGCCGTGGGCCGTATCTTCGCCGGGCGCATTCAGCTGGGGCAAGAGATTGCCCGCATTGACTTACACGGGCAGGTGACGATGGCCAAAGTCCGCTACCTGTTTATCTTTCAGGGATTGCAGAGAGTGGAAGTGGAAGCCGCCGAGGCCGGCGAGATCGTGGCCCTGGCCGGGATCGAGGCCATTAGCATCGGCGAAACCATAGCCGGCCCGGAGACTCCGGTTGGCCTGCCGCCGATTCGGGTGGAGGCCCCTACGGTGCGCATGACCTTCGGCGTCAACACCTCGCCGTTCGCCGGACTCGAAGGCACGTGGGGCACCTCGCGCAAAATCCGCGAGCGCCTCTTCGACGAACTCAAGAACAACGTCGCCCTGCGCGTCGAAGAAACCGACAAGGCCGAGGCATTCCTTGTCTCCGGGCGCGGCGAATTGCATCTTGGCATTTTGATCGAGACGATGCGGCGCGAGGGCTACGAGTTTCAAGTATCCAAGCCGGAAGTGATTTTCCGAAAAGGCGAAGCGGGTGAGACGTTGGAACCGTTTGAGGAAGTTCATGTGGAAGTGGCCGAAGCCCACACCGGAACCGTCATCGAGATGCTCGGCAACCGGCGTGGTCAAATGATCAACATGATCAACGGCGGCGATGGCTCGGTCTATCTCACCTACGTTGTGCCCACCCGCGGCCTGCTCGGCTTCCGCCAGCAGTTCCTCACCGCCACCCAGGGCATGGGCGTGATGAATACCCTTTTCCACGATTACCTGCCGATGGCCGGCTCAATACCCGAACGCTCACAAGGCTCGCTTGTCGCCTGGGAGGCTGGCACAGCCACCGCCTTCGCCATCCGCAACGCCGAAGAGCGCGGCTACCTGTTCATCGATCCCGGCGCCGAAGTGTACGAAGGCATGGTCATCGGCCAGCACCAGCGCCCCGGCGACCTCAACGTGAACATCTGCAAGAAGAAGCAGTTGACCAACGTCCGCGCCGCCCGCGCCGAAATTCTGGTCAGCCTCACCCCGGCTCGCAAGATGAGCCTCGACGAGTGCATCGAATACATCGCCGAGGACGAACTGCTCGAAGTCACCCCGCAGGCCATCCGCATCCGCAAGCGCAACCTCAGCGCCGACGAACGCGGCAAGCTCTCGAAGAAGGCAAAAGAGGAATTGGAAGCCGAGACGGCGTAGTTTTGTAGGGGCGGCCCTTGTGGCCGCCCCTGCTATGAGTTCAACGAAGGCTTTGAGCGTCTGCCGGATGCCGCGCTCCGCGACGGCTACGACGGCGGCTGGACAGAGTTGGCGACTCGCCTGAAAAATTACGTCGAAAAAGGGAGGCCGGCATGACCGATCCTCTCGACATTCTCAACGCCCTTGATCACATCCGCGCTGAAACTCTGAGGCGGCTCGACGGCCTGACTCAGGAGCAACTCGACTGGCGACCGCCAGCGGCTGAGGGCGAGGAAGCCTGGTCGCTCGGCGAAGTCTTTATGCACCTGGCGATTGACGAGCACTACTTGCGTGAACAAATCGCCCGGCCATTGCTGGAAGGAAGCAAGCCGCCGGAAGGCATCACCTTTCTGCCGCCGCTCCCGCCTCGCGGCGCGACGAAGGATGTCATTCAGTTCTGGTTCAGCCGCGCCCGGCTGGCAACCCGCCATTATCTCGAAAACCTGCCGCAGAAAATCAACCTGGAACTCAAGCACATTGGTAGCCTCGAGCCAATGAACGGCCTGGAGTGGTTTGAAGGCTACGGCGGCCACGAAGCCTTTCACCACCTTCAGATTGACGCGCTGATTGCGGCGAGCTAGAATGAGCCGGGTTCTTTTTCGTCCTGCTCTTTCCCGCTTGCGTGATCTCCCTCCATCCTGTAAACTCTCCTCACCAAACTTAATCGCACTAGACCCTAAGGGCCTCAAAGACCCTTAGGTCTGGCTGGCGCAGGAGACAAGCTTATGGCTGGCGGAAAAGAAAAGGCCCTGGATGCGGCCTTATCTCAAATCAAAAAGAAATATGGCGACGGGGCGCTGATGCGGCTGGGCGAGGCCACCCATCTCGCCGTCGAGAGCATTCCCACCGGATCGATTTCGCTCGACATTGCCCTGGGCATCGGCGGCGTGCCGCGCGGGCGGGTGGTGGAAGTTTACGGCCCGGAGTCGTCGGGCAAGACTACGCTCTGCCAACACATCGTGGCCGAGGCCCAGAAGATGGGCGGGACGTGCGCCTACATAGACATGGAGCACGCCCTCGACCCGACCTACGCCGCCAAAGTAGGCGTGGACATCGAAAACCTGTACATCGCCCAGCCGGACACCGGCGAACAGGCGCTGGAAATCGCCGAGGCGCTGGTGCGCTCCGGGGCGATAAATGTAGTCGTCGTCGACTCGGTGGCGGCCCTGGTTCCGCGCGCCGAAATCGAAGGCGAGATGGGCGACGCTTCGATGGGCATGCAGGCCCGCTTGATGAGCCAGGCCCTGCGCAAGCTGTCGGGGGCCATCAAGCAGTCTAACACCTGCATGATCTTCACCAACCAACTGCGGCAGAAGATCGGCGTCATGTTCGGCAACCCGGAGACGACGTCCGGCGGCATGGCCCTCAAATTTTACGCCAGCGTCCGCCTGGACGTGCGCCGGATTCAGGCTATTAAGGACGGGCAGGACGTGGTGGGCAGCCGCACTCGGGTCCGGGTGGTGAAGAACAAGGTGGCCCCGCCGTTCCGCGAGGCCGAATTTGACATCATGTATAATGAGGGCATCAGCAAGATGGGCGACCTGATCGATCTCGGCACGACCCTTGAGATCATCACCAAGCGCGGGGCGTTTTACACTTACAACGATACCCGCATTGGACAGGGCCGCGAGAACGCCAAGCGGTATCTGGGCGAGCACCCGGAGATGGCTGGCGAAATTGAGAAGGTCATCCGGGCGCAGGCGCTGAACAGCGCTGGCGCCCCGATGCCCACCGGCCAGGCCGACGGAGAGAAAGACGAGTCGGCAGACGAAGAGTAAAGCGGGCCGGGCCACGACATCGCAAACAAACTCAGTGTGCGGAAATATGACGGGGGTGTTCAGCTATAGTCCCTGCTTGCGGTGGATTGTCAAATCCGCCGCTGGAAGCATGTTGAACACTTGATCAATTCAGGAAAGCACAAGACCTTGCAGGGTGACATGATATATTTAACCGACAGCTTTGCTTCCGCTCGCGAAAGCGGTTCGACGGCTGGCTTTGCGCCCTCACTGCCAGGTCTTGGAGACTGTCCTAATACGCTCCCCAACCGCGTCCCTGCGGTTGGCGACGCCCGCGCGGGCGCCGAGCGGCATTAAGGCGTTCTCTTAGCAAGTCGAGTAGTTAGCGCGTTTACTGAATCGACAACCGCATACACTCGAACACTGGGTTGCCGCCGGGTATATCGGCGGGCGATAGCCGTGGCTTGGCGCATGATCGAGGCGCACCACGGCTTTTTGATTCAAGAACGGCGGCAGCGCCCTGAGCGGAACGAAGTGCAGTCGAAGGGCGCGGCCCTTTGCGCGAGAACCGCGCCCTTCGACTGCGGCCGCAAACAACGCGGCCTGCGCTCAGGGTGCTCGGCGTGAGGTTATGGCAAAGGTGACGGCCCTCAAAGTACAGGCCCGGAACAAGAACCGGGTGAACGTGTTTCTCGACGACGCGTTCGCATTCGGATTGGCGAAGATCGAGGCCGCCCGGCTGAGAGTCGGCCAAACCTTGAATGAGGCGGACGTCGAACGGTTGAAACAGGCTGATGCCGCCGAGTCGGCTTACGAGATGGCGTTGAAGTTCATCTCCTACCGTTCGCGCTCCGAGGCCGAGGTCCGCCAGAACTTGAAGAAGAAAGAAGCGCCGGAGGACGTGATTGACGGCGCGCTGGCGCGACTACGGCGCGCGGGGCTGGTGGACGACGACGGATTCGCCCGGTACTGGGTGGAGAACCGCTCGGCCTTTCGACCCAAGGGGAAGCGGGCATTGAAAGTGGAACTAAGGCAAAAGGGGGTGCCGCCGAAGGCAATTGAGGAGGCGCTGGCCGGAATAGACGACCCGGCGGTCGCCCGGCAATTAGCGGCGGCCCGCGCTCCCCGCCTGAAGGGTTTGCCGGAGCGAGACTTCCGGCGCAAATTGAGCGAGTATCTGGCTCGCCGGGGAATTGATTACGAGACTATTTCCGAGGCCGTGGAACGCGCCTGGCGCGAACACGGCGGCGAACATTCTACAGAAAGCGAGGACTGACCAGGGATGGAAACAGATTTGATGATGACGTTAGTGGCCGGCCTCGTTGCTTTGGCGCTTGGCGCATTAATTGGTTATTTCTTCAGCCAACAGCAAATCAAAGTAAAGACCAAAGAATTTGAAGCTGAAATCGAGCGCATCAAGGCAACGACAGAAGCACGAAACAAGGAACTGGAGCTCAAAGCAAAAGATGAACTGATCAAAAAGCGCGACGAACTGGAAAGCGAGGTTGCCCGCCGCCGGGCGGAGTTGGAGAAGGCCGAGGAGCGCTTGCAACGCCGCCGCGAAGAACTGGATCGGCGCATGGACAAGCTGGAGCGCGATCAGCAGGCGCTCAACAAGCGCACCAGCCAGCTCGACCGGCGGGCGTCGGAACTGGACAAGAAAGAAGCGTCGCAGTTGGCCGAACTGGAGCGCATTGCCGGGCTGACCCGCGACGAGGCCAAAACGCAATTGCTGGCGGCGGTGGAAACGACTGCCCGCAACGACATGGCCCGCACCATCCGCCAAATTGAAGACGAAGCCAAAGCCGAAGGCGAGCGCCGCGCCCGTGAGTTGATCGCCGTCGCCATCCAGCGCGTGGCGACCGATCAGGTATCGGAGTTGGCGGTGTCGGTGGTGCCCATTCCATCCGACGAGATGAAGGGGCGGATCATTGGCCGCAACGGGCGCAACATTCGCGCCTTTGAAATGGCCGCCGGGGTGGACGTGATTGTGGACGACACGCCCGAAGCGGTGACGATTTCGTCGTTCGACCCGGTGCGGCGCGAGGTGGCCCGCCGTTCGCTGGCCAAGCTGATCGGCGACGGGCGGATTCACCCGGCCCACATCGAGAAGCTGGTGGACGACGCCCGCAAAGAAGTGGAAACAGTCATCAAAGAAGCGGGCGAAGAGGCGGCCTATGAGGCCGGCGTGCCCGGCCTGCATCCCGAAGTTCTGAGGCTATTGGGGCGGTTGAAGTTCCGCACCTCTTACGGCCAGAACCAGTGGGCGCACGCGATTGAAACGTCGCTGTTGGCCGGGGTGCTGGCCGCCGAGATGGGGGCCGACGTGGCCCTGGCGAAGGCGGGCGGCCTTCTGCACGACCTGGGCAAGGCCATTGACCACGAAGTGGAAGGCACGCACGCCGCCATCGGCGCCGAATTTGCCCGGCGCTACAACGTCCAGCCTAAAGTGGTGAATGCCATCGCCTCACACCACCACGAAGTGGATCAGGAGAGCGTGGAGGCCGTCATCGTCGAAGTGGCCGACGCCATCTCCGGTTCGCGGCCCGGCGCGCGGCGCGAGAGCCTGGAGTTGTACGTCAAGCGCATCCGCACCCTGGAGGAGATTGCCGCGTCATTCAAGGGCGTCGAGCAGGCCTACGCCCTGCAGGCCGGGCGCGAAGTGCGCATCATCGTCGAGCCGGAGCAGGTGGACGACCTGGCGGCCATCGAACTGTCGAAGAACGTGGCCCGCAAGATCGAGGAGACCATGCAGTATCCGGGCCAAATCAAAGTCACCGTGGTGCGCGAGAAGCGGGCAGTGGAGTACGCCAAGTAGCATCTCTTTGCAACGCATGTTCTCAGGTACGAAAGCAGGCGATCGGGCTTATAATCGCGGGCAGGATGAAACAAGGCTATGACAACCGTTGATTATGAAACCGTTCTTCAAACGATCCGCCGCTGGCCGGTGGCGCAACGTTTTGCGCTGATGCAAGAATTGCTTCGGGCATTGGCCGCAGAAGTTGCGCCGCCGCGAACTAGGCCAACATTGCCGCGCGCGCTCGGCTTGCTGGCGACCAGCGGCTCTGCGCCGACCGATATGCAAGTCAAGCAATGGCTGAATGAGCGGCGGGTGGAGAAGTACGGTTGATGCGCGTTCTGTTCGACACCAATATTGTTCTCGACGTTTTGCTCAACCGGGAGCCTTTTGTGACGGAGGCCAAAGCGCTTTGGGAGGCCAATGATGATGGCCGACTTACCGGATATATTTCAGCGTCGTCGCTCACCGACATTTTTTACGTGGCACGGCGCATTGCCGGTGTGGAAGCGGCCCGCACCGCCGTTCGAGTTTGCCTCGACGCATTTGAGATTTGTGAGATAGATCGCCCGGTTTTAGAGTACGCCTACAGTTTAGCCGGGACAGATTTTGAGGACGATTTGCAGATTGCTTGCGCTCACTTTGCGGACATAGGCGCTATCGTGACCAGAGACAAAACCGGTTTTTCGGGAAGCCCCGTTTTGGCGGCGACGCCGGGCGAGGTCCTCTCGAAACTGTAGCCACCCGCCTTATTACAACTCACCCTCAGCCGCCGCGCCTGATAGGGCGGCACATGCTGGAGCAGAGGAGGTTATTTTCCTCATCTTCGGCCCTTCCTCAAGGTTCCCGCAAATTCACAGCTTTGACCCTCACCCCGGCCCTCTCCCGAGGGAGAGGGAGAAACGCCCAAATTCGAGCGGACACCCCTCTCCCACAGCGGTGCTTCGCGAAGGAGCCGGGGGTAAAGGCAAACACAGTAGTACCCAAATTCGTGACAAATGTCTATGCCGCCCTGAAACGTGTCTATTTCCAAGCCGCCAGAAACGCGATACACTATTCCCAATGTGGATTCTAACCGTCCGTTCGCCATCCGGCGAACCTCGCGAATTCATTCTGAAGCCCGGTAAAACGGGTATTGGCCGCAACCCCGACACCGGCCTGTTCGTCCCCGACCGCTCGGCCTCGCGGGCGCACGCCGAAATTGTTTACGATTCGGGGACGGAAGTCGCCACCATCCGCGACCTGGACAGCACCAACGGCACCTACGTCAACCGTGAGCGCCTGACCGAGCCGCGCCGCCTGCGGCCCAACGACATGATCCGCATCGGCGAGCACGTGATTAGCGTCGTGTACCGAAGCGGCGACGGCAAATCCACCAGCCCCTTTGCCGGAACACGGGTGCTCACCCGCGACTTGCTATTGGAATCGCTCGACCAACACGCGGTGCTCATGTACGAAGTGGCCCGCCAGTTGAACACGGTCATGGATGTGGAGACGGCCCTGCGCGACGTCTCAAGCCTGATGCGAAAGTCAATGGGCGCCGACAAGTGCGAAGTGATCCTGGCCGGCCAGTTCGACCGCCTCCAGGAGTTGGGCTTTCCGACTACGATTGCCCAGCCGGTGATCGAGCAGAAGGCAACCGTCGTCATCTCCGAAATGCCCATCGATTCTGGGGCGGCAATGGGTCAGAGCGCACTGCTCCTGCGCGTCCGCTCGGTGCTGTGTGTGCCTGTTCTCAGCGGCCAGGACTTGCTCGGCCTGATCTACATGTACAAGACGAACCCGGAAGCCCGGCCTTTTGACCAGCGCGATTTGCAGTTAGCCGTCGCCATCAGCCATCAGGCGGCGCTGACCATTCAGCGCACTCAACTTCTTGAGCGGTTTCGAAAAGAGCAGACGACCCGCGAGTTCCTGCAACGCTTTCTCTCGCCAAAAGAAGCTGACCTGCTGGTGCAAGACTACTTGGACACCGGCCGCCTGCCGGGGCTGACCGAGCAACGGCTCACCGTGTTGTTTGCCGACATTCAAGACTCCACCGGCCTGGCCGAGCATGCAGGAGCGCGCCGCTTCGGCGAAATCCTCAGTCATTATTATCAAAACGTAACTGAGATCGTCTTCAAGCACAGCGGTCTGCTGGATAAGTACACGGGCGACGGGGTGATGGCCGTGTTCGGCATGTCGGGCAGTCAGGAAGACTCGGAGGGGCGGGCCGTCCGCGCCGGTTTAGACATCCTTGCGCGACTGGAGGTGATCAACCGCTCGCAGGACGAGCAAATTGAAATTGGCGTGGCGGTGAACACCGGCCTGGTGATGGCCGGGTATGTGGGCACTGCCGAGCGGGTGGAATTCACCGTGTTAGGCGACCCAGTGAATGTGGCTTATCGCCTGGAGGCTCATGCCCGCCCCAACCGTTTGTTCGTCGGCCCTGCTACCACTGCCGCCGTTGCCGGACGATTCAACTTGCGCCGGGTGGGGCCGGTGGAGGCCAAAGGGCGCACCAAGCCGATTCAGGCGCATGAGGTGTTGAGGGAGTAAGCCACAGCCAAAAGGATGCGGATCCTCTCTCAATCCGTCAAATTCCACCCATCCGTTGTTAGCCCGCTCGTTCCATTACAGCGGGTCTGCAATAATCAACCTGCACGATGAGCAAAGAAAGTTAAGACTATGGCAGACTTTTTTCAATGGTTGTCCAGCGGCTCCATTTCAGCAACGGTTTTCATAGCAGTAACAAGCATCTTAATTGTAGCCGTAGTCGCAATATACATTGTTGCGTTTTTTCAAGGGCGAGAAATATCATTCTGGCCTCCCAAGATTGGAGAAAAGCCGGTGTCCAAGAAACAATCAGATGCAAAGACGACCTCACGCCTACAAGAGACGCCTTCAGATATAGACAGTGAAAGCGATGTAAACCGAGCAACGGTTATACTTGCTAACCGAAAGCATATGCCCCAGCTTCGAGACATATTAGGCAAGGCTCGTAAAGAGATCGTCTTGTGTGCCGTACAACACACATCTTTGCGTCACCATGGGCTGGAGGATCTTCTTCGTGAAAAGGCCGAGGCAGGATGTGAAGTTAAAATATTAATTATGGCTACAGAGGACGCCGATGGCAAACCAAACCCCAATGTCGCTGAAACCGAGTCGCACAGAACCTACACCGGCGTAAAGGGTGAGATTGAGACTGCCACCGGAGAATTATTGGCTTGGTTTGATCGTTTGACTAAAGATACTCAGAAGAAGATTGAAATTCGAGCATACCAGCAATGCCCGATAACCTCCTACACCATCATTGACCGAGGCGAACCGAACGGTTTCATTCAGACTGAAGTGCTTATATATGGGGTTGCTGTAGACTATCTGCCACACTACACACTTACAAAACGCGAGGGCGGGAAGCTTTTTAGCAACCATTGCGAATCTTTTAAGCTGCTTTGGGGCAACGCAAAAATCAAAATCCTTCGCCCAGCTAGCAAACGAACTGTGTAAAAATAGTCGGTCAGCCCAGAGGGGCTAACCCGGCGTGCAGTTGAAGTTGCCCCGTTGGGACTCGTAAGAGTATAACTCCACAGTTTGCTCCGGCGGGAACAGAGAAAGTGCGGACTAATTCTTTGATAAGTTCTTGCGCTCCGCAACTGACGCCGACTGTTCTATTTTCTTCGGGGCTGGCCGTAGAGAAACCAAAACTCTTCACGCGAAAAGGCCGGGGTGAGGGCGGCATCCCAGATGAAGCCGTCGGCGATGAGCATATTGCGAAGTTGGCTGTCGAGCGCCGCGAGGTGGGCGCGAAATTTCTCGGCCTCGTGAAGCGTGGCGACCACAGGCATGAGCAGGGCCAGGTAGACGCGGCTGTTGACGGTGGTGTGATAGTTCTCAACGCCGGCGGCAGGACTCTCGTTGCACTCGTCAAGAGCGGCGGCCCAGACGTTCAGCCGTGAACTGATCTCCTTCAACGCCTTTTTTTCAATGTTGACCGGCCAACGGCTGAAGAAAGCCTCGGCCCGCCGGTCGAGTTGATCGAACTCGCTTGCTTGAGCAGATGTGAGTTGATCGCGGCGGGCCGACAGCGTGCGGCGGAGGAACAACAGACCGCCGAGGGTGAGGGCAGGCATTTGCTGTCCAAAAACCTGGCCGCCCATCGGCCAGTAAATCACATCCGATTTAAGATAGAGTTCAATCTCGGCCAGGAAGGCGCGGAAGGTGGCGAGGTCGGAGTCGAGAGACATTGGAAATAAAACAAAACGTCAAACGTCAAGGGTTCACGTTTGACGTTTGTCGTTTGACTTGCGTGGATAGGTCGTCAGGCGAAAGCTACTTGAGCCGTTCCAGCTTGCCGTATTCCGGGCGGCCCTGAAGGGCCTGCCAGCGAGCGTTGACGTCGCCCAGCCGCCACTCCCACACGGTGTTGCCCTTCGGGTCTTCGTATTTAAAGGCGGGCTTGAAGCCGAGGATGTTGGCAACGCCGGTGGCGAGCGCCGAAGCTTCCGGCGCGGTGCGCAACGTGCACCACTGGCCGGGTTGCCATTCCAATTCCACTTTAGAATTTTGATACTGGCCGGTCATCAAAAAGGGCGGCTCGGCGCGCGCCGTATCGAGCCAGATGCCGCCAAAGCGCGCATCCCAGAAATTGGTGCGCACCCGTTCCCCAATGGCGTAAGCATTTTTCTCAGGCGTGTTGTAGAACCAGGTTTTCGCTGTGGTAGTCATAGATTGAGAGCAGTTGCTATTTCGGTTCCTGTTTGCGGCGGGGGGCGCCGGAGCGGGAGGTGAGGGCCGATTTCACAGTCTCCAGCAATTTTTCGCGCGAGATGGGTTTGACCAGGTATTTGTAAGCCCCGGCTTCCATGCCTTCGACCATATCCTCGATGCGACCGCGGGCCGAAAACATGACCACCGGCGGCGGATTTTCAAAGTCTCGTTTGATGGTGCCCAGAATATCCAGGCCGGACTCGCCGGGCATCATCACGTCGAGGATGACCACGTCGGGGCTGAACTCGGACAGAAGCGAAATCGCCATCTGGCCGGTGTAGGCCTTGGCCACTTCGTAACCTGCAAGCTGAAGCGTCATCTCCAGCAAAATCAAGGTGTCTTGTTCGTCGTCTACTACTAAAATTTTTTGAGGCATAGTGACCTAGTAAATTCGGCGGCGCAATACCTTGTGCCGCCAGTCCAGAGCAGATTTGACCGTTTCGAGCAATGTGTCGCGTGGTACGGGCTTGACCAGATATTTGTGCGCTCCGGCTTTCATACCCTCTTCAATATCGTCAATGCGGCCTGCCGCCGAGAGAATAATGACTGGCGGCGGGTTTTTGAGTTGCTTTTTGATGGCCTCCAGAACTTCAAGGCCGGTGAGATCAGGCATCATGATATCGAGCAGAATGATGTCCGGCCTGAATTCTACGGCCAGGGTGACGCCAACTTGCCCGGTGAGCGCCGCCGCGACTTCATACCCCGCCAGTTGAAGTGTCGCTTTCAGTAGGCTCAGCGTTTCTGCTTCGTCGTCAATAACCAAGACTTTCCCGCTCACGGCGCTATTGTAATGCAGACCGGACAGCTTTACAACATCAGCCTGAGCGGCTCTTCCAGCTTTTTCTTCAAGGCCTGCATAAACTGCGCCGCCTCTGCGCCGTCAGTCACCCGGTGGTCGGCGGAGATCGTGCCCTTCATCCGCCAACCCACGGCCAGCGCGCCGTTCTTCACCACCGGCACTTGTTGGGCCGAGCCGACGGCCAGAATGGCCGCGTCGGGCGGGTTGATGATGGCGACGAAAGAGTCTACGTCGTACATTCCCAGATTGGAGATAGTGAACGTCGAACCTTCCACATCGTCGGGCTTGACTTTGCCCTCACGGGCGCGGGCCGCCATCGCCTTCACTTCGGCGGAAATTTGGGCCGGCGATTTGGCGTCGGCATCTTTGACAACCACGATGAGCAGGCCGGCTTCCACCGACACCGCGTTGCCGACGTTGATATGCCCGTGCCGGACAATATGATCACCGTTGAACGAGGCATTTAGATTCGGGTAATCTCGCAGAGCCAGCGCGGCGGCCTTGACGATGAAGTCGTTGACGGATAATTTGCTCGCGTCGCCCAGCATGGCGTTCAACTGCTTGCGCAAATCCAGCACCGCTTCCATGTCAACATCAACGGTGACGTAGAAATGCGGCACGCCCGTCTTGCTTTCGGTCATGCGGCGGGCGATGGCCGAGCGCAGTTTTGTGAGAGGAATCGCAGTATCTTCACGAAGGATGGAAACGGAAGGAAATGCGGGAAAAGAAGGAACCTGGGCCGGGGCGGCTTTGGCGGCTACGTGAGCTTCGATGTCTTTCTTGGTGATGCGGCCTTCGGGGCCGGAGCCTTTCAGCTGGCGGGGATCGATTCCCAACTCGTCGGCCATGCGGCGGGCGATGGGCGAGATGCGAAGCATGGGCTGATGGCTAATGGCTGATGGCGGTTGGCCGTTGGATTTTGGCGTAGACGGAGCTGGAGCCGCCGTCGGTGCAGGGGCCGCCGGTTTAACAGGGGCGGCTCCACCCGAGGCCTGGGCGCGGAGCGCATTGACATCCACCGACTCGCCGGGGGCGGCAATCACCCCAATCAGCGCGCCCACTTTTTGGAACGAGCCTTCTTCGGCAAAGGTGGCGGCCACCACCCCGCTGACGAACGACTCAACTTCCACCGTCGCTTTGTCGGTTTCCACTTCGGCCAATACTTCGCCCTTGTTCACCGTCTCGCCTTGCTTCTTCACCCAGCGCACGAGTTTGCCTTCGGCCATGTCGAAGCCGAGCTTGGGCATGGTGATCAGTTCGGCCATTACAACACCTCCTTCACAGCTTTTACGACGTCGGCGGCTTTGGGGATGGCGCTCTGCTCAAGTTCGCGGTTGTAGGGCAGGGGGACTTCGAGTTGGGCCACGCGCTTGATCGGCGCGTCGAGATAGTCGAAGCACTCTTCGTAAGTGCGGGCCGCCACTTCGGCCCCAATCCCAAACGACTTCCAGCCTTCTTCGACGATGACGGCGCGGTTGGTTTTCTTGAAGCTTTCGAAGACCGGGTCAAGGTCGAGCGGGCGCAAAGAGCGCAGGTCAATCACTTCGGCTTCGATGCCCTCGGCGGCCAACTGGTTGGCGGCCTCCATCGAGATTTGCAGCATCTTGCTATAAGTGACGATGGTCACATCTTTGCCTTTGCGTTTGACGTCGCTCTTGCCAAGCGGCACGGTGAAGTCGCCTTCGGGGACTTCGCCGCGCGCCTGATAAAGTGTGGCGTGTTCGATGAAGAGCACCGGGTTGTCTTGCCTCAGCGCGGCTTTGAGCATGCCTTTGGCGTCGTAGGGCGTGCCGGGCGCGACGACGTACAGGCCGGGGAAGTGGGCGAAGATCACGTCGGGCGTTTGCGAGTGGGTAGCGCCCAACTGCCGCCCGCCGCCGCCGGCGGCGCGGATGATGACCGGCACTTTGAACTGGCCGTTGAACATGTAGCGCAGTTTGGCGGCGTGATTCACGATCATGTCGAAGGCCAGGAAGGCAAAGTTGATCGTCATCATCTCGGCGACCGGGCGCAGGCCGTTCATGGCCGCGCCGATGGCGGCCCCGGCGATGACGCCTTCGGCAATCGGTGTATCTCTTACGCGCTCCGGGCCAAAGTGATCGTGGAAGCCGCGGGTGACGGCATACGTGCCGCCCCACACGCCGATCTCTTCACCAAGCAGGAATACTTTGGGGTTAGCTTCCATCTCTTCCCAAAGAGCCTGGGAGATGGCTTCGCGCATTGTTAGTTGAGGCATCGTTCTGTCCTGGGTTTGACAACGAATTGAACCGCTTCGCGTGTAAACGGATGTCTTTTTGTTTATTTATCCGTTCAATTCGTTAAATCCGTTGTCTCAAGCGTAAATGTTTTCCCACAGCGCTTCGGGCGCGGGGTTGGGACTTTCTTCGGCAAAGCGCACGGCGGCGGCGGTTTCTTCCTCCACTTGCGCTTCAATCGCTTCTAGCTCTTTGGCGGCGGCGATCTTCTTCTTGGTCAGGTGATCGTGATACCTGCCAATCGGGTCGTCCTCTTGCCACTTTTTGATCTCGTCGGGTTTGCGGTAACGTTCGGGGTCGCCCATCGAGTGGCCGCGGAACCGGTAGGTAATGGCCTCGAGGAAGAAGGGGCCTTTGCCGGAGCGGGCATGTTCCAGCGCGGCGGCGGCGGCGTCCTTCATTGCCAACACGTCCATGCCGTCCACGCGGGCGCTCTCCATCGCGTAGCCTTCAGCCTTCTGGCGTATTTCGCTGACGGCAGAAGCGCGCTCGATGGCTGTGCCCATGCCATACTGATTATTCTCGACCATCCATACCACCGGCAATTTCCACACTTTGGACAGATTGAGCGATTCGTGGAAGTAGCCAATGTTCGTCGCGCCATCGCCCATCATGCAAATGATGACCGAGTCGTTGTGCTGGTATTGAAACGAAAGGGCCAGGCCGGTTGCCAGCGGCAGGTGCGCGCCCACAATGGCGTGGCCGCCCCAAAAATTTTTGCTCACGTCGGCCAGGTGCATCGAACCGCCTTTGCCGCCCGAACTGCCCGTCGCCTTGCCCAGCAGTTCGGCCATCATCACCCCGGCTTCCATGCCAACCGCCAGCGCGATGCCATGATCGCGATAGGCGGTGATGATGTGATCCTGCGGCTTCATGGCCGCCACCGCGCCCACGCCCACCGCTTCCTGGCCGATGTACAAATGCAAAAAGCCGCCGATCTTGCCCTGCTGGTACAACTCGGCGCACTTTTCTTCTATCCGGCGAATCAGCACCATTTGCTGGTAAAGGCGCAGATAATCAGATTTCTCCATTGAGAACCTCGTCTATACAGAATGATAGGCGGGCTTCCGCCCGCCTATGGTTGGCGGATTGCAACAAAAAGAACACTAAAAGTCCGGTTTGGTTGCCGCCAAAGGGCGATTATACCAGTCTCTCCGCCTGGCGGCAGAATGCCATTTCAGTCGTGTGCACGCAAAGGTTGTCAGGGGAAAAAGATGAGCCTGGGGTAGGATTAGGGTGAAATGAAAACAAAACCCTACCACGAGGCTCATCATGGACTATAACACGGAAACTCTAAACGACATTGCC
>Ga0247727_10001943_pt1 | contig 47888 bp, 33 predicted proteins | sample WisWelCaveWW1625_FD_202498 | JGI IMG/M metagenome (GOLD analysis project Ga0247727, IMG submission 202498) | Biofilm microbial communities from Wishing Well Cave, Virginia, United States - WW16-25 | ecosystem: Environmental > Aquatic > Deep subsurface > Groundwater > Cave microbial mat | place...
ATCCAAGACTTCCTGGCGCGCTGGAACACGGACCCGACCCCCTTCGTGTGGACCAAGTCAGCCCACACCATCGTCCGCGATCACCGAAAGATGCTTGCGCTCATTTCGAGGAAGAGACACTAGGAGACACTAGATCGCGCCTGCCGTGGAAGACGCCCAGGACGACTACCTCGCCGGATTCGACGGCGTAGAACACGCAGTACGGGAACCGCCGCAGCAGCGCTCGTCTCATCTCCCCGTGGACCTTCGGACAAGCGAGGGGGACGCGCTCGATCTGGGCGAGGCACGCATCCAGGGCGCTTCGGAATTCGAAGGCGACGCCTTCCCCTTGTTCGCGGTATCACCCGTAGACCTCCCGGACGTCGGCCTCGGCAGCCGGGGTGAGGCGAAGGTTCACGGACCCTGGTCCAGCGACTCCCGGATCTCGCCCCAAGCTCGTCCGGCGCTTGGATCGGCTTGATGGTCCTTCCACCGGCGGTCCAGCTCGCGTTTCTGCGCCTCCGTTACGGGCAAGCTCTCTGGCGACTCAGCGATGCTGTCCCAGATGTCCTCGACGAGCTGGATTCGTTCCGTTACGCTCAGCTTCAGGATCTCCCGGATGTCGAGCGAGCTCATGGCGTGAAACCTATCCAACCCCAGCTCGCCGCGCAACGGACGCGGCCGGAAGCGGGCCTTCCTACGTCACCAGGTTGTTCTCCAGCGCGAAGCGGATCAGGTCGCTGGTCGATTCCAGGTTCAGCTTCTTCATCAGCCGCGCGCGGTAGGTCGAAGCCGTGCTCACGCTGACCTTGATCTGTCTCGCCGCCTCCTTGATGCCGATGCCGGAGGCGAGGATGCGCAGGACCTCGAGCTCGCGCGCCGAGAGGGCCGCGACGCCGACGCGGTCGCGCCGGGGCTTGCGCAGCTGGTCCAGCACGACGCTCGAGAGCTTGGGCGTGATGTAGATCTCGCCCGCATGCACGGCGCGGATCGCGCCGAGGAGCTCCTCCACGGCCGAGGATTTGACCAGGAAGCCCTGCGCGCCGGCCTCGAGCGCGCGCACCGCGTAGTGGCTCGATTCGTGCACGGTGAGCACGAGCACCGCGACGTCGAGTTCCAGGCTCTGGATCGCGTCCAGGACCTGCAGGGCGCTGCCGCCGGGAATGTTGTAGTCGAGCACCAGCACGTCGGGCTTCGACTCGCGCAGGATCCGGATGGCTTCCGCCGTGTCGCCTCCCTGGGCGACGACCTGGATGTTCGCATCGTCCTTCAGCACCGAGGAGAGCGCTTCACGCACCATGGCGTGGTCGTCGATCAACACGACACGGATCGGTGCGGCGCTTTCGGTCATCGGAGATCGCCCTCGCTTCGGAGAGGCAGTCTCGCCTCGATGCGGGTGCCTTGTCCAGGCTGCGAATCCAGCGCGAAGGATCCGTCCAGGAGCTCGACTCGCTCGCGCATGCCGAGCAGCCCGAAACGTTCGTCCGGCGCGGTTCCCGGATCGAATCCGCGTCCGTCGTCGTCGATCCCGAGCACGAGCGTGTCGTCCAGAACCGACACGCGCACGGAGACCCGCCGGGCCTGCGCGTGCTTGAGCACGTTCGTGAGCGCCTCCTGCACGATGCGGTATGCGTTCACGGCCAGGTGCTGGGGGACCTCCTCGTCCTCGAAGTCGAGCTCGAGCTCGGTCGCGAGACCCGCGCGTTCTCCGAACTCGGAGACGTAGGCCGCGAGCGCCTGGTGCAATCCGAGATCGTCCAGGACCCCCGTGCGGATCCGCCCGGCGATGCGGTGCATGCTCTGGAGCAGGCGCGACGTGCCCTCCAGGGCGCGCCGCACGAGCGCGTCCTTCTCGGGAACGCCTGCGACGCGCTCGGCGCGCTTGAGGTCGATCGTGATCGCCGTGGCGAGCTGGCCCACGTCGTCGTGCAGCTCGCGAGCGAGGTTGCGCCGCTCCGTCTCCTGCGCGTCGAGCAGCTTGTGGGAGAGCAGCCGTAGTCGTCGTTCGGACGCTGCGAGCGCCTGGTCGCGCTCTTCCTTCTGGATCGCCAGGAAGGCGAGCCTGCGGGCGACGACGCCTGCGAGCAAGAGCACGAGCAGGCTCCCGCCAAGCATCAGGCGCAGGGTGCGCCGCGAATCGGCGAAGAGCGTGCGTTTCGGGAGGAAGGACACCACCTTCACGCGCAGGTCGTTCCGTCCCGGGAGGTCCGTCGGCGACTGGGGGGAGACCGAGCGGAAGGTGTACATGCCCTCCGGCGTCGTGAAGTTCCTGAAGTTCACGGCGACGAGCGGCATCCAGGCCTCGGGATGGTCCTGCGCGAAGGTGCGGCCCGGCGCGTAGCCCCAGGTCTTGCCGTCCTTCGAGGCCTCCAGGTAGGACCCGCGCTCGTCGACCAGGAAGATCGAGCCAGAGGCGTAGATCGCGGCCTGCGAGAGGCGCGCGACCAGGTTGCGTGCGAGATAGGTCATCACCAGGACGCCCCGGCGCACGCCGCGCTCGTCGCCGATGACGGTCGCGAAGCGGATGACGGCGTCCGGGCGATCGTTCGGCGATTCCGCCTCGAGCGCGAACGGGGAGATGTACACCTGTCCGCTGAGGAAGCCCCGCGCGGCGTCGAACGCCGCTCGATCCGCCGCGCTGGCTGCGCCGGACCCGACGGAGAGTTTCGTCTCTCCCTCGAGGTCGAACACGGAGAGCCCCAGGATGCGCGGTTGCAGCTGGCAGAAGCGGCGGAAGCTCTTCTCGCTCTCGGCGCTCGACGTCGCTCCGGAGAGGAAGCCCAGGAGGGCGTTCCCCTCGGAGAGGTGGACGATGGTGGAGGAGAGCGACTCGAGCTCGCGGTCGAAGACCTCGGCCTGGAGCTGCACCACGCCCCAGGACGCCTGGCGCCCCACCTCGAGATCGCCGGCGCGATCGACGAGGTGGACTCCGAGGACCGCCAGGACGAGCACGAGCGCCACGGGGAGGAGCATGCGCAGGGCCCTGGCCAGCGCCCGGCTCGAGCCGTGGGTGACGTCGCTTCGCTCCCCGCCCGCCGTTGCCATCGCAGCGAAGCTAGTGTTTCGAGGCCGCGGTGGCGATCCCGCGCAGGAAGAAGCGCTGCGCCAGGAAACCGACCAGCACGCACGGGAAGAGCACGATCCCGGCCGCCGCCATCAGGTGCTCGACGGCCGTGTCGTAGGTCCTCTGGAAGCCCGCCAGCGCCAGGGTCAGCGTGCGTTTCTCGGGCGAGAGCACGTACACGAGCGGCGCCCAGAAGTCGTTCCAGGTCGCGAGGAAGGTGAAGATCGCGACCGTGACGAGCATCGGCCGGGCGAGCGGCAGGAAAACCGTGAGGTACGCGCGCCACGGACCGGCGCCGTCGATGCGCGCCGCTTCGTCGAGCTCGGGGGGGAGGGACAGGAAGTACTGGCGGAAGAGGAAGATGAAGAAGGGCGCGCCGCCGAGCACGGTGGGCAGGATCAGCGGACCGTAGCCGTCGACCATGCCGAGCGAGCGGAACAGGAGGAAGCGCGGCACGGCGGCCACCTGGTCGGGAAGCATCATCGTGGCCAAGACGCACAGGAAGAGCGCGTCCCGCCCGCGAAAGGAGAGGCGCGCGAAGGCGTAGCCCGCGAGCGAGCAGCACAGACACTGGCCGGCCACGCTCGCGAGCGTGATCCACAGCGTGTTCGCCAGGAGCCGCCCGAAGTTCCCCATGCGCTCGACGGCCCGCGCGTAGTTCTCGAAGTGCGGCGGTGCGGGGAGCGCCAGGCCCCGGCCGAGCCCCTTGCCCTCGGCGTGCAGCGAGACGATCACCAGGAAGACCAGCGGGAACGCGAAGGCGGCTGCGACGGCGAGCCGCAGGACTCCGCCGCGAGCGGGGATCCTCACGGCGTCCTCCCGGCGTAGTGGACCCGGCGGCGCGCGGCGCGCAGCAGGGAGAGGCACAGCAGCGCGAGCAGGACGAAGAGCACCCAGGCCTGGGCCGAAGCGTAGCCCATGTCGAGGTGGTGGAAGGCGGTCTCGAACAGGTACAGCACCAGGAAGCGCGAGGAGTCCCCGGGGCCTCCTTCGGTCATGCCGTAGGGCTGGGCGAACACCTGGAAGGCCTGGATGGCGCCCGTGATCAGGTTGAAGAGCAGCACCGGCCCGAGGCCGGGGAGCGTCACGTGCCAGAAGCGCCGGACGGTCCCCGCGCCGTCGATGCGCGCGGCCTCGTCGAGGCTCGGATCGAGCGTCTGGAGCGCGGCGACGAAGACGAGCACCTGGCTCCCGAGGCCCCACAGCGAGACCAGCACGAATCCGGGCACGACCCAGTCGGGGTCGCGCAGCCAGGCCGGGCCCGCGAGCCCGATCCATCCCAGAGAGCGATTCAGGAGGCCCTGGTCGGCGTCCAGCACGAAACGCCACAGGGCGGCGACGACGACCGGCGAGAGGATCGCGGGCACGTAGACGATCGTGCGGAAGAGGGCCACGCCGCTCTTCCCGCTGCGCAGGAGCAGCGCGAGGGCCAGCGCCGCCGCGGTCGAGAGCGGGACCGAGAGTCCCGCGTAGGAGAGGGTCGCGCCGAGCGAGGTGCGGAAGGTCGGATCGTCCGCGAGCCGGCGGAAGTTCTCGAGCCCGACCCAGCGCGCGTCGCCGAGCGGTCGCAGCGGGGACCACTCGCAGAACGAGAAGAAGAGCGAGACCAGCGCCGGCCCGAGGAAGAAGAGCACGAACCCGCAGGCCCACGGCGCGAGCAGGCCCCACGCCGCCCGCCGCGTCCGTCGCTCGACCCGCCCGGACGCCCGGGCGCTGCGCGCGAGGAAGGTGCCGATCAGCGTCAGGAGCGAGAGGCTCACGGAGATCTCGAGCAGCCCGCGCGGGAGTCGCGGTCGCGCGTTCCGTTCCCGCTCGCGCGCCAGGTAGTCGTCGGTCTTGCGCGCCATCTCCGCGCAGGCCGCGGCGACGTCGACGTCGGGATCGAGCAGGATCCCCTCGAGCTCCGCCCTGCACAGGGACTCGATCTTGCGCCAGTTCGCGAGCGGCGGGAGGAAGCGCGCGCTCGCCATCGAATCGAGGAAGACCCGCTCGCTCGCCGGCGGCCGGTCGGGCGCGAGGAAGCTCGGGCTGCGGGCGGCCTCGATTCGACCGGGCACTCCGTTCCCGATCTCGGCCAGAAGCCGCTGGTAGCGCAGACTGCACAGGAGGCGCAGGAACTCGCAGGCGAGCTCCGGCTCGCGGGCCGTGCGCGGCACGACGTAGACCGTCATGGCGACCGAGGTCGCCGCCGCGACGTCCCGCGGCAGGGGCAGCACGTCCCAGGCGAACTCGTCGAGACTCCGGAAGCGATAGGTCTCCCAGTAGCCCACCGGGCCGTAGAACAGCGCGCGCCCGGCCTGGAAGAGACCCTGCGAGAGCTGGTTCGGGAAGCTCGCGTCGAAGGAGGCGACCTGCTCGGTGTGCAGGAGGTCGTGCAGGAACTGCAGCGCTCCGGCGAAGGCGGGCTCGGCCATGCGCGAGCGGTGCCCCGCGTCGTCGAGGAGTTCGCCGCCCGCCTGCCATACCCAGGGCGCCACGGCCTGCAGCCACTGGGTGAGCGAGATCCCGAAGCGTTCGGGGCGGCCGTCGCCGTCGTCGTCGACGGTCGCCGTGCGTGCGAGGGCGAGGAACTCGTCCCAGGTCCAGTCCGGTCGCGGGCCAGCGAACCCGATCTCGGCGAGCCGATCGAGGTTCACGTACATCACGTAGGGCGTGAACGTCGAGGGCAGCCCGAAGAGGTGGCCCGGCTCGCCTCGCGCGTCCTGCGGGCCGCGGATCGCGTCGAGGACCTGCGAGAAGAAGGCGCGCTCGTCCCAGGCCGGATCCGCGGCGAAGTACGGTTCGAGATCGACGAGCGCTCCCTCGCCGAGGTAGGCGGAGAATTCGGTGACGTCGATGCGCAGGAGGTCGAGCGGGACGTTCCCCGCCAGCAGGAACTTGCCCTTGTCCTGCGAGCCCGCGGCGCCCCCGAGCGGCAGGCAGCGCACGGAGAGACCCGGGTGCTCGGCCTCGAAATCGCGCGCCATCTCCTCGAGCGTCTGCCAGGAGGAGAGATGATCCTCCTCGACCATGAGCACGAGCTCGCGCTCGTGGCCTGCGCCGCAGGCGTCGAGCGCGAGCGCGCAGGCGATGGCGCCGAGGAGCTTTCGAGCCGTGCGCGCCCCCGATACCTTCTCCATCGCCATGGGCATCGTACCCTCCGGTCGCGCGGCCCTCCCTCGCCTGGAGAGCGCCGCCCTTCCCGGCCGCTTCCTCGCGGCGCTGGGCGAACGCGCCGCGCTCCTCGGCCGCGAGGAGGGCGTGTTCGAGGCCTGGATCTGGCCGATCAAGGTGCTGCACGACCTGCGCTTCGCGCTCTCCTCCTCCCCGGCGCGTTCCGAGCGTACGGTCGTCGTGCGCCCCGACGGCTTCGAGCTGCGCGAGGCCTGCGAGGCCTTCGAGTTCGCGCTCGAGGTCTTCGCCAGCCCCGAGCGCGCGGCGCTCGTCTTCTTGCCGCGGCTCGTATCCGGAGGGCCGCTCGAGCTCGAGTGCTCCTTCCGCTCTGACTTCCGGCCCATGTGGCCCGCCGGCCTCGGCGGCCAGCTCGCGCGCGTCGATCCCGAGACCGGCGCCTTCTCGCTCTCCGAGGAGCTCGGACGGTTCGCCTGTCTCGTCGGCGCCCCCGGGGCTCGCGTCGCGACCGGCGAGAGCGACCACGCCCTGCCGCGCGGGCCCGTGGCGATCCGCGTCGCGCTGCAGCCGGGCACCGGCGTCCCCTTCGTGATCGCCGGCGCCGCCGTCGAGCCCGCGGAGCTCTCCGAGGACGCGCGCCGCGGCGCGGGCCAGGCCGCGACCGGCTTCTCCCGCGCCCGCGCGGTCCTCGCGCGCGCCCGGGAGCTCTGGCGCGAGCTCGCCGGCGACCCCGGGAGCGAGCGGCGAGGGGCAGAGGAGCGCTGGCGCGGCTTCCTGGCGCGCACGGCGCGCATCGAGACGCCCGAGCGCGCGCTCGACGAGGCGTTCACCTGGTCGCAGCTCGCGATCGAGCGTTCCTGGGTCGACGTCGAGGGCCTCGGACGCGGGCTCGTCGCGGGGTTCGGCGAGAGCCGCGGCGGCGAACGGCCGGGCTTCGCCTGGTTCTTCGACGGCGACGCGCTCGCCGCCGCGCGCGCGCTGACCGGCACCGGCGACTTCGAGGGCGCGCGCGAGGTCCTGCGCTTCGCGGCGGCCCACCAGCGCGCCGACGGCAAGCTCATGCACGAGCTCACGCTGTCGGCGCGCCTGTGCCGCTGGCTCGAGGACTATCCCTACGCCTACTACAAGGGCATCAACACCCCGGAGTTCGTGTCGGCGCTCGAGCACTACGTGGCAGGCTCGGGGGACCTTGCGCTCGCGCGCGAGCTCTGGCCCGCGGCGGAGCGCGCGCTCGAATGGTGCGCCAGCGCCCTCGACGAGCGCGGTCGCCTGTCGAACGCGAAGGCGGGGCTCGCGGCGGTCGAGGCGGGACCGCTCGCGGACCCGATCGCGAGCGAGATCTTCCTGCACGGTGCCTGGGCGTCCGCGCTCGCGAGCGCGATCCGGCTCGCCGGGATGACGAGCCAGCCCGCGGAGCGCTGGTCACGCGCGCTCGTGCGTGCCCGGGAGGCCCTGGAGGGGTTCTGGTCCCGCGAGCGCGACCACTACGCCTTCGCGTTCCTCGGCGACGGCTCGCGCCAGGAGGATCTCTCGGCCTACACGGCGCTGGCGCTCGCGCGCGGCGTCGCCCCCGATGCGCCGGCCGAGCACGCCTGGGCCACGGCCCAGGCGCTGAACGAGCCGCGCCTCGCGAGCGACTGGGGCGCGCGCATGTTCGCGCGCGACTCGAGCGTCTACGACCCGGCGAGCTACAACACGGGCGCGGTCTTTCCCTATCTGACGAACTTCGTGACCCTGGCGGAGTTCCTCCAGGGACACGCGCTCGCGGCGCACCCGCTCTTCTTCTCGCAGGTCGCGCTCGTGCACGCCGGCGGCCTGGGGCTCCTCGCCGAGCACCTGGAGGGCGAGCGCCTGCGCGCCCCGGAGCGCAGCGTGCCGCACCAGGTCTTCTCCTCGGCGGCGCTGCTCGAATCGGCGCTCTTCGGCCTCTTCGGCCTCCAGCCCGACGCGTCGCGCGCGCGCCTGCGCGTCGCGCCGTGCCTCCCGCCCGCGTGGGGGAGTGCCGCGCTGCGCAACGCTCGCGTCGGCGACACGCGCTTCGACCTCGAGTTCCGCTCCGAGGGACGAGGCTCCCTGCATCGCATCGCGCTGCTTGCGCGCAAGCACTCGGGGCCCGAGCTCTGGCTCCGCTTCGCGCCGGTGCTGCCGCCGCTCACGCGCGTCCGGCGGGACTGCGAGCTCCGTCCGAGCGGCGCCGTCCAGCCGCACCTCGCGATGAAGCTCCTCGAGGACGAGATCGAGTTCGCGCTCGAGGTCGAACTCGGGCCGAGCGTCGAGCTCCCCTTTGGCCTCCCGCCCTGGGGCGAGGAGAGTCGCAATCCGCGTTGCGTGCGCCAGGAGGTCGCGGGCGAGGTCGTGACCTGGACCCTCGCCGGCCGCGCGGGCTCGCGCGCGTCGCTGCCCTTCGCCTGCGATCGCCAGTGCGAGGTCTCGGGCGCCTCGCTCGAGCACGGCAGGCTCGCGCTCTTCTTCCCGCGGTCCGCCGCGGACGCGTGGACGACCGCGGTCGTGAGCGTGGCGTGCCGATGAGCCCCCGCGCTCCCCGCCCGCACGCCCCGCGCCGGCATGCCCCGGTGCTCGTCGCCCCGCTCGCGGCGAGCCCGCTCGACGGCGGAGGGATCCGCGAGGCGCTCCTCCTGCGCGCGATCCCGGAACACGCTCTCCCGCAGGGCTGCGAGATCTCCGTCTGGGCGCCGCGCACGATCGACGGCAAGACGCCGCGGCAGCCCTCGGCGCTCCTTCCCGCGACGCCCGTGTTCGAGGTCCTGCGCAGCTTCGATCGGCGCACCGACGCCGGTCTCTTCGAGTACGACGGCAGCACGATGCGCGCGCAGGCGCGTTTTCCCGCGGGCACGTCCTTCTACGGCGCCGGGCTCGCCGCGGCCCCGCTCCTGCGCAACGGCCGCGCGGCCACCCTGTGGAACACCGACGCCTTCGGCTACGGCCCCGAGACCCCCGCGCTCTACCAGTCGCATCCCTACGTGCTCGCGCTACTCGAGGACGGGCGCGCGGTCGGGCTGCTCGCCGATTCGGCGCGCCGAGGGTCGATCGCGATCGCCGCGGACGGCGTCGAGTTCGCCTTCGAGGAGGAGCCCTTCGACCTCTACCGCATCGAGGCCGACCACCCGGCGAAGGTGACGCAGGCGCTGGCGGCGCTGGTCGGGCGAGCCGAGCTCCCGCCGCTCTGGGCGCTCGGCTACCACCAGTGCCGTTGGTCCTACGCGTCGGCGAAAGAGCTGCGCGAGCTCGCCGCGGAGTTCCGAGCGCGCGGGATCGCCTGCGACGCCCTGTGGCTCGACATCGACTACATGGAACGCTTCCAGCTCTTCACGTGGAATCGCGAGGCCTTCCCCGACCCCCGAGGACTGCTGGAGGATCTCCACGCGCAAGGCTTCCACGCCGTGGCGATCGTCGATCCCGGCGTCGCGGCGAAGAAGGGCTTCGAGCTCTGCCGCGAGGGCCTCGAAGGCGGACACTTCATGCTGGACGCGCGCGGGAAGCCCGTGAAGGGCCGCGTCTGGCCGGGGCCGTGCCACTTCCCGGACTTCACGAGCGCGCGCACTCGCGCGTGGTGGGCCGGCAAGGTCGAGGCCTTCGCGCGCGAGGCGGGCCTCGACGGGATCTGGAACGACATGAACGAGCCCTCGGTGTTCCGCACGCCGACGAAGACGCTGCCCGAGAGCGCGCGCCACGCCGGTCTCGCCGATCTCGATCGGCGAGAGGGGTCGAGGGAGAGCGGGGCCTCGGAGGAGACGCACGCGCGCCATCACAATCTCTATGGCCAGCTCATGGCGGGAGCCTCGCGCGAGGGCCTCGCTCGCGCGCGACCGGCGAAGCGTCCGTTCGTGCTGACGCGCGCGAACCACGTCTCGGGCGCGCGCTTCGCCGCGACCTGGACCGGCGACAACCAGGCGCGCTTCGAGGACCTCACGCTCTCGATCCCGATGGTGCTCTCGCTCGGTCTCTGCGGCCAGCCCTTCGCCGGCCCCGACGCGGGCGGGTTCCTGGGCGACCCGAGCGCGGAGCTCTTCGCGCGCTGGTTCGAGCTCGCGAGCCTGCTTCCCTTCTTCCGCGGCCACGCCGAGAAGACCTCCTGCCGCAAGGAGCCCTGGGCCTTCGGTCCGGAGACCGAGGCGCACGTGAAGCGCGCGATCGAGCGGCGCATGCGGCTCCTGCCGACGCTCTACACCCTCTTCCAGGAGGCGGCTTCCATCGGACTCCCGGTCGTGCGGCCGCTCTTCTTCGCCGACCCGAAGGACCCCGCGCTGCGCGCGATCGACGACGAGTACCTACTCGGTGATGCCCTGCTCGTCGCGCCGATCGTGGCGGAGGGGAAGAGCGCGCGCACGGTCGTCTTGCCGCGCGGCGGATGGTATGCGTTCGCGCTCGGCGAGCCGGAGGCCTCGCCGACTACGGAGAAGCGCATCACGGTCGGGCGGACGCGGGTCAAGGCTCCGCTCGGCACGCTGCCACTCTTCGCGCGCGCGGGCTCGATGCTCTTCGAATGCGCGCCGCGCGAGCGCGCCTCGGCCGGCTTTGGCGAGGTGCTCACCGTGCACGTCTTCCTCGACCGCCGCGGCCGCGCGCGGGGCCGTGTGTACGAGGACGAGGGCGAGGGCTATGGCTACCGCGAAGGCCGCTACCGGCTCACGATCTTCGAGGCGCGCGCGACGAGAGGGACGGTCGAGATCACCGGCCGGGTCGAAGGCGATCCCGCTCTGGGAACGCTGCGGAGGGAATTCCGCCTGAACACGCCGGGGACGTTCCGGATCGTCGAGCGCAGCGCGTAGGCTCCACGGGTCAATCCTTCCCGATGTAGTCGATCTGGATCGTCCCGTCTTCCACCTCCAGGGGCGCCGTATCCCGGGGAGAAGAGCTCGTGGGTGCCCGAGCTCCTCGCCGCCGTGATGCTGCGCCGGGACGAACGCGGGCTCGACATCGCCTGCGGCACCGGGCTCGTCACGCGTTCCGCCGCGCGGATCGTCGGCGAGCGTGGCGCGGTCGTCGGGGTCGACTTCCATCCTCCGATGCTCGCGGTCGCGCGGTCGATCCCGCGAGCGCGGAGCGCCGCGGACGACCGGATTGTCCGTGGTCCGGCCGCTCTTCTTCGCCGATCCGGAGGATCCCGCGCGGCGCGCGGGCGACGACGAGTACTTGCTCGGCGACTCGCTCCTCGTCGCGCCGATCTGTGGAGGAGGGCAGGACCTCGCCCCCGGCGGTAAGGCTTGCGGGCCCTACGTCCGTTTCTCCGAAGCCTCCAGGTTCTCGGCGAGCTTGGCGAGCGCTCGGTGCAGGAGGCTCCGGGTCGCTTGCGCGGTGCGTCCCGTCGCTCGGGCCACCTCCTCGTGGGGCAGGCCGACGATGCGTGACAGCAGGATCACTTCTCGGTAGGCCTCGGGGAGGTTGTCGAAGGCCGCCTCGAGTTGCTCGATCCGTTCGCGGCGCATCAGACGGCGGCTGGGCGTGGAGAGGGTCTGGTAGAGGGCGGCCAGCGACTCGTCGCGCCGAGGATCGCGCGGCTCTCCGACCTCGAGGGCGACGTTGCGCTTCCCGGCATGGTAGTAGGCGAGGCGGTTCTTCACCTTCCGCAGCGCCGTCGTGAACAGCCAATGGCGGAAGTTGTCCGCGCCCCGGTGGCGATAGCGGTCCATGTGCTGGAGGATCTCGCAGCAAGTGGACTGCACGAGATCGGAGGCCGACTCCTTGGCGCGCAGCTCGGGTCCCATGCGAAGCCGCACATAGGCTCGAAGACCCGGCAGGTGACGAGCCAGCAGGGCCTCGACCGCCTCCGGGTCTCCGTCCGAAGTCCAGACCGGCTCGCGGGACTCGCCCATGACTCCCGGGATTCTAGTTGGGACTGAGGATGTCCGCCCCGTCGTGCGATTTGATCGGGGGCTCAACCCGTTGGTACGCCTGGTCTTGGAAGAGATCCGGTCCCCGAAAGGAGAGCCCCGTGAAGAAGCCTACGAAGTTCCGTCAGCGCCATCAGTCCCGTCGCCGTCGTTTCTCGAAGAGGCGGCGTAGGCGCCGTGGGCTGTCGGGTCGCGGGCGAGGGTCACCTGTACCCGAAGAATTGGGCCGCGACGGTGGGGCTGGCCGTGCTCCACGCGCGCGCCGAGGAGATCGACACGGCGAAGAAGCTTCTCGCGGAAGCGCTGCAGCGGGGCGGCGAAGAAGTGCGCGCCACCGCTGCGGGCTTTCCGATCCTGAAGGAGCTGCTCGGCAAGCAGGGCCGAAGCGATCGAAGGGCTGGATCCCTTCTCCGCCCGATCGCTCGACCGCGATGGCTAGTGTTCCTTCCCCGAAGTAGCGCCAACAAGGCGCCGTGATGGATCGTCGCTGGCAAGGCGCGCCGACGACGCGTATTCGCTGCAATACTCGGAGGAGGCGCAACGCCGCCAGCGGCGATTCAGTGCGGCGGATTGTTGGCGATACTTCGGGGAAGGGACACTAGCGACTGTCTGCGGAACTCGTCGCCGGCAGCGAGGCCTGGGAGGCTCGTGACTCGAGCGCGGCGAATCTCGTCTCGAGCCCGTGCAGTCTCTCGCTCTGTGCGTCGTACCGGCCGGCCAGCCTCTTCAGCTCGTTGAGCAGCATCGAGCTCAAGAGGTGGTACTTGACGGTGAAGGGCAGGCCCTCTTCGTCGTAGACGACGAGGTCCGGGAAGACCTCGGCCACCTCTTCGGCGATCAGTCGTTCCGATGTGACGACGTGGAGATCGAGCCGCCCGTCGCCGTCGTGGTCGAGCCAGTGGGCGAACTGCACCGCGCCCTCGACGAGAAGGCCGCTTCCCGCGCTCATGTCGACGAAGAGGCCTCCCTCGTTGTGGAAGAGCCGGCTCGCGCCCTCGCGCGCGCCCACGAAGAGATCGAGCCGGAGGTCGCCGTCGTAGTCGGCCCACAGGGCGAGCGCGGCATTCACGACGCCGGCAAGGCCGGCGCGCTCGGTCACGTCCTCGAAGCGACCGTCGCCGACGTTGGCGAGGAGCTGGAGTGTGCCTTGGCCGCTCACGGCGGCGAGGTCGAGACGACCGTCACCATTGACGTCGCCCCAGGAGAAGAGAGCGGGCACACCGCGCTCGTTCTCGATGTCCGTAGCGAGCGAGCCCGCCGGAGCGGCGGGAGCCTTACCGTCGGATGCCAAGAGGACCGTGGACAGCGCGGGGAAAGCGCACAGCAAGAACGCTTGATGTCGAGACATGATCTTCTCCCCGGTGGATGGACGAGAGGACGCCCCCAGTTTGCCCCGATCATGATTTCCCGGGGGATGATTCAAAGCAAAGAGGATGACCCACCGCTCCCGCTAGTCGGGCCGTGCACACGGGCAGGGCACCCGACTCGCGCTTCCGCTCGAGCGCCGCCCGCGGCAGGGGAAAAGCGCTTTTCCGTGACACACGGGCCGGAAGCCCTTGATTCAGCTGTCAGACCGCGGGCGAGCCGCGGCCAGGAATCCCGTCCACAACGGAGGCAGACCGTGAGACAGCGCTCGAATCCAGCACGAATTCACATCGGATGGCAACGCGTCGCCCCGCTGGCCATCCTCGCGATCCTCCCGTTCAGTCCCCTGGCCCTCGGCCGGCAATCCACGAGCCCGGTCCCCCTGGCGGGTTCGCCGGCCCCGCTTCGCCCGAGGCTTCCCGAAGCGCCCCCCGCGCACCCGCCGGCGGCACCGTGCGGAGAATGCTCTGAAGGCTGCGGCGCGGGGCCGCACGGCATCCCCAACGTCTACCTGCACTCGGGCGAGTTCCACTTGCAGGAGGTGGACCTGGTCATCCCCGGCCGCGGGCTGGACTTCGTCTGGGCGCGCACGTATCGCTCGCGGATCGGGCCGGACACCGAGCAGGGCCACGGCTGGGACTTCTCCTACAACCTGCGGATCGCGACGGAAGGCAGCGCCGTGCGCGTGATGGACGGCAACGGCCGGAGCGATCTCTACTTGTCACGAGGAGACGGGAGCTTCGCCGCCGCGCAGTTCTTCCGTGAGGGACGCTTCGAGCTGGACGGCACCTTCACCCTGGTCTTCGCCGACCAGGGCTCGTGGGTCTTCTTCCCCCTCGACGGGAGTCCCCTGGAGGGCAGGGTCAAGTTCGTGGCCGATCGAAACGGCAACACGCTGGCCTTCGACTACGACGGACTCGGTCGTCTCACGTTGGTGGTCGACACGCTCGGCCGCGAGATCCAGATCGCCCACGACGCCTCCGGACGGATCACGAGCGTGACCGACTTCCTCGGGCGCAGCGTGGTCTACGGCTACTACGGTGCCTTCGAGCTCGGCGGCAATCCGGGGGACCTGAAGTCCGCCCGCAGCCCGATCGTGGTCGGGACCCCCAACGGCAACGACTTCCCCACGGGCAAGACGACCACCTATACCTACAGCAAGGGGTTCGCGGACGAGCGCCTGAACCACAACCTGCTCACCGTCACCGATCCCAAGGGACAAACCTGGCTCGTCAACGAGTACGCCAACCAGACTGGCCCGAAGAGCCTGGCCTTCGATCGCCTGGTCCGCCAGACGCGCGGGAACCCGGGAGACGTCATCGACATCGCCTACGCGCTCGTCGCTGGCGGCGGCACACCGACCTACCTGGCGATCGTCAACGACGCCGTGGGCAACGTGAGCGAGTACGAGTACGACCTCCTCGGCCGCTGCGTCGTCCGTCGCGACTTCACCGGGCGCGCCGACCCGGACCTGCGCACGACGCGCTTCTCGAACCGGCCTGCGAATCCGCTCCGGCCAACGGATCCGACCTTCTTCGAGACCCGCTGGGCCTACAACGCGGATTCGCGCGCGACCGAGATCGTCCACCCCAACGGGAACGTCACGCAGAACGTCCACGAGCTGGAGCTCGATCCCATGGCGACGCCGCGCTCGCGCGGCAACCTGCGCGAGCGCCACCGCCTCCCGGGCACCCACGTCCCCGTCGGCGACCAGAGCATGCTGAGCGAGTTCTTCGAGTACGACAGCGGGTTCGGCGGTTGCTGCGGCAGCAACTTCGTCACGCGTCACACCGACGCGCGCGGGAACGTCACCGAGCACGACTACGACGCCAGCGGGAATCGCCTCCAGACCCGTCACCGCATCCCGTCGATCGTCGAGGACTTCACGTACAACGCGTTCGGCCAGATGACGAGCCACACCCATCCGGGCAACGGCAAGGGCTGGCGCCAGACGGACGTCTGGACTTACTACGCGCCACCGAGCCCGCAGGCGGGCTATCTCGCGGCCGAGGTCCTGGACGCCGCCGGCTTCGCGCTCACGACCACCTGGGTCTACGACGCGGTCGGGAACGCGCTCCAGGTCACCGACGCGCGCGGCAACACCACGACCATGGTGGTCAATGCGCTGGACCAGGTCGTGCGCCAGACCTCGCCGCCGGTCGAGATGCTGAACGGGGTCTTCGTGCAGTACGAGGTCGACACCTGGTTCGATGCCAACGACAAGGTCGTGCGCGTGGACACGCAGAACTTCGACGACCAGGGGAACCTGGCGTCCAACGCCTACCTCACGAGCTCCTACGAGTACGAGATCCTCAACCGCGAGGTGCGGGAGACCGCGGAGGTCGACGCCACGCGCAACGTCGTCACCGAGTACGAGTACGACGCCAACCGCAACCGCACGCTGATCCGCCACGGCGAAGCGACGAGCGGCGCCCAGCCCACGAACGTCGAGCGTCTGCTGCACGACGAGCGCAACCTGCTGTTCCGCAGGGTCCGCGCCGAAGGCGACCCGAACCAATCGAGCATCCAGCACGATTACGACGGCAACGGGAATCTGGTCCAAGTCACCCGCGGGCTTGAGGACGCCATGCCGCGCATCAAGACCTGCACCATCGACGCCTACGGGCGCGTGGTGCAGGAGATGGATCCGATGGGCAACCTCACGAAGCGCAACTACGACGAGAACGGCAATCTCGTGCACGAGCGGAGGGACGGCGAGCTCTGCGACCTTCCCGGTAGCGCCGCCAACGTCCGCCTGTTCGAGACGAGCTACGTCTACGATGCCATGGACCGGCTCGTGCGGAGCGACGTGCTGCACTTCGATCCTGCGACCCAGGCCGCGATCGGGGACGGACTGTCCCGAACGGACTGGACCTGGACCGACCGCTCGGAAGTCGCCACGCTGTGTGACGACCGCGGCTTCGAGACGAGCGTCTGCTACGACACCGCCGGCCGGCGGGAGATCGTCACGGACAACCTCGGGAACTCGGTCCGGGACGTGTACGACGAGAACGGGAACGTGGTCCAGGTGGTCGAGACCGAGGTGTGTGGCACCGGCGGCCCGAACCCAGTGTTCACGAGCACGCGCGTCTACGACGCTCTGGATCGGCAGGTCCTCGTCCAGGATTCCGCGGGGAACGACACGCTCATCGGCTACGACTCGCGCGACAACACGACGCGCGTCGTGGACGCCCTGGGCAACCTCACGACCCAGACCTACGACGGCCTGGACCGGCTGCTGGGCTCGGAGCGCGTCCTCACCGACGACGGCACGGGCAACGGCATGATGGTCGGCAAGATCGAGCGCGCCTGGAGCTGGGACGACAGCTCGCGCCTGGTCGCGCAGACCGACGACAACGGCTACGTCACGACGTACGGCTACGACGCCTTGGGGCGCCGCGAGCGGACGACCCTCGCGGATGGGAAGATGGAGATCCTGACGTACGACGCGCACGACGACGTCGTATCGCGGGTCGACCCGAACGGGACGCAGCTGATGAGCACCTACGACCTCGGGAACCGGATCAGCGCTCGTGCGATCGTGCCGGGCGTGGGCGTCTCCGCCGACACGACCTTCGAGATCTGGAAACACGACGGCCTCTCAAGGCTGGTGCACGCCGAGGACGACGACTCGCTCGTGACGCGAGCCTTCGACTCGCTCTCGAACCAGACCCGGGAGACGCAGGACGGCAAGACCTTCCTGTGCACGCACGACGGAATGCGCAACGAGCTCGGCCTCACCTATCCCAGTGGAGAGCTGGTCACCTGTCTCTACGACGCGCTCAACCGAGTCAAGGTGGTCTCGAGCACGGGCGGCAGCGTCGCGACCTACGACTACGTCGGGCCGTGGCGCGTCCAGCGGCGTACGGGCGGCGGCGGCATCGGCGTCCCCGTGCGCACGAGCCTGTACGGGTACGACCTGGCCCGGCGCATGACCTCGGTCATGCACTCTGCCGGAGCCGCGACGTTGGAGCATCGCACCTTCGGGTGGGATGCGATGTACGACAAGACGAAGTCGACCGACGTCCTGACCGGCACCGTCCACGACTTCACCTACGACTCCCAGTACCGGCTGATCCGCAGCAAGGAGACCGCTTCGGGAGGAAGCGTCGTGCGCGACGTCCGGTTTGCCTTCAACGGCGTCGGCAACCGGACCTCGGTGGTGGGCGGCGCCTGCGCCGGCACGTTCCCCATGAATTCGACGCTGCCCGAGCCGGCGGACGGCCAGATGAATCAGTACACGAGCGCCCCCTGCGTCGGCAGCCTGATCTACGACGCTAACGGGAACCAGGTCGCGCGCGGGGGTACGTCGACGCTCGCCTACGACTACCGGAACCGGCTCGTCCTCCATACGGGTCCGGGCGGGACGACGTCCTTCGACTACGACGCCCTCGGGCGCAACGTCGCCAGGGTCCTCCCGAGCGCCGCGACGATCCGCTACTACTACCACGGGATGGACGTCGTCGAGGAGCGCGACGGCAACGACCAAGTGATCGCCACCTACGTCCGCGGTCGGCTCAACGCCGGCTTCGACAACCAGCAAGGTTGGGTGGGCTTCAATCCGCAGCCCGAGCCCCCGATCGGGCGCGAGATCCTCGCCAGGGACGCCGGGGCAACGAGGCTCTTCTTCCTCTGCGACGACCTGGGCAGCACGCGCGCCGTGGCGAACGCAGCCGGCGCCGTCGTGGAGCGCTACCGCTACGACGAGGCCGGCCTCCCGAGCTTCTTCACCGGCGGCGGAGCCCCGCTGGCGAGCTCGGCGATCGGCAACGCCTGGCTCTTCACCGGCCAGCGCTGGGACGAGGAGACGAGCTTCTACTACTACAACGCGCGGTTCATGGATCCGCTCCTCGGGCAGTTCCTCAGCCGCGATCCGCTGGGGGTGTGGGGCGATCCGGTCAATCTCGGCAACGCCCGCACCTACGTGGCGAACAACTTCCAGACGCTGGTGGACCCGACGGGGATGTACGCGTACTCGGTGGCCTGCGGCGGGCCCTGGCCAGGTCCGAAGTCCGTGCACTTCGACAAGACGGACTGCGGGTCGAGCTCCAAGCTCCCGACAGCGCTCTGTCGCGCCATGCGCGGAGCGGGCAAGGCGAGGCGAACCTCCAAGAACTGGGTCTCCTTCGAGCTCAACGGCTATCCGGGCGGCTTGAGCTGGTGGACCGCCGTTCCGTTCTTGGAGTGGTTCGGCGGGCCAAATCAGAACATCCCTCAGTCTTGGATGCTTGTCATCTCGGGCACGATCAAGAAGGTCTGGAAGCCGTTCAAGAAGGGCTCCGAGATAGGGATCGAGTGCGAGAGCGGCTGCGACTCGAACGTGGCCGCCTACGTAGCCTCGTACGACTCCAACATCCACCTGTGCCCACTCTGGTGGAACCAGACTGCGAACCTTCGCGGCTCGGTCCTGCTGCACGAGCTGACCCACGACCTCGCTGGCACGGAGGACCACTTCTACTACGCCAACAAGCTGAACCCTTCGACCTCCGGGGTGGGTGCGGGCGGCAACAACTTCTTCGAGACGGGCACCCTGGCCACGAACGCGGACACGTATATGGGCCTCTACCTCAAGTACTTCGTCCGGTGATGCCGGTCGCGTCCGGCCTTCCCCGCCCGCCTCGGGGAAGGCCGGGCCGATCGCGCCGCGAACCGCAGCGCGCCCAACGCGCTAGAATCCGGCCTGGAGGCCTGCCATGAAGGCTCCCCCCGCGACCACGACCGAGACCGTCCAGCGGCTGGTGGCCGAGTGCCTCGACCGGATCGAGCGCGAAGGGCCCACGGCCGTGGAGGAGTTCCTGGAGCTCCACCCCGAGCACGCCGCCGCGGTGCGCACGCGCCTGGAGCACCTGCGGGACGCGGGACTGCTCGAAGCCCCGGCCAGCGCGGAAGTGCGCTTCCCCGAACGCCTGGGCCCGTTCCGCCTGATCGAGCGCATCGGCGGCGGCGGCATGGGGGTCGTCTACTTGGCGGAGCAGGAGCCGCTCGGCCGCAAGGTGGCGCTCAAGCTCGTGCGCCCGGACCTCCTGTACTTCGAGGGCGCGCGCGAGCGCTTCCGGCGCGAGATCGAGGTCGTCGCGCGGCTGAAGCACCCGGGCATCGTGCCGGTGTACACGGTCGGCGAGGAAGAAGGCATCCCCTTCTACGCGATGGAGCACGTCGAGGGCCGCAGCCTCGACGGTCTCCTGCGGTCGCTGCGCGGCCGCGACGCGAGCGAGCTCGGCGGAGGCGACCTCTTGCGAGCGGTCGGTGGCGAGGGCGACGCCGTCACGCTGGAATCCGGCCGGCCGCTCGCGGAGGCCTCTTGGGTCGACGCTTGCTGCCACGTGATGCTGCAACTCGCCCGGGCGCTGGAGCACGCCCACGGCCAGGGCGTGCTGCACCGCGACCTGAAGCCCTCGAACGTCATGCTGACCGCCGGCGTGCGCGTGCTGCTGCTCGATTTCGGACTGGCGAGCACGCGCGGCACGAGCCGCCTGACGCGCACCGGCTCGCAGGTGGGATCCCTGCCCTACATGGCGCCCGAGCAACTGCGCGGGCAGGCCGTCGACGAGCGCACGGACCTCTACGCGATCGGGGTGACGCTCTACGAGTTGCTCTGCTTGCGCCTGCCGTACTTCGCGCGCGACCCGGAGGAGACGCGCCGGCGGATCCTCGAGGGCGTGCCGCGGCCGCCGAGCGAGGAGAACCCGGCGCTCTCCTGGGACGCCGAGACCGTCTGCCTGACGGCCATGGAGCGCGACCCCGCTCGCCGCTATCCGTCCGCCCGCGCCCTGGCCGACGACCTGCGCGCGGTGCTGCGGCGCATGCCGATCGCCGCTCGGCGCCCCGGGCCCTGGCTGCGCGCCAGGCGCTTCGCGCAGCGCAACCCGGCCTCGAGCACGGCCGTGGCCCTGGGGGCGTTGATCGTCGCGGGATCGGTGGCCTTCGGAGTCCGCGAGCAGGCCGCGAGCCGCGCGCTCACACGCGCACTCGACGGGAAGGACGCCGCGCTCCAGGAGGCGCGCGGCGGCTTCCTCGCGGCGCTCGAGGCGACCAACGAGATGCTGCGCGAGGTCGGAGCGGTCGATCTGCGCGACGTGCCACGGGCGGACGAGCTCCGGCGCGCGCTCCTGGCGGATGCGGCGCGGTTCTACGAGGACCTCCTGGCGCGCCATCCCGAGGACCCCGAGCTGCGCCGTGCGGCGTCGACCGGATTCACGGCGCGCGCCACGCTCCTGCTCGAGCTCGGGGACGTCGAGGGAGCCGATGCGTCGCTGACGCGCGCCTTCGATCTGCTCGAGGGATTGCGCACGGAGCATCCGCTCGACCCGGTCGTGCTGTCGAACCTGGCGCTCTCCTTCCGCGCGCGAACCGGACAGCTCTTCGACCAGGGGAACGAGGTCGGAGCCGTCGCGGCCGCGCGCCGCACGATCGAGCTCCGCCGGGAAGTGGTCGGCGTGCTCGAGAGTCGCGGCGCCGAGGCGAGCGAGGTCCGCGAGCATCGCCGGGAGCTGGCGACCGACCTCTCGAACCTGGGAGGCTTGCTCCAGACGCAGCATCGGCTGTCCGAATCGATCGAGATGCTCCTGGAGTGTCGGCGCGTCCTGGAGGAGCTCGCCGGGGAGGCGCCCGTGTCGACGGAGGCGAACCGAGCCCTGGCCATGTCCCTGGCCGAGCTCGGAGTCACGCTGTGGCAGCTCGGCCGGCTGGACGAGAGCCGCGCGGCGATCGAGCCGGCGATCGAGCTCCTGGATGGGATCCTGCAGGCGCAGCCGGAGGACCTGGAAGCGCTCGACTTGCACGCCCGACTCGTGTTCAACCTGTCCTGGCTGATCGAGGACGGCGGGGATCCGGAGCGGGCCTTCCAGCTCGCCGAGCGCTGCCTCCGGACATACACCGAGCTCGCTCGGGAGTACCCGACGCGGTTCGACCCGGCCTCGCTCCGGATCCGCGCCCTCAACCGCACGGGCGGGATCCGATACGCGCAGGGGCGGCTCGCGGAAGCGGCCGAGCGCTTCGAGGAAGCGCTGCAGCTCACCGAGGAGATGCTCACGGTGTACCCGGACCTGCCGGACACGGGGAAGAACCTCGTCGACAGCCTGACGAACCTGGGGATGCACCGGCTCGCGATCGACGAGCACGGGGAGGCCGAGGACCTGCTGCGCTGCGCACTCGATGAGCTCGAGGTCCTTTGCGCCCGCCACCCGAGCGCCTTCCTGACCGGGCTGTACCGGAACCGCGCGACGTTGCTCCTGGCGCGCACGCTGCTCGCGAAGGGCGATCTGGGAGGAGCGCGGTCCCTGACGGACGCCGAGGACGCGCGCACGCGCGCGCAACGCGACGGGACGCTGGAGCGCGAACAGGCGTTCACCGAAACCCTGATCGTGCTGGTCGAGATCGCGGCGGCCCAGGGGGACCGCTCGACCGTCGTGGCGGTCTGTCGCGACCTTCACTCCGCCCGGGCCCGAGCCTCCTACCAGCGCCGCGCCGCCGGCCTCCTCCTGACGGCGGGGGACGTCTCGCACGGGCTACCCGCCGAGATCCTGGAGCTCGCCCTGGATCTCCTGGAGCTCTCGCGGGAGAGCGGGGAAGACGCCGCAGCCGAGGAGCTCTCCGCGGCCGATGACCTGCGAGCCCTGCGAGGCCATCCGCGCTTCCAGGAGCTGATCGCCCGCGGGGAGGTCGCGAGCCGCGCTCGCTGAGGGACGCGCCGGCACCCGATGCGTAGGGCTCTGTTATGGACGAGCCGAGGATCGTGGCCGAATTCCAGCACCGACGCCGGGGGTCCTGTGCTTCAGCCTCGTTCCTGGAACGCTCGCGATCCCGCTGGTCTTCTTCGGGGGCGCCGCCGGCCCGGCTCTCGGCCCCGAGGCGCCGTTCTTGATCGGCCTGGGCATCGTGGGGATCGTCGGATCCTCGGCGTACCCCTTGCCCTCTACCGTTGTCCTTCGTGTGGCGCGCATCCGACGGGCGGCGCCTCCGCCGGCTCGAGCGCCGGTCGGCGCCTCGACCCCACTTCTGCGCGAACTGCGGCGCGCGTCTGCGTCAGCTAGAATCCGGCCCCGAGGCCTCCATTGAAGGCTTCTCCCGCGACGAAGGCTTCGCCCACGACCAGCGAGGAGACGGTCCAGCTCGTGGCCCGCTGCCTCGACCTCCTGGAGGCCGAGGGTCCCTCCGCGGTGGAGGAGCTCCTGGCGCTCCACCCGGAACATGCGGACCAGGTGCGCGCTCGCCTGGAAGGCCTCCAACAGGCAGGGCTGCTGGAAGCTTCCGCGGACACGGAGCCGAGTTTCCCCGAACGCCTGGGGCCCTTTCCGCCTGATCGAGCGCATCGGCGGCGGGGGCATGGGCGTCGTCTACCTCGCCGAGCAGGAGCCGCTGGGACGTCGCGTCGCGCTCAAGCTCGTGCGGCCGGACCTGCACTATTTCGAGCGGGCGCGCGACGGCCCCCTCGTCCCCGCCCACGAGCTCGAAGTCCTGCACCGCGACCTCAAGCCCTCCAACGTGATGCTCGCCCCCGGCGCGCGCGTGCAGCTGCTCGACTTCGGCCTGGCGAGCACGCGCAGGACGACCAAGCTCACGCGCTCGGGCTCCCAGGTCGGCTCGCTGCCCTACATGGCGCCCGAGCAGCTGCGCGGGCAGCCGGTCGACGAGCGCACGGACCTCTACGCGGTCGGCGTGACGCTCTACGAACTCCTCGCGCTGCGGCTGCCGTACTTCGCGCGCGACTCCGAGGAGACTCGCCAGCGCATCCTCTGCTGCGCAGCGCTTCGCCCAAGTACCTCGGTCGGGAGGTCAGCGTGCGCGAGGCGCTCGACGCGGCCTCCGCCAAGATCGAAGGTCGCTTCCCTGGCCGCCCCCTGATCGAGGCCGCCATCCGTACGACGCTCGGGGACACGTACCTCGACCTCGGGCGCCTGGCGGAGGCGGAGCGCGAGCTCTTGCGCGCGCGAGAACTCATCGAGGCGGCCGGCGCGGTTGACCGGCCCGTAGCTTTCAAGAACCTCGCCGGACTGGCCGACCTCGCCTTCCAGCAGGGTCGATCGAAGGAAGCCCTGCGGCTCTACGAGGAAGTGCTCGAGGGACGCCACGAGGTCCTCGGGCGAGACCAGCCCGAGACGCTCGTGACCCTGAGCAACCTGGGCGGGATGCTCGCCGTGACAGGGCGCGCCGAGGAGGGGGAGCCGCTGCTCGCCGAGGCTGTGCAGAACGTGTCGACTGCCTGCGCGAGCTGGGTCGATTCGAGGAGGCGGAGGATGAGCTCACGCGGGTCGCCGAGATGGCGGCGGACGAGAACGATCCTTGGGCACGCGGGGTCGTGCTGGAGCGGTTCGAGATCCTCTACGCTGCATGGGGACGCCCCGAGGAGACCGACTTCTGGCGGGACGAGCTCCTGCTTCCGGGCCGGTAGCCCTAGCCATGTGGCCCGCACGACCCTGCGTGCCCAGGGATCGTTCAGGACAACCTTCCCGCGGATGGTTTGCATCCAGGCCGCGAGAACCGACACTCTCCGTCCGGACGGCGCTCCCGATGGCCGATGCGCAGCAACAACCCGAGATCTGGCAGCGCGACGAGGCCGCGGCGCTCGAGTACGCGCGCACCGCGGCCCCGCACCTCCTGAGCCCGTGGGTGCCCGAGATCCTCGCGGCGGTGACGCTCCGTCGCGACGAACGCGTGCTCGACGTCGCCTGCGGCACCGGGCTCGTCACGCGCTCCGCCGCGCGGATCGTCGGCGAGAAGGGCGAGGTCGTCGGAGTGGACTTGCATCCTCCGATGCTCGCGGTCGCGCGGTCGATCCCGCGCCCGCGGGGTGCCGCGGAGATCCAGTGGCAGGCGGGAGACGCGGCGGCCTTGCCGGTCGCGAGCGCCCGCTTCGACGTCGTGTTCTGCCAGCAGGGCCTGCAGTTCTTCGCCGACCGGCCAGCCGCCCTGCGCGAGATGCGCCGCGCGCTCGTGCCGGGCGGGCGAGTGGGGATCGTGGTCTGGGCCGCGATCGAGCGCAATCCCTACTTCCACGCCCTCGCGGACGCCCTCGAGCGACAGCTCGGGAGCGAGAGCGGCGCGCGGATGCGGAGCTCGTCCGCCCTGGGAGATCAAGACGAGCTGCGCTCGCTCCTGACGCAGGCGGGATTCGAGCATGTCCGCGTGCGGTCCCTGGGCAAGGCGATCCGCCTGCCGCCGCTCGCGGAGTTCGTCCCGCGACACCTGGCGAGCACGTCGCTCGCGGCGCAGGTGGCGGCGATGGACGGCGCCGCGCGCCGCGCGACGATCGAAGACGTCGCCTGCGCGATGCGGCCCCATTTGAGCGGGGGAGGCGTGCGCGCGCCCTTCGAGGTGAACGTCGCCTCGGGGCTCGCTCCGGGGCCGGAGGCCGGGTCCCGGTGAAGCGCAGCCACCCCGGGTTCCAGCTCGGGCTCGGGCTCATGACGGCCGTGCTCGTGCTCCTGAGCTTCGCCGGCACGGAGCACCCGCTCGATCAGACGCTGCACCACCTGCCGACCTTCGTCGTGCTGCCGGTCCTGGTACACGCGGCCCGCCGCAGGTGGATGAGCGATGGAGCGTTCGGCGCGACGATCCTGTTCCTCTGGATCCACACGCTCGGCGCGCGCTACCTCTACTCGTTCGTGCCCTACGACGAGTGGGCGCGGGCACTCTTCGGCGCGAGCGTGACGGAATGCCTCGGCTTCCGGCGCAACCACTACGACCGCTTCGTGCACGTGGCCTACGGGTTCCTGCTGACGTTCCCGCAGGTCGAGCTCATGGAGCGTCGCTTCGGATTCCGGGCCGCGCTCGCAGGGAGCCTTGCGCTCGTGCTCGCCGTGGGCTCGCTCTACGAGATGGCCGAGTGGGGCGTGGCCGTCGTCCTGGATCCGGTCCACGCGGACCGCTACAACGGCCAGCAGGGCGACCTGTGGGACGCCCAGAAGGACACGGCGCTCGCGCTCCTCGCGGCGGTGCTGGCGTCGCTCGCGATCGGGGTGCGGAGAGCGAGTCGTCGCCGCCCGGACGCCGCGGTCGCGCCGACCCGGAACGCGCCGCCGCAGTAGCACGCGGGGGATGCGCTATTCCCCCTGCAACTCGCGCCGCGTTCGCTCGAGTTCCTCCGCCGGCAGGGCGAGCGTGAAACTCTGCAGCTCGCCCGTGTCGGCCACGTCGATCGCGAGGTGGAGTTCCTCGCCGACCACGAGGTAGTCGTCTCCGTGTTCCAGGTAGAACTCGACCGAGTGCCTCCCGGGCATCCCGACATGGGTCGTCGCCCGGCCCTCGGCGCCGACCTCGACGAAGGCAGGCAGGCTGGTGTCGAGCGCGCACTGGAGCAGAACGCCCACCGTACGTTCTTCCGCGAAGCGCCGTAGCTCCTCGGCGAAGACGAGCTCGACCTGGATCCCGGCGCCGAGCGTCACGGTCCGGTCCGAGTCCACGCCGTCGATCTCGGTCGTGCGGTACTCCTCGGCGGAGACGAGCAGGTCGACCGCGTTCCGCGCGGTGAAGAGCGCGTAGTCCTCGCGTCCGCTCCACCAGGCCGGAGCGCCGAAATCCGGCTCTCCGGAGGCTCGACGCCGGACCTGGAACCATCGAATGCGCTTCCCGTGTCGGTCGTGGACGGCGATGACGAAGCGCTGGATCCGGCCGCGGAGGTCGATGGGATCGAGGGCGGGATCCTCGGTCGTCCGCAGGGGCTCCGCCGCGATCCCGTCCACGCGCGCGAGATCTCCCGCTTCCTCCCGCAGGCGAGGAACGACCGAATAGAGGCCCTGTTCCAGGCTGCGGATCTCGAAACGTCCGTCCGATCCGACGGCCGCGGACTCGCCGGCGGCTTCGCCCCGGGAATCGATGGCCACGACGGCGAGGGACGTGAACGGGACCCGATCGTCGACGAGCAAGCGTCCGGCGATCCTCCCGCTCGCACGCATCACGAGCAGGAGCTGGGACGCGCCGCGCGCGATCGACTGCGGCTCGGGCGGGGCGTAGTCCGTGTGATCCCCGCGGATCTCGAGGGCGGTGACGTTCGTCTTGCCGCGCAGCTCGAAAGCGCCCGAGCCGTCCGTGACGCCGGTGACGTCCTGTGCGTATCCGAGGTGCTGGAGGAGGCCGACGTCGGCGGGTTGCTCCTCCGTCGCGACGAGCGTCACGACGGCGCCCGGAATCCCCCGTCCGACGGAATCCACGACCCGGCCGGCGGCGAGGAGCGGCGGAGCGATCAAGTAGACGTCGCCGAGATCCGCCTCGTCCTGCACGGAAGCGATGTCGATCGGAACGGAACCCTCGAGAGGCGTCTTGCCCACGTCCCAGACGGCCAGGATCAGGCTCGATCGCAGCGAGTCCTGGGGCTTCCATCCCTGAACGGGGAAACGGAACCGTCCCTGGTCGTCGGTGCGAATCCGCGAGGCGGCGCCGTTGAAACCGCCGTTCTCGCGCTCGAATCCCACGCTCGCGCGCAGGGCGGCGCCGGCGAGGGGAGTCCCGTCCTCGACGAGCGTTCGGCCCGTGAGGACCGCGGATCGGGCCGACATGAGGAGCCGGACGTCGACGACCTCGCCGGCCTGGCGCGGCCCGGGGAGATTCTTGCTGGCGGATCCGAGCGTCGGGCTCCAGGCCCGGATGCGGAGATCGAGGCCGAGCTCGATACCCGAGACGGTCGTCTGGCCGCTCGGCGCCGTGTGCGAGATCACGGACGAAGGGCTGTCGCCGTCCAGCTGCGTGCGCACGCGCGAGATCTGGAAGTTCACCGGCTCCTCGCCCGGCGTTCCGTCGGCTCGATCCACGTGGAGCGCGAGGCTCCCGCACTCCGGCAGCACGAGGTCGATGGGATCCAGCGGCAGGGCGCCGGGGTCGATCTTCGTCTGGACGGGCTCTCGCCCGAGGAGCACGAGGCCCGCGACGAACTCGAGGCCGCGGCGCTCTTGCTGCGCAGCCTGCACGTGCGGGAGGACGGCGATCCCGTCCTCCGGTCGCGAGAACGCCAGGATCGCATCCTCGACGTAGACGCCGCGCAGCGCACGCAGGGCGACGCGCTGCCCCCCGACGGGCGCGCTCCGTGCATCGAGCACGCGCGCCCGGAGCTCGCGATCCGGCTCGAGCTCGAGCACGCGGCGTCCGGTGTCCTGTCGCTTGAGCTGCAGGCGCGCGTAGCCTCCCCCAAGGCTCACCGAGACCAGCGCGTACTCACGCGGACGAGGGACGATCGCGAGGCCCGCCTCGTCGGCCTCGAAGGTGCGGCCGAAGCGCTCGACGGCTTCCCATTGCCGGCCGGACTGGTACTCCGAGCTCGCCGCGCGATCGAGGTCGTTCCACTCGAGGAAGGAGATCCGGGCGTGGGCCGCGGGCTCCTTGTTCTCGCGCCAGCGCACCAGGATCTCGATTCCGTTCTCCGGGGGAGGCTCGACCGAGGGATCCGCCGCGGTCGCGGGCGGCGCGGGCTCGGGGCCCGTCACGACGTCGCGATGCGTCTCGGTCGCGCGCTCGGCGGGTCGATCGGCCGGGTTCGCCGGACGGTCGCCGCTCTCGATCTCCGCCGGCCGTGTCGGGGCGGCTGCCTGGAGCACGCCCGCTCCCCGATGATCCTCGAGCCGGGAGAGCAGGAAGACGCACAGGATCCCGAGCGAACCGATGGCGAGGATCGTGGCGAGCCCGCGCTTCATGACCTTGGCGCTCGCCATCCTACCCGCGCTCGGATCCGCGGATACCCGTCACTGCGACCGAGCACTCGAGCGCGGGCCGGCAGGGACCGCCGGCCCTGGACCGGCGGTCCTGCTCGTGCTCGGCGCGCTCTCAGCGGATGCCCAGGAGCACGTAGTCGTAGCCGGGCTGGATCTGCGGAACCTGGGTCGGGTTCATCAACGGGGTCGCGCCGAGGTTCCGGAAGAAGAACGACCAGGTCCCGACCTGGCTCGTCGTGGGGACGAGGAAGGAATAGACCGTCTCGTCGGGCAGCGACCCCGGGGCGGTCGAGAAGCTCGTGATGACGCGCCCGCCGAGGCTCATCTCCACCTGGCCCGCCGGCAGTCCGTGAGCGACCCCGACCTGGATGAGGCTGCCCAGGGTCACGCTGGTCGTGGGATTGCCGTTCGCGTCGGTCACCTCGAGGATCTCGGGGAGCTCGTTCACCGGTGCGATGGCGTCGAACGAGCTGGCGTGCCAGCCGAGCCACATCCCGCCGTCCCCGACGTGCGTTCCGAGCTCGTCGATCTCGGTGCGCCACAGGCCGGCGAACCAGCCGAAGTCCCAGTTCGCCTTGGCGTCGGTGGTCGTCATCCCGAAGGTGAAGGTGATCGGCCCCCGGTCGCATCCGAGCTGGCTGGGCGTGACCAGCGAGTCGTCCGCGTTCACGAGGTCGAAGGACAGGCTCATCACCGGAGGATCCATGGGATCCCACAGGATGCGGCTCGTGATCGGCCAGTCGCTCGGCTGGGTCGGGACCAGCTGGGCTCCGGCGGGAACGACCGATTGCCCGCTGGCGTCGCGCGCATCGGCCCAGAAGTCCGCGATGCCTGCGGCGAAGAACTCGGACGCGGTGCCGAAGGGCACCGAGAAGCCGAAGCGGATGGGCGTGCCGTCGCTCTCGATGGTCTGGATCACCTGGGGGCTGAAGGGCACGGTCGTGATCTCGGGACCGATCCAGTGGCGATAGGCCGGTCTCGGCACGGGACTCGAGGGCTGGGCAACCGGGCCCCCCGAGGCGCCGCCGCCGGGCGGCGACACGCTCTCTCCGCCACCTCCCGGCCCGCGTCCGGAGGCGAGCCCGAATCGCCGCAGGATCCCCAGCAGCTTCTGGAGGCAGACGAACGTGAACCCGCCCGAGACCTCGACCCGCGCCTTGAGCACCTCGAGCCCCTGCGTGTTCAGGTTCGAGTTCGCGGTGAGCAGCTTGCTGTCGACCTTGACGATCACCTTGGTCCCGGGCTTCATCTTCGACACGATGTCGGGGATGTCGACGTGCACCTGGACGTTGGTCACGTTCTGCGGCGGCGGCGGCTGGGGAGGATCGGGGGGATCGTCGCAGCAGCCCAGGAAGGCGGCGCTGGCGCGCAGGGATCCCGCCAGGCAGAGCGCGGACGCGAGGAGGAATTGGGACGAGATCATGGTTGCTCCTGATTCTCGGGGCGATTCGAGCGAAAGGGTTGGGGATGGGAGCGAGTGGAGCCATCGCTCCAGCCGAAGCGAGAGGAGCGCCGGCGAGAGCGAGGACGGGGCGCGGGCGGCGATGCGGCCGCCTGAGGCTCGGCCGGGAGACTGACCGCCGCGCGTCTTGGACCCGAGGACCGGAACGAGATCGTCGCTCCCACGGTCCCGAGGACGAACATGGATAGGCCGATGAGCTGGGGGTAGGTCACCCAGGCGAACAGCGGGCGCGTGTCCTCGCGCACGATCTCGATCAGCGACCGCCCCAGGCCGTAGACGATCGCGAACGCGAACAGGGGGCGGCCCGCGACGCTGCGGACGAGCGGCGCTCCGTGGAGCAGCGCGACCAGGAGGAGCGCGAGGCCGATCTCGTAGACCTGGGTCGGATGCCGCAGGATTCCGTCGCTTCCCAGGACTCCGAACGATCCATCCGTCGGAGAGCCGTAGCAGCATCCCGCGCCGAGGCAGCCGACGCGGATCGGGAGCAGGATGACGGCGAAGGCACGCACATGTGCGTCCAGCACGGAAAGCACGGGCAGGCGACGAAGTGCGGCCCACAGCGCGAAGCACAGGCCGGTCGCGAGCATGCCGCCCTGGACGGCGAGCGGACCCTTCCAGCGCAAGAGCGAGTCGCCGTACGTCTCCCACTCTCCCAGGGCGGCGAGCGCCTTCGCTCCGACGATGCCGAAGAAGGCCGTGATCGGAGCCGTCAAGGAGAGCGGGGAACGGATCCAGCCCTTCGCGAGCGCGTCGCGGGTCCACAGGAACCAACCCAGGAAGACCGCTGCGCCCAGGCAGGTCGAATAGGTGTTCACGCCGCCGCCTCCTCCAGGGCTCGATCGAAGCGCGCGGCGAGGCCCCCGAGCAGAGCACCGACTCCGAGATCGAGGACGAGGTGCTGCCGGAGTGCCAGGGCCGAGTAGAGCACGACCGCGCACGCGCTCCACCCGATCCAGGCGGGGACGATCCTCTGGCGAACCGCGCAGGCGCAAGCGAGCACCGTCAAGCTCCCGTGCAGGCTCGGCAGGGCATTCGACTGGGGATCGACCTCCTGGATCCAGCGCACGATCGAGCTCCAGGGCTCGCCGGCCCGCGGCTCGGGACGCTCGATCCGCGTGGGGTACGACAGGAAGACGAGGAAGCTCGCGACCAGGATTCCGGAGGCGACGAGCAGCCTGCGGACGAATCCCGGATGCCGCGAGAGACCGAGGAGCATCCAGAAGAGCAAGGGGAAGTAGGCCAGGTAGACCAGGGCGAAGCGCGCGTCATAGGGTATGGCGCGGTCGAGCGCTCCCTCGGCGAGCAGTAGCGCCCGATCGGAGGTCCAGACGCCCACGCCGAGGTACCCGGCGAGCGCGGCGGCGTAGAAGAGGAGGAGCAGGACGAGACGCACGGCTTCCTCCGGTTCAGCTCGCCAGGCGCACGGCTCCCGCCGGCGTGGACACGGCCAGCGAGATGTGGCGCCGGCTCAGAGTGGTCGTCAGGTGCGGTTCGTCGAAGCCCAGGAGCTCCTGCATGGACTCCGTCTCCCGCCGATCGAAGCGAGGCCCTTCGAGCAAGTAGGGTTGGAGCGCGGCCAGGATCGGACTGGGGCGCAGGGCCGCGGCGCGTTCTCCCGAGCGCAGGACGAGGCGCAGTCCCGTCACCGCCGCGAGATCGTCGGCGATGGACCCGAGCGTGATGCGCTCCGGCGCCGTCAGGTGGAAGGTTCGCTCGCGCGAGCGCGGCGCGAGGCCGATCGAGACCATGGCCGAGACGAGGCCGTCCGCGAAGACCAGGTCGAGCTCCTGTTCCTCGCGGCCGAGGATCCCGATCTCGGCGCCGTCGCAGACGCTCTTCCCGGTCGCCAGGAGCAGGCGATGCGCCTTGCGGACGAAGGAGTAGTACCCTTGCCAGCAGTCCACGCGCTGCGCGTCGGTCCTGCCCAGCACGATCGACGGCCGGAAGACGGTCAGCCGCGAGGAGAGCGCGTCCCACAGGAGCTGTTCACAGGCCCATTTCGAGTGTTCGTAGGCGTTGCGGAACGACGCCGGGCGCATCGAGAGCCGCTCCTCGCGCGCCGGGCCCTCGAGACGGCCGCACTGATAGGCGGTGCTGACGAAGTAGAACCGCGCGGCGGAATCGGCGGCCCCAAGGAGGTTCTTCGTCGTCCGCAGGTTCTCGTGATCTGGCGTCCAGGCCACGTCGCGACAGAGGTTGGTCGCCGCCGCTGCGTGCCAGATCGACTCGACGCCGCGGGATCGGACCAGACCGCGGAGGACCTCGGGGGAGTCGCGCTCGAGATCGTGCTCGAAGACGGAGAGCCGGCTCGCGATCTCGTGCGGGAGCAAGGGGAGATCGCCGGCGAGACACACGGCTCGCTGGACGCGTTGGGTCGCCGACTCGCTCGCCTTCGAGCGAGCGAGGCACAGGACGTCGATCCCTTTGCGGGCGAGCTCGAGGGCGAGGTGGCTCCCGACGTGGCCGGTGCTCCCGGTGACGAGGACTTGCATGGCGGTCTCCTGGGGGGATGCGGAGCGGAGAGGGGCGGGGAGAGGCACGACGCCTCTCCCCGCCCGGACACGAGGCTCAGTTCACCGTCACGGGGACGTAGTCGAATCCCGCCACGATCTGGGGGACCATCGTCGGATTCGACAGCATGGTCGCCCCGAGGTTCCGGAAGAAGAGCGACCAGGGACCCGTCAGCGTGTCCCTCGGGATCAGCACGGTGTACTCGGTCTCGTTCGGACCGGAGCCGGGGGCGATCCCGATCGTCGGCAGCGTCTTGCCGCCGACGGACATCTCGATCTCCGGCGGCAGGAAGCCTCCCGCGACGGTCAGCTTGATCGCGTCGCCCCGCGCGAAGGAGGAGATCGTCTGCCCCGAGAGGTTCGTGACGCTCACGATCTGCGGGACGGGGTTGATGGGAGCGAGGGCATCGAAAGAGGCCGCGTGCCATCCGAGCCAGAGGCCGCCGTTGCCCACGTGGCCGAGGTCGGTCTCCGTGCGCCACAGGCCCGCGCACCAGCCGAAGTCATACATCGCCTTGATCTCGCGGGTCGAGATGCCGACGCGGAAGGTGATCGCCTGTTGGTCGCAGCCGAGCTGCGTCGGCGTCACCATCGAGTAGTCGGCGTTGACGACGTCGAAGGAGAGACAGAAGACGGGCTGCTGGCTCGTCGGCCAGAGCATGGAGCTGTTGATCGGCCATTCCGCGAAGTCGGGCACCGTGGAGACGAGCTGGGCGCCCGCCGGGAGGGCGTTCTTGCCGCTCGGATCGAGCGCTTCGATCCAGAATGCCTCCACGCCGGACTGCATGAATTCGGGCACCGAGTCGAAGGGCAGCGAGAAGGCGAGGCGTAGGGGCTCCCCGCCGGACTCGATCTTCTGGATCGTCTGCGCGTCCATGACGACGGTCTGGATCGTCGGACCGCTCCAGAGCCGGTACTTGCCACGCGGAGCCACGGTTCCGGGCCCGAGCACGGGGCCGGAGGAGCCTCCGGGGGGCGCGGAGACCGGCTGGCTCGTTCCGCCGGGAAGCGGGACCTTGCCGCCCAGGTACTTCCACTTGTTGTTGGCGATCACGATCGGCCCGACGTAGACGAAGACGGAGCCGGCACTGGTCTGGATGCCGGCACTGATGTCGAGGCCTCCCTCGGCCGTGAGGGATGCGCCGGCTTTGCCAGAGACGTTCACGTTGCCGGTGGCCACGATCGCCTTCATGCCGGGCTGCAGGTTCTCGGCGATGTCCCCGACGTCGACGTTGACGGTGACGTCGGTGTTTTGCTGGTTGGCGGGCGCCGCCGGCGGGTCGTCGTCGCAGCACCCGAGGAAACTCCCGGTCATGCGCAGCGAGCCCAGGAGCACGGCGCTCGATGCGAGGGAGAACTTGGTCATCAACATGGAACTTTCTCCTGTCGTGAGGAGGGATGGGTTGGGGAGGGCGCGTGTCCGCCCCCGAACTCCTCGGGAGCCAGCGAGCACGGCCGCCGGTGAGGGAATGTCCCCGGGGAGGGCGAGGGTTCTCCCAGGTCGCGAGAAGCGGCGCGAATCCGATCGCCGGCAAACCGCTCTTTCTAGAGAACCATCCCGGGCCCTCGCGACAGGTGACCCTCGACAGCCCGCGGAAGGCTGGTAGAACACTCCAGAGTCCGGCTCGCCGAGGAAAGCCCCCCATGCATGTCTCCCGCATCGCGTCCCCCGCCCTCGCCTGGGTCCTCGTCGGAGGCTTCGCCCCCCTGGTGGCTTCCGCTGCCCAGGTCGGTGTGACGCCCCTCGGCCCGGTCACCAAGCCGAAGCCCAAGCCCAGGCCCCTGGGCACTCTGTTCGCGAACCTGAGGCTCTCCCTGAACAGCCTCCCGGATCCCGACATCGAGGAGCTCGACTTCGGTCACTTCTTCCAGAACGAGGAGCGCACGCTGTGCGTGCTCGCGAGCGGCCGCATCGTCGAGATCCACGACCCGAGCGTGTTCGACATCGAGTCGCTGGAGATCCCGACGGTCGGGGTCACCTCGGCCGCGGTCCTGCCCGAGAGCGTCGCGGGCGGCGCCGCGCAGTTCTTCGACGCCGACGGGGCCGGTCTCGCTTCCGTTCCCGGCGCTCTCTCGTGGGTCTTCCAGCCGTCGATGTTCGTCCTCGGCGGGGACTGGATCGAGGCCGAGGAGCTCCAGACCTACCAGCAGGGGAGCACGCCCGTCCTGCTCGCGGTTTCCGCGGACCGACTCTCGATCCTGACGCTCGTGAAAAGCGGGTCGAGCTGGGTCCAGGGCCCGCGGATCGGCATCCGGGAGGTGATCCACGACGTGGTCGCCCTGGACTTCGACGGCGACGGGGCGCAGGAGATCGCGGCCCTGGCGAACTCGGGAGTTCACGTGCTGGAGACGAACGGCTCCACGGCGGCCTTCTTTCCCTCGGTGGGCACCGACATCGGAGAGATCGAGCGTGTCCGCGACGGCGGGAGCGAGCTCATCGCCTGGGCCACGCTCGACATCGCTGGCGAGCCCGTTCTCGAGGTCCTCGGGAACTCCACGATGGACGACCCGCTCGCCCTCGAGTTCCCCGTCGTCCAGGGGCAGGGCGCCGTAGCGCTGGATCTCGCCGCGATGACGGCCGGGGACTCGAACGCCGACGGGCTCGACGATCTCGTGCTCACGGACTACGCCTCCCACCGCGCGGTCCTGCTCTGGAACCAGGGAACGGCCGGCGCCCATTTCACCGCGGGCGCCCTCGCCGCCGACCACCTCCTGCTGCATCTCAAGACGCCGGCGTCGGATCCCGGCACCGGAAACGACTGTGCGCCCCTCGCCGCCGACGTCGACGGCGACGGCCGGGAGGACCTGGCCTTCGGCCTGGACACCACCGGCGAGATCGTGCTGTTCACGAACGTGCCGCTCCCGAACGCTCCGGCGATCGCGGCCATCCAGACCAACGGCTCGCTCGTGGCGGCCACGACCTACTACAACGCAGCCAAGTGCGAACCTCCGAGTACGAGCCCCGCCTGCACGGAGGGCGTGCTCAACCTGGCGTTCAATCTGACGCAGCAGGTCGCCGACTCCTATGACTATGTCGAGGCCGTGGTCTGGCGCCAACCGGTCCAGGGCGGGCCGCTCGTGCCGCTCAGCGTGAGCCACACCCTGCATCCCTTCTTCGGGACGCCTCCGCGGCCCACGCACCAGTGGATCCAGGTCCCCATCCCCGAGACATGGGTCGTGTGGCCGGCCGGCCAGCACTACTACGCGCGCTATCGCTTCTGCCGCGCGGACGTGGCCCCGAACCCGCCCGTGATCCTCTCCGCCACGCCGTCCTCCGTCGCAGGCTTCACTCTGCGACACACGGGTACCTACAGCTGGCCCCCCATCTCCCTGAACGATCCCGACTTCGACTACCTGCAGGGACTGTCTGGAGGGTTCGGATTCCTGCTGCTCGACTCCTACTTCCCAGACAGTTCGGCGGTTCCCCTGACGGCCTCCTCGCGCCCGCACCTGGGGTCCGTGGGCGGCGTCCTTCCCGCGCTGCTCGGCAACAACTACGTGGGCGCGCTCTACACGAAGGTGGGCATTCCGCCGCCGCCCCCGGGCGGAGGGCTCGAGGTGACCGCGATCGTGCTCGTCAACGGCCCTCTGCCCCCGTGGTAGTCGCCGGGGGCCGGATCGGACGGTGGCCGAGCCCCACGGCCCGGATGCCGGCATCCGCGAAGGCGTCGACCGCATCGACGCGCAGGCCGCGCTCGGAGCGCGCGATGCGCAGCGCTTCGGCCGGAGACTTGCCGGCCAGGAGCTCCGCGTGAACGCGTCGCATGATCTCGACCGTCGCGCCGTACTCGAGCGGCGCTCGCGAGAGGACGACGCAGCGCGCTCCCGCGCGCAGGAAGGCGCCGCCGAGGTTCGCGAGGTTGTCGTCGCCGAGGCGTTCCGGGCCCAGTCCCGTCCCGCAGGACGACAGCAGCACGATTCCTTCGAGCCTCAGGCGCGCCTCGACCTCGTCGGCGGTCAGGAAGCTCGCGTCGCCTCCGCCGCCCCCGGCGAGCAAGAGGGCCGAGCCGCGCTCGAGATCGCGCAGGTAGACCCCGTGCAAGAGGAAATCGACGATGCGGGTCCGCTGCACGAGCTGGCCGGCGGCGAAGAGCGAGCGCTGATCCGCCTGCGGTCCGATCAGGGTCCACAAGGAATCCGGTTCCACTCCGCTCGTCAGCTTCCCGAGGTCGGCGTTCGGGATCGGGATTCCGGCGATCGGGGAGCGCGCCACGTCGGGATGGGCCAGGAGATCGGGCGCGATCTCCAGGCTCGCCACGAGGCCGAGGTCGAACGAGAAATCGGGCAGGGGACGCTCCGCCAGGGCGAGACCGACGGCGAGGGAGGGGAGCGAGGACACGGCGTGGGTCTGTCCCAGGAGACGGCCGTCTTCGAGCATCAAGCATTCGAAGGGCAGCGTGCCCAGGAGCTCGCCGCCGACCACCGTCACGTCGCGCCAGCCGGAGATCCGAGGACGGATCGATTCCGGGAGGAGCACCTCGGCGGCCGCCCGGCTCGCTCGAGACAGCCGCGCGGCGTGGAACGCACGCGCGTCCACGCCGAGGTTCGCGGGACGGACGGCCAGCCCCTTCTCGAGCGGATCGATGGCCGCTCGCATTCCGTCGCGCGAGGGCAGGGAGACGTGCTGCGTGCCGTCGCGATCCACGACGAAGAGGTGCGAGCTCTCCTCGAGCTTCGCGGGCAAGTAGACGAGCACTCCGTGACGCTCGCCCACGAAGACCTTCCGCACGCGCTCGGTCGTGACCTCCGTGCGCAGGTTCCAATCCGCGCCGAGCGTTCCCATCGACTGCGCGCGCAGGACGAGGTCCAGGGCCCGTTCCTCGCGCGTCCCGGGCGGCTCCGTGCGCAGCACGAGTTCGATCAGCGTGCAGAGGACCTGCCGGCGCGACGCCCAGTGCAGGAAGCCGATGCCTCCGGGGGGGTGGAGCGAGTTCGACCAGCTCTCGAGCAGGTCGTCGTAGTGCGCCTGGCACGACGACCGCACCGACAGGAGTTCCTCTCGTGAAGCTCCTCGCGCCAGCGCCATGCGCGCTTCGTACACGCACAGGAGCGGCGCGAGCTCGCTCGAGGCTGTCGGACCCGATCCGGCCAGAGCCCGGCGTGCTTGCCGCACTCCCTCGGCCGCTCCGGGGACGTCGCCGTCCCGAAGCTCCAGGTCGACGAGCTCGATCCAGATCTTGACGCGCTCCTTGTCGGAGAGCGCCTCGGGAGCCGCCGCGGAGCGCTCGAGAAGAGCCCGCAGGGTGGACTCGGCCGTCTTCTCGCGACCGGCCGGATCCTCGCGCTCCAGCTCGGAGCGAGCCACTCCCAGGTAGAGCTCGAACAGAGAGGCGAGGCGCGCGTCGAGCGGATCGACCTCGCTCTTCCAGCGTTCGATCTCCTGCTCCAGGCGTTCGAAGTCCTCGCTGAGCAGCAGGAAGTCCGCGCGCAGGAGGAAGAGCTCGGGCAGCGGTCCGCCCGCCGAGCGCGCCAGGCTCTCGGCGCGAGCGAGGAGATCCGCGGCGCGATCCATCACGCCGAGGTTCATCCAGAGCACGGCCCACTCTCCCTCCGCCGTGGCGGCCATGCGCGCTCGATCCTGCGGCCCGATCCCCTCGAGGGCCGGGATCGATCGCGTCAGGGCGTCGAGATGGGCCTTCGCCTCCCGGATCCGACCGTTCTCGAGGGCGATCCGGGCACGGGTCTTCCAGAGTTCCTGGGAGTAGAGGGGCTGGGCGGCGAAGTGCGTGAGTCCGAACTCGGCGAACCGGTCCGCGTCCTCGAGCTGGCCCGCTCCGTAGTGCTCGCCGGAGATCCGCAGACACCAGTACTGGCCGAAGACGGCCTCCTGCTCGCCGGCCGTGGAGCGGAGGATCGCCCGCGCCTCTTCGATCCGGAGAGCGCTCTCACTTCCATGGAAGGCGAGCAGGAGCGCGATCCAGAATCGATCCAGGCCGCGCTCCGGACCCGGGGCGAGCGCGGCATTCGCGAGGTCCTGCTGCAAGTCCGCCAGGCTCAGGATCCAGTCGTCCTTCGGGAGCTCCGCTCTGCGCTCCAGGACGAGCTCGCGCACCCTTTCCAGGGGGGCGAGCGGGCCCAGGGCTTCGGATTCCTGGGGATCGGGCCGCGCGCCGGCCGGGCTCAGCGCTCCGAGGGCGCCAAGAAAACCTGCCGCGGCGCCGAGGAGGTGACGGCTCCGAGGTTGGAGACGGTGGAGACCTGCCAGAAGAAGGCCTCGTTGCGCGCCAGGTCGATCCATTGGGAGGGGGCCGTGGGGCCCGTGGGCCGCCACTCCCAGGTCGATCCGCGAATCGGTTCGCGGATCTCTCCACTTCGGAGCAGCTCCGAACCGGCGTCATCATACAGGACGACCTCGCAGTGCCCTTCCCAGCCGGGCTCCGGGACGAACGCCCAGCGGAAGGCGGGCGCCGCGCTCGAGTCCAGGGTCCCGGTCGGTTCCAGGAGGAGCGGAGCTCCGCTCGCTCCGCCGAGGTAGGTCGAGCCCGGGTCCGGTTCCCCTCGTCCACGGAAAGCCAGCCAGGCGACGAGCAGGAGGCCCGCGGCGATGGCGAGGGCCCATGGCTTCCAGGGCGAGCGGGGGCGCTGGGCTTCCTCGCGCAGGACACGCCCCACGTTCGCATCCGCCGCGGGAGTGGATTCCCCTTCCCGCGCTTCACGGAAGAGCGAAGCCTCGAAGTCGCTCGCGGCGTCCAGGAAGCGCGCCGTGCGGGAGAGCTCCTGCCAGCGCCGTTCCAGCTCCGGATCCGCCGCGAAGGCCGCGAGCACCTCGGGGTCCCCCGTGGAGCGCCTCCCGAGCACGAGCTCGCCGAGCAGGTCGGTACCGGGACGATCGTTCGGTTTCATCGGAGAGCGACCTCCTCGGCCGACAGGAGCTCCTGCAGGTTGCACAGGGCTCGGTAGTAACGGGTCTTGGCGGTGTTGGTCGGAATGGAAAGGCGCTCGCCGATCTCCTCGAACGTCAGCTCCTCGAAGTGCTTGAGCCGCAGGACCGCTGACTCGCCGGGAGAGAGGCGATCGAGGCCGTGATAGACGGCCTCGAACTCCCATGGATCGGGTCGGCTTCCGCCCGTGAGCTGGTCGGCTTCGAGCCCGAGGCCCACCACGGATCGATGGCGCGCCTTGCGCGCGGCGTTCAAGATGCAGAAGTAGCACACGCGGAATCCCCAGGACTCGAGCGACGTCTTGCCGTCGAACCGGGGCAGCTTCTTCCAGATCAGGATCAGCACTTCCTGCCCGAGATCGAGGAGCTCGTGCTCGTCGAGGGGTCGCCCCATGCGCGCGTTCAGCGCCGAGAGCATGCGGGGGACGAACTTCATGCGCTGGATCAGGAGTTCGATCGCTTCGGGATCGCGGCGGAGCACCCTCCGGACCAGGAGGGTGTCGGGAGGAACGAGGGTCTCCTCCGCACTGGATAGCTGTCTCCGCATGTTCGTCCGGTTTCACCCTTCGGGCCGTTTCTGGCGTCGAGGCCGCCTCCGGATGGCAACCTAGTCCCGCAGGGGAGGGGGCGGGAACAAGCCCAACGCCGTGACCGGGTCCGTCATCCTATCCGGGAGTAGAATCGCTCCGGTCGCCGGCCTCGACGAGGAGCGAACGTGCGCCGCCTCCAGCCCCAAGCAGCGATTCGGACCCGCGCGATCCTGCTGGCCCTCGTGGTCCTTGCGGCCGCGCCCGCCGGGGCGCAGGTCCAGTGGAGCCAGCGCACGATGGGCGATCCGGTCCCGCGCTATCGGCATGCGCTCGCCTTCGACGCCGCGCGCGGAGAAACCGTGCTCTTCAGCGGCGCGCCGAACCCGGTGGCGGACACCTGGGTGTGGAACGGGACCGCGTGGGCCCAGCGCTTCCCGGCGACGAGTCCCTCGCCGCAGACCGGCTACGCCTTCGCCTACGACTCCGGGCGCGGTCTCTCCGTGCTCTACGGCCGGAACGAGTTCGGGAACCAGGCGCCCGAGACCTTCGAGTGGGACGGCACGAACTGGACGAAGCGTCTCCCGGCGAGCCTTCCATCGAACCGCGATCGCTCCGCGATGGCCCACGACGCCGCGCGCGGCGTGACCGTGCTCTTCGGCGGGCACCTCGTCTTCACTCCCAAGTCCGATACGTGGGAATGGGACGGGTCGAACTGGGTGCAGAGGACGCCGGCGACCGTTCCGCCCGCCCGCGCCTACCACGCCATGGCCTACGACGCGGCGCGAGCGCGGGTCGTGATGTTCGGCGGTTTCGGGACGAGCTCGCTCCTCGGCGACACCTGGGAGTGGGACGGGACGGACTGGACGCAGCGCTTCCCGAGCACGAGCCCGCCCCCGCGCGAGACGATGGCGATGGCCTACGATTCCGCGCGCCAGCGGATCGTGCTCTACGGGGGATTCGTGCCGGGATCGGGGGCGCTGGGCGATACCTGGGAGTGGGACGGGACGGACTGGATCCAGCGCTTCCCCGGCACGAATCCGCCGACGCTCTTCGACTACGGCATCGCCTACGATTCCGCGCGCGGCGTGACCGTGCTCGTCGGCGGCACGAGCGGCTCGAGCGTGCTCACCGGCACCTGGGAATGGGATGGGACCGACTGGACCGAGCGAAGGGTCGGTCCGCCATCCCGCGAGCGCCACGCGCTCGCCTTCGACTCGGCCCGCAACCGCAGCGTGCTCTTCGGCGGCTTCCACGACCCGCTGTACCTCGACGACACCTGGGAGTGGGACGGAGCGCAGTGGGTCGAGGTGCAGCCCGCAGCGAAGCCCGCTGGCCGGATCGAGACCGCGCTCGCCTACGACGCGGTGCGCGGGCGCACGTTGCTCTTCGGCGGCCGCGAAGCGTCGGGGTGCTCGCTCTCGGACACCTGGGAGTGGGACGGCGCGTCTTGGATCGAACGCTTCCCCGCCCCGAGTCCGCCGGCGCGCTTCGGACACACCATGGCCTACGATGCCGCGCGCGGGCGCAGCGTGCTCTTCGGCGGGCGCCAGAGCGACTTCACGAGCTCGCGCTCGGACACCTGGGAGTGGGACGGCACGACCTGGACCCAGCGCTTCCCCGCCACGGTTCCGCCGGGGCGCGAGAACCACGCCATGGACTTCGACGAGGCGCGCGGTCGCGTCGTGCTCTTCGGCGGCGAGCTCTGCCCGCCGTTCCAGAACTGCACGCCCTACGGCGACACCTGGGAGTGGGACGGGACGAACTGGCAGCTCCGCGCCTCGGGCGGTCCCTCCGCGCGCGCGTACACCGCGCTCGCGTTCGATCGCCATCGCGCGCGGAGCGTCCTCTTCTCGGGCACCGCGGTGGGAGGCTTCCCGAACGACCTCTGGGAGTGGAACGGCACGGAGTGGGTCCAGCGCTTCCCGGGCTCGGGGCCCTCGTCGCGCAGCTGGCACGCGCTCGCCTTCGACTCCCGGCGCGGGCGCACGGTGCTCTTCGGCGGCCTCGACCGCGGTCCGCACGTCACCTCGGAGACGTGGGAGTACTTCGCGCCCTGCGACACGATCGGGCCCGGCCATCCCGGCGGCGGACTCGCGATCTCCTGCACGGGCACGCCGCGCGTCGGGATGAGCTTCTGCGTCACGTTCTCCGATCCGTCGAGCAGCGGCTTCAACCTGCTCGCCTACGGCCTCGGGCCCTGCCTCTCCCCGCCGGCTCCGCTCGGCGGATCGGCGTTCTGCGCTCCGGGCTCGTTCTACGTGCGGCAGCCCAGCGTGATCTCGGGCGGCGGGAGCCCGGCGTTCTTCTGCGGCACGTTCCCGAACGATCCCACTCTCGCGGGCGTGAATTTCTGCACCCAGGGCGCCGTGCGCGAGACGGGGAACTGCTGGCGCGTGACGGATGGGTTGGCGCTGACCGTGCAGCCGTGAGCGTAGCTCCCTGGACCCAGGCAAGGGATCTGTGAGCTCGGCTCCGCGGCAGCGGAACCCGCCGATGGGGCGTTGCGCGGTAGGAGGAAGCGCGGTCTCCTCTTGAGCCCCCGGACTCCCTGGAGGTTCGATGATCACCCCCTTCGCCCTCGCGGGCCTCGCCGCCGGCCTCGCTCTCGCGCGGCAGGACGCGCCGCCCGCCGCCGAACACCCCGTGAAGCTCCTGGCGCACGCCGAGCTCTCGGCCGAGCTCGCGCGCCTGGCGAGCGCCCATCCCGACCTCGCGACGCTCCACCTCGTCGGCCGCTCGCGCGAGGGACGCGCGATCGAGGCGCTGTGCATCACGGCGGCGAAGGAGCGCGCGGAGCATCCCGCGCTCCTCCTCGTCGCGAACCTCGAGGGGCCGCGACTCTTCGAGAGCGGCGTCGCGCTGCACCACGCCGAGCGCCTCCTTTCGGAAGCCGGCGACGAGAAGGTGCGCGCGCTGCTCGAGTCCACCGTGGTGTGGATCCTGCCGCGGGCGAACCCCGATGCCGCCGAGGCGCGCTTCGCCACGCCGCGCGCCGAGCGCTGGACCTCGACGGAGGGCGTCGACGACGATCGCGACGGCCGAATGGGCGAGGACCCGCCCTCGGACGTGAACGGCGACGGCCTCGTGACCTGGATGCGCGTGCCCGATCCGGATGGAACGTGGATGGCCGATCCCAAGGACGCGCGCGCGCTCGTCGAGGCCGACCGCGCGAAGGGCGAGCGCGGCGTCTGGAAGCTCTACCCGGAAGGACGCGACCTCGATCACGACGAGGAGGCGTCCGAGGACCCGCCCGGCGACGTGCGCGTCGACCGCAACTTTCCCGCCGGCTGGGAAGAGCACGCAGCCCACGCCGGGCTCTTCGCCACCGACGAACCGGAGGCGCGCGCTCTCGCCGAGTTCGTGATGGCGCAGAAGAACCTGTGCCTCGTGCTGGTCTTCGACGGCTGGGACGACCTGGTCGAGAAGCCCAAGAGCGTCGGCGACGACGCTCCGGCCGTGAAGCTCGTCCCGCCCGCCGGGCTGCTCGAATCGGACGCGAAGCAGGTCGAGGAGCTCGGGCGGCGCTACCGCGAGGCGACCGAGAACAAGACCAAGGGCACGAGCCCGACCGAGGGGACGTTCGCCCGCTGGTGCTACGAGCACCGCGGGATCGTCACGCTCGGGGCCGTGCTGTGGGATCTGCCGACGGAGGCGCCGAAGAGCGAGGCGAAGCCGGAGGAGGCCAAGCCGGCGGACGCGCCCGCGGAGGAGAAGAAGGAGATCGAGAAGAAAGAAGGTGAGAAGAAGGACGAGCGCGAGCCCTCCGAGGACGCGAAACACCTGAAGTGGATCGACGCGACCGGCGAGACCTGGCGCTTCGTGCCCTGGACGAGCTTCACGCATCCCGAGCTGGGCGCGGTCGAGATCGGCGGGTTCGCGCCCTACGCGCGCCTCGAGCCGCCGGAGAAGGAGCGCGGCCCGATCGCCGATCGCCATTTCGGCTTCCTGCTCGGACTCGGAGCCGTGCTGCCGCGCGCCACGCTCGCCGAGTGCGAGCGCGAAGCGCTAGGCGGCGATCTCTGGCGCGTGCGCGCGGTGGTCGCGAACGACGGCTTCCTGCCGCTCTTCTCGAAGTCGGCCCAGCGCACGCAGACGACCCGCCCGGCGCGAGTGCGGCTGATCCTGCCCGAAGCCGCCGTGCTCGTCGCCGGCGAGGTGCAGACGCTCGTCTCCGACCTTCCCGGGAGCGGCGGCCGCAAGGAGATCCTCTGGCTGGTGCACGGACCCGCGGCGATGGAGATCGGGGTCGAAGTGGATTCCGACCACGCGGGCAAGGCCTTCCGGAAGGCCGAGGAGGCCCGATGAACGCCTTCGCTCTCGCTTTCGCGCTCTCGATCCAGGACGGGTCGCACGAGAAGCCCGGCTTCCCCGGACTCCCGGCCAACCACCGGCCGGAGGTCGAGATCCCCTGGAACCGCTTCTACGACGCGGAGGAGATCTACGCGCTCCTCGATCGGTTCGCCGCGCACTGGCCGAGGCTCCTCTCTCACGAGGTGATCGGCCACAGCGTGGAGAACCGCGAGATGCGCGTGTACACCCTTACCAACCCCGACGCCGGGCCGGCGAGCTCGAAGCCCGCCATGTGGGTCGACGGCAACGTGCACGGGAACGAGGTCCAGGGCGCGGAGGCCGTGGTCTACCTCGCCTGGTACCTGCTCGAGAACCAGACATCGAACGAGCGAGCGCGCGCGCTCCTCGACCAGGGCGCCTTCTACCTGCTGCCCATGGTCAATCCCGACGGCCGCGCGCACTGGTTCGCCGGTGCGCACAACGCGCACTCCTCGCGCACCGGGGTGCAGCCCCTCGATCGCGACGGGGACGGGCTGTTCGACGAGGACGGCCCCGACGACCTCGACGGCGACGGGAACATCGTGCAGATGAGGAAGCACGTGCCGGGCGAGGGCACGCACCGCCTGAACGCCGACGATCCGCGCGTGATGGAGTTCGTGCCGCCGAACGACAAGGGCATCCGCGGCGACTGGATCTACGTCGGTCAAGAGGGGATCGACAACGACGGCGACGGCCGGATCAACGAGGACGACGTCGGCGGCTACGACATGAACCGCTCGTGGCCCTCGCTGTGGCAGCCCGATCACGTGCAGTTCGGCGCCGGTCCCTATCCGCTCTACTGGCCCGAGACGCGCGCGATCGCGCGCTTCCTGCTCGAGCACCCCAACGTCGCGGCCGTGCAGTCCTTCCACAACTCGGGCGGCATGATCCTGCGCGGTCCCGGCGCGGAGGTCTTCGGCGAATACCCGCGCGCCGACGTCGCGGTCTACGACGAGCTCGGCCGCGACGGCGAGCGCATGCTGCCCTTCTATCGCTACATGATCATCTGGCGCGACCTCTACTCGGTCTTCGGCGGGTTCGTGAACTGGGCCTACGAGGGGCTGGGGATCATGAGCTTCACGAACGAGCTCTGGGCGGACGAGCAGGTGAGCCCCGACCGGCGGCTCGGACAGGGGATGCAGGATCAACTGCTGGCCGACGATCGCTTGCTCCTTGGCGAGGGCTTCGTCGACTGGCACCCCTACCAGCACCCGCTCTACGGGCCGATCGAGATCGGCGGCTTCCAGAAGGACGTCGGGCGCGTGCCTCCGACGTTCCTGGTGGAGGAGATGATCCACCGGAACGCGCTCTTCTGCGTGCGCCACGCCGAGGCGCTGCCGGAGGTCGTGATCCGCGACCCGCTCGTGACCGACCTCGGCGGCGTGAAGGCGGTCGACGTGGTGTTCGCGAACGAGCACCTGATCCCGACGCGCACGGCGCAGGCGGCGAAGAACCGCATCGGCCGCCCGGATCGGCTCGTGCTCGAAGGAGAGGGGATCGAGGTGCTCGCAGGCGGCGTGCGCAGCGATCGCTTCCGTCCCGAGCAGATCGAGCTCCAGGAGCACGACCCCGCGCGTCTCGTGCGCGAGGAAGGCCTCGGCAGCCGCGCGGAGCTGCGCGTGCGCTGGCTGGTGAAGGGCAAGGGGGAAGCCACGCTCCGTTTCGAGGGCGAGAAAGCGCGCGCGGTCGAGCGAACGGTCGCGATTCCTTGACCTGAAGACGATGGACGTGTCGATGGAAAGGCGGAGGGCGGCGTCCCGACCCGCGTCGTGCTTGCCGCCCTCGGAGACTTGGAGTTGCAGGAGCGGGGGCTACTCGTCCTCCTCTTCTTCCTCGCCCTCGTCTTCGTCCTCATCTTCGTCTTCGTCGTCGCCCTCCTCGTGCTCCTCCTCCTCACCGTGCTTGGAGAGCGCGACCTTCTTGGTCTCGGGGTCGACCCTCGCCGCCTCGAGCTTGTCGCCGACGAGGAGCCCGACCTCGATGTAGAGCTTGCCGTCCTTGCCCATCTCGACGTCGCCGGAGTGGGCCTTGCCCTTGGTCTCCTTCTCGGCCAGGAGGATGGCCTCGGAGAGCGGAGTCTTGAGGGTCGGCATGGCCTTCTTGAAGGCAGCCATCCGGTCGGCGTGAGCCTTCATGGCGGCCTCTTTGGCCTTGGCCATCTTCTCCTTCTCTTGCTGGGTCTCGGTCTTCTTCCCCGTGTCCTGGGACACCGGGATGGAGGCACTGACCACGAATGCCAGGCCCGTCGTCGCGACGAGGGCCAGGGACCATTTCGCTAGCTGGTTCATCGAACACTCCTCCGGGCGTGCTCGTTTCTCGGGACTCCCGGTCCGCACGCCCGACCGCGAGTCCCCTGCCCGCCTCATGTTGGGGTCGGGGGCTTCGGCCCGCTACTCCATTTTCGCCTGAATCCTCGCTCAGACTTCCCGGGGCCGGCAATCGGTCGGTCCCCGTCCCACGCGCGGTACCAGCGCTATCCTGTGCACGTACCGTCCATCGTGGACGGATGGAGACTCGAGTTGCGGCCGCTCGAAGTACAACCTGCCTCTGGCTCACGAGGCGATCGATGAAGGGCAAGCGAGCGGACCTCCCTTTCGCCTTCACCGCCGCCCTTTCGCCGTTGCTCGCCGTGGTCGCGTGCTGCACGCAGGAGGAGCGAAGCTCGCCCTCCGATACGCATGCGGCAGAGCTCGAGGATCCCGGATCATGATCACGCGTCGAGAAGTCCTGAGCGGGCTCTGTACCACGCCTGCCATCGTCTTTCTGTCAAGGAAAGGAACGCGAGCCATGTCCTCCCCCCAGAGACGAGATCAAGACACTTCCCCGAACGCCGGACCTCCGCCGGCCTATCGCGGCGACCACGCGATCGTGCCGCTGCCCTTCGATCCCGAGAAGCTGCGCGGGATCTCGGAGAAGATGATCGTCTCGCACCACGAGAACAACTACGCCGGGGCGCTGAAGAACCTGAACAAGGTCGAGGCCGCCCTCGGCCAGCTCTCGAAGGAGTCGCCGCCCTTCGCCGTCGTCGGTCTGAAGGAGAGGCAGTTGACCTTCTCCAACTCCGTCACGCTCCACGAGCTCTACTTCGCGAACCTCGGCGGAGACGGCAAGCCGTCCGGCGAGATCGTCAAGGCGCTGACGGAGGCCTACGGCACCGTCGGGCGCTGGGAGGAGGAGTTCCGCGCCACCGGGATGGGGCTCGCCGGCGGCAGCGGCTGGGTGACCCTCGACTACGAGCTCGATTCGGGAGCGCTGCGCACGCATTGGTCGGGGAACCACACGCAGTCCAGGGCGGACGCTCTGCCCCTGCTCGTGATGGACATGTACGAGCACGCCTACCAGATGGACTACGGCGCCGCGGCGCCGAAGTACATCGACGCGTTCTTCGACAACCTGCACTGGCAGGAAGCGGAACGCCGACTCGCGCGCGCTCTCAAGGCGCGGGACGCCCTCCACGGCTAGGGCCGCGGACCGCCAGGAAGTGCGCATAGAGCGCGAAGCACCCACACAGGAGCTCCTGCCATCTTGTATTGGTACGTCTCATCGCTGGTCCCTTCTTGTCGCCGAACGCCCGCGTTCAGCCGCGGGGCGAAGCCGCGTCGGCTGCAACGCGTTGTTGGGCGTTCCTTCCCCCGCCTACGCGTCGCCTACCACTCATTTCCAGCCGGGCGCGCGTCTTGCCTGTTGGATCCACTTGCGCATCAAGGGACCCTGCGCCTCCTCCAGCGTCTTCAGCTTCATGTAGCGGCTCCTTCCAACAGTTCCAAGCGGCGGTGGAGGATCGAAGTCCACCCCACCGAAGAACACGACGTTCACCGAGACGTCGTAGGCAACCATCTCGATGATCCACCCCTGGTCCCGTAATCCGTAGTACGCCTTCTTCCACTTGACGGCGTATTGAAGCCCGGGGATCGACTCGCAGATCAGTTTGTCCAGCCGCTCGGCGATGGGATGCAGATCCGGCATGACGCGCCGGATCCACTCCTCGATAGCCGCGTGGCTGTCCGGCTCGGGCGCCTTCTTGGTGGTGAGCGGCTTGAGCGTTCTTGTCCTGTTCTCGCTCTTCTTGGCCTTCATGTCTCTTGCCTCCCAATTCGATCCGTGAGACGCACGCTTGCGTTACCGCGGCAGGCGCGTTTGACATTTGCTTACTTCTGCTTCTCGCCA
>Ga0247727_10001944_pt1 | contig 47873 bp, 54 predicted proteins | sample WisWelCaveWW1625_FD_202498 | JGI IMG/M metagenome (GOLD analysis project Ga0247727, IMG submission 202498) | Biofilm microbial communities from Wishing Well Cave, Virginia, United States - WW16-25 | ecosystem: Environmental > Aquatic > Deep subsurface > Groundwater > Cave microbial mat | place...
AATTCAAATCCAAAACTCCGCTCGCGCCGTTCGCGCCCGCCACTTCAAAAGCGATCTCGATAATTCTGACGTCGCCGCTTGCGCCCGCCGGGTTGGTGCCGTTGAATTCGAGCACGCCCGCGTTGGTATTGGCGGTGTTGACGACGCCCGTGAAGCCCGACTGCACGCCGGAGTGGCTGACGAAGCGCAGCAAGCTCGCATCCCAACTCAACGCGCTGCTGAAGCTGCCGAGCAGATTATCCGGCGCCGGGCATTGCCGCATGTCGATGAACACGGCTGCGGTGAATTGCGCGTTTTCCAAAACCTCCGCCGGGCTGGTGATACGCGCGAGCACACGGCACTCCAACGCGGGCGGCGGCAATAGACATGGAATGAAGCCAGGGTTCAAAATATGATTCGCGTTTGAATAAGATTCGATGGGCGGCGGCTGGCCTGCAACGTTGAGCAGGTTGAAGCCGGTTGCCGAGCTTACACCGCCAATCGCGCTGAAGCCTTCGCAGCGCAATTGAAATTGCGCCCGTGCCTCAACGTGCGCCAGCAGCAAGAGCAACATGAGCAAGGCGAGTCCTCGCGCGCGGGTTTGTGGTTTATTCATGAGTATGATCTCCGTTAAGCGTTCGTAGTAGCTCCTTCAGGAGCCGAAAGTGCATACAGAAGGCGTCTGAAGCTACCGACCTCCGCCCGATGCTGAAGCATCGGGCTATAAGATGAAAGTCATCTAAAGATCATAGGTGTCAAGCTAAGGCTCTTCACACCCTCGGAACTCATCCCCTCTGCCCCTTCTCTTGGGAAGAGAAGGGGCAGAGCAGGTTTGAAGCTTTGAGTTTCCCGTTCTTTAAAAAAAACGCTTGCTGTTAGTACGTGGACCGTCTTTTCTCCCCTTCTCTTTTCAAGAGAAGGGGCCGGGGGATGAGTTCAGGTGACGTCAAAGCTTCTTAGCTAGATGACACATCATCAAGCTTCGCCGCAATTGACTTTCATCATTCGCTGCCGCGCTGATCGCCCGATTGCAAGCGCGCCGCAGCGAGCGATTTGATCACGACTTGCATCTCGCCGATTTTCTTGCGCTGCGTTTGAATTTCTTTTTGCTGCTCTTTGACCGCTTCGATCAACACCGCAACCAAACGCGCGTAATCCACCGATGCGGCATCTTTGCCGTTCGCTTCATACGTGACGACTTCGGGAATCACTTCGCCGACTTCTTCGGCAATCAAGCCGACGTCGGGTTTGCCGTTTTCTTTCCAATCATACGTGACGCCGCGCAGACGCTGCACTTTGCCCAACGCATGCGTGAGCGTTTTGATATTCGTTTTCCAACGCCGCGAGCTGTAGATCGTCCACGCGTCCGCGATCGGATCGGTCGCAGAGTTCTGCGCGACCTGCAAAATCCGCGTGGGCGCAGGAACGCCGATGCCGATGTTTCCGTTTGCCGCAACGCGCATGCGCTCGCTCACGTTTGCGTCCGTAATTTGCCGCGTATAGAAAGCCATCGAGCCTTCGTGCGAGGTTTGATCGGTGAAGCCGTCAAGTAAAATTCTGGCCGAGGGCGTGGTGTTCGTATCCTTGATCAGCTCGATGCCGATGTCGTCATTCAGATTAGTGATGGTGTTGGTGATCAACAAGTTGGTCGAAGTGGCCGCGCGCAGCCGGGCCACGCCGCGGAGATCGAATTGATGAGTTGGCGTTGCCGTTCCGAGGCCCACACTGCCTCCGGCGGTGATGCGCATGCGCTCCACGTTGTTCGTGCGGAAATTCAAAGCATGGTTGGAGACGCTTCCGAAAGTAGAGGCATCGACCTCGGCATTGAGTTGGGCTTCCACGCCGGTGGTACTGTTGCGCGCGGTGACCGCTGCGCCGCCGGGAATGTTCACAAAAATGCCGTCGTTAAAAACGCCGGAGGCGCCGCCTCCTTGACCAACGACCAATCGTTTGCTCGGCGTCGTTGCGGCGATGCCGACGTTGCCGGAAGAGGTAATTCGCATTCTCTCATCCGCAATGGCAAGCCCGGCAGTATAAAACCTGATATCGCCGGTTGCAGCGGAAGCTCCCAACAGCAACCCCGCGGTATTGCTGGCAGAAACCACGCCCGCGCGATCGGCAAGCTGCGGACTCACATAGGCGCTGCTATAGGCCACCATCGACAACTGCGCATCGTTCGCATTCACGGCCATGGTCGTATAGGCGCTCGTCCCCGCGTTGGGATTGCGAATGCCAATGTGACCGACCGCATTCACGTCCTCCACGACTTCGAATTTTCTCTGCGGCGCGTTGGTGCCGATGCCGACGTTATTGCCATTGGGATTGAGCGCGAGCGCCGCGCCGTAACTTTGAATCCACTTATAATTCGCCGCGCCGTTTGATCCCAACAACAAACCGTTCTCTGCCGGCGGCAAACTAACGGGCGGTATGCCGGTTGACAAAATGTGCAACGACGCGCTGGGATTATTCAAGCCGAGGCCGATCCTGCCGGTGGTCAGAACATTTTGCGCGCCGAAGTTGGGATTGATTTTCGTGCCCGCAATCGCCGCGTTGGTATTCACGTCGACATCGACAATCGTGTTGTCTTGAATCATCGCGCTGTTGACGGCGTTGTTCGCCACCGCGAGCGTCACGTCACCCACCGCGCCGCCGCCCGTCAAACCCGGCCCGGCATTGACCGCTGTGATGTCGCCGTTGCCGCCGCCGCGTGTTGTGAACGCATAGGGCACGCTGCCGAAGCGCCGTCGCGGCGTGAGCGCTGCGCTATTCACCGTGATCTCCAAATAACGGTCCGGGCTGGCATCGAACAGATTCAATGGAATCGGCGTGACGCTTCCCAATAGAACATTGAACACGCCGTTGCTCACCGTGACGCTCTGCGTTTCCGTGTACAACGCGGTTCCGCCGGTCGCTGCGCCGAAGATGTTGAACACCATCGCGAATGCGCCGTTGGCAGGATTGCCGCTCGCATCGGTCAATTGCCCTTGATAGTTGATGAGCTGCGGCACTTGCGCGTATGCGCTCATCACGAACAGCAAAAACACCGCAATCATCATCGCCCGAAATAATTCCTTGGCGTTCATGTGAAGCCTCCATGTTGAATGAGAAAGTAAAATGAACTGCGTTAAGATAATTGCAAAGCCGAGGGGCAACAACTCCATGAGCATGTGGGAAGAGGCTACATCTTGATGTGGGTGAAGAAAAGGTGAGTAGAGGCAAAGTTAATGTCCGCCCGAAAACGCGATCTTTTACTGAATGTTTCTGCAACGGCTTGGCCGTTGCATTGAAAACCTCTAAGCTCTCACGACATTTAAAAACCTCGGCCAAGCCGAGGTTGGAGCATTTTCAAGAGGCGCGGACTCTTCGTAAACGCTCACGGTTCATCTTATTCATCTATTATGCCCGCTCGCCATGTCCGCGCCGTGGTTTCGGTGTAAAAGGCCCCGGAGAAACACATACCCGCCAATGCCCAGGGACCCGCAGACATACAACCTCCCCTTACATGCTCTATTGCAGCAACACCATCTTTTTGATCTGGCTGAAATTTTTCGCCGTGAGGCGATAAAAATACACGCCGGAAGTATGAGACCTCGCGTCCCAGACCACTTGATGCAACCCGGCCGGCATTTCTTGGTTCAGGAACAAACGCTGCACCTCCTCGCCCAGCATGCTATAAATCTTCAACGTCACCGCGCCGCGCTCCGGCAAAGCAAACGTGATCGTCGTTTGCGGATTGAACGGGTTGGGATGGTTTTGCGCCAGCAAATAATCTTGCGGCAGGCTCGTATGTCGTTCTTGCACTGCGCTCACAAAACCTAACGGCTGACGATAATTGAGAATCTGTCCCCCGCTCGCGAAGGTGCTGGATTCGATCGTAACCGCGAAAGCCTGTACGCTATCGTTTGAGGCGCCGAAGCTCACCGCCGACATATGGTAGATGCTATTTCCGGAAAGGTTTGCCATCGTCTGCTCTTGCCAGGTCACGCCGCCATCGAGGCTCGTGATCATGAAGGGCGTGAGGGTTGAGTCCGCTTCGCCATACACCCAAAGCTGATGAGTGTTTGCAGTATGGATGCCGGTGGCCGTAACCATGACTTGAATATTTGCAACCGGAAGATCGTCGACCGCTACCCAAGTTTGGCCGCCGTCTACTGAACGGGTAAGATATGGAGCAGAGACGGAAGTGCGAATGCCGATCATGGGCGAAATGAATCTTATCGACGACACCAATTCCAATAGTTGTTGTCGGATCGTGGCGGCGTGTAAACGAGCTGCCAGCTTTGGCCGCCATTTGTGGTGCGGTAGATTCCGGCGCTGCCATTGGGATTGAAGGCGGTCACAAATGCCGTCGACGAGTCGAGAGCATCGATGAAGGTAAGAAATCTGCCGGAGGCCACGTTTGCTCTTTGCGCCCAAGTTTTCCCGCCGTTGGTGGTGCGATAAACGTCGTCTGCGGCATCGCCAACAATCCAGGCAACGTCTCGGTTCACCGCATCAACAGCGTAAAGCGGAGGGTTGCCGCTCAAAGTAGCTTGCAGTCGCCACTGCGCCTGCACCAAGCCATGGGCGCAGACACCGAGCAGTACGGCGGAGATGAAGATGGTAGATTTTTTCATGAGTTGGTTCTCCAAAAGTTATTGGTTATTCCTGAATGAGTGTTCGTCCGAAAAGCGTTCCAACCTCGGCTTGGCCGAGGTTTCAGGGTCATGAGAATTGCAAGGTTTTGAATGCGACGGCCAAGCCGTTGCAAGAACCTGTTTTTGAAAATTCGATTCTCGGACGGACACGGATTGTTTTTAACGCAGCAGCGACATCCTCCGGCTCTGCACAATATTGCCGGCGCGAAGTTGATAGATAAACGTGCCGCTCGCAACTTGTTGGCCCTGTTCATTGCGACCGTCCCACGTGATCGCGTAGCGTCCCGTTTGTTGGCGTTTATTCACCAGCGTGCGCACGTGCCGGCCCAACATGTCGAAGATTTCAAGCTTGACTTCGACGGCTTGCGGGAGGTCGTAGCTGATTGTGGTGGAAGGGTTGAAGGGATTGGGATAATTTGGGCCCAGCTTGTACGATGACGGGGTCTCGCTGGCGGCCTCTTTTACAGAAGTGATGATTGTCACCTTTCCACCCGTCCAGATTGTGGGCAAGACGAGACCGTTGGCATTCACCATTTTTCTTGCTGTGGGTTGATCGCCGAATTCGATTCGTGTGGTGTCTATGGCAGTGTTAGCCTTTACCGTGAAAGTCACGACGACGATCTCATGTATGCCAGCGGCAAACTTTTGTCCCGGCGGTAAAGCAAGCGCGATGCCTATGTGCCCCGAACCAACTTCTCTGAGATTGGACGCGAGCGTAGCTGCGCTCGCGTCTTTGCCAAGTTTGGCTTGCGGATTGCTCAAAATCGCCGGATCAAAATTGATGCTGAAATCCAGGGCATTTTCATAACCCTGAGCATCGAGATAGAGGGACAAACTTACTGAATTGCCACGGGGACTGGCATCAATTATTTTGACGGCGCTAGGATTCACAACTTTCTCATAACGATAAAAATCCAAGCCGCCATCCGGCCTTCCAACGAAAAGGTCAAGATCGCTATCCTTGTCGATATCGACGAAGGTGGGGGCGCTATAATTTCCAACATCCGCCGAAGCGAAGCTTGTTGTTACGAAGTTGAAAGCAAAATTTGCCGCAGTGCCGGTATTGCGGAAAAAATTAATGTTGCCATCATACTCACCAAGAAACAGATCCGAGTCGCCATCGCTGTCGATGTCGGCAAAAACAGGGAGGCTGTTCGATCCGACATCAATAAAAAGAAACTGTTCTGTTTCCAATGAAAAAGTCGGATTGCTGGCGATGCCGGTATTGCGGTAGAAATTAATTCTGCCATCCTCTTTTCCTACGAACAGATCAAGATCGCTATCATCGTCAATGTCAACAAAGCCGGGAGCGGTATAAGATCCGACAGAAGCAAATCTATCTGTGACGTATGTAAAAAAAGGACTAACGGTGGTTCCGGTATTGCGATAGAAGAATAAATAGCCATTTGCCGTACCCATGAATAGATCGAGATCGCTATCATTGTCGATATCGGCAAAGGTCGGGGGGCGCTATCGCCACCGTAAGAAGTCCTATCTAGCGTTATTGTATCAAGGGTAAAGCTAGGTTTTGCGGCGGTGCCGGTATTGCGGTAAAAATTGATGTAGCCATCATACTCTCCCACAAACAGGTCAAAATCGCCATCGTTGTCAATATCCGCAAAAGTCGGTTTGCTAATGGCCCCAACATCAAGCATGGCAGTCAAGTTGCTTGTCACAAAAGTAAAAACCGGATTTGAAGCGCTGCCGGTATTGCGATAGTAGCTGATATTTCCTACGCCAGAGGCAGGATAACCTCCCACGATGAGGTCAAAATCGCCATCATTATCCATATCACAAAAAACCGGTGCGCAAGATCTGCCAAATGTAACGACATTTGTCGTAATCAGCGCGAAGGATGGATTTGAAGAGGTGCCGGTATTTTGAAAAAAGTTGACATTGCCATCTGTCTCTCCCACAAACAGATCAAGGTCCCCATCGTTTTCAATATCAACAAAAGCAGGGGCGCTAAATTCGAAAGTTCCAATAGAAACCAGTTCTGCCGTTATGAGAGTAAAGGCAGGATTAGTTATATTGCCAGTGTTGCGATAAAACTTGATAGAGCCACCCCAATGCCCAAGAAATAAGTCAGGATCGCCATCATCGTCAATATCAGCAAAGGTTGGAGTAGCATTTGAATGACTTCCCAAAGAATCGAAGTTCTCACGGGCAAAGGCAGGATTACTGGCCGTGCCTTTATTGCGATAAAAATTTATGCCGCCATCAAATCCCACAAACAGATCAAGGTCGCTATCATTGTCGATGTCAGCAAAAGCAGGGGCGCTGTAACGTCCAACTGCAACATCAGCAAAGCTTTCGGTTTCGAGCGCGAATACCGGATCGTTAGCGTCGCCGGCATTGCGATAGAAGTTAATCCTGCCATCTTCTTTTCCCACAAACAGATCAAAGTCGCCGTCATGGTCGATGTCCGCGAAGGCGGGTTTTGCACTGGCAACCTGATTCGCCAAGGCGTGCGAAACAGATTTACCATCTATGGTAAATGGAATCGCGTTAATCTCGCGCCGAAATTCCTGGGCGAAAACAGAAACAATGGTTGAAACATAAAACAAAATCCCAGCGAGCATGTGTGTTGAAACGCGAAACATGATGCACCTCCTTGCTTTAAGTGTTCGATACAACGATTAGTTTATCCTCTTGCCTTTGGATATTCGAATAAGCGGAACATATCCAAAACGCATCGTTTGTGGTGTGCCCAAGAGATGGCCGTCAAAAGGGTCACTTTTTCCGTAGCGAAAAAATGAATCGAATAAGCCTTTTTGCGGGCATGGAATCAAGTCGTCTTCAATGACCTCAAGATAAACTCGTTTGTCTTCTATTTCTTCATAGGATAAATAGCCTTTCTCCGTTTGTAAATTTCCAGAACGGACGTAAAGCGTGTCGAATCTAGCCGAGCCGACGACATTTACGGACCAGCGCGCGCAGCCCAGAAAGCGATCCGGAATATATTCGCGTAGGTGTACTTCGACCTCGATGATGTCAGTTTCATGGAAAAATAGCCACTCGCTCACATTTAGTACTTTCATTTGGCTGATCTCAATGCGATGCTTTGGTGGAGGCGGATCAAACGACGCAACTGGCGACTTCTCTTCACAGCTCGAGCAAATAATTGCTAGAGCAACAAGCTTGATCGGAGTAATGATGAAATCTGCCCTCTTCATGAAAAAGCTCCTTTTCTAATTTTAGCTGCCGTATTCTCGCCGCTTAATCAAACCTGCGGCGATGCTTCGAGCAAACTTGAACAGAATCGAGTAATTGATATGGAAGGGTCATCTCTTATCCTTCGATTTGCCCATCGGGAACCGGGCCAAAGACTTCAAAGCCGCAAAAGGCTGTTGAGCAGAAAACTCCATTTCCTTATCACGCGTCGAAGTTGCCTTTCCTGCGATCCATCCTATGGTCAGCCCTCCCAAGCCGAGCCCCATGCCATAGCTCATGGCTTTATCTCCTGCAGATTGAGGGGGAGATATGGCTTCGCCAAGAGCGCATCCAAACTCACCCCAAAACCGACCCCAAATATCCGAGGGGTAAATTTGTGACGCGCATGTAGGGTCATCGCCTTCCGCAAAACCGATCACCGCACCCGTTAAAAATCCTAGCCCAAAACCTAGCGCGCGGCCTTTGCCCGCGTTCTTCTTGCCTTTGATAATGATCTGCCGGATTTCATGGTTTTTGACTTCCGAAGTGACTTCGACATACGCGGAATTGTAGTTCTGTTTGTCGCGCAGTTTGCGGTTAAAGATCACCATCGAGCTGTCGTTGACCTCATGAAGCCCACCGGTCACACGCCGGCCATCATTGAGGAGCAACGCCACTTTAGGATTCTTTTTGAACGTGACCTTTGCAATTTCTTGCAATTTGATCTCAGTGCGTTGCGGAATTCCTACTTCCCGTTTGTCAAACACGAGCGAGCTATCATTGACCAAATGAAGCTCGCCGGCCATTTGCTCACCGGATTTGAGGTATAGGATAATTCTCTCGCCTTGCGCGGGAAGCGCAAGGTTGTTTAAGGTTAAAAATAAAGCGGCAATGAGAATACATCTGCAAGGTGACATGGCATGCTCCCGAGTCGCGTTTTTCGCACAAAATTAATGAGAAGTCTTAGGTATAATCATTGGGAATCAAGATGCAGGCGAACTTAAGCGGTATATGCGAAGTCCGCCTGCGCTTGTTTTAAAAGCCAACACGCAATTTACCGTTGCTTTTCGCATTCATGGCTACTTCACGGTTATAAGCCGCCATAATAAACCGCTGCCCAAGTAAACGTGTTGTTCAAGATGTGACCGTGGAGATCGACCCCATAGCTGAATGCGACCTTTGGATTATAAATCAGGATGGAGTTCCCATAATCATCTTGAAGCGTACAGTTTACCGGAGAGTTGGCGTTGGCGCAGTGTACCTGCACGGAGCTCGTCTTGTAACTGAAGTCTCCTAAAAACGCGAAACTTCTTGGCGCGGGATAATACCGATTCGTTCCCGTATAAGTGGCATTGTAGAGTGTTGCCCCACCTCCGCTCGGGGCGATAGTTTGTTCGCCAGCAGATTTGGTGAGAGATTTATTCTCTCCGTGCTCTCGTGCTTGTGGATATTCAGGAAATTTATTCGCAAGCTGAACGTTTTTTGCCCAAACTCGGAAATCTGCCTCTGAATCAAAAACATATACAACATTTCCTTCAGGCAGGCCCACACCTATGAACATAATATGAGGCTGGGAATTCTTGAACATTTTTTGCAATTCCTCTTTGTTGTACAGTATTCCTCGATATGAATACTTCGCCGTCGCCAATGAGATCATTTGTACGTTAGCATCAGAGCGGCTTTCCGTCTGCTCGTCTAGCTTCTCTGCCGTGCCGACTTGGTCATCACCCGATACCGGCGATTCCTTATCGCAGCCCACGAACAAGGCCGCGGTCAAAGCGAACAACGAGAGGAGCACGGCGGCGATCAAGCCGCGGCTCCAGCGGGAAAACAGTTGGTGCATCATACGTCACTCCTTGTGTGAAATGAGTTGGTTGATGCCGAAGCAGCAAACGATTGTTTGAAGCCGCTTCGGTTGGTGCATGCTAGACACTTGCGGCAAACACATGACGTGAATGCGCACAAAAGTCTGATGGTAATGTGAAATCGTGATGAAACGGTCTTAACAGGCAGTGGAACACCGGCGGGAAAAAAGGCTTGCGGAAATCGCGGAAAGAATTATCTTAATGCCGTCCGATGGAAAGGTATTCCCATACCTTTTAAGACATGCCCGGTGCGAATGCCAGTTCGCATCGGGCTTTTCATTTTAAAACAAAACTTGTTTTGAGGAAGACGCAACACCTCCTTTCATCACTCATTTAATTTTCCACACTCTGCGCGAGAATCAGCTTCTCCAAATCTTCGGGCAGGCGCGCCGTTTCCGGGCGAAACGCGCGCGCGCGAAAACCGTGGCCATTCGATCCTTCCGTGTACAATATCGAAGGCACGCAAATGATTTTGTTCTTTCCGCGTACCACGCGGAAAGAGATCGGCATCCGGGCCAAATGGCTCGCTGTAAATGGAATCTGAATGTTGAGAATCTCCATTTTCTCGCTCGTGACCAAGATGCAGTGCGAACGATGGCGGGAAAAGCTGATCGCCGTCCTCTCCTTGGAGGGCTGGCACGTATAGGTTTCGTCTTTGCGCAATCCTCTGGAGAAGAAGAGACCCTCCCCGGCCACCACCATGCCCATTTCAAAACCATATGTCGTTGTGGTGCCGAACTCGAACGCGCCGTACCCGCGTGGAATGCTCACCGCGCTCATCACGTAGCCGCGCGGCGATTCTTTGCGATCGAGATAAAACAGCTTGACGGCTTTCTTGCCGTCGAACTCCATCTGCCGGAAAATTTCGCCGAGATCGCGCGCCGCGCCGAGGTGCTCTTCCTGTCCGAGGGTTGAATAATCTAGGATATGCTTGTCTTGCAGCCCCAACAGGTTTGCGATCATGCCCTGCGCAACGTGCCAATATTCCGTGGTCCATTTGAGGCGGATTAGCTTCACCAAAGTATTCTGCAAGAGCCTTTCTTCTTTCTCGAGCTCTTCCGGCGACATGCCGAGGGATGGGTAAAGCTCTTTGATCACCTCGGCGACGTTCAAATCGTGAGCTTCGATGGTCTTCTCATAAAAAAACCACAGCAGCTCTTTGATGCGGTCGGGCGTGTCCTTGCGGCTCATCTCCGCTAAAATGAACGCGTGTGAGTCGGAAATGCCGAGGCGATTGGCAATGCGAAAGAGCGTGTCCCGTTTCGGCAGATCGCCGTTCAAAACGTTGTGCAACGCCGCGGACGAAACGCCTAGTTCTTGCGCCGCGGATTTAAGATCGAAATTTTTCTCTTCCACCCAAAACCTGACGGCCTCGGCGATGGATCGAAAGCTCTTTCTCTTTTTCATGATTCTCGCGCTCACGATTCCGGCAAGAAATGAATCGCGCCTGGTTTGAACAGCGTTGTTTGTAGAACTCATTTCCAACGGTTGCGGTTCTCTTGCTGCGCCGTTTTGTGTTCAGTTTTTTTGAAAAAATAATTTGGAAGCTTCTCCGCTATCTGTTGTCCCGATAGTATCGATCAATCGCGCGTTCGCATGCTTCGCGCTCGCTGAGGCCGGGGTTGGCTTTCTTTTCATATTGCATCAACCTCTTCGCGCGCTCTTCATCGCCGTGGCAGAGGAGCACGAGGCGTTTCCAATCGGCGTTGAAACCGCTCCGGCTATTGGAAGAGCTGCGCCGGCGCCGGTATTTTTCTAGCTCGGGTTTGAGCATGAGATACAAGGACACAAGCAGCCAAACCAATGTGGCGATAAGAATGAGGCGGCTCACGATTGCCATTTTTCTTCTCCTTCCAAATTGGATGGAATGTCATTCGGCGTTTGCCATGCGATGAACTCTCTTTAGCATATTTTGCCCAACTCACGAGCAAGCTCCAGTTTTTTGCTTTGGCTGCAAAGATTTTCCACGCGATCAAAAATCCGGCGCATGGACTTTGAGCCATCTAATCAGCTTGGACTCCATCTCTTCTTTATGTGTAATCATGAAAAAGTGGTCGCCTTTCTCAAATCTAACGAGTTCCGCGCCGGGAATCTTGCCGGCGGCAAATTCCGCGTTCGAAACGGACACCCACGTATCTTTCGTGCCGTGCAAAATAAGCGTGGGGCAGCGAATGTTTTCGAGCGGGTAAATCGACATGGCAGCAACTTGAATTCTATCATTATCAACACCCGCGCGGCGCAAGCTTATCGGCACGGCGCTGTTGATCAGTTGATAAAACATTTCCACTTGCTCATCGGAATGTTTAGCTCGTCGAGCAACGCGGCGAAAGCATCGGCCTGCTCTTCCGGAGTCTGCCCGGTTTCCAACGGCGTTCTGAGATAGCCTGGGCGCGAGACCGAGATGAGTTTGAACCCCGGATTCTGAGAGACGAAAGCCATGGCCTGATCGTATCCGCCGGGCGATCCGTGAATGAGCAGGAGCGCAGGCCCTTCTCCCTTCGTCGCATATTCCATCAAGCCTCGCGAGGTTTGCAGCACCTGGCTTTGGGCTGCAAGGCGGGCAATGGTTTCTCGTTTCCAGCTCGTGAATCCAACGAGCAAAGCTGCGGCGGTCATGCTAGCGAGTATGAAGAGACCGAGGGCAAATCGTTTAGCCCGTCTGTGTTTTTCCTTCTCGTTCATAGCCATTTTTAGAAAAGTTTTGCTTTTAAAGTAAAGAGGTCGCTTTTAAGAGCCTAAAGCGCCGGCGCATTCACGACTTTGATGGCGGTGATATAAATCCGATCATCCGAATCGCGGTTGCAACTTAGCGGGATGACCGCAAGAAGCAGCAGGAAGCTCAGATTTCTTTTCGAAGTTCTCATGTTTTCTTCCGAGATATTCGACGCCGTTGCTGCGCAGCAACTCTTCTGCACGCACAACAAGCGCGCGCCCGAGGCCGTGACGATGTGAATCCGGGCGCAGGCCCATGACGTAGATTTCAGCGGCATGTTCGAAGTGATATTTCAACGTGAGAAAGCCCACGGCTTTCTCTTCAATCACAGCCAAGAAAGTCGGCAGCGTGTCGACCTCTGCGAGGTATCGGCGAATGGCGGCTTCGATGCCGAACCACTCGGGCAACGCGCGCAGAATGGGCTCGCAAACACGCGCTTGGTTGAAAAATGGGCCTTGAATTACGGAGGGATTCTTTTCGCTCATTCGTTCGATCATATCGTCGCTTTCTTCGCGAACACCTCGTGCCATTGCCGTAGTGCAGCCCGGCGCCGGGATTCCACCTCCGGCTGCTTCAATTCCAAGCTAAAGAGCACGGAGAGCGTCGTGGCAATCGCGCAAAAGGCGCGGCGCTGAAATGCCAGCATCTTTGCCACGCTGTGAAACCCCGTGGTCTTCGCGATCTCCGCGGCGGAATAGGCGGCGCTAGCGCTCAGACGGACGACTTGCCGTTGGCGGGCATTCAGCGCGTGAAAAGCTTGCTCAAAAAAATCGGCAAAAAGATCGAAACGATAACGGACTTCATCGTCCGTGGCGCACAGCATGTGCACCAATTCCGAGCGCTCGAAAAACTGCCGGATTACCTCCCACCACGTCTGCTCGGAAAAAGCGAATTTGGCCGAAGGCAAAACCGGCTGCTGGTACATATATTGGCTGAAACATTCCAACGCCGTGAGCAGCTCCTCTTTTTCAAGCGCCGGGCGCAAAGCTTCCCAGTTTTGATCGATGATGCTTTGAATCGCAGCCGGCAATTTTTCGGGGCTTGCCGGCTGCGAATTCATGACCCCGGTCTTTTGCCGGTCGCCATTCATCTGGTCACGATCAAACATTTTTTCCTTGCTCCTCTTTTTTGAAAACGGGCGAGCCATGTTGCGATGATTTCTTTGCGCAATAAATCTGCGCGGGTATTTTGCATCTCGCGCTGAAAGCAGCGATAGATTTCATGCGCCAATTTTTGATAAGCGCGGCGCTTGAAATTGCTCATGGCGTTTTTGGTGGGAAAGCCCATAAGGCCGGTGATTTCCGCTGCGGTCTTTCCGGCTTGACTGAATTGAATCACTATTTGTTGGCGCGTGCTCAACTCCGGCAATGCCTTTTGAAAAAATTCGCACAACAAGGCGAAACGAAATTGCTTTTCATCTTTCGACTCGCCGCCCAACATATCGAAGTCGCTCATAAAGCGGGCGAGCCTGTTGCTGAATGGATTTGTGTCCCAGTATTCGCTGGCCTCGATCTCTATCAATTTGAGATGCTTGCGCTTTTCATCCACGATACGATTGAGAATGACTTTGCGCAGCCAGGCATACACGCCGGCGACCGTGCGCACCTTGATGTCCGCCCCGTATACCCAAAATTTCCCCCAGGCTTCTTGATGCAAATCTTGCGGCTTGGCGCCGCCGGAAAGATAATCCCAGCGCCGCGGCGTGATCAAGCAACATAGCCTCTGATTGTAATATGGAACGATGAGGGCAAAGGCCTGATTGATTTCTGGCGGCGTTGCCTCTTGGTAAGATTCCCGTTGATCGAAGAACGCAAAGATGAGGTCGAGCACTAGCTGTATGCGCTCTGTTTCAAAAGAAGATTTCCCTGGCCCGGCTGCCATGCTTCCTCCCGGTCGGTTTTTTTGATGAGGCTTTCCCTCGCAATTGGAGCAATTGGCCATGCGTGCAGACTCTCTGCTTCTGATCTTCATGGCCGGCAGCAGGTTCATGGTGTTGCCGTGATCAGCCTGTCACCATTTTTGCGCTAGCAGCTCGCCCAAAGTTGAAATGGTTCCCAAGCCCACGGCAAGCTCCTCTTGCAAGGAATAGACGGTGAGATTTCAAAAAGTGCCGCGAATTGTTAGTGCTGCCAAATGGCGATTGCTGGTATATTCTCCACTCCCTTTTTCGTTGCTTGCCGCCTAGTTCGAGTAAATTAAGTTCACCTCCACCCGCCGGTTCATCATGCGGCCGGCCGGCGTGTCGTTCGATTGCAGCGGCTGATTGGCGCCGAGGCCAAAGCAGAAAATTTGCTCCGCAGGAACGCCGCGGCGCACCAACTCGTCTTTCACCTCCTGCGCACGGCGTTCCGACAGGCGAAGATTGTACATTGCATCGCCGAGATTGTCGGCAAAGCCTTTGATCTCGATCCGGCGCACAGGCTGCTGCTGAAATTTATTGAAGAGATTCTCCAGCTCGGCCTGCACTTGGAGCGAACGCAAGTCGAGTTGATCATCGTTGAATGCGAAAAAGAGAAAGCGCGCAGATGAACCCGCGGTCTCTGCTTCATCATCAGCGCGTGTCAGGGTTGCTTGGGAGATTTGGGCGAGCGAATCACTCATTGTCGTATCCGCATGCACAGTCAGGCCGATACTATGGCTCGAAGTATCCGCCCGTATTTGAGCCGTATCTGCATGCACTTCCCGCCTGGCTTCTACGATTGCAGCGGAAAAAATTTCATCATCTATTTTGCGGCCGGCAGCCGGATTTGATCCGTCGAAGCGAATGCCCACGGTGATGGCCAAGCCGTTGAGATCGTGTTTTTCGCCGCCGGCATAGGCCACGCCGCCGGGCACAAACATGCCGCCTATTCTGAAGGCCAGTGCCACCGTGCTGCTGAGGCGGCGATGATAGCCCACGCCGGCGGTGAAGCCCAGGCGGGACTTGAGAAAGTCGTAGTCGTAAACGCCGGTGGCGATTTTTTCCTGGCCCGTGGGCATGGCATAGTTCATCCCGAAATCAAAACTAAAAGCATCGGCTTCGCGCTCGTGCAAATAGATTCTGAACAAGCCGCCGAGTTGTGTAAATGAAGCAGAAGCCTCCACTTTGTCGCCTCGCGCCGCCGCGTAGTTTTGCCAAGCGCCGGTGTGCAGCGCTGAATAGCCGCCGCAGAGTGCGAGACCCACTTGCCGAAAGCGCAGTTCCAGCTCGGCGTCGAACAGAGCGCCGCCGTTGAATAATTCAATGTTGCGGGCATAGCGATGATCGTTCCAAGCGCCGAGCGGCTGGAAATAACCGAGGTTGAGGCCGAGCACCGCGTGAGGAAATTTGCGCCCGGTTTGCGCGTTTGCGGCTGGCGGCGTTGCGAGCACGAGCACTAAAACAAAGAGAAAATATTTCAGACGATGAGACATGGCTTTTCCTTTATCGCAAATTGTCCGGCAAGATCTCCACCTGCACCGGTATCGGCGTGATGTGCGTCTGGGCCGGCTGCGTGGTTTGCGTGCAGGTGGAGTTGTCGTTGCCGCTGCAAGAAGAAGTCGTATGCTCTGGCGTGTAACGGATGTCGGCCGTGGGATAGTTCCCAGTGAAGGATCCGGATTTGCCTTGGCCGGGCGAATAGACCACATGAATTGTCACCGCATGCGCCTCGATCTGCTCGCGCACTGAGTTTCCCGGCGCAAGATATGTAAACGACTTGCCATTCACGGTGACGTGCAAATAGTGCGGCGTGCGGTTGGCCACCGTCACCGGCGCGGTAAAGTCTTCACTATAAGAAACGCTCAGCGAGAGCAACCAGCTCGCAAGCACGAGAAAAATGATTTTGGTTGAAAAGAACCGGCGAGGCATAAGATTCACCTTTTTAGTCGTCAAATTTGTTTCTGAAAGCCGCGTCAGCAGGATGCTGAAAAACGATTTTTGAGGTCATGCCCGCGAAGGCAGGCATCCAGAAAATCCAGGAAGATCATGGATTCCCGCTTTCACGGGAATGACAAATCCAAGCAATTTGAGACTTTTTCAACATCCCTGCTTGGCCGGGATTACAAGAATCAAGGTGGAGAGAAGACGAACCTTTCGTTGCTGCCTACCGCTGCGCCGATTGGCAAGCCTAAAACCAACCCGTATAAAGTGCCGGCGAAAAATGCCGTTGCCAATGCGTCTTCAAAGGGATCATCTGAAAATCTCAAATACCCGCCCTCGCCGCTGTTCAAAAGCCTCCCGCCCAAACCGATGCCGCCTGCGATAAGAAATCCCATCCAAAAGCCATCTGCCGCGCCTCGGGCTCTATTCGTAAGAACAAGATAGTTGATCTCAGACGTCGCAATCGAAAGCCTACCGCCGAGCTTGCTCTCGCGCCAAAACGTAGAGTCCTGAGCGATTTGAACGTCTCTTCCGGTGAATCCGCGCCCTTCTGCCAACATGATTTTGACCTTCTTTCCTTTCAGCGCTTCGTTGACGCCGTCATATTCTCTCGCAGCGACATGGCGCGTATGCATGCATGCGAAAATGAACGCGGTCAAGGCAAGGAGAATAAAAAATTGTGCTTTCATCAGGGCCTCCATTTTTAATTCTTGAAGCATTGCCTGAATGGCGCAATGCGAAACTGATAAATTTGGCGCTCCACCCAACCAACACCCCAAATGACCTTATCGTAGCAACGCCATTTTGCGGCTTTGCAGGAAGTTGCCGGCGTGAAGTTGATAGATGAACGTCCCGCTCGCCACTTGCTGACCGTGCTCGTTCCGGCCGTCCCACGTGATGGCATAGCGCCCGGCTTGCTGCATTTGATTCACCAACGTGCGCACAAGCTGGCCTTGCAGATTGTAGATACGCAAACTCACATGCACCCCGCCCGAAGCCTGCGCGGGAATGGCATATGCAATGATGGTTTCAGGATTGAAGGGATTGGGAAAATTCGAGCCCAGCTCAAACGAGCTTGGTTGCTCGCCCGCGCTCTCATGTACGGAGTTAATGATGTCGATTGTAATCGTTCCTGCCTTCCAAATTACCTGTAAGACGTTGGCCTCTGCATCAACCACTTCGCGCGCAACCGGCAAATCATCGAAGTCGATGCGCGTGGAATCTGCGGTGGTGGCAGGATTGATTGTGAAGGTGACCACGGCGATTTCACGCGTGCCGGCGGCAAAGTTCAGTCCGGTAGGCAGCGCTAGCGTGATTCCCAGGCGTCCGGAGTCGGCTGAATTGGTATTCGTAATCAGGGTCGCGCCCTGAGCTTCGCCGCCAAGCTGGATTTGTGGAGCACTCAAAATGGCGGGATCGAAATGGAGGCTGAAGCCCAGGGCGTTTTCATTGCCCTGCGCCGTGAGCTGGATGGGTACATTCACACTTTCACCCACGAGGGCGCTGCTATTGACGACCAAAACTTCAGAAGGAGTTTCCCAAATATCAATCCTGAATTTTGCAATAAAGAAGGAACGCGGCGGAGAATTGTCAATTCTCAGATAGAAATTATCATCCCTGAGGAAGGACAAATCAAAAACTATCGCATCCGACCAACCGCAGCTTGAAAGGTTGGTTTCGGAATATATTAGACTGCCTGCACCCGACGGATCCGTCCCCTCGACAATGTAAACGTCAAACTGTTGGCCACTCTTGCCGACTTCGAAGTGGCTAAAGGCAATTTTCTTTGACGAGGGCACTTGTATCGGGCCCCAAGTTTGATCGAAGTCAGCATATCCGATTTGTGCCGGACAGGCGCCTGGGAGCCCGGAGTTGACACGACGGCGGCTAAAAACCGGCTGCGTCGACCACCTAAAAAAGTTCTGCGCGAGCACCAGAAGCGCGGTATTCTCGAATACATTGATATATGCCTCTCTAACGTACGTTGACCGATGCACGTTATCAGAAACGGTCAGACCGATACTATAAACACCTCTTTCCACATAAGTCCAACTGGGATTTGCCTCTCTGGAATCGATGATACCGTCGTTATCGAAATCCCACTCCCAGCTTGTGATGGTCAGCGCATCCGCAGATGTCGATAAATCGGTAAACTGAATAGTGTAAGGCGCGACGCCGTCTTTTACACCTTCCGTAATGAAACGTGCCGCCAATGCAGGAGAGAATGAGGAGAAATCGGCGCTGCCGTCGGCTTGGAAATACCAGGTTATGCTGATCAGGGCGCCTGTTTGATAAATCCGATCGACTTTGAAGGCGGCGTAGTAACGCGTCTGAGTGTTATAAAACAGAACGAATTCGCCCGGCCTTACCGGGCCAACGGACCAGTCTTCATAAGCATAAACCGAGGCATCGGTTACTTGGGTGATGTCGGTTACGCCTCGCGCAATTGCCACTTTTGTCGAAGCGTTATAGCCATAGAACCATCCTGAATTCGAAGAGGCCAGAGACCACCACGCAACAATATCCGTTGTGTTGGAAACATAATTATCAAAAGCAAATGTGTGTCCCGATTCAAACCAGTCATCTATAAAGCCCGTCTTCACATCGTGAATACCATCTGGCAAAACACGAGTATCCAGATGGCCTCCTCTGTCCTCTGTAGCATAATCGGCGGAATGTGGCGGAAAAATGCCGTTGGAAGCTTGGCCTCTTTCATTAGAAAGCGTTTGACCGAAAACACTGATGGCCATTCCTATAAGGGCAGAAATGCACATTAGGCTTTTCTTCATGTCGAAGTCTCCTTCGTAAGAATCAATCAGTAAAAAGATCCGGGCTTATGACGCGCGCCAAATGACCTTATTTCAACATGGCCATCTTTCTCGTTGCTTTGAATTCACCAGCAATGATCGTATAAAGATAAACGCCCGAGGTCAATCGCTCGCCTCGTTCATTGCGGCCATTCCACACTACGCGGTAACGTCCCGGTGCTTTCTGTTCGTCAACGAGCGTGCGCACCATCTGCCCCTGCACACTGTAGATGCGCAGAAGCACTTGCACTTTGTCGGAAGTTTGCGCCGGGATGCCGTATGCAATCGTGGTTTCAGGATTGAAAGGGTTGGGATAATTGTCGCTCAACTCAAATGAAAGCGGCAAGCTAACCGTTCTATCCTGCACCGACGAAGCGGCCGTGATCGTCACATTCGCCGACGACCAGATCGCCGGCAACGGGTTGGCGCCGGCATCCACCACTTCGCGTGTGACGGATTGATCGCCCAAATCAACACGCGTGGCGCCTGCATAATTGGGATTCACCATGAATACCACGCGCGCCAACTGCAATCTGCCCGCGGAAAAATGCTGGCCGGCCGGAAGCGCTAACGCCACGCCCACATGACCGCCGGCTGCTAGCGAGGAATTGCTATGGAGTGTGGCGGTCTGCGCATCTTTTCCTAGGGTAGTTTCCTTGAAAGTCAGCGCAGCGGCGTCAAAGATCACGCTGAAACCCACCGCGTTTTCATCGCCTTCGCTATGCAATTCGATATTCAAGGTATCGCGCCGCCCGGGGATAAAAACGGCGCCAACACCGCGAACGGAGCGCGGCGCTGCGGCGCTGCTCTGTGAAGAAGATGCTTGGTTCGCGGTTGTCAATGCGGATGAGGTTGCCCCGTTATTCGGGCCGCAGGCTCTTGCAACGGAATCCAAGCCGGCAGCATAACGTCCGGCCTGCACCCAATCGGAAATCGTGATACGGCCGTCGCCGCACGAGCTTTGGGGTGCACAATCGGCTCGTTGCAGCTCATTCACACCCGTGCGCACGGAATCCAAGCCGGCAACAAAGCGCCCGATCTGCACCCAGTCGGCAATGGTAACGCTGCCGTTACCATTGGGACGAGGGGCGACGTCGGCTTCAAAGCCATTAACAAACGTCACGGTTCCACCCGTCCAAGCCACCGAAAGCACGTTGCCATTAGCATCCACTGCTTCGCGTGCGATTGGTTGGTCGCCAAAATCAATGCGCGAGGAATCCACATTGAGATTGGCGCTAACGGCGAAGGTCACGACCACGATCTCGCGCGCACCGGCGGCAAAGGTTTGCCCCGCAGGCAAGGCCAAAGCGATTCCGAGGCGGCCGGAGCCGACCTCACCGGCATTGACGTTGAGTGCGGCTGCACCGGCATCTTTGCCACGCTGGACTTGCGGATGGCTCAGAATGCTGGGACCGAAATTGAGGCTGAAGCCCAGGCCGTTTTCATCGCCTTGCGCAGAAAGTTGAAGGAGAATCTCAACAGTGCCGCCCGGATTGGCAATCGCATTTTTCACCTGTATTGAGCTGCTCTTCCGCTCATGCTGCAAGATCGACAAGCCGCCTCGACTGGAAGGCACATAGACGTATGAGCCCAAGACCGCGACACCTCGCACAACGTCTGAGGGAGCATAGAACCCCACTTCAATCGGGCTTGCCGGATTTGAGATATCTACCACTCGAACGCCAGCATCAAAATTCGCCACATAAGCATGGGAGCCGGAAACCACCACGTCCACGACGTAGTAATCAGGCGAAGCATAGACTCCCACTTCTTTCGGGTTGGAGGGAACTGAAACATCGATGACCCGCAAATAACCATAGTAATCCGCCACATAAGCATATGAACCGGATAAGGCCACTTCCATGCCGTAACTTCGCGTTGCAATGAATCCTGTTTCGCGAGGCAGTGCGGGGTTGGAGACATCGATAATCCGGAGGCCGCTGTCCGTCGCGAGATAGGCGTATGTTCCCGACACTTCCACGCCGCGCGCAGCGTCTGGAGTATCGTAGAAACCGACTTCGCGCGGGCTTGACGGGTTGGAAACGTCGAGCACGCGTAAACCTGCAGAGAAGCAGGCGACATAAGCGTATATTCCCGACTTCGCCACGTCGAGCGCTAAGCTGGGCGTGCGATAAAATCCAACTTCGCGAGGGCTCGCCGGAAGCGAGATATCAATGATGCGGATACTGCTGTAATCAGCAACGTAAGCATGATTGCCGGACACCGTCACATTGGCGGCCTCGCCAGGCGTGTTGTACACTCCCACTTCTCGCGGTGCTTTGGGATCTGACACATCGATGATGCGCAAGCCGTCAAATGTATTTGCCAGATAAACGTGAGAGCCTGCCGCCGTCAACTCGAAAATATCATCTGGAGCATCATAGAAGCCGGCCAGACGCGGCGTCGTCGGAATCGCAACGTCAACGATCCAAAAACTCGATTCGTAGTAGGCGGCTACATAAGCGTATAAGCCGGAAACCACCACCTCGTAGGCATAGGCGTTGCCAGTGCGTACGTAAGATCCCACTGCCCGCGGATTGGCCGGACTCGAAACGTCGATAACTCGCAGGCCGGCTTCGGTATCAGCGACGTAAGCATATGAGCCGGACAGCGTCACGCCCGTGGCCCATCCCGGAGTTTGAACGAAACCAACTTCTCTAAGATTCGCTGGATTTGACATATCAATAACGCGCAGGCCATCGTCTGCATTGGCGAGATAGGCATAGTTTCCGGATATAGCGACACTCAACACATACGTGGAAGCTGGCAGGTAGCTTCCGATTTCTTGCGGGCGGGCGGGGTTGGAAACGTCAATAATCTTCAAACCAAAGCTGCCAACAACATATGCATGTATTCCTGTGACCGCCACATCATAGGTATAGCCGGCCGGTGCAAAAAATCCTACTTCCCTCGGCTGCCCCGGATTTGATATGTCCAACACGCGCAGCCCGCCAAAACTGTCTGCCACATAAGCATGGGCTCCGGACACCGTCACTCTCAGCGCATAGCCGGGCGTATCGATAGATCCCACGGTCCGCGGTGAAGCCGGATTCGAAACATCGATTACCTGCAAGCCTTTGTCAAGAAGCGCAACATAAGCATGGCTTCCCGACAATGCTATCGAACGAATGATGTCGGGCATGTACAATTCGCCGATTTTCTCCGGGCGATTGGATTGGGAAACATCCAACACGGTGAAAACGGCGCCGGATCCGATATAAGCTCTCGTACCGTTCACGGCAACGGTAAAACAATTGCCGTAGGGCCATCGGCCGACCAGGCGCAGATTGAGGCTGTCTTGAATTCCTGAAGTTTTCTTGGCCGCCGTCGCTTGGTGTGCGAGAGGGCCGAGGTTAGAGGCCGGCCATTTCACTTTCATCGCCTCCTGCCAGAACAACAGTTCAGGCTTTTCCTTCTGCTGCGTCCAGGCTGCAGCACTGCAGAATAAGATGAGATTGGCCAGCATATAAAATGCGCGCGCTTTCATTGTGCTTCTCCTTTATGCTTAGGTGATTATTTCTGAAGCTTGATTCATAGCCGTTTGAATTGGACTGGTTAGGGCGCGAGACCGCGCTCCGGCATTTTCTATTCCGATTATGGCCGCGAACGGAGTGCTTGCCTACTCTGAGGGCACATCGCGATTGATGATGCGAGCTGTGCTGCAGCCGTTCGGGTCATATTTGATCGTGGCAAAATCTTCAGAGGTGCTATAACTTCCTCCCGTGACATAAACGTTGCCGGCAGCATCAACGGCAAGAGTAATGGCTTGATCCCAACTATTGCTCGATCCATTGTAGCGGGCAATCCACTGCTGAACTCCGGCGCTGTTGTATTTCACTGTGACGTAATCATCCAAGCTGGTTGTACTGGAACTCGTTCCCGTCACATAAACATTGCCGGCGGCGTCAGCCGCGACGCCCACTGCCTCGTCTCAAGAATTTGCCGGGCCGTCATAGCGAATCACCCATTGCTGAGCTCCAGCAGCATTGTATTTGATGGTCGCGTAGTCGGAGCCCGTGCCGGAACCTTCACTCGAGCCCGTCACGTAGACATTGCCTGCCGCGTCAACGACCATCGCGGCGGCGGCATCATCGCTCGACAGGCGACCGGAAGCATAGTGACGCACCCAAGCGGTATCGACGCCGGCAGAAAAGTTCTGCTTTGTGCGTTAGGGTGAGAAAGAAAAACCCGCAGGCCATCGAATCGTTGCCGCCCGACCATTGCTGGCCCAAAGCGAGGTTGCAAGTGACGAACAGAGTCGCAACCATCAACAAGCTGCGTTTCATATTACACCTCCGCGGGTGATGTGTGAATTTTTTGTCAAAGCACTACTGGATTGATAACTTGAGTTATGCTGCAACCGCTAAAAGCAACAGCGGTGGCAACGAGAAAAAAAATACCTCATGCTTTCAGCTCAAAAGGCAGGGGGCCAGGAACACCGGCGGGAAAAAGTGCTTGCGGATTTCGCAGAAAGATTTATCTTGAGGAAGTCCGATCAAAGGGTATTCCCATACCTTTTAGGCCTGCCCGGTGAGAATGCCAGTTCTCATCGGGCTTTTTGTTTTAACGCGAAACTTGGTTTGAGGAAGACGAAGCACCTCCTTTCTGTATTTGTTTGATTTCCTCCAATGCACGAAATCCCATCACGTCGCACACTGCGCCAACACCTCCTGCCATTGCAGCAGCGCGGCTCGGCGCCGGGATTCGACCTCCGGCTGCTTCAACTCCAAGCTGAAAAGCACGGAGAGCGTTGTGGCAATTGCGCGAAAGGCGCTGTGCTGAAACGCCTCCACCGCGGCAATGCTGGTGAAGTTCATCACGCGCGCAATCTCGGCGAAAGTATGGCCGGTGTTGGCTGCCAGGCGAATGATCTGTCGTTGCCGCACTGAAAGCTTCGTCAAGGCTTTGGCAAAAAATTCTTGCAAGAACTTGAGATGATAACGGAGATCTTCGTCGCCGGCCTCCACGATCTGCCAAAGCCCGATGCTTTCCAGCAACACGCGCACCAACGCCTCCAGGTTATGCTCACGAGCAGTGCAGGCCTCCGGCGCTTGGATCATATAGCGGCTGAAGCTTTCCAGCGCAAACAGCAACTCTTCTTGTTCCAGCTCGCTGCGCAAGGATTGCCACTGCTCTTTGATGATGTTTTGAATCACACCCGGCAATCTGCGAAACAAAATACTTTCGCCCTGAACGCCGCCGGTTGGCGCAAGCTGTACCGGCAGCCTCTCGTTCGGCTGCGCATTTACGCGATCGCGAACTGGCATGGGGGTTCATCTCCGTTGTGATAAAAACGTTCGAGCAACTCCACGATAATTTCTCTTTTTTGCCAATCTAAATTGGGATCCTGCAATGCGCGTTTAAATAGAAGGCCCAAATACTCTTTGATTCTTTCAAACACCCGGCGCTTGAAGGAACTGACCGCGTTCGTGCTGGGGAAATTCATGCGTTTGGCGATCTCAGCCAAAGAATAGTTTTCGCGCACGAGCCGAATGACTTCTTGCCGCCGCGCACTCAGCTTGGAGAGCGCCTTTTCAAAGAACTCGCAGATGAGCGCATAGCGATATTGTTCCTCGTCATCTTCCAAAACCTCGCCGAGAAGGGTCGACTCGATCCACTCGACCCGGACAAAAGCTTCCCACGGCACTTCTCTGGAATATTTTCTGCTGAGGTCGATGACGCGATGAATGATCACGGCTTTGAGCCATTGATAAACACCGGCGGCGCGCCGGTTTTTGATTTTTTGTCCGTGCAGCCAAAGTGCGATCCACGCATGCTGATACAAGTCTTCCACGCGCTCGATCTTTGGACGATAACTCATGGGCAGCAGGTGCAAAATTTTTTTGAGACAAGCCGTGTAATACGCCACGATGGTACGAAAGGCCGGCTCTACCTCCGGCGGAATTTCGTCCTCCAGCGTCTTTCTGCGATCAAGATAATCGAAGAGCACGTTCAAAGCGTCGCGAATTTGCGCTCTTTCGTTGCTCAGGTCATGAGGTTTTGGGGTCGCCATTTTGCCTCCATCTAATTGAATTGGTTCCAGAGAGTGCCTGAGCCGGGTAACCAGGAGTCGCGCACAGTAGAAGTTCAGGCGGGGTGAAACGGTGAATGGTTGAAACTGGCGACGTGCTTGTTCTTACTGCTCGGGGAACAGCAGATCAAAGCCTCTCTTTCGCGACGTGTTTGTTGCTTTGCTGAATAGACGGCGGCTCGCGAAAAAGTGTCGCTGCTTTGTTTTGAAAAATTGTTGCTTCGCTGAGACTGGTTGAAAAATAATTTTATTCCAATCGTTCCCCTCGTTCAGTTGCCGGCTCTTCTGCTCTTCTCTGCCCATAAAAAAATCCCAGCACCGTCACCGCGACGAGCCACAGGAACGCCAGGAGGGGACGGTCGAACCACCAGCAGAGCGCGCCCGGCAGATAAAACAAAGCGAGCTTGGATAATGCAATCGCCAAGCGAACGATCGCCCGCAACACGCGCACGCAATAATCTTTGACACGAATCGCGCTGCGGATCGTCCACGTTGCCAGGTTGCGCCCGAGCGCAATGAATCCGTCTTGAATGCGCTGATCGAATTTTTCAATTCCTGCGGCCGTGTCTTCCAAAGAGTTTGAGATAATTCTGAACATGTCGCATGCTCGCGGTTATGATCCATTTTTGATAAAGGCGACGACCAATCCGAGAATGAAAAAGTCTGAAATAGCACGACGCTCGCGTTAAGGTTTTGCCGCCGTGCAGCATGATTAAAGCTGCCGCGGCAACGACGGTAAGCTGCTACAAGCATACACAAGGAGTGTGCCGTTGTTGAAAGGAGGAAAGGCAGAGCGGCTTCGCGTTTCCAACTGATTGTTTTTGTAAAGGCGAAGACTAGTGGCTGGAAGAATGAAGAAAATAGTTAAGATGAAAAAGAGGGGCAATCGTGGTATCAATAACCACTGCGGGGTGAAAAGAACCACTTTCGGGCAGAACCTTGAACGCGAACGCGTGGGAACTGGAATTACTTCTTAAAATCTTTGGCGTTTATGTCGAGTTCACGCAGCATTTTCCGCAAATTGCTCCTGTCCACCATGCCGGCGAGACGAGCTGCTTCCGCAATATTGCCTTTGGTCTTATGTAGAAGCTCGCTGAAATAACACCGGTCAAAATTTTTCTTGGCTTCGGCATAAGTAAGTCCTTCGGTTCCTGTGATCACACCCGGAGAGGGTTGGTACACATCACGCGGGAGATCATCCGCCTGAATGATTTCGCCATCGGTGTGAATCACGGCGTGCTCTATTGCGTGTTGCAACTCGCGCACGTTGCCAGGCCAGTGATAGCGCAAGAGCAACTCGTGGATTTCGGAGCTTAAACCATGAATTGTTTTTCTGTTTTTCTCGGCGTATCGCCGCAGGAAAAAATCAGCAAGCTCTGGAATATCATCACGGCGCTCGCGCAAGGGCGGAACATAAATTTCCATAACCTTCAAACGATGAAAAAGGTCAAGATAAAATCGGTCTTGCGCGATGAGCTCGCGAAGGTTCGGACTGGCGGCAGCAATGACGCGAACATCCGTCTTGTGGAATTTTGCCTTCACCTCGCCCATGGGAAGAAACTCCCCGGATTCCAAGACGCCCAGCAATTTGGTTTGAAAATTGACGCTGGATTTTGCGATTTCGTCCAAAAAGATGGTGCCCCCATCGGCGGTTTCGAAGTATCCCATTTTATCTTTATCCGCGCCGGTATACGCTCCCTTAACGTGGCCAAAAAGATCGGATTCCACCAGGTTTTCAGCCAGTCCGGCGCAATTGACTTTGACAAAAGATTGTTCGCGGCGCAAACTGTTGCTATGCACCGCCCAGGCGACAAGCCCTTTCCCTGTTCCGGTCTCTCCAACGATCAACACCGGAGCATCCGTAGGAGCAGCTTTCATAATAAGATTGAAAACCTCCAGCATCGCCGCGCTTTTAATGCCTTTGAACTCGTTAAATCCCTCGCTCACTGCCAACTGCGCCACCAACTGGCGACGCAATTCGTTTTGCTGGCGTAGCTTGAGAGCCGTTTGTGCGGCTTCTGATTCCAACCGATGGCGCTGGAGTTCCGACCGCCGGAACTCCAGCGCATTTTTGACGGCCACGGAAATCAGCTCGGCAAACATACTGAGCAACTTTCCCGTTTCGTCGTCAAAAACCGCGGCCACATCGCGATTATCGATATAAATCACACCGAGAAATTCGTTTTCATGGCGCAACGGTGCGCCGGCCACGGAAAGAATTCCGATACGACGAATGCTGAGGCTTTTATCAACGCTGGGCTCTTCCAGGGCATTTTCGATGACGACATATTGGCCGCTTTCCCGCACACGATTTACAATCGTCCTGCTGATTTGCTTCTCCGGCTGCTCGATATTTTTTTGGTGGTGGTCGCGCGCGACTTCAATCAGCGGTTCGCCCTGCGGGTTATACAAGATGATCATGCCGCGCTGCGCTTTGGTATGTTTGATGACTTCATCTAGTGCCAACGGCAGCAGCTTATTGAGGTCGGCCTCGGCAAAGAGCGACTTGCCGATTTCAAAAAGAAATTTCCCGACTTCGATGAGGTCGCGATTAGAGGACATCGATTTACTCGCTATTCTTTAAAGAGTCAAAACCAACTTTTTGTCGAAAACCCAAAATTGAATCCCAGCCGAAAGCTAATTGGATTTTCTTCCTCGAGATCTGCTGCTACTTTGCCGGTATTTCGCCACATCAAGCCCGCATCAAAAAATGCCGAGTTGGTGACAGAAAAGCGAACACCGGCAAGCCACACTTCTTGTTTCTTCAAAACCATTTTAACCGAATCCTGGCGCAGCTCTTGATTCGATACCTGGTGCAGATCAAAATCGTATTCCGCAAGGTTGTTGAATTCAATCATCAAAGAAACAAGAGAATTCGCGCGCCATTGCAAACCGGCCGCCCCGCTAAAACGCCATTTATAAATTGTTGAATCAGACTCTTGAGTGGGATCGGCACCGGGAAAATTGTTGTGTCTCTTCGTGTCGGCATTATAGACGCTCAAACCCGGGATCATTCCACCAAGGCCGCCTTGCACCCGGATTTGCCCGAACGTTTTGGAAGTCAGAAACAGAAGATGAGTGAGGGTTTTTTTATACTCAAAGTTGTCTTTTTCATCTTTGTGCAGCCAGGAAGCTGAACGTTGAACGAACACCGCCAACGCCGGCAGTTCATCGATCAACTTGCCTTCGGAAATGCCAAATTTCAGGCTGCCTGTAATCAGCCAGGGCTTCCCATTTTTAAGCCGATTGATGACTTCGATGCTGCTGAATTCAATTTCGGCGATTCCACCTAGTCCAATACTCATGTGCCACAAATAAGGCGGAAATCGGTTATCCTCCGGCACCTCAGAATTGAACAGATCCGTACCCACCCCCAGATTGACTTCCAGCGATTCCAAAACATTCGCGTCCGGCAGCAAGAATAGCCGGCGCGGATGAAAAGGCGGCGGAGGAGGTTGAAGACCTGCACAGTGCCGCTTGAGCTCATCTAACCACGCGACAAAATCGAGTATCGGCAAGATAGAAGAATCAGGCCGGTAATTGGGATTGCTTTTTGAAAGCTTGCAAAGCAGGTCTGCAGCCAACGCTCTGTCATCGTTTTTGAGCGCGACAAACGCCTGCAATTCGAGGGCACTCGGCTCCTCGCAATTGGCAACCAAAGCCCGGGCCCGGTTGAAAGAAGCTCTTTCATAGTAACGCCAGGCAACGTCCACTGAGTCGCAGCCGGACTGCCGTTGCGCGAACAAGCCCGGCACGTTCCCAAAAATCAGAAGAAGAATGGCAGCCGGGAGAAAACGGCGCGCCCCTCTCAACAAACAGCTCGCTTCACGGTGATCGTTCGAGCTTGAATTCAAGCTCTTCGTTCTTTTCAACATTTAATTCCCTCCGAGCAGTTTCATAGCCCTCCAAGCGGAGTTCTATTTCGTGAACCCCGAAGATGAGCGGCAAAATATACGGGGTTAATTGGCCGGTGGGTTGATGGTCTAAATAGATGCTTGCCCCCAGCGATTTGCCCGCCACATCAAACGCTAAAACTCGGACCGTATATTTTTTCGTGAATTCAATTTCTCTCGCAGCGCTTTGCTCCGTAATCATGATGGTTTCCCGCCATCTCCCCAATGTTGCATGCACGACTTTAATGGTATGCTTACCGCGAGCGAGTGTAAACCTGGCCTGCGTCGCCGCGCTCACCGCCAACGAGTCGCCAATATAAACCTCGCTTGGGGGATTGATCGTGAGCGTTAAGAGGCCTGTCCGAGGAGCGACCTCGACTGGGACCAGTGGTGTTAAAACCTTGCCTTCGACATCTTTCGTTTCTTCTCGCGAGGGCTTCTTGCGGTTATCTTTGGGAGGTAGCGTCGAAAGCACTGCTATCATGGCTTGCTCTAATGTATCCGCTCGCGGCGGGTTGAGGCCATGGCGCAAAGAGATTCTTTCATCTATGCTCTCGTATCCCCTGGAGGCGATGCGAAGATCATGCTCGCCCACCGCCAGCTCAAGGTGTGCTCTTTCGCCGGGCGGAATGATTTTGCCGTCAATCACAACTTCGGCGCTTTCCGGCGCGACTTCAATCGTGAAGATTGCGGCCGGTTGCAAGCGGAAAAATAGCGTCGTATCCATCGCCCCTTTCACCACGATGGAAGTATCAATACTAAAATACGTCGATTCTTCGATTGTGATACGCAGAGTATCGACATCGACTAACCGGCTGCGCAGGGGGCTTTTGCCGGCGGACTTTCCTTCAAGTTTGATCTTTGCACCGGCCGGCTCGGTATAAATCGCCACTTTGGTTGACGAATGGATGCCGGTCCATCTCAGCATGCGCAGAGGGAGATCGGGCACGGCAAAAATCGTGATCAGGGCCAAAACTAAAGCCACGGTGATGATGCCCCAAACGATTTCAAGCACCAATCTGATCCGCCGGCGTTTGCGTGACAGCTCCCGTGCCAAGACGCCATTATTATTTCGGTATGTCGCCTCAAACTTTTCGACCTCCGCCAGCATCTCCTTCGCGCTCTGAAAACGCTCTCCGGGTTTCAACGCGATCGCCTTATCAATGATTTCACTGAGTTCCGTCGGCACAGTGGCTTTGAGTTCTTTCGGCGATGGAAAATTATCCTGCAGAATGGCGTTGAGAATCTCAACCGTAGTCTTCTTTTCCTTCAACGGCATGTATTCCGTCAGAATTTCATAACAGGTCATTCCCAAAGAATAAATATCACTGCGATAATCGGCCAGCTTGCCCTCGCTCTCAACCTGTTCCGGCGACAAATAATACAACGTGCCGCCGGTGTGTTCGCTCTTCGTCGAACGCGTGGGGCTGCCGCTCACTTGAATCTTGGCCAGGCCAAAGTCCATCATCTTCACTTGACCCTCGGGCGTGATCATGACATTGCCCGGCTTAATATCGCGATGCTCCACGCTGGCGTCATGCGCGTGCTCAAGCGCCGCCAGCATCTGTTTGAAAATTGGGATCGCCTCCTCATGCGGCAAGGCTCCGCTTTGCTCCAACTTCTTTTCCAACGTCGAGCCTTCGACGTATTCCATGATGATGTACCAGTTGTTCTGATACTGTATCAGATCATATAGAATAACGATATTGGAGTGATTCAGCTTGGCCTGAGCTTTCACCTCTTTTTTGACCTGTTCGATGTATTTCTGATAGTCGGGAGAGGAAGCTTTAATTCCTTTCAAAGCCACGAAACGCTCTGCCAGAAGATCCCAGCCGAGATAAACGATTCCCATGCCGCCCTCGCCCAGAACCTGGTCGATGCGGTAGCGCTCGTTGACGATTTCGCCGATTCTCAGCATATGAAATTTGAAAAGAGAGTTATAGCTTTCATGCCGCGCATGGTAGGCAGGACGAAGATGTAGCAGCATTGCAGCGCATGCGCTTCTCTCAAGAAAAGCGCGTCAATATTCTTATTAAACTATCTTTGATTTGCCAATTCACAAAAGAGGACCCACATAATAAAATATAAATGCTTGCTTCAAGAAGCAAGCATTTATGTTCGAAGCCGGGGAAGCCGTGTGATTGGCATGCTGGGCGGGGTTGGTTCGATTTCAAAACAAAATGCCCGGAAGGTTCTCATCTTCCGGGCATCGCGTTTGCAAAACCGAGAGCGCTCCGTCGACAATCTTCAATTTGCCCACACTGGCATGGCTTTCATGAAATCCGCCGCGCGCGTTATGGCTTTGGCATCGTCCAAGTTAGGTTGCCAGGTTTTGAACCACCATGCAATCGCCTGCTGCACCTCGGCGTGAGGCTTGAGCTGGCCTTTTTCATCGGAGCAATACTTACAATAGTTTTCCGCATTGCCTTGAAACTCGGGGCGGCTCAACGGCGCGGAACAGGAATGACAGAACTTGTCCATCGTGCTTCTCCTTTCTGTTTGTTCGTGGTGCGCTCCACATAACCAATCGCTGTATGCTGCATGCTTCAATCACGGCCAAGCAGCGCGTTGAACAACGCCATGCTGGCGCGTTCCGTGTGTCGATCTTCATCGGATTGCAGTTCCCATAATGTCATGGACACGGCAATCACGCGCCCGGTGCTTGCAAGGTGCGCGGCCATTTCGCAAAGTGAAATCAAACTCGGGCCGCCTTTTACAGGATACATCATCGCCGGCGCTTCTTGAGCATCAATCACATCCACGTCCAAATGAACGTAGATCGGCCGCTCCGGCGCGAGGTATCCGTTAACAGAAGATATATCCGTGACATGATTTACTTTTGATTGCTGCAATGATTCGCGCTCGCCGGGATCGAGATCGCGCGCGTTGATCAAAACGACGTCTTTCTCCGGAAGCGGCGCCAAGGCCACGGCTTGCATCAACGTTTGATCGCCGCGGCCAACGATCATGGCCAAAGGCATGCCGCCCACGAACCCACTGGGGCTTGTTTCTCGGGTGTTGAAATCGCCATGTGCATCAAGCCATACCAGCATTGGCTTCACATGGGCGCGTTGCAAGCCGGCCAAAACACCGATGGTCGCGCAGCAATCGCCGGAGAGGCTCACCGGACGATAGCCGCTTTTAACCGTGTCCGCAACAATATCGGATAAATGCCGATACACAACCGACATGCGCGCCAATTGATTCTCGCCTGGCAACGCCGGCTTGTTGATGGTCCAATCCGGAAACGCCAAGCGCTCGGCTGCAAGAAAAGGCTGGTCGAGGAAAAAAGGAGACAACACAAATTGATTCTGCATCAATGTTCCTTTAATAAGGTAAGGCATAAAGCGTAATGCGTGAAACGTAAAGCGTAAAACGTAATGCTCCCATTTTACGCTTTACATTTTCACGTTTCACATCGGCTCATCCGCGCTCGGGCCATAAATAGCCGGCACGGTCGAACCCATCGGCCGCAAATAAGTCGAAAGCTGGCCGCGATGGTGAATGAGATCGAACAAAAAATCCCAACCGAAATTAATGCCCGTCGCTTGATAAACTTCATTGCCGGCGTACATAAAGGGAAAACGCTTTGCCCACGCCTCTTGAGCGAGTTGATGCAGCCGCTTGGTCAAATCTTCATGCTGGCGGTCGTAGGTGTCGAGAATTTCCTTCACCGTCGCCGGTGTGGCCATGGCTTCGGGCCAGTCAATTCTGCCCTTTTCCAAACCTTCGACGAGAATTTTTTCTTCCAGCACCATGAGCCAGGCAATTTCGCGCGCATTGCGGGATCTCGGCTCGGGTTTGTAGTCCGACTTTTCCTGCGGAATGCGCGAGATAACTTTCCGGGTGACGGGAGCTTCCTTTTCCCAGAACTTCAAGTACAATGCTTTTTCGTCCATTTTGGTCCTTTCCTGAATTGGTTAAACAAGATGAATTGGTTCTGTATCGGACTTCTTTATTGATTTTCTTTGTCATTTTCACTTCCCAAATTTTCAAGCAAGTTTTGCCTTCATCTCTTGCACGATATATTCAAAATCGGTTTGGGGAATTTCGAACAAGCCGAAGCGAAAAAGAAATCCCCAGGAGGTTTTGTTCTTGATGAAACTCAGTTGCGGAAGCAACGGCTTGATCTCGGTTTCTTCACACCTGAAGTATTGGGCGTTTCTGCGATGCGGGCAAAAGTCTTTGGGCAGCTCCACGGCATAGATGGCATCATCCGCAACTTGTGCAATAGCCGTGAAGCGCTGCAGCAAGTCGCCTTCTTCCATGGCCGTGCGCGGCGAATAAAACAAAATCAAATCACCGGCGGAGAGTTTTTGCAAAGGTTGTTTCTTGCCGTGTCCCGCTTGCACAAAGCTTCCTTCTTTGCCGAGAACAACGTGATCGCGGGAAACGGTGTTGATCCAGTATTTCATCATGAACTCCACGGCGCTTTGTCGTAAAATTTTCAGCCCGGTCATGCGAGGAATCCTTTTGAGCATTCAGCACACTTTCCATTTGGGTTCTTACCCGGTGCTGAAAAAGATTCACCCTGAATGACAACCTGGTCGGATTTGTCATTGCGAGCGCAGCGAAGCAATCTCCAACTCCAATACGTGCGCGCACCGGGATTGCTTCGCTGCGCTTGCAATGACGTTTTCACACAATCTGATTCTTTCAGAATGACACCGGCAAGGCCTTTTTTCTATTTCGTTCCCTATGCAATTTTTTCAATCGCAATTTAGTTTGCTGCGGCAATTTGGTGATAGCATAAGACAAGCCTTCGGCGGAAAAGTAACGGACATGCTTTTCGACAAATGAGGCGACTCTTTCAGGCTCGGCGTGGCTAAGTTCACGTAATACCCAGCCGGTGCCGGTTTGCGCGAAACGTTCCGGATATTTTACGGTTGCGGCGCAAACACTCAAAAGTATGGCGGAAAATCCCACGAAGTTGGCCTCGCCTTTTGGGGCGAGATTAACGAAGGCCACACCTGCCGCGCGGCGTTGCCAGAGATTGCCGGCATGACGCCATCCTGCAATTGCCTGCGCACAGGCCCGGCCTTCGCGCCGCACGAGCGGGCCGAGCACGCGCACGCAAAACCAATCACAAGTATTCCATTCGTAGATATAACCTTCTTGAAATAAAGCAGCGAAGCGCGGCAAATCTTCACGCCAACTCAATGCGTTTGAAGGGAACAAAATTTCTTGCCAAAATAAAATGCCGGCCAGCTTGTCTTCACAATATTGTTGCTGTATCAAACGAATGGCCAAATCTTTTTGTTGTTCCGTAGAGCAGCGTGTGCGAATAGCTTCCTGCCCATACCATAGATGCAACGCGGCGCGAATATCTGCCATTTGCACGCCGCGAAACGTAATCGTGCGTTTGAGATAATTTTCCCACCAGATTTTGGTTTTGGGGTTCGTACGCTTTTGCAGCTGTTGCTGCAGCTTGACAATGTGATTCATCGCCGGTCCACCTATCAGCAGGCTGGCAGCCTGCGCTACTTTCTTTTCCAGCAATCCAAAGTATGATCATTCACCATGCCCACCGCTTGCATGAAAGCATAACAAATTGTCGAGCCGGCGAATTTGAAGCCGCGTTTCTGCAAATCCTTGCTCATGGCGTCGCTCGCTTCCGTCTTTGGCGGAATTTCTTTCAACGTTTTCCAATTATTCACCAGGGGCCTGCCGCCGACGAATTGCCACAGGTATTTATCGAAGCTGCCGAATTCTTTTTGCACGGCCAAAAACGTCTTGGCGTTTTGAATGGCCGCGGCAATTTTTAAACGATTGCGCACAATGCCTTCGTCTTTGAGCAGTTTGGCCACTTTGCGGGCGTCATACTTTGCGATTTTCTTCGCGTCAAAATTATCGAAGGCCTTGCGATAATTTTCGCGCTTTTTCAAAATTGTCAGCCAGCTCAAGCCGGCTTGCGCGCCTTCGAGAATGAGCATTTCGAAAAGCCGGCGATCATCGTGCACCGGCTCACCCCATTCTTCATCGTGATAAGCAAAGTAAAGCGATTGATTGCCACACCAACCGCAGCGCACTTTGGTATTCATGTTCGCTCTGCTTTCGACACATTCAAACCCAACGCGGGCGAGCCGCAACCAAAAAAGATTACCAGGAAAAAACGGAGAGGGTAATACATGAAAAACTGCCTTTAGCTTTGTAATTTCTGTTTACCCCGTTTGCTCCGTGTTGAAAATTTTGCTTTTTTTGCACTGCTTTGATTCTTTAGATACTAGATACTATTCCCTTCCCAGATATTCCTTCATCCGCTTCGTGATTCGGTTTTGCCGCTCGAGCCCACGCTCGAACGCCTCCGCCAGCCATTTCTCCGAACTGAAAACCCTTGCAAAGTGTGTAATCCAATCCGGGCGCCGGCCATCGTAATCGACGACGCCATAATGTTTGCCCAGCTCCCAAGAGCTGGTGGCCTCGCCGCTCCACTCCAACACTTTGCGATCGGCCGCGAGCGCAGTGATACCGCGGCCGACGAAGAGCGGGCTTTCCGATTCAAGAAAATTTTTGTCTTTCCTGCCGCCCTCGCGCCAATTTTCTTCCGTAACGCCGAAGCGTGCCAACATGCTTTCGGAACGAAGGTAGCCGGGCATCACCGACACTGCGGCCACACGATGCTTGCGCAGCTCTTCCGCCATCACATAGGCAAAGTGCATCACATTCGACTTGACCAAATCGTGCAGGAATCCCATTCCGCCATAACCTTCGGTGTTACGATCCGTTACTTCTACAATAAGGCCGCGGCGCTGGCGGATCATGATTGGCGCGGCGTGTTTGGCGGTAATCATATGAGAGAATACCGCCTGCTGCATCGCTCTCATGCCCTGCTCGAAATCGGTTTCCCAAAATTTTTTATTCCACTCGAACGTCGGGTCCTCGCCCGCAATGCTGTTGACCAAAACCTCGAGAGACCCGTGCTCGCGCTCGATTCGCGCAAAAAGATCGCCAACTTCGGACGCAACCGTATGATCGACGCGCACGGCGATTCCGGTGCCGCCAGCTTGGGTCACAAGCTCTGCCGTCTCTTCGATGGTCTCCGGGCGCTTGTAAGGCGAGGGCTTTCCACGCACGCTTCGCCCGGTACAATAAACAATCGCGCCGGCTTCGCCCAAAGCCCGCGCAATACCGCGCCCGGCGCCGCGAGTGGCCCCGGCAACTACGGCGATTTTATCTTGAAGTTTTTTTTTCATCGGATAAAAGATAATTACTGCTTGTGACAACCCTATGTCAGTAGATCATAAAAAATTAAAATCATCTTTCGCACTTTTCTTCCAATTGAAACTCAAGCATTGTCATCCTGTAAGGAGCTTTTTAAGCAATGCGCACAGTGCTGATGCCGAAAAAGATGCTTACAGCATGACAAGCTATTCTATAATATTACCCTGGAAAAACTATCATGACCACGAAGATTTTTTAAGGTAAAACGAATATGGGGCAAAACGATTAAATCACATCGTTTTGCCCTTGAGCGGCCGCTTGCTGCTGTTGCCGCGTTAATGCTTGGAATCAAGAGTTTAGAATCCTCACGCCGGAAGAAACTTTTTTCTTCTTAGAGTTGCGGCGCTGATCAAAGTGATGATGATTCCCACCGGCAAAATTTCCACCAACGTCATGCCGAAACGAATCACGGGATTCTTATACATCTCCCACATGTCCGCCATCTCTTTAGCCTTTTGCTCGATCTCGGCCGGTGAAGCGCCTTTCTCCTTCATCTTGTCGAGGTAGTGCTCGGTGTACTTGTCCACGAAAGAGGTCTGAATTTCCGGATTGGTTTGATAATAAGTTTCCCAGGCAATCGCATACATCAACGAGGCAATCAGGGTGATGAGCAGGCCAACTTGAAGTCCTTTGGCGAACTTGATCGCACCGTTTTGATAATTGTCGCGGTATGATTTGACGCCGAAAAAAATCATGGACAGCGCGATGACCATTGTGGCATAGCCAACGAGCTCGCCATTATCGAAACTGATCGTGCCCTTTTGCCATAGCGCCATGGATATAATCATCAAAATAGAAATGATGAGGCCGGCCAGCAAACCGAAGGTGAGGGTGAATTTTCGCATAACGGTCTCCTAGATAAATGTTCACCGTCCGGAAGTTTTATGCCGAAATAACGGTGGTTTGTGCGGCATGCTCGTTCAGATCACGAAGCGTCCGGAGGTTGCATGAATATATGCAGCCGTTAGTGCAAACACCTCATGCGAAAGTATGATTTGGGGAAGAGGAGAATATATTCACTCGAAAGTTTAGGGCAACAGGCGTAATTCTTTTGCCCGCCGGATGGCCTCCGTGCGCCGGCGCGCATTCAATTTCATAAAAAGGTTCGAAGAATGGGTTTTGACGGTGTTGATGGAAACAAAAAGTTTTTGGGCAATTTCCTGGTTGGATAGACCTTGTGCGATCAATTCCAGCACTTCGTACTCACGCTTGCTGAGGCCCAGCCGCTGGAGTTCCGGTTCGTTGCGCTTGAAATCCGGGCTGACAATGATGACTTTTTTGTGCGTGAGCCGCAAGCCCGCCCAAATGCCGAGTCCGGTAAAGAGCACCGCCACCATGCCGATATAAAACTCGAGGGAGAGATCGCGGACATAGAAGCGAAATTCGACAAGCTTCAACAGTGCGGTTAATGCCGCCAAAGCAAGGCCGTAGAGGAAGATGGTTTTGCGCATAAACCCAAGAGAATTTTGTAAGCAATATTGAACAGGTTTATCCGCTTAATCCGTTTAATCTGCTTACAGAAAAGTTTTGCTGTTCAATTTGTCTTTCAGCTTGCGGCCAAAGTCGCCTGACGTTATTTCGAGTGCCAGCGCACAGCCAGCGCGATCGGCAACCCGACGCAAAGCATATGTATCATCAAGCCGGTCACGACTACTGGAAGCGCGTATGAGATTTTGAAAGAAACAGCCGAAAGCGGCAACACGACCAAATTCATGAACAGATAAACTGCGACACCGTAAGCCAGGCCGCAAACAACCGCCTGCTGCACCAGCAACTTTAGCTTGCGGCTTGTCGCATAGTAAACGGCAGTTGCCATAGTCGCAATAAAAAAGTGCAACATGAAGCCGAGAACCGCGGTGGAGAAACCGCCCTTGAAGGATGCTGCGCCCAGCAGCCCGCTGGCAATGGCTTGCAGGACACCAATGGCGCTCCCTCCCCGCAAGCTGCTATTGACGCACGCCGCCGTTAGGTCCAAAGCCCCGGCGATCAGCCCACCCCAAAGAATTGCGCGATAAGCCTTCGGTCTTTCCATAGAAACCGCCGGGGAAGCTATGCTCATAATCGTTCTGCCTTTCGTCTAAACTAGTTCTTCCTCACGCCGCTGCGTTTTCGGCTGCAGATTCAGGTGTTGTTTCCGTGTTCAATTCGCCTTCCCAACGCGCCATGACGGCTGAGGCCAGGCAATTGCCGGTGACGTTGATCGCGGTGCGCGCCATGTCCATCAACTCATCCACGCCTAAAATAATCGCCACGCCTTCAAGCGGCAAGCCGAAACTGGCGAGCGTGCCGGCAAGAATGACCAGCGCGGCGCGCGGCACTCCGGCAACGCCTTTGCTCGTCAGCATCAAAGTCAACATCATGAAAAGTTGTTCTGCAAAAGACAATTCGATGCCCGCGGCTTGCGCCACAAAAATGGCCGCCAGCGAAAGATAGAGCGTTGAGCCGTCGAGATTGAAAGAGTAGCCCGCGGGCAAAACAAAAGAAACGATGCGATTGGGAACACCGAAATTGCGCATTTGCTTGAGGGCATACGGCAAGGCGGCATCGGAGGAAGTGGTCGAGAAGGCGATCAACGCGGGCTCGCGCACGGCGCGAAAAAATTTCTTGATCGGAATTTTGGCAATGATCATGACCGGCACGAGCACGGCCAGGACGAAAAAAATGAGCGCGCCGTACAGCGTTAAAACCAGTTTGCCGAGATTGATCAACACGTTCAAACCGCTGTGCCCAACCGTATAAGCCATGGCCGCGCCGATGCCGAGCGGCGCGAATTTCATCACCATGCCGGTGAATTTGAACATCACTTCGGAAAGCCCTTCGCAGAAGCCGAGCACCATTTCTTTGGGCCGGCCTTTGACTTGTGCGAGCGCGACGGCAAAAAGAATGGTGAAGAAAACCACCGGCAGCACGTCGTTGGCGGCCGCGGCTTCGATAAAGCTTTTGGGCACGGTATGCTCGATCATGCTTTCAATGGTCACTTTGTTCATGATCGTCTGCGGCCCGCTCGGGGCCGGCAAGGACACGCCCACACCGGGCTTGGTAATATTCACTGCCGCCAAGCCGATGAACAACGCCAGAGTAGTGACGATTTCGAAATAAATAATCGAACGCAACGCCAGGCGCCCGACTGCTTTCAAGTCGTCGCTGTGCCCCGCGATGCCGACCACCAAAGTGCCGAACAGCAGGGGCACGATGATCGATTTGATCAGGCGCAGAAAGATATTCGAGACCAGGCGAACGTGCTGTGAAAATTCCGGAAAGAGCCAGCCCACGAGCACGCCGAGGACCATGGCAATCACGATCCATTGCGTGAGGCTGATGCGGCGCAGAAAGGTCCACATAGGTTGTCGTGTCCGTCGCGTTGTTTTTAAACAAAAGAACCCAACAGTTTTTTTAAAAGATCGGTTGGGTTCTTCTCCGAAGAGACAGCGAAAGGGTTCGCACGGTTAAGCGGCTTCGAGCACCAATTCGCGCACCCGAATCGGCTGTTCCGTCGCGAAAATAGCTTGAACGATGCGATCAATATAAAGCGCCACCTTACCCTCGAGCGTCTTATTGTCGCAATTCGCGCAAAGCGAGGCCGGCACATTTCTCACTTGAATATGCAAGCCAATACGATTGAAGTTGACATCGATTGTGCTCGAGGTCATTGCAGAGCGGCATTTCGAGCAAGTCGTCATAAAATCATCACTTGTATTTCAAAAATCGTCATGACATCCCCTCTGTTCGCCGCAAAATTGTACAGATTTCTTTTCTCATTAGCAAACTGGAATTTGCTCTTGCCGCATCTCGTTTGCAGTCGAGACGACTGCGCTACATTTCCCACCAAAATTGATCCATATTCTCACGGCACCACTTGGCGGTATCGACGATGGCGCGGGCGGTTTCGCGCAGGGCGGGGACGCTGCCTGGCGACTCGGCAATGACCGGGAGCAGCGCTTGAACGGCTTGGAGAAGTTGTGGCCGCTTGGTGCGTGCAAAGGCCCGCAACGTTGTCGACAGTTCTTCAAACTCAGATCTTTGGGTTGAACGGCACACGGCTGACCAGCGCGTGGCAAGGCTGGACAACACGGCAATCAGGATAAGATTATGCGACTTTTCCTGATTTTCACTTTGACAATATTCGGCTGCACTCGTCGCAACGCGCGATTCAACTTTTCATCAAAGGAGTAGAATTTATCAACCTGCCAATGAAGAGCATAAGAGGCAATGATGAAATCCATCGGCTTCAAAAATAGGCGGGGAAGATTTGCGGGGAGGACCTCATTCCAAAACTTGCTATCGCTATACAGGATCTCGACGAAAGGCGCGAGAGTGCGCAATTCGTCATTGATCTGCCGCACTTTTTCGTGGTTCAACAACTCGTGTGTCAGAGCATTCAACAATTCGAATCGTGCGATTTCCGGCAGCAATATTTTCTTTTGAGCGGCGATGAGCTTCCCCACCAACATGTTTGCCTCATGGTGAAAAACATCGTCGCTCACAAAATATCCGAACCATACCCCAGTATCCAAAAGAACATTGGGCATCCTATTCTTACTTTCGCTTGGTCGAACGGGTTTTAGATGGTCGAACGCGTTCATTGCGAAGCGCTCGAATAACTTTCACTCCATTCGTCTGCCGCCCGAGCTTGATTTGCAGGGCTTGCAGTCGTTTCAAGATCTCAGCAGGGCGTGTGGCGGGTTTGGCTTCTTCTACAACGGGCAAAGCGAATTCGATAATGCCTTTTCGTTCCGTTCTCCGAAAGCGAAAGATGGGATGTTCGAGGGGAATGCCCTCACGTTTGATTAAGTCTGGAAGTGTCGAAGTTTGCATGTTCTCGTACCTCAGGGATTTTTTAGAAAAACTATGCTGGGCGAAGAGTATGCATTACCAATGCCTGTCATCACGTGCCAAAATACGGAATCGTTTGCAAATGATCAAGTCCACGTTGTTTAAAGTTGGCCTCAATGAACAGACTTAGAACCGTGTTTGTTCGAACGGGTCGCTCCGGAATATTTTTGGTGCAAACGCTCACGGCCACCACTTGGCGGTATCGACGATGGCGCGGGCGGTTTCGCGCAGGGCGGGCGTGCCACCTTGTTCAGCAATTACGGGGAGCAGGGCTTGAATGGCTTGGAGAAGTTGTGGCCGCTCGGTGCGCGCAAAGGCCCGCAACGTTGCCGACAGTTCTTCAAACTCCGGTCTTTGGGTTGAACGGCACACGGCTGACCAGCGCGTGGTATTATCGTATATCTAATCGTGAAATGAAAGAGTATCTTGCTTTGCAATAAGATTCTCTCTATCTTTGTTTAAGTTTCATTGTCCCCTTGACCCGGTTGAAAGTGAAAACCAAATGGCCCCGGTGCCGGAAAAAATTCTGTGGCTGGTCTCGCGCGGATACGTTGAATTCTCGGAAAAAGGCTATCAGCAACTCTTCGATGGTTCATACAATAGAGATGACGTTCAAAATGCTATAATGTTTGGCAAAGTGATGAAAAAGGAACGCGACGAAACTCGCGTAGCAAAATACAAATACACGATCATCGGCCCAGCGCTTGGAGGCGATCAGTTGTATTGCTGCGGGAAAATTCGCAAGGTGCGTTCTGGAGAAGAATATTTCATTATTACGTTTCATGATGCAGGATTATGAAAAGGCAAAATAAAACCTCGGGGCGTGGCCCACGAGCAAAGCCTCAAGGTGAGCTTTGTCCGATGTGTGGCAAGGGCACGACACACATTGTAAAGCTGGATTACAAGCTCAAAGACGAAAACAGCAGAGAGTTCGTTGTTCCCAACCTCGAGGTCGAAATCTGTGGTTTTTGTGGCGAAAAAATTTTTAACATGGAAGCAGTGCGCAAAGCAGAACGGATTCAGGGCCGTGTTGGCAAAATCTTGATTCGTTTGAAACCGACTCTGCAGGCCACACTTTCGGCTCGGGCCCAGAAAAATAAACGCTCGCTCACTCAAGAAGTCCAGCATTTGCTCGAGACCAGCCTCGCCGCGAATTAAAACCTCTACCTCGGCAAATCAAATCCGCTGTTCACCGACCGTGCGTGTGGTCGGTTCTTCACGTCTTTTTCTCTTTCAAACTCATCTCACGGCCACCACTTGGCGGTATCGACGATGGCGCGGGCGGTTTCGCGCAGCGCCGGCGTGCCGCCTTGTTCGGCAATGGCGGGGAGCAGCGCTTGTATGGCTTGGAGAAGTTGTGGCAGCTTGGTGCGTGCAAAGGTCCGCAACGTTGCCGAGATGTCTTCAAATGCAGGCTTTTGGGTTGAATGGCACACGGCAGGTCAGCGCGGGATATTACCGAAGGATTAATCGCGAAATTTGTGGCTCAAATTCGTGATCGTTATACCCACCACTTTCTTGCCGCGCGTTCTGATCAGAACGCCGTCTTCAAGCATGTCCGTATCCGTTGCGTTTTGGGGCCGTTCCAAGCTGATGTATAAAACATCGGCTTCGTCATCGAAATCAAACCACAAATTTTTTGCGCCGACCTTTTTAAGATGCGGCAGCGCTTTGAAGATTTCTTTGACTAGGGTTGCCGTTGCCATATAATTCTCCGTTGAAACAACTTCTTTATCTTCGAGGTGAAGAAAGCTGTAATGATAAAACCGTCGTTTTGCGCGGCAAACTCGCGATAGATGGCCAATAGCATTTTCCGGTGTGAGAAGCGTTGCGCCGCCCACAACTCGCCGGCATCGCCTTCAAATATGAATTCCGGATTGGCGACGGTCTCTAAAACTTCAAAGTAATAACTCGCCATATCATTGTGGTTCGCAACAATGTGCCGCCATCGTTCATCGGTTAAGCGAATGGGGAGATGATTTACTGAGTAAACCGCATTGGTCATGTTGAGATTGATTGGCATTAAGAGCTGCGCTCAAAGCTCATTTGCGCTTTTCAAGTTGAAACCGACAATGCAAGATATACAGAAACCGGCTTTTTTCAAAGAAATTTATTTTAGATGCTGCAATTACATTGTTTCTGAAGTAAAAAAACTTCCCCCCTTTCTACCAAGCGTCTTTTCGGTTTTTTCTCTCCTTATCTTTTTATCTTTTTTACTTGTTACGGCCACCACTTGGCGGTATCGACGATGGCGCGGGCGGTTTCGCGCAGGACCCGCCCATGCGGGTCGCCTTGCTCGGCAATGACAGGGAGCAGGGCTTGTATGGCTTGGAGAAGTTGTGGCCGCTCGTTGCGTGCAAAGGCCCGCAACGTTGCCGAGAGTTCTTCAAACTCAGGCCTTTGGGTTGAACGGCACACGGCTGACTATTTTGTGCGAGAGGGGAACGATAAAAACAAGTGGCATTTTTTTCTGAAATTTTGTTTATTCCTCATGAGCCAAAGATGAGCCGGTTTTATTTCATTTTGATCGGCATATACTTTCAAACACTTTTAAGCAGGGCAAAGCTTGATGAACGTTCAAACAAATTACACGACGGTGCAACAAATCTTCGAGCTTGCGCAAAGTCTTTCTCCTGTTGACCGGCGCGTATTGATCGAGAGATTGAATCGCCAAATCGTTGATAGCCTGCAAGAAAAGGCTACCGTTGATGACGCGATTGCACTTTATTTAGCGGACAAGTGCAGTTTGGGGCGGGCAGCGGAACTGGCAGATGTCTCGCGCTGGGAGTTTATGGACGTGCTCAAAAAGCGCAATATTCCGCTCACAGTTGAGACGGACTTTACCACAGCCGAAATGGACGCCCTCGAAAAAGAACTCGAACGGGAAGGGCTGCTGTGCTCGTAATCAGCGACACGAACATTCTCGGCTCGTTCGCTGCCGGTGAAGCACTTCATCTGCTTTTTCGCCTGTTTCCGAACACTTCCATTTCATTTCCTCCGGCAGTCCATCAAGAACTGCAAACGGGATTGATTTACGGACAAACGCATCTCGAATCTATTCTGCAAGCGCTTGATGATGGCAAGCTTCAAATACTTCCCCTTTCAGAAAACGAACAAAGCTTCGCTCAAGGGCTGCCCAAGCAATTGAATGCCGGAGAGCGTGAAGCAATAACCATATCCAAAAATCGCCACGGCCAATTGTTGAGTAACGACAAACAGGTCGTTCGCTACTGTAGACAAAATAACATTAGAGTCGTTGACCTGCCGTTCCTTCTTCGCTTGCTGTGGAAACGAAAGATTGTGTCCCAAGATGAAGTAAGAGCGCTAATAGACAAAATGAAAGCCGTTGAAAATTTGCAACTGAGCCAAAAGACGATAGCTATCATTTTCGCCCCACGATAATCACCTTTCCCTTTCCTTCTACGCATCATTCTTGAACAAGCTAATCGGTCACCGATTTACGGAATCAACGTCACGGCCACCATTTGGCGGTGTCGACAATGGCGCGGACGGTTTCGCGTAGGGCTGGGGCGCCGCCTTGCTCGGCAATGACGGGGAGCAGCGCTTGTATGGTTTGGAAAAGTTGTGGCCGCTTGGTGCGCGCAAAGGCCCGCAACGTTGCCGACAGTTCTTCAAGCTCAGTTCTTTGGGTTGAACGGCACACGGCTGGCCAGCGCATAACAAGGTTGGGCAACACTGTGGTGATCTCTTCACGATGACATGATGCTCTCATCACAATCGCCACAAAAACTCTTGTTGATTGTTTAAAGCAAACTTTTTACTTTTCTAATAAAGCAAAAACTCAATGTACGATTTTGGAAGCGAGGCTCCTCATGGAAATGACGCTCGATGAAGTGGTTCGTGAAATGAACGAGCTTGAGCAGCACATGCAAAAGTTCGAGTGGAAGTACAGCATCAAATCCGCTGAGTTCTACAAGCTCGTAATGGCCGGAGTCATAGAAGAAAGCTTCGAGTTTCACGAGTGGCTTGGGCTTTACAAGCTTTGGTTGGATTTTTATGAGACGTATTTGGAGTTGTTGAAATCTCCCTCCCCTCTATTACAGCTTGCCAAACCAATTGAGAAGAACTTCTTCAAACCGGCAGGAGTTGAGGCATGATGCGTTCGGTAGCGGAATATGAAAATCTAATTTATTCCTTGCCGGCGCAGTTTGGAGCGATAAATTTTTCTACATTGGTTCTCAAGCGCACAAGCCCGCATACGGGACAAGTCAGCGGCAGAATTATTTTTGAGAAAGGCGTCCTTCTTCGCGTCTTCGAGTCAATCAATTTTCGAAGCGGGCGAATTGTCGATTACAGTTACGAGGTCTATCAAGGCACGGAAAAATTTTATTGGTACGACTGCTGGCCGCATCCCGACGACTCTTCGCTCGCTTCGACTTTCCCACACCACAAACATATCCCACCCGACATCAAGCACCATCGTATTCCCGCCACTATATTGAGTTTCGAAGAACCAAATCTACCAGCGTTGATTCGTGAGGTTGAAGAGTTGCTTTCGAAGCTGTAATGTCTCGCCCTTCGCCATTCAAAATTCTTCTCACGGCCACCACTTGGCGGTATCGACGATGGCGCGGGCGGTTTCGCGCAGCGCCGGTGCGCCGCCTTGTTCGGCAATGACGGGTAGCAGCGCTTGTATGGCTTGGAGAAGTTGTGGCCGCTTGGTGCGTGCTAAGGCCCGCAACGTTGTCGACAGTTCTTCAAGCTCAGTTCTTGGGGTTGAACGGCGCACGGCTGGTCAACGCGGGGTATTCGGTCGTGATTGCGCTCTCACCGATGAAGCTGGCAATAGAATTTATCCTCACGCCAGTTGAGCGGCTTCTATTTCTTCCAGCAAATCAGCAGGATGAAATTGGAGATATTCTCGCACCTCAAGCTGCATGCGATCAATTTCGGCAAGGTAGCCGGACGCTGCCAGGCGGTAGTTGGCGGGGTTTGTTTCTTTGCGGCGCAGCTCCGCAACTTGCTTTTGCATGCGGGCAATGCGCTCCAAAGTCACTTGCAATTCATGGTCATTTGCAATCATGATGTGATCTCTGCTGAAGAAAGCTGCTCCGCGGAAATCTGCTCAAGAAACCACCACCATGCCGAGGGGGCTGGATTATGCTGTCTGAGATTCATAAATTCTACCTCACCGCTACATTCAGCAATAACCTGTTCGCTATTTGCCGCGAGCTTTTCATCAGCAAAAAGCAAACGGGCCGCTTGCAAAGTTGTCAGCCTGCTTTTATGCTCTTCGAGAACATCGCGATTGTTCAACATGTTGAGCACTTCAAAGCGCCCCAACCCTTTCGGATCGTTGGCGTCGGTTTCGTAGGCTTTGAGTAAATTTTCAATATTCATCATGAGATCAACTCGCTGAGTTTGCCAAGAAGTTTATACCCTTTAGTTGAAGCAAAATAACGTTCGGGGATATCTGGCGGAAAAGCCGTATCCCACAAGCCTTCTTCGTCAAAAAATACTGCCCACTCTTCGTGAACGACAAAATAAAGCGTGCCGGACGGAATGTATTCATATACGACTGAGACAGCAGATTGAAGAACTTCCATGCCTTTCTGAATGAGATCGCTTTCGGTTGCGTCCGAAGGAAGATGACCACGCTTTTTTCGTCTTTGCAAATGATTCGTAATGCTTGCCGGGCCGCCTTTCCATTGACCGGACAAAGCCTTTTCGTAAGCCTTGCGAAATCTTTCAATGCGATCTTCCACGCTCCTTTCTCTCCCGGCGTTTTGTAAAAATAATTCTACAACGCAATATAATGAGTTTCTGTTAAGAAATCAAGTCGTTGCTGCAATTGCCTTGTTTCTGAAGCAAAAAACTTTCCCCACTTCTAACACGTATCTTTTCAGTTTTTCTATTTTTCTTTTTATTTTTTTTTCAATGTTGAGTTACGGCCACCACTTGGCGGTATCGACGATGGCGCGGGCGGTTTCGCGCAGCGCGGGCGTGCCGCCTTGCTCGGCAATGACAGGGAGCAGCGCTTGTATGGCTCGGAGAAGTTGTGGCCGCTTGGTGCGTGCAAAGGCCCGCAACGTTGCCGACAGTTCTTCAAACTCAGACTTATTGGTGGAACGGCACACGGTTGCCCAGCGCACGGCAAGGCTGGACAACGCGGCAATGCTCCCATCATGATGACACAATATCATCGCCCTCTGGAGCGCTTCCCCTAACAGGTGCTCCGGCAACCGAGGTGCTAATGCTCCCAAAACGCTGGCGCGAGACTCTTCATCAGAAATCGCATGGGTCGCCGACAACGCTTCCGCTAACAGGCTCTCCGGCAACCGCGACGCTAATGCCTCCAAAACACTGGCGCGATCCCTTTCATAAAAAATCGTGTAGGCCGCTGATAACGCTTCTCCTAACAGGGTCGCTGGCAACCGCAGCGATAATGCCCTTAAAACTTTAGCGCGAGCCCCTTCATCAGAAATCTCGCGGGCTGCTAAAAACGCATCCCCTAACAGGCTTTCCGGCAACCGCGCCGCTAATACTCCCAAGACTTCGGTACTGTACCTCTCATTAGAAATCGCGCGGGCCACCGACAACGCTTCGCCTAATAGGCGTTCCGGCAGCCGCGACGCTAATTCCTTCAGAACTTCGGCGCGAGAATACTCATCAGAAATCGCACTGGCTACTGATAACGCCTCTTCCGACACCTTCTCCCGCTGATGCTCCGGCAATTGCTGGGCTAATTCGACTAAAACTCGGGCGCGAAGCGCTTCATTAGAAATTGAACGGGCCGTCGACAACGCCTCTCCTAACACCTCCGCCTGCTCAGGTTCCGGCAATCTCGGGACTAATTTGCCTAAAACGCTGGCGCGAACGCCTTCATCAGAAATAGTGCGGGCCGTTGACAACGCCTCTCCTAACACCTCCGCCTGCTCA
>Ga0247727_10001945_pt1 | contig 47869 bp, 34 predicted proteins | sample WisWelCaveWW1625_FD_202498 | JGI IMG/M metagenome (GOLD analysis project Ga0247727, IMG submission 202498) | Biofilm microbial communities from Wishing Well Cave, Virginia, United States - WW16-25 | ecosystem: Environmental > Aquatic > Deep subsurface > Groundwater > Cave microbial mat | place...
GCTTTTGCTCACTGGGTACTTTCATCCAGGGCTTGCACGGCATGTTGAGAAGAGCCGTATGAATCGAGAGATTCACGTACGGATCTGTGAGAGCGTGAGGGTGAGACTCCCTCGCGCCACTCGACCGGTAAATTGCAGTTAGGCAGCTTTTTGGTAATATTGGGCGTAGCGTTCCAAAACTTCGCGGATCATTTTTTGATATTTTTTCCCGCGCTTCGCCGCCTGTTTTTTGAAAAACGAAATGGTTTCGGCATCCAGCCCAATGGTGATGATGACCTTTGTTTTGGCTTTGGCCAGCTCTTCGGGGGGAGGGAGAAAATTAGGGATTTCGACCGCATTTTCAGAGGGGAAATCGGGATCAACGGTTCTTTTTTTCATAAATAGTTTTTCCTTTTCTCCAGTAACCGGCGCCGATAATCCTGATATCGTAGCCCCGGAATGTAAAGCGCACGGTTAGGATTTTATTTTCAACTTTTGCGATACAGAAAAACCTGTCTTCATTTTGACTGTGTCCGGGATCATACAAAATTCGACAATAGGGATCACGAAAAGCCAGCATCGCCGTCTCAAAATCGACATCGTGTTTGAGGATGTTATCGATTTCTTTAAAGGCATCCCAAACGAACCGTGTCATGAGACCCTGTCAAAAGGAAGTTTAGCAGACATATTGATAATTGTAAATATAATCATATTTATAACTTCCTTTGTGAGTATTATATAATCATAAAATAAATATATATATAAATAACTAATCTATGGCAAAAAGGGGAGAAGCTAAAAATATTATCGGACGTAGGATCATAGAGAGTTTTTCAATGGCAGAACTTTATCTGGTAAAAAAGAAGGTGTCAGGCACTTTTGAAGGGGACACACAAGGCAAGGTTAAAAAATGACTTCTATTAAACGTTCTCCATCTATGCTTAATTTTTTTCTCGACTGCCCGCGATGTTTCTGGTTCGATAAGGTGAGGAACATTAAGCGGCCGAGGGGGATTTTTCCGTCGCTTCGGGATAGCGACGGTTCCATTCTAAGCGGGGCTCTCGACGATTTACTGGTTAAAGACGGCCAGGACATTCCCTTTGATTACAAGACCAAAGGTTCACTCCCTGAAATGAATGGCCAATGCGAATACTGCACCTGGCTCTCCAAGTTTAAAAACCAATCATAGTTATTCCCATCTTTGTTTTTTAATTTGATGGGTTCTTATCGTGAAACTTCCTGGAAATACCACCCGATTCCGGTTAAGTGATATCGAGGCCTGGCTCGCAAAAAGAACCTCTAGCGAAGACTGGAGCGTCAAGCTCCAGCGAGCATGCCGGGTTCACCAAGATTCCGGCTAAGGGGAAATCGCTGTTCCGCAGGGACGGCAAAAATCGTTGTCTCGAGGTGTTTATCTGGAAAATAGTCAGCCGCGACAGGCAGCATAAAAAGCGATTTCCTTAAATGACCCCTTGCAATTACAACGTATAGATTGTATATTTCTATTGGCTTCAATCGAGCTTGAAAGGAAGCAGTAATTGAATTTTGATGTTCTGTATTTTGTGAATGAAAAAGGAGATGCGCCAGTTCGCGATTATGTCAAAAAGCTGCCCGATCCAGACCGCGCGACGGCATATGCGTATCTCAAGCATTTGTCAGATGTGGGATACAAAATAAGACGCCCTTTTGGGGATTATATGGGCGGTAAAACAGGGCTTTATGAACTAAGGCCGGGAAGACATCGGATAATCTATTTCTTCCTTGTAAAAAATAAGATTATCCTGCTGCACGTGTTTCTAAAGAAAACGGATGCAATTCCCGAGAAAGACATTGACGTCGCTTTGAGTCGCAAGGAAATATGTGAAGTTCTAATGAAGTACGATAAAGTTGATTTTGGCGGATAAATCGATCTTTAAGGCGAGGTGACAATCATGAGAGGTGAAAAGAGATACAAATTTAAAACATTTTCTAATGATTTGCAGGAGGCGCTTGGCAAAAACAAGAAATTCGATTTGCAATATAAAGTTGAATTAGCGAAATTGAAAATGGCTGAAAAACTAACTGAACTCAGGGAAAATATGGGCTTAACCCAAGCTGATTTAGCTCGAAAGATGAATGTGTCGCAGCAGTTAATCAGCCGAATCGAAAGTGGTTCCGACAACATCACGATTGAAACATTAATCAAATTTTTATTTATCATGGGTGTGATTTTGAAGATTGACATTGAAAAAGGTAAAAAGAATCAAGAAATCCTGCAATTTGTTTAAATCATTATTGGAGATAACCAATACTTCAGTTTCACTGAGCAGCATCTCTTATAAAAAATTAAAAGGGAATTAGAGACTTATCACAATTTGTGATAAGTTCAAGAAATTGGATTTTATAGGCATTCGGGAATCTGTGGTACAATGCGCGCCCTATGACAAATCAGAAGCGAAGAAAAGACATAAGAAATGTGGCCATTATTGCGCACGTGGACCACGGTAAAACAACCCTTGTGGACGCCCTCTTAAAGCAGACCGGGGCCTATGATTTTAAGGAAGGCGAGGTCACGGTCATGGATTCCAACCCGCTTGAAAAAGAACGGGGGATCACCATTTTTTCAAAGAACGCCTCTCTGCGGTATAAGGATATCCAGATCAATATTGTCGACACCCCCGGCCACGCGGATTTCGGAAGTGAAGTGGAACGCATTTTAAAAATGGTGGATGGCGTGCTTTTGCTTGTGGACGCCTTTGAAGGCCCGATGCCGCAGACTAAATTTGTGCTTAAAAAATCCCTCGAACTTCATCTGAAGCCCATCCTTGTCGTGAATAAAATTGACCGCCCCAATGCAAGGCCGCATGAAGTCGTGGATATGACCTTTGATCTTTTTTGCGAGCTCAACGCCACGGATGAGCAGCTCGATTTTCCGATTATCTTTGCGTCGGGAAAAGAAGGCAGGGCCACGCTTGATCTTGAAGACGAAAGCCGTGACCTAAAACCCCTTCTTGAAACCATGTTACACCGCGTGCTTCCGCCTGTGGCGGATCCGGACCTTCCTTTTCAGATGCAGATTACCATGCTGGATTACGATTCCTATGTGGGAAGGATTTCAATCGGCAGGATTTTTCACGGTAAAGTTCATGTGGGAGATTCCATTGTTTTGGTTAAACATGACGGAAGCATTGTGAAGGGAAAAGTCACAAGGATTTTAAAATATCAGGGGATGGTACGTGTGGAAGCAGAATCAGCCGAAGCCGGTGATATTATTTGCCTTGCCGGTATGGATGATGTCAACGTGGGCGAGACCCTGGCGTGTCCGGAGAATCCGAAAGCTCTTCCGTCCATTAAAATTGATGAACCGACGATCTCCATGAATTTTTCGCATAACACCAGTCCCCTTTGCGGCCGCGACGGCGGACGGTTTCTGACATCACGCCATATCCGCGAGCGCCTTGAGCATGAGGCGATGATGAATGTGGGGATCAAAATTGAAGAGGTGGAAAACGGGGAGCGTTTCAAAGTTTCAGGCCGCGGAGAACTTCACTTGGCTATTTTAATTGAAACGATGAGGCGTGAAGGCTACGAAGTGGAAGTTTCCCGGCCTGAAGTGATTCTTAAAGAGATGGGGGGTGAAATTCTTGAACCTGTCGAGGAACTTGTGATTGAAGTGGGGTCCGAATACCAGGGGGCTGTGATTCAGGAACTTGGAAGCCGGCGGGCCGAAATGAAAGACATGCAGAACACGACGCTTGGAACCGTGCGAATGGAATTTTTGATTGCTTCGCGTGCCCTTATTGGATTTCGAAATGGTTTTCTTACCATGACGCGCGGGACCGGGATCATGTATCAGACTTTTTTTGAATACCAGACGTTTAAAGGGGAATTGCCCGGCCGTCCCTCGGGTGTTTTAGTCTCCCAAAGCGGCGGGCATACCGTGGCTTATGCGCTTTGGGGGCTTCAAGAGCGCGGAGAAATTTTTGTAAAGCCCGGGGATGAACTTTATGAAGGGATGATTGTGGGCGTGAATAATAAGGGGCACGATCTTGTGGTGAACGCCATCCGGGAAAAGAAACTTAGCAATATGCGGTCTTCCGGATCGGATGAAGCCATCCAGTTGATTACTCCGCGGGAAATGACGCTTGAATTTTCCCTGGAATTTATTGAAGAAGATGAATTGGTGGAAATTACTCCCAAGAATATCCGCTTGAGGAAGCGTTACCTGACGGAAAACGACCGAAAAACTCATGGGAGGCATCAAAAAGAGGATTGAGCATGATTCAGGACATTGCGCTTGTTTCAGCTATTGTTTTACCTTTCTGGAATATCCCCTTGATAGTAAGGATCATCCGGCGGAAGTCCTCGGAAGATATCAGCCTTCACTGGGCCATTGGCGTGTGGGTGTGTATTCTCTTAATGGCACCTTCCGGGTTTACTTCCAAAGATCAGGTCTGGCGGGTTTTCAATATTGTCAATCTCATCTTCTTTACCCTGACACTTGCGGTCATACTTTTCTACCGAAAAAAGCGCTAGTACCGCGTTACTTTTAATTTTGCCGGCGCTTTTTGCGCCAGTACTCATCGTGTCGGACTTGATGTCCGACTACGATGATGTGTGGGTTCGCGGTACTGTGCCGATTGAAATTGGAACACCCAATTTCAATCGTAAAGGCGCACTAGCCCCGCAGTCCTTAATGCATCCGTCCAGTATCATTCGCTCATCATGAGAGAAATCAAATTCCGGGTTTGGCATCAAAAAGAGAAAAAAATGTATTACCGGGGTTATCAAAAAGTAACCCACGTCTTGCTTTGTGAGGATGACCACGGCGATAACGAAGGGAAAGGCACTCCTTCTGAAAGGGCAAGTTATGAAGATTGTGTTTTTCTTGAAAGCACAGGCCTTCTCGATAAAAATGGAAAAGAAATTTATGAAGGGGACAGGGTTCGAATTTCGAGCGACCATTTAATCTTTGACGGTGTCCTGGAAGCTGTGCCGGATATGTTCCGCTCCCGCGGGCTTCATCCGCTTCACGACCTTCTTGTCAAATACGGGATTCCTGAAGATGCGGATCATCTGGAGTTTGAGGTGATCGGCAATCGCTATGAAAAAAATATGGGGTATACTTCAACGTAGAATCAAATGTAGAAAGGGGAAAACTATTGAGACATATCAATCTTGATCTTGTACGAGTTACAGAAGCGGCAGCGATTGCCGGCGCCGCGTGGGTTGGCCGCGGGGATAAGGAATCGGCAGACAAAGCCGCAACTGAGGCCATGCGGGAGCGGCTCAATCAAATGGATTTTGCCGGAAAAATTATGATCGGCGAAGGGAAAAAAGATAATAGCTACGGGCTTTATTACGGAGAAGAAGTCGGTAAATGGGCCGGAGATAAAAAACAAAAAACTTATGAATTGGCCGTGGACCCGATTGACGGAACAAGGCCGACCGTTACATCAGGTCCTGAAGCCATAAGCGTTATCGCCGTGGCCGAAGAGGGAGCGCTTTTTTCGACCGAAGAATTTTATATGGATAAACTGGCCTACGGGCCAGAGATTGCAAGCAAGGTTCAGTTGAACCTCTTGGACCCCCTGGACGTGACGATTAAAAAAGTTTCTCAGGCCACGGGAAAAGACCCTTCAAAAATCATGGTCTGTCTTTTGGACCGTCCCCGCCATGAAAAAATAGTCAGCGAGCTTCGCAAAATGGGAGTTCGAATCAAATTGATCCAGGATTGCGATGTGTCGGGGGCAATGGCGACCTGTCTTCCGGACAGCGGGATTGATTTGTTGTGCGGAATCGGCGGCGCGCCTGAGGGTGTGATTACAGCGTGTGCGATGAAATGCCTGCGGGGCGGATTTCAGGCGCGTGTCGTGCGAAAAGATCTCACCATTCCAGATCCAAAAGTTTATTCCATTGATGAACTCGCCAAAGGTCACTGCGCTTTTGCCGCCTCAGGTGTCACGAATGGAAGTTTACTGCGAGGCGTGCGGTTTACAAGCCAGGGGCCTGTCACTAACAGCGTTTTTATGCGCTCCGAAAGCGGAACCGTCCGCTGGTTTACGGTTTATCACGGTAATTAAATTTTTGTGCACGAAAACTGGCCCAGAAAAATCATTCATATCGATATGGATGCTTTTTTTGCATCCGTGGAACAGCGGGATTACCCTGAGTATCGCGGAAAACCTGTCATTGTGGGTGGAGATCCCTTTGGAAGAGGCGTGGTCAGCACGGCTTCTTATGAGGCCAGAAAATTCGGCGTTCATTCGGCGATGTCTGCTTTCCAGGCCAGACGCTTATGTCCCCAGGGTATTTTTTTAAAGCCCCATTTTGAAAAATATCAGACGGAATCCCGCAAGATCATGTCCGTTTTGAACCAATATTCAGACCTTATTGAAGCGGTCTCGCTGGATGAGGCTTATCTCGATGTGACCCGCAATCGTTTAAAAATTGAAGATCCTCGGATGCTGGCGTCTTTGATCAAACAAAATATTTTTGCCGTCACCCAATTAACCGCCTCCGCCGGCGTTGCCCCAAATATGTTCCTGGCCAAAGTAGCGTCTGATTTTAAAAAGCCGGACGGATTAACCGTAGTTGATCCTGACAAGATAGAAAATTTTCTCGAACCCTTGCCGGTAAGGAAAATTCCAGGCGTTGGGCCAGTCACCGAAGCCCAGCTTGCAAAATGCAATCTCCGTACGTGCGGAGAACTTGTTGCGCAGAACCCTTCTTTCTTGTACGAAAAATTCGGAAAAATGGGACTCTTTCTTTACGAAAGGGCGCAGGGGATTGATGAGCGGGAGATCGAGCCTGAACGGGACCCCAAACAATACAGCACAGAGGAAACTTTTCCTGAAGATGTCCGCGACGTGGAATGGCTTAAAATGAAATTAAAAGGTTATGCCGGGGAAATCTTCGAAGCTTTAAAAAGAAATGAACGTATGGGGCGAACGGTTGTTTTGAAAGTCAAATATTTTGATTTTGAGCAAATCACACGGTCCTACACTTTTAAGCAGCCGCCCTTGGACTCGCGTGAGATCTATGAGCGTGCCTGCCATTTGCTTGAATCCAAGACGCTGGCCGGGAAAAAAGCCATAAGGCTAATTGGGCTTGGGATGACGGGCCTTGATAAAAAAGCGGATCCTACCCCTCAGCTGGAGCTATTTTAAAAAATGAATAAGCCGCGGGCCTTTCTTACTTTTTTAATTTTCTTACTTTTAAGTCTTTCCCAGGCAGGATGTGCCCGTCTTTTCGGGTGGGACATTCATGCGCCCGGCATTCTTTCCCAGAACTTCAATCACCAGGTCCAACCTGTTTCTGCGAGGATGGCCCTTCACTTTCCTCCGGAACTTTTAAAGTTTCAATCCAAAGACCGCGGCGGCAAGACGGCTGATCCCCAAACTTATCATATAGGGGAAGCCTTAGGCCCGATGCTCATTGAAGGTTTTCAAAATGCGTTTTCAGAATTTTTATTTATAGAAATAGAACCCACGCAGCAAATCCTCAAACAATACGGCGTTCCTTATCTTGTGGTTGTCCAAATCAAACGTTTCGATAATAACGTCACCTGGCGCGGTCAGGGGATAACGCTTGTCACGGAAGCTGTAGTTCTGGATGCAGGTTTAAACATTGTAGGACGTTTTGAGGCGAGGGGATTGAGTGACGCCGAAAAAGTCTTTGCCAAAAAAGGCGGACCGCAGGTGAATCTGAATGCTGCGATTGAAAATAACGTCCTCGCGATTGTGCAGTACCTTCAGGATTCGATTCGCTCTAACGCCTGGAAAGGCACCTCATCGTCGACATGAAACAAACACTTATTTTATTAACGATTTGGTTTGTTTTTAATTCTTCCTTTGCGGGATATGCTGCAGTGTCAGACACCGTGTCTGACACCGTATCTGAAGTTATTCCAAAAACACCGACACAGGTGATTGTCCGGGATCATCCCAAAACGGGAAAACCCTATGTCAGTATTGTTTCAGACTCAGCGCCAGGTCAGGATCCTTTTGCGCATCTAAAGCAGAATATTAAGCGCCCGGATTACAGGATGCTGGACCCCAAGATGAAGTCTGGCGATATTCCTTACGAAGGGCCTGTGAGTGACCGGAAAAAAGTTTATATTCTGGCCGCAAGTCTTGCGACCGTGGGCACTGTGGGAGGAGTGGCGGTCATAGCAGCGGCTCCGGCGGCAACAGGCGCAGGGGCGGCGGGAGGGGCCGGAATGTATGCTGCCGGCGGAGTCGCGGTGGTTGCAGGCACGGCGGCGGGAACCGTGGCGGTCACGAAGACCGATCCTGACAAAGAAAATTTTACGCATGAATCAGAAGCCAATTTGAAAAAAGTTTGATATCATACGGATTGAAACCTATGTTTAATTTGAAAGATCCAGAAATTTATTTTGCCCTTCAGACTGTTCAGCGCGCGGCCAGGCTTGTCAAAGAAGTCCAGCGTGAGTTGGGAGCGGCGGCTCATTTTAAACAGGACCGCTCGCCCGTGACCGTCGGTGATTTTGCGGTTCAGGCGTTTGTGGGACAGCGGCTTGAAAAAAAGTTCCCCGGAGATGTGCTTGTAGCCGAAGAGAGTGCGGACATGCTGAGAGCTCCTGAAGGCGGGCCGATTCTTTCCCAAGTCAGCGAATATGTGAATCGTTTTTTACCGGAGGCCTCAACGAAGCAGATTTGTGATTGGATTGATCTGGGAAAAGCCGAGCCCAAAGAGCGCTTCTGGACCCTTGACCCGATCGACGGCACGCGCGGATTCTTACGAGGCGAACAATACGTGGTCGCACTTGCGCTGATTGAAAAAGGCGAGGTCAAACTTGGCGTAATTGCCTGTCCGAATTTGAGAGAAGCGAGATATCCTGATATCGGCGGAAAAGGATCTCTTGTTCTAGGAGTGAAAAACGGAGGTGCCTGGCAGATGGCACTTGAAGACGAGATTTCAGAAACTTCCTTTCATACCATCAAAGTTTCATCGGTGAGCGATCCTCGGCAAGCGAGTATTTTAAGTTCGGTCGAATCAGGACACACCAACGTCACAGAGCTTGAGGACCTTATTCAAGCCCTTGCCATTCAAAATCCACCTCAATTAATGGACAGCCAAGCCAAGCATGTGGCGCTCGCGGCAGGCGGCGGGGAATTGTTTTTTCGCTTTCTTTCGTCGAAGAAGCCGGATTACAGAGAAAAAATTTGGGACCAGGCAGCCGGAGCCATTATTATAGAAGAGGCCGGAGGCAAGGTGACGGATCTTGAAGGCAGCCCCTTTAATTTTTCACTCGGCCGGACTTTGGCGCAAAACCGCGGCGTCGTGGCTTCTAACGGCCATTTGCATCCGGCTGTGATTGAAGCTTTACGCGTGGCTCGATTGAAAACGATTTTCTAACAAGGAGCTTTTATGGAAGAACAAATCACCGCTCTCCAGAAGTTAATCAATACCGCTATCGAATTTTGTGTCAATTACAGTTTTCAGGTGATCGGCGCCATGATTACCCTTGGGATCGGAGTCGTGATCGCAAACTGGGTGTCCGGTCTTTTCTTCAATATCCTCGAGAAGAAAAAAATGGACATCACGTTGTCCAAGTTTCTGTCATCCATTATTAAAATTATCATTCTTGCGTTTGCCGTGATCATTGCCTTGGGAAAGTTCGGAATTACGATTGCGCCCTTTATTGCGGCCCTCGGCGCGATCGCTTTTGGATCGACTTTTGCTTTTCAGGGGCCTTTGTCAAATTACGGCGCGGGACTTTCGATTATGATGAGCCGTCCCTTTAAAGTAGGGGAAACTATTCAGGTGGCAGGGGTGAGCGGAGTGGTTCAGGATATTAAGCTTGCGTCGACGACGCTTTTAAATGAGGACGGAGTGCAAATTACAATCCCCAACAAACACATCGTGGGAGAAATTGTTTCCAACTCCGGCGAAAACCGGCTTGCGGAATCAGCGATCGGAGTCAGTTATGACAGTGATTGCGAAAAAGCGGCTCAGTTGATCAAGCAAGTCTTGAGTCAATTTAAAGAGATTGCGACCACCCCTGCTCCCCAGGTCGGGATCAACCAGTTTGGCGATTCCTCGATCAATATTGGTTTCCGCTATTGGGTTGCAACGACGAAATATTTTCAGGTCACAGGCCAGGTGAACTTTGCTGTTTTCAAGGCATTCCAGAACGCCGGGATTTCAATTCCTTTCCCCCAGCGGGAAGTCAGGATTCTTTCAGAACCAAGCCGGACTTGAGCGAAAACGCCACTTCCAGGATGGACAAATAAAGACTCGTATTGTATATTACCGCTCTCCGTGGGTACCATTTTCGAATTTTTCAGATTTAAATTTTATCTAACCTTATGTTAGGGAGAATGTTATGAGCAAAGAAAAAGTTTTTACCGATGCGGTTTTTCAAAGTGATGTGCTTGGTTCCAAAGAGCCGGTTTTAGTGGATTTTTGGGCGGAATGGTGTGGCCCCTGCAAGATGCTTGCGCCAGTGATTGAAAAGATCGCGGAGGCCAATCAAGGCAAGGTCGTTGTGGGCAAGATGAATGTGGATGAAAATCCGGAAACGCCTCAAAAGTTTGGGGTTCAGGGGATTCCCACCCTCATCCTTTTTAAGGATGGCGCGGAAGCCAATCGCCTGGTAGGTTTCCAGTCGCAGGACAGGATTCAGAAGGCGTTGGATGAAGTCCTTACTCACTGAGCCGTTCATGGCCTCAGATGCCCCCGACAGGTTTCTCGTCAGCGGTCCCTGGTATTCCAAACGGCTGGGTTCTTATCTTAAAGTCGACCCTTTCTTTGAAAACGCGGTAAGAGTGACTCCCTCTTGCGTTTTCTGCTCCCTTTCTCCGGAAAGCTGGGTCGAAAATTCAAGCGTGGAAGTTAAACCTGCAGACCAACTTCTAAATGAAATTCAGGAGGAATTCAAATCCTATGCCCGGGTGGATATGCCCGTGGAGGGTTTGATCGTTGAAAGTTTTTGGGAACCTACCTGTTCTCCGGATTTTTTAAATCTTGCCCAGGGACTTATCCTTTTTAAAAAGAAGTTTTTCCCGCAAGCCAAACTGGGAGTCCTTTCCAATGGATCACAGGTGTTTCGTCAGGAAATTCGGGAAGCGTTTGAAATGTTTGATCTCTGCTGGATGAGACTGGATGCAGGGCATTCCGAACTTCATGACATTGCAGATTTTGAGCCAATGGTTAATGTCCTTAGAAGGATGCGAAACGCGGTCATCCGAAGTGTCTTTGTGCACGGCGAAGCGGATAATACTTTACCCGAAACGATTGACCATTGGGTGGAGACGATTGGATTTATTCGGCCTCAAGAAGTGCATATTGCTACGGTAGAAAATGAATCTTTGGATCCAAGGATCAAAAAAGTGAACGCGGAACGTCTTCATGAGATTCAGGAAATTTGCCAGTCCATGACGGGTGTTCCAACCTTTTTTATTTAAAACATTCAGGAGGAAAACAATGAAAATTTCAGAAGGGAAACTTAAAAGCCTTAAAGCCTTATCCGATTCAAGGGGTGTGATTCGTGCTGCCGCGATGGACCAGCGCGGGTCGCTCAAAAAATCCATTGCTAAATACCGGGGCGTGGATCCTAAAGAAATCACTCAAACGATGATGGAAGAATTTAAAGTCGCTGTAAGCAAAGTGCTCACGCCTCACGCGAGCGCCATTTTGCTTGACCCCGAATACGGACTCCCGGCCCTCAAGGCGCGCGACAAACATGCGGGTGTGTTGTTGGCGTACGAATCAAGCGGCTATGACAATACCCAGCCTGGGCGGTTGCCGGATTTGCTCGAGGATGAAAGTGTCTGGAGACTTAAACAAGCCGGGGCGGATGCCATTAAAATTTTGATTTACTACACTCCTTTTGACGACAAAAGAGTGAACAATAACAAACATGCCTTTATTGAAAGAATCGGATCCGAATGTGCGGATCAGGATATCCCGTTCTTTTTTGAATTTGTAGGCTACGATCCGGCGGGGGGAGATGTGGACAGCCTTGAATATGCCAAAAAGAAACCCGAGATTGTGGCTAAAAGCATGCAGGAATTTTCCAAGCCTCAATATCAGGTGGACGTCCTGAAAGTTGAAATCCCTGTGAATATGAAATTTACGGAAGGGGCAAAATCCTTCAAAGGCGAAAAAGCCTACAGTAAAAAAGAAGCGCTGGATTTTTACGTCGCAACCGCCAAAGTTACGGCCAAACCCTTCATCTATTTGAGCGCCGGCGTGGATGACGACGAGTTTCGTGAAAGTCTTGAATTGGCCGCAGAAGCAGGTGTCGCTTATAACGGTGTTCTTTGCGGGCGCGCCACATGGAAAGAAGGCATTCCCGTTTATGCCAAGCAGGGGGTCAAGGCGTTGGAAGAATGGCTTCAGGACCGCGGGGTAAAAAATATTCAGGCCTTAAATGCCGTTCTTGAGAAGGGCGCAAAACCCTGGTATGACGTTTACGGCGGCGAATCGCGAATCCAGTCGTTCTCGAAGCAGTTAGTTACTGCTTAAAAGGAGACAAGAGACAGGGGACAGGAGACAAGAATCCTTTTAAAATTTTCCCGTGTCTCTTTCCCCTTGCCCCTTTTTTTTTCTATGAAATACCGTACCCTCGGCCGCACCGGCCTTAAAGTTTCAACCCTGGGTTTTGGCTGCTGGGCTATTGGCGGCACAAGTTACGGGCCAACCAAAGATGAAGAATCCCTTGAGGCGCTTGACACGGCCTGGGAACACGGCGTCAATTTTTTTGATACAGCTGATACTTACGGCCACGGCCACAGCGAAACCCTTCTTGCTAAATTCCTGCAAGGCAAAAATCGAAGTGAAATTATTTTGGCCTCTAAGGTCGGCTGGGATTTCTATCATGGCGGAAGCCGCAAGAATTTTGATCCCGGTTACATCCGCTTTGCTTGTGATGAAAGCTTAAAGCGGCTCGGCATTGAGACGATCGACCTTTATCAATTGCACAATCCCTCGCATGAATTGATCGAGCGGGGTGAAATTGTCGGCGTATTAGAAGAGTTAAAAAGTCAGGGTAAAATCCGCTTTATCGGGATTTCGGTTCACAAGGAAGAAGAAGCCTTGGCAGCGATGGAAGACGAGCGGGTGGATGCCCTTCAATTAATATTCAATCTCCTGGATCAGCGGATGGCTGAAAAAGCATTCCCGCTCTCAGCTGAAAAAAAAGTTGGGATGATTGTAAGAGAACCTCTTGCCTGCGGGCTTTTGACGGGAAAATATGCGGCGGATCACGAATTCCGAAAAGATGATCACCGCCGGCGCTGGTCCCAGGAAAAAAAAGCGGCCGATTTAAAAAAAATCGATGCGGTTAAAGCCATTTTAGCCACGCACAGATTATCCCTAACGCAGGCTTCGCTTGAATATATTCTTGATTTTGACGCCGTATCAACGGTGATTCCGGGTGCAAAAACTAAAACGCAGGTTTTGGAAAATCTTCTTGCAGTTGAAGACCCGAAACTCCGCATCGAAGAAGCGTCGCACTTGCGGAATTTTTATCTTCGCGAACCTATGTTTAAAGAAGGATTTTATCGATGAGGAATACTTTCCAATTAGCAGACAGAGCTATCCTTCGGCACCGGCGGTTCGTCCGTTCCTGCGACGGACGCCCGCCTGAGGCTCTCGCCATTCGGACCCGCCAAAAACCTTGGCGGGACCAAGCTCCGAATGGCTCCGAGATCTGCCTCCGAATAGCTCTGTCCGCAGTACGAATCTTGCTAGGTATGGAGAAAATATTTCCTTTGTTTGGGAGGGACGTCGTAGCCCCAATTTTCAATGGTAATGGAGAAATTGGGGCTGCGTCGAGTGAGCTCCACTCAAACCGGAATTTATTTTTTGTGGAGCGAACGCTCCCGACGAACAAAGGAAATGTTTTGACTGAAAAGAGGAGATTTTAGAATGAAACTGGTTGTGATTGTGCCGGATGGGTTGGGGGATTGGCCAATTGAGGAAATCGGGAATAAAACGCCGCTTGAGGCCGCACATCTTCCCAACCTTCATGAACTTTCGAAAAATTATATTCTTGGCACGCTACGGACCGCGCCCAAAGGCATGTATCCGGGCAGTGATGTCTGCGGCTTAAGCCTTATGGGATATGACCCCAAAATTTGTTACACAGGCCGCGCACCGCTTGAAGCGGCTAACCTGGGGCTTGTTTTGAATCCCGGCGAACTTGCTTTTCGCTGTAACCTTGTGAATGCCCAAGGCGATATCCTCACCGATTATAGCGGCGGGCATATTAGTACGGAAGAAGCGGCGATTCTTATTGAGGAAATTCAGAAAAAACTCGGGACAAAAGAACTTAGCTTTCATCCCGGCAAAATGTACCGTCACATTATGATTGTTAAAAAACCGCTTGAACTCGATGTCACCACGGACCAGCCGCATGATTTTCAAGGGAACCTTTATAAAAATCACTGGCCCAAAGGCAAGGGGGCGGAGCTTTTGATTGAGCTTACAGAAAAATCGCGAGAAATTCTGGAAAATCATCCCTTGAATTTAAAACGCGCCAAGGAAGGCAAGGCGAAAGCCAATATGATTTGGCTTTGGGGCGGAGGGCCGGCGCCGAAGCTTGAACGGTTTCAGGATAAGTTCGGCGTGCGCGGAGGCGTGATTTCAGCCGTGGACCTTTTAAACGGTCTTGGAAGATATCTTGGCTGGGAAATTATTTCAGTCCCGGGAGCCACGGGCTACTTTGATACCGATTATAAAGCCAAAGGCGAATACGGGATTAAGGCCATTGATCGGCTGGACCTTGTGTTTATCCATATTGAAGCGACGGACGAAGCCGGACATTCCGGACTTGTGCATGAAAAAGTGAAAGCCATTGAGCAGATTGACCAACACATTGTCGGCCCTGTGGTGAGCCGTTTAAAGAAGGAAAAAGACTGGCGTCTTTATGTGGCTCCGGATCATTACACCCCCGTGGCAAAAAAAACTCATATCGGCGATCCGGTTCCCTTTATTTTTGCAGGGTCGGACGTGAAGAAGGCCTCGGGCCTGCCTTATACGGAGAAAACCGCGAAGCAGGCTGGGGTTCATCTTGAGAATGGGTATGAACTTATGCAGCGCTTGGTGCAGGGCTGGAAAAACTGATATAATGTGAGTAGATGAAAGCTATTGTAGAGGAACAAAAAATGAACCTAACTCCTGAACAATTAACACGTTACAGCAGGCATTTTATCCTTCCCGAGATCGGTATGGAAGGCCAGAAAAAGCTCCTGAAGGCAAAAGTCCTCCTCATTGGAGCCGGTGGGCTGGGTTCCCCCCTTGGCCTCTACCTTGCGGCCGCGGGTGTGGGAACGCTTGGCATTGTGGATTTTGATAACGTGGATTTATCCAATCTCCAGCGCCAGATCCTTCATACCAACGACGAAATTGGAAAACCCAAAATTGATTCGGCCGAGAAACGGATCAAGGCCATGAATCCGGATACAAAGGTCGTGAAGTTTCCCGTCAAACTAACTTCTGAAAACGCGCTTGAAATCATGAAAGATTTTGATATCGTGATTGACGGAACCGACAATTTCCCGACTCGTTATCTCACCAATGACGCCTGTGTTTTTCTTAAAAAACCCAATATCTACGGATCCATTTTTCGTTTTGACGGTCTCGCCACGGTTTTCAAGACTGATGAAGGCCCGTGCTACCGCTGCCTTTATCCCGAGCCTCCTCCGCCGGGAATGGTTCCAAGCTGCGCTGAAGGCGGTGTCTTAGGTGTTTTGCCGGGCGTGATTGGTTTGATTCAGGCAACCGAGGCAGTGAAACTCATTGTCGGAATCGGCCGTCCCTTAATCGGACGGCTTCTGGTTTATGACGCGCTTCAAATGTCTTTCAGGGAACTTAAAATCCGCAAAGACCCGAGTTGCCCTGTCTGTGGACAAAATCCTACGATTACCCAGTTAATCGATTACGACCAATTTTGCGGCCTACCCCGAGGTGAAAATTTGCAGGCTAATCAGGACATTAAGGACATTACCGTGGAAGAGCTTAAGGAGAAGTTGGATCGTAAAGAAGATTTTTTATTTCTGGATGTCCGCGAGCCCTTTGAGTATGAAATTGCAAGGATTGAAGGTACCCAATTAATCCCCTTAGGCCAGATTGAATCACGGATCAGCGAATTGGAGCCTTTTAAGAATAAGGAAATCGTGGCGCACTGCAAAATGGGAGGCAGAAGCCGCAAAGCCCTTGAACTCTTGAAAGCCAAAGGATTTAAAAATCTCAAAAACGTTGCCGGCGGAATCCACGCCTGGTCCCAAAGAGTCGACCCTTCCGTTCCTCAATATTGATGACTTGATGTAATGTCTTCCCTCTGGCAGCAAATCCGTTCGGATTTTCCCCTGACAAAAAAATGGATTTATCTTGATCATGCCTCCGGCGGGCCGCTTCCGAGGCCCGTCTACGAAAAAAGCCTGCAGTATTACAAGGCGCATTTTGAGGAAGCGGACCTTGCCTGGCCGAAGTGGGTAGAAAAGCGCGAAGCCGTGCGGCGTAAAGTGGCACGCTTTATTCATGCTGAGCCGGAAGAAATTGCGTTTACCCACAGCACTTCGCAAGGCATGAATCTCATTGCCGAGCTGATTGCTTCTGAAGGCGTTGTCCTGACAAACACAAGTGAATTTCCGTCAAGCACGCTTCCCTGGCTTTGGCGCAGTGCGCGCATGATTTTTCAGGAAGAAGAACAAGGCCGTATTTCGCTGGCTAAATTAAGAGCCTTGCTTTCCCCTTCCGTTAAAACCCTTGTGACCAGCTTTGTCCAGTATGCTACCGGGTTCAGGCAGGATTTGGAAGCCCTGGGAAAGATCAAAGGCAGCCGTTCCCTGGTGGTCAATGCGACGCAGGGGTTTGGCGCTTTTCCAATGGATGTTGAAAAAAGCCGGATTGATTTTCTTTGTACCAATAGCTACAAATGGCTGATGGCGGGGTACGGGGGAGGGGTTTTGTATATCCGTAAAAAATGGCTTTCTAAATTCCGTCCCTGCTCCGTGGGCTGGCGAAGCATGAATCATCCGGAAGCCATGAATAACCGCCGGCTTGATCTTAAAAAAGAGGCGTCCCGTTACGAAGAGGGCTGTCCGAGTTTTCCGGTTATTTTTTCACTTGGCGCGGCTGTGGATTATCTTTCCGAGATCGGAATTGAAAAAATAGCCAGCCGCATTCTGGACTTGACGGCATTTGCGATCAAAGAGCTTAAAATAAAAGGTTTTGAAGTCGTGACTCCTCAAGAAGTAAACAATCGATCCGGAATTGTCGTAATAAAAATTAAAGAGGCTGAAAAGTTATGCCGCAAGCTGCTTCGCCAAAAAATATATGTCTCAGCTCGCGGCGCAGGTATCCGGCTCGCCCCGCATTTTTATAATACCTTTGAAGAAATTGAGACCTTCATTCGTCAATTATCACAGGTTACCCGCCGGTTAAAAAAAACATGAAAAAGGTCTTGTTTGTCCTATCCTGTCTTTTTTCCCTTTTCCTGGTTTTTATGGTGACGGTGGACCGCCTGGTCGGAATGTACCTTGATCCGCGCCTTGAGACGACACTCACTGAGCTTTTTGGGATGTCGGTTTCCATCCAGGACCTGCGGGTTAATCCTTTTTCGGGATTTGTGAGGGCATCACGGCTTACCTTTATGAATCAGCCGGAATTTGCCGATAAACCTCACCTGGATGTGGAAGGCCTGCATTTTGATATCGACCTCTTGGCGCTAAGAGAGCACCAGGTTAAGATCAAAAAAATTTATTTACAAAAGCCTTTTTATTTTATTGACCGCGTGGTGACTCCCGAAGGGCCCCGCAACAACGTCAAGACGTGGTTTCTTCACATCAAGCAAAGGGTGCATAAGGCCAAACCTAAAGAAGGGACCAAACAAGAGCCTTCATCACCGTGGAAAGTACAAATTGGAAGGATCCAGATCAATGACGGGACGTTTATTTATCACGATCGAAGCGGGAAAGGAACGGAGAGAAAGCTTGTTTTTAAAAACTTTAAAGGTTATCTTTCCAAATTTGAGTGGCCCACTGCGGATCCCTCGTATTTAAGCCAGGGCGTGAGGGTGAAAGGCCATTTTGGTGAAAGTTACTCGGCGCCTTTCTGGATTGATGGTTTTGCCAACTTTGCCACGCGCCGGGTGGGTTTTGACCTGAATGGTGAAATCCGGCGCGGGCGTGTGATTGAGCACCGCGGCCTTTGGGAGGGATTGCCGGTTGAAATTGTGGATGGGGAGTTTGATTTGAAATCGCATACCGTTTGTTTTGACCGGGAGCTTGAATCTGATAACGAACTGGTCCTTGATGGGCTAAAACTTAAAGCCGGATCCGGTGCCGCGGATAAAATCTGGGGATACCCTTTGAAAGGGTGGATTGCTTTTTTGCAGGATCAGCAAACCGTACGCCTTGAAATCCGTCTCCGGGGCGATATTGCGGACCCCAAGTTTAAACTCTATCATGCCTTCCAGCAAAGTTTTCAGGACGGCCTTAAAAAGAAATCACAATCCGGATTTCGTCTTTTAACCAGCGGAGCCGGAAAACTTGTTGAGGGAACGCAAAAAATCGCAACCCAGACGCCGCAGCTTGTGCTCGATACGCCGGGAAAAATTGTGGGTGGACTAGGGAAAATGACGGCCATGACGAAAAGTTCGAACGAAGAAAAAAGTGAAAAAATAGCTGACGAAAATTCAACAGGAGAGAAACAATGAAACGAAAATTTAAGGGTTTTTTATTAGGGATGCTTATTTTGAGTATAGGTTTCACTTCATCGGGATGCGTTTTGTTTCTGCTTGGGGCCGGTGCTACCGGGGGATACGCGATCAGCAAGGACGAGATCGAGGGGATGTTAGACAAGAGTTATAATGATGTCTGGAAAGCCTCTGAGCAGGTCCTTCGTAAAGACGGGCTTGTGATGCTTTCCCTTAAAGACAAGGGAGAGATTGACGGTGAAGTCGAAGGCTCAAAAATCGAAATCCGATTAGAGCAGGTGACTCCAAAAACAGTCCGGTTGCGTGTGAAGGGGCGAAAGCTTAAGAACCTTTTCCCGGATATCAAAAAGGCGCAAAATACTTTCAACAAGATTATGAAGGAATTGGCCTGAGCACCGCTTCAATTTCGATTTTACCGGCGCTTTTTGCGCCAGTACTCATCGCACTGCGCGCTTTTTGCGCGAGCACTTTTCGGGAAGAACTTGATGTTCTTCTCCGAAGTGTGTCGGACTTGATGTACGGCTACGATGATGTATGGGTTCGCGGTACTGTGCAGATTGAAATTGGAACCCCCAATTTCAATCTTGACTACGCACGGAGGCTTTTACTTGGAAAAAACTAAATCAGGATTTGTTGCTATTGTCGGGCGGCCGAATGTCGGGAAATCCACTTTGCTTAATCGCCTGGTGGGGGAAAAGCTGGCCGGAGTTTCTCCAAAGCCCCAGACCACCCGCACGGTGATTCGTGGAATTCTAACCCGCGAGGAAGGCCAAATCATTTATCTGGATACTCCCGGGCACCACGATCCCCACGATTCGCTGGGGCGGTGGATGATTGGGGAAATCAAGAAAAGTTTGAGTTCCGTGGATCTATTGTATTTTATGGTGCTGCCGCGTGACGTTCATCCGCTCGACAAAAGGCTTTTGCAGACGATTGAAGCTGCCCGCCTGCCGGTTTTTCTTGTCGTCAATCAAATCGACCGGTTTCCAAAACCGGACATTTTACCGGTGCTGGAGCATTACCACTGCCTGCACCCCTTTAAAGAGATGATCCCTATTTCTGCAAAGCACGGGGATCAGGTGGATCTCTTGATCCAGAAAACCTTTGAGCATCTTCCGGAGGGCCCCTTGCTTTTTGATCAGGAACAAATTTCAGATCAGGAAGAACGCCTTTTTGTCGGGGAAATGATCCGGGAAAAACTTTTTCATCTGACGGAAGAGGAAATCCCCTATGCCACAAGTGTCAGTGTGGAATCGTTTAAGGAAAGGGAAGACGGGCTTATTTCTATCCAGGCAACAATTGCGGTCGAGAAGGATTCCCAAAAAGCGATTGTGATTGGGAAAAGAGGCGCAAAACTTAAAGAGATCGGAACTGCGAGCCGGATTGAAATCGAGGCTTTTTTAGGCAAGAAAGTTTTTCTGGAACTTTGGGTAAAGACTTTCCCACACTGGAAAAAGGACGCGTCCGCTCTCCGGCGATTGGGGTATAAATAGCAAGATGGATCTGCCTCCGAATAGTCCTGTCTACCTTATGAATAAATAATTGAGGACTGGCGTACGCCCAAGGCCGAATCATTTTTCGAAGGAAAATGCCTGAGGCCGGGGCGTGCGGCAGTCTGAAAGAGGTATCAGAAGGTGGATCAACCACGATTTTTGATGTGCCCGCCGGATTATTATGAAGTGGTGTATGAAATTAATCCGTGGATGAATGTGAAGCGCACGGTGGATCAAAAAAAAGCCGCCAAACAGTGGCAGGCCCTTTATGATTTGCTGACCCAAAAACTAAAAGCCAAAATCGAGCTTTTGGAGCCCGTCAAAGATCTTCCGGACCTTGTGTTCACCGCAAACGGCGGCCTTGTCTATAAAAGGTTATTCATCAAGGCCCATTTCCGGCACAGCCAGCGGCAGGGAGAAGAAAAACATTATGAGACCTGGTTTAAAAGGAATGGTTTTATGGTTAAAACCATTCCGAAGCCCTTTTACTTTGAAGGCGAGGGAGATGCTCTTTTTATGGGCAAGGAGCTTTACACCGGATATCATTTTCGTTCGGATATCCAGGCCCTGGACCTTGTTTCCGGGCTTTTAAAGCTTTCCTATTTTGGGCTCGAGCTTTGCGATAAGCGGTTTTATCATCTGGATACCTGCTTTGCTCCACTCGATGACAAAACTGCTTTAATCTACCTTGGCGCTTTTGAAGCTTACGCCCAGCTCACACTCCTTGAAACCATCCCCGATCCCATTAAAGTATCTGAAGAAGAAGCCCTTCGCTTTGCCTGTAATGCTGTTATCATCGAGAAAAATATCATTATGCCGGAAGGGTGCTCTAGGACGCGCCTGGAATTGGAAAAGCGCGGGTTTTCCGTCCACGAGCTTGATTTGTCCGAATTCATTAAAGCCGGCGGCGCTGCTAAGTGTTTGGTGTTGCAGATTTGATTTTTGAAGGGGAAACGAGAGGAGTGTTCCGAATAATATCGGATAAAAGTTTTGTCTAAATTTGCATTGACTGAAAATTTCATGCAAAAGATAGCATTATTATTATCACACAAAAATATTTCATTTTCTTCAATATTTAGTCTTGACAATTTTCAGTTGAAGTGGCATCTTAACCGCACGCCCGGTAATTCAAGTGTAATCGGCGAATTCATCTTTCGGAAGGGAATCGAAAGATTTCATGAAAAGGCGACCCAGCTTTCGCCAAATAGATTTCGAGCCTGCCCTAAAAAACCGCACAAGTAGCCTATATAAATTTACCGCGTCTTTTGTTTTAATCACTTTCTTAACTACGCAAGTAAGTTGGGGGCAAGAAATTTCTGTTTCAAGTCCTTCAGGTTTGCAGCCCACAAAAAATATTGAAAGTGAAGACACGTCTTCTTTCCTCACCCCAGCCCCTTCGAAAAATACCATCTCTGATACGGTTAATTTTCTGCAGGAAAATTCTCCTCTGGGAAAAGTTGAGAATGACAATTCTCAAAATTACGAATACGAGCGGTATTATTTCGACGAGGCGCTTGAGAATTTACGGCCGGAATATGCCAGTGCAGTCATTGTCAAAGGACTTACCGCAGAGAATTTAAAGGAGCTGGTGGAGCAGCCCTTTGAAACCGGCATTCTTGTTTTACACGGCGAGATTGTTTTATTTACCTCAGGAAGTGAAGATGAAATCGGGGTGCTGCCTGCGGCAAGAGAGCTTATATCGAAAGCTAGTTTTATTTCCCACACGCATCCTTCGCAGTATTCCAAAGAAGGCCCTTCAGGACAGGATTTGAATGAAGCGGTCGTGGCACCCAATCAGGAATACGTACTTACGGGGAAGGGCGTCTATGCCTACAACCAGGAAGGGATTTTAAATGACGGGAAACCGTATACCTATGAATGGTATCTTGAGAAATTGAAAGAGGCGATTGAAATTACCCCCTCACCCTTACCCTCTCCCCAAATGGGGAGAGGGCTGGGTGAGGGGCAAGGACAAGTTGAGGCCAGGAAAGAGCTTAACCTTTTTATTGCGGAGCAGGACCGGTATAACAGTGCCACTGAAGAAGAAAAAGAAACCTTTCGGCGTGGCGGAACCCTCTCAAACACAGCCGGGCTTACCAGTACGAGTGTCACGACATTATCCGGAAGTCCGTTACCTTACTTGAGCGCAGGATCCAGTGTTGGAACAACGCTTTCTTATAATGCCACAACCGCTCTTTTTCAGTTGGGGTATAGCGTTCCGAATGCCACTGACTTTTCAGGTCTTCGGATTTCTTTTGATAATGAAACCACACCTGCGGTTGAGACGCAAAACGTGAGCGTTCTCGCAAACCTCACCTTTGGGCTTAAAGGGCCGAACACCACGGTTGAACTGAGAATCACTGATATCAATGGGGTGGAGGATACTTTCACGCTGACCAATATTATTAGTACGGGTGAGCGATTCTGGAGAGTGCCTGTTGCTTCAATATCCAATACGCTGGATAAGACGAAGATAAAATCGCTTCAATTTATTGTTAGTCAAACCAATACCACGGCCACAACAAGAACCGGGACACTTTATGTTCGCGCCAAGGGACTGAATACCGCAGCTCCCACCCAGCCTGTGATTACGTCCGCAGTACCTGCGGCCACGAATCAAACCACACTCACCTTAACCGGAACCAAAGAAGCCAACACCGCGATTCTGATCAATAGCGTCCAAGTGGTGCCGCGGGATTCTGCGACGACGTGGACTGCAACCGTGAATCTGGCGGTTGAAGGCAATAATACGTTTAGTATCACAACCAAGAATTCGATCGGGAAGGTGAGTACAGCTAAATCCATCACAGTACGCAAAGATACCGTGCTTCCTACGGGATCGATCAATATTAATTCCGGCGCTGTTTATACAGCCGCTGCAAGTGTGACTTTAAATCTTTCGGCTGCGGATACGGGCGGCAGCGGGATCGACAAGATGAGTTTTTCATCGGAGAACGTGAATTGGACAGCGCTGGAAGCTTATGCAGTGACCAAATCCTTCATGCTTCCTTCGGGGGATGGGAATAAAACGGTTTACGTGCGTTATTATGACAAAGCTGGAAATATCAAGACGGCTTCAAAATCGATTATTCTTGATACGGTTGCGCCTTCAGGAACAATTCAGGTGAATGGGGGTGTGCAGGCGATTAAGCAGACGAGTGTGACGTTGAATCTTTCTGCGACGGATGCAGGGTCGGGGCTCGATAAAATGAGCTTTTCATCGAACAATGTGACATACACGACAGCCGAAGTTTATGCCGCAACAAAAGCCTGGACGTTTGCAGCAGGGGATGGGAATAAAACTGTCTATGTGAAGTTTCTGGATAAATCGGGCAAGTGGTCTACGCCGGTTTCGGTGACGGTGCTTTTAGATACGGTGATCCCCACAGGTTCAATTAATATTAATAGCGCCGCGACCTATACCAACAGTACTGAAGTCACGCTGAATCTTTCCGCGGCGGATGCTGCCTCAGGGATCGATAAGATGAGTTTTTCGACGGATAGCGTCACGTGGACAAACGCTGAAGCTTATGCAACGTCAAAGACATTCGCCCTTCCCTCCGGAGACGGTAATAAAACTGTATACGTAAAGTATTACGACAAAGCCGGCAATGTTTCTTCCGTCTATTCAAAATCAATCATCTTGGATACGGTCACACCGGCAGGCACGATCCAAATCAATAGTGACGCAACTTATGCGACCAATCCCGATGTAACACTTGCGCTTACGGCATCGGATGCTACATCCGGGCCTGATCAAATGCGATTTTCCACAGATGGGGGATCTACCTGGAGCACCTGGGAAACTATTGCTGCAACCAAGTCGCTGACGCTTGCCTCAGGAGACGGATTAAAAGAAGTGCAGTATCAACTGCGCGACAAGGCAGGTCTTGTTTCAACATTTAACGACACCCTCCTTCTTGATACGACAGTCCCGGCAGGGACCGTGAAAATTAATAACGGAACAGAGTACACCAATAATGGAATCATGTCCTTTGATCTGAATTTTACGGATGCCGGATCAGGGGTCGCACAGGTTCGGTACCGGCGGGGAAGTCACGAGGACTGGTCTGCCTGGATTGCGTATACCTCCTCCATTGTCGTCGACAATTGGGGAGCTGACGGCACACGCTGGGCGGGCGTCCAGGTGATGGACGGGGCTGGAAACATTGCAGAATTTTTTGATTCAATTATTTTGGATACGAAAAAACCCACCGGGGCAGTGGCGATCAATAACGGGGCGGACTACACCAATAATGGCATTATGACTTTTAATTTAAATTTTCAGGATGATGTTTCGGGAGTGGCCGAGATGCGCTACCGCCGTGGCAGTCACGAAGACTGGTCAGCGTGGACGTCTTATACGCAAAGTATTCAGGTGGATAACTGGGGAGCGGATGGAACGCGTTGGGCCGGGGTTCAGGTCCGGGATGTTGCGGGTAATGTTACTGAAGTTTGGGATTCGATTATTCTGGATACGAAGGCTCCTTCGGGGGTTGTCCGGGCAACAAAGCCACGACTTGCAGATGACAACCTCGTGACGATTCAGCAAAGCAATCTTCTTTCAGTGGCGGGTAATGACATCAAGCCGCTTCAAAATGAGGTGCTGGATAATGGCAGAACCCTTCATCTTTGGGGCAACACGTGGAAGGCCTTGTATCTTCCCTATGCGATCACAGCCGACACCGTTCTTGAGTTTGATTTCAAAAGTGTGAGCGCGCTGGGTGAGGTTGCCGGTATCGGATTTTCAAATTCCCAGGATCCGAATAATATTCAAATTCAGGGCACGTACGGTTTTCATCTTGAAGGGACTCAGGATTGGCTTGACCGCAAAAAATACGCTTATCTCGGCGGCGACGAATGGCAGCACTTTGTGATTCCTGTGGGAGAACATTTCACGGGCAGCTTCAATTATCTTTTCTTTGCCAACGATGCCGATGCCGCGCAGGCGACGGATATCTCCTTTAGAAATGTGAAGCTTTACAATCTTTCTCAGGCGGTGAACTCTGCGAATGTTTCTTTGGTGCTCGCGGGTTCTGACGCGACATCCGGTATTGACGCGATGCGTTTTTCAATGGACGGCGGAGCCGCCTGGAGCCCGTGGGAAGCATATACGGAAATTAAATCATTAACGCTTCCGCCAGGGGACGGATTAAAAGAAGTGCAGTATCAACTGCGAGACAGAGCTGGCCTTGTTTCAACATTTACAGATACCCTTACCGTCGATACCGCAGCGCCTGTCGCGAACGTTTCAATTAACAATAACGCCGCCGCTGCCAATGCTGCCGGTATTACGCTTTCTCTTTCTGCTTCAGACGCCACCTCCGGTATTGCTGATATGAGTTTTGCCATTAATAGCACGAACGAGTCCGACTATTCTGCTTGGGAAAGCTTCGCTGCGACCAAAGCTCTTACCCTTCCCAGTACGAACGGGTCTTATCAGGTGAATGTCCGCATTCGCGATAAGGCGGGCAATATCACCACGGTTTCAAAGTCAATTCTTCTTGATACGCAGCCGCCCGTTGGCAGTATTTTGATTAATAACGGCGCTGTATCCACCACTTCCTCATTTATGACCCTGAGTATGACAGGTTCGGATTCGCTTTCCGGGCTTGATCAAGTCCGCTATTCCACCAACAGCGGGACCACGTGGACGGATTGGGAAGGATTTACAAACTTTAAAACAATGACGCTTCCTGTTGATTCAGGCTCCGTGGAAGTCAAATACCAGCTTCGGGATCAGGCAGGGAATGTCTCTGCTTACGCGGATTCCATTCTCTATTACCCGCCGATTTTTGAACTCCAGGCAGAGAAAATGCAAAACACGGTCGGAGGCCCCTCGGAGAATGGAAATGCGTGGACGCTTTGGGGGAACGGAAAGGTTTTTGATACGCGCCAGGTGGCGTCAGGGATTTATGATATCGAAATCGTGGCGATGGGGAAGGACGCGGCCGGCGTTCTGGCGCTTATGCAGGCCAGAATTGACAACCGTTCGTTAGGGGACCCTGTTTCAGTGGCCAATAACAACTGGAGTTTTTCAAGTTACGCGTTCCGCGGGGTTGAACTTGAAGAAGGTGCTCATGAATTTGCAGCTGCCTTTTTGAATGATTTCTCAGGCGGTTCGTGGGAAACGGACCGGAATCTTTACATCGATAAAATCATTATCAAAAAAGTCGGAGAACTACCCTCATCCTCCGAGCGTTTTAGCCTCAAGGCAACCCAGATGCAAACCGAGGGCGGTACCTGGAATGGCGGGACCTACGTTTCGCTTTGGGGCAACGCGAAAGTCTATCAGGATTATGAAGTGAAGGAATCGGGAATCTACCAGATTGAAATCGCTGCCAATGGGCTGGAGGGAAGCGGCGAGCTGCCTTTCCTGCGCGCGACTGTGGATAACCGCGTGGTGGGAAATCCTGTCCAGGCCGGCAACAACTACTGGGCGTATAAGACGTTTGTTTTCCAAAGTATCGAACTGGAAGCAGGCAGTCACAAATTTGCTGCCGGTATTTTGGACGGATTGAGCGGCCAGTCCCTTGGAATCCAGCAGATCGTGGTTCGTAAGATCGGCGAATTGCCCCCGCCCACAGACCGTTTTAGCCTCAAGGCAACCCAGATGCAGACCGAGGGCGGCGCGTGGAACGGCGGAACTTATATGTCGGTCTGGGGCTACGGGAAAGTGCTTCAGGATTATGAGGTGAACAAATCCGGGATTTATGAGATTGAGGTGGTGGCTTCAGGAGTCGAAGGAAGCGGGAAGCTGCCGTTTTTGCGGGCGACCGTCGACAACCGGCAGGTGGGAGATCCTGTTGAAGCGACGAATAATAGTTGGGCTTATAAGAGTTATGTTTTTCGCAGTATTGAGCTGGAGGCGGGGATTCATAATTTTTCAGCCGGAATTTTAGGCGGGTTAGCCGGTCAGTCACTGGGGATTCAGCAAATCATTGTAAGGAAAATCGGCGAGCTGCCGCCCCTGACGGAACGATTCAGCCTGAAAGCGGTTGAGATGCAGGCCGAAGGGGGAAACTGGAACGGGGGAAGTTATGTTTCTCTCTGGGGAAGTGGAAGAGTTCTCAAGGATTATGACGTTAAAAAAAGCGGCATTTACGAAATTGAGGTGGTAGCGCAGGGAACCGAAGGCGGCGGCGCGCTGCCGACGTTACAGGTGATGATTGACAGTCAGGCCGCAGGGACTCCTGTTATCGTCACAAACAACAGCTGGGCCTATAAAAGCTATATCTTTCAAGCCGTTGAGTTACAAGCCGGTATTCATAATTTTTCGGCCGGAATTTTAAATGGATTGGCTAATCAATCCCTAGGCCTTCAACAGATTATTGTCCGCAAGATCGCGGATATCCTCCCGAGCCAGAGCGCTTACACGAATGCCCGGAATATCACATTAAATCTCCTGGGCCTCACAAATTCGAATCCCGTAGAAATGAGTTTTGCAGTTGACAGTGCCCGCGGCGAGGATTTTTCGGCCTGGGAAACTTTTTCCCCGGCAAAATCCTTGACGCTTCCGGATGCCGACAAAAGCCATTTTGTTATGGTGCGGGTCCGCAATGCGAGCGGCCAGATTTCCGTATTTGGCGATTCTATTTTATTGGATCGCTCAGTCCCTGCAGGTTCTGTCCTGATTAATAAAGGAAATGCTTATGCAACATCTCATGAGGTGACTTTAGATCTTAGCGCGCAGGACACAGGCTCCGGAATGGGCGAGATGAGCTTTGCCGTCAACAGCACAAGCGAATCGGCTTACTCTGCCTGGGAGACCTACTCGCCAGCAAAAACTCTTCTTCTTCCGGTCACGAATGGAACCTATTTTGTAAGTACGCGTTTTAAAGACCGGGCAGGGAATATCACAACGGTTTCCGACGCGATTGAACTGGATGTCACAACACCCCAGGGATTAATGATTCTTAACGGAGGGGCGGAAGTTACAAATTCTGAAACCGTGACAGCAAACCTTAATGTTACGGATACCGGATCCGGAATTTTGGATATGCATTATTCCGTGGATAATGGCGGGACCTGGTCGCAATGGGTTCCTTATGCGCCGGCTCTTCCTGTCACTTACGGAAATCTGAATGAGCCCCTGCGTGTCCTTGTGGAAGTCCGCGACAGGGCCGGTAATATTTCCACCTTTCAGGATACGATCCAGTTTCACGCCGCGGCGGGATTGGGAAAAACCTATAATTTTTTTAAAGAGTCTGACGGATTGGCCGTGATTGAGGCCGAGCATCCCGTGACCCTGATTTCAAGAAATGGCACCTCCTGGCAATTCCAGAATACTGTCACGGGTTTTTCAGATCAGGGATATTTTTACGCGGGGCCGGACACGGGTAAAAGTCAGAATACGGATTACCTTGTCAATAGTCCCGAGCTTCAATATCAGGTCCAGATTCAATCTCCCGGCACCTATTATGTCTGGGTTTTAGGTTATGCCGAGAGTAGTTCCAGTAATTCGGTTCACGTCGGAATCGATGGCGTGGCGTCTGCAACGTCAGACCGGATTGATTTTCAAGATGAGGATGTTTTTTTATGGTCGAAGAAAACGCTCGACGGCCCTCCGCCAACCGTCAACATTACTACTGCAGGGCTTCATACCTTAAATGTCTGGATGCGCGAAGACGGTTTCCGGCTGGACAAGATCCTATTGACCAAAGACCCCAACTACATTCCGATCGGTTTTGGTCCCGATGAAAGCTCGCGCCTCGGATTAACTCCCACGGGATCTGTCATTGCTAACAATGGACGGGAATATGGGACGGGCCCGGCGGTGGACCTTTCCATTACGGCTGCAAGCGAAAGATCCCAGGTTCAGCAAATGAGATTTTCTTATGACCGGGGGCAAACCTGGACGTCTTGGGAAAATTTCTCATCCGCAAAGACATTAGCGGTGGAAGGTACGGGCTTAAAGGAAATTCAGTGCGAGATCCAGGACGCCAGCAGCTACCGCGCGATTTTTAAAGACGACATTTTTATTTATTCTGAAACTTCGGTTCCTCAATCCAATTCTTTATTTGAGTTCAGCCGGGGCAATAGCTGGTCTGTCAATTTCAAAGAAGGTATTGTGGAGTCGGTTCAAAATACGCAAGGGAAACTTGTCAATGCGGCCTTTGATGCTGACGGCAATTTACTGGCGGCAGATTTTTACGCTGCAAACGGCGACCGGTGGGAGATTCGGGACGGCCGTTTAACCAAAGTCATCCGCGTAAATGGTTATGTTGAATATTACGATGAACGCTGGATTGTGCGTCAGGAAGATGTGGCAGGAAAGGTTCAAACCTTTTCGCGGCATCCCTTAAGTTTTCAGCCCAATGTTTTTTCGGAAGAAGAATCATTCGGTGCTTATGCTGATTTTGACGGTAGCAGCGACTCGCTAACTTATCCGCACGATCCGGCTTTTGAATTTGGCGCAGAAAACTGGACGATTGATTTCCGCGTCTGGTTTGATCAAAGCAGTGCCGAGTATGTTCTTTTCAAGAAGGGCGACCATCTGACGGGCGGCCTTCAGCTCAACCGTCATGCGGATATCGATAGGTGGGATATCATCACGGCGGGAAATACCATACTGTCGGTTACCACCAATCTTACCGATGATGCCTGGCACCATGTCGCAGTGGTCAGGGATGGCGGGATCCTTAAGTTTTTCCAGGACGGAATTCTTGTTGGCTCCACGGATATCCGTAATGGAGGGGTCGTTAATAATACGGAAACCCTAACGCTTGGCTACCTTTTCGGGTCAAGCCAATTTTTCCCCGGCCGCATTGATGAGTTCAGGGTAAGCCGCGGCATTGCACGCTGGACTTCCAATTTTACGCCGCCGGCGCTTGAGTATGTGCCGGACTCCTCTACCGTTTTGCTGGATCATTACGGAGCATCCAGTGTTCCTCTCCAGATTACTCCCTATGATCCTCTTTATGAATTAGACATTCAAACTCAAGGGACGTCGTACCCTGTATCCGGACTTCTCGCGGAACAATATTCCAGCGGGTCGGATGATATGGAAGTGGGCAGCGACTTAAATGTCACTTCCGTCTTTCAAAGCGTGAAGTTTAACCAGACTGTGTCCCTTGAAAATGTTGAATTTTGGTTGAATCGCTATCAGGATCCGTCGGGGCATGTGGTTGCTAAAGTTTATGAAACGAGCGGCAGCTCGGTAGGAAATTTAATCGGGGTTTCCACTCCCCGCGATGTAACGGAATTTTCGCGGCAAACCTCTGCGAGTCACAGTTCCGGTGATTGGCAGAAATTTGAATTTGAAACGCCGGTGCGCCTTGAGGCCAACAAGACTTATTGGGTTTCTTTTTCTCTGGTTCAGCCCTTCCAAACTCTGGGATCGAGCGCGAATAAGATGCTTATCTACCGCAATGGAAGCGCAAGTTCCTATCCGAATGGACAGGCGGCACAAATGGCGGGAACGGCCTTCCAGCCCCTGGCCGGCGACCTTGACTTCCATATTAATGGTTATTTGGGCGACACACCCCTGCCGGGTTTAGACCGTTACGGTGTCGACGCAGAAGGGGATCTTCGGGATGCCTACGGCCGGATCATCACTTCGCTTGTGGGGACCAGGGCAAAGGATCAACAGATTACAATTCCCGGCGGATTTCTTGACCTTGTGGAATCGATGCGAGGGGTCAAAAGTGCGACGGTGACACGGCTCAGTGCGAATCAGGTCAATGAAAAGAACTATTTACTTCAATTTTCTGTAAATGGAGTGACATTTGAAGCGCAGCAAAATCTTAAAGCGGGAGCAAACGCCTTAAATTATAAAACCACCGACTCGGTCGGCGCCGCGCTTAATTTTTCCTGGGATGTTTTTTCCAACACCTTTCTTCCGGAAGTCGAGTTTCTCTCAAATCCCGTTTCTCATACCGGCGTAACGCAGATTGAATATCAGGTGGACGGTGAGCTTCGCCAGGAAACGGTCTATCTCCAGGCCGGGCTCAACAAGATCGTGAGGGAATTTCCCAATCAATGGGGCGTGACCCAAGCGGAATTTGAGATCGATTACCAGCCTGTGCTTGAAGACGGTACCGTGCTGAAATACCGGAACGGATTACTGTCCGTCATTGAAAAGCAGGGAATGCTTTTTGAAAATATTGTGCTTTCTTCGCAAGGCGAACTCGTTGCCGGGTTGTTTACAGGAACCGACGGGAAAAAAATGGAGATCAAAAATGGCCAGGTTTTTTCCATTACAGAACCCGCCGGCGGAACGCGTCTTTTTGAAAACGGCTATCTTCTGAGTGATTTGTCACCATCCCAGGCACCTCTTTATTACTCCCGGTTTTGGGAAAATCAAACAGCCCACAGCCTGAATGGCTACGGCGAGGCTATTTCCGATAAAGGAGCGTTTGGATCCTACGGTTATTTTGACGGTTCCGGAGACTATCTTTCCGTTCCCGCGCATGCGGACTGGAATTTCGGGGCAGCCGATTTTACCTTTGAGACCTGGTTCCGGCCTGAAGAGGTCACATCCAGTACGGACTATATCCTTTCCCTGGATCGCAGTGATAACAACATTCACCTTCGCATTAAAGATTCAAAATTTAATTTTGGCGGTTCTACAAGTGGAACATCCCGGTGGAATATTGACGGGACAACAACCGTTGCGGCCAACCAGTGGTATCACATTGCCGGAGTCAGGACAGGCAATACCTTTAAATTGTTTGTGAACGGGATTCAGGAAGGAGGCGATGACACCTATACCGGTTCCGCGGCCACGGATCCTGCAATTTTTATCGGTCTGGAAGATACGGGACATTCCAATTATTTCAAAGGATGGCTGGACGAGACCCGAATCTCCAAAGGCATAGCGCGCTGGACCTCCAATTTTATCCCCGAGACGCAGCCCTATAGTTCGGATCCGCAGACGGTATTTCTGCATCATTTTGACAGCCTCAATACCGCCGAGACAGGGGCTTCCCATAATCTTTCCAATGGGGTCAGCGTCTCCGGCAACACAAAGCTGGAAGGAATCAAACCCAAATTCGGAAATTTCGGAGCGTTTGACGGCACGGGCGATTATCTTCAGTTGCCGGAAAGCCCCGACTTTATTCTCGGCCAGAATAATTTTACAGTTGATTTCTGGGTGAGTCTCGATCAAGAAGGCCAGGAGTTTGCCATTTTGAGTAATGCCTACATGAAAACCGGAGCCAATGGCAATTACAGCTTGACGATGAAAGCGGGCCAGGGAACTGGACAAATCAGTCTTTATACCTATGACGGCCAGGCAAATTCTGAACAGGTTTTTGCCGGCGGCCTCACGCTGGCGTCCAATCGCTGGTATCACGTGGCGTTGACCCGGCAGGGGAATCAAGCCCAATTCTACGTTGACGGTCAGGCGCTTACTATGGGACAAAATGTAATTAATAAATCCCTCGGTGTTTTTGATTCATCCCCACTGATTGGACGAGATCGGGACCACGCGGATCTTAACGGCTATCTGGATGAATTCCGTATTTCAACCGGCGCAAGATGGCTTGGAGCTTTTAGCCCTCAGGCAAACCCTTACAGCACGGATTCCAACACCCGGTTCCTGCATCATTTTGAAAATCTTGCCGTTGCGGGCCGTACCACGGCGTTTGACCCGGAGAATTATCTTAAAATCCAGAAAGGGGCCAGCGCCAGTGTGCCGCCTCCCGCAATTTTAGTTCAAAATCAAAACCCCGGTAACTGGTCCCTACGAGAAATCGGAGATGACACGGCGGAGAAAGGCAGGCTGCAGAGCGTTCGTTTTACTGACGCCAAAACCGTTACAAACATTGATTTTTGGATCAATCGCTTAAATGATCCGCAAGGGCGTGTGTTTGTTTCTCTTTATAAGGATAGCGCCGGTAAGCCAGGGGAACGGATTGGGGCGTCAGCTGAAAGGGATGTCCAGGCATTTCCGCGCCAGACCTCCAGTGATTTTTCGCTTGGCCAGTGGCAGACCTTCAATTTTGAAAAACCCGTTGCGTTGAATGCCAATCAAACCTACTGGATTTCAATTGAAATTGAGGAAGGTTATCCTTCGTGGGGCGACGGCGCCAATTATATTACGGCTTACAAAGACGGCGGCGCTTCTTATCCGGACGGCATCGCGGGAAATTGGCTCACAAACGGCTCTGTGGACACCTCTTCCAGTTATGACCTGAATTTCAGAGTCACAGGGTATGAAGGGGCGTATCCCGGTCCTGAAATTTCAACATATGGAATAGGCCCCTCGGGTGAGCTTTTGGATTCCTACCGGCGTCAGGTGACCTCCCCGTATGCTCCTTATCAGGAAGGCTATACGGTTCCCACAAATCCTCTAATTCAATCGAATAAGGAAGGGCTAAATCTGGCGGGCCTTTTGGATACGGCCAGGATTTATCATTTGCCCGGGACGCCGCCGACGTTTCAGCTTCTTTCTGAAAAGTTCACTAACGACAATCCGTATCTTCTCCGGTATGCCGTGAATGGCACGATTTACGAAAGACAGGAAACCCTGCTTGAGGGGAATAATGAAATCCAGGTTCAGGCCTCAGGAGCGCTTGGCCAGGCGCAAAGTACAACTTTTGTCATTGCTTTGGATACCGCTGCGCCTGCGGTTGAGCTTCATTCTCCTGCCCAGACAAATTTCTCCAACTACACCCTTCAATATATTGTGGACGGCAGCTTGCGTGAAGAAAAGATCCGCCTCAATCCGGGGGTCAACCCAATCACAAAAGAGATTTTTGACAAAGCCGGCAATAAGACGACCGCCGCCTTTTCCATTGAATATATTCCCTTTTTCCAGAATGCCCAGCCGGTTTATGACGCGAGCAATCACCTGCTGAGTTTTACGGATCCCGGTTTGGGGATTACCGTCGAATACAGCCAGCAGGCCCCTTACGCGATTTTCATTAAGAATCAATCGGGGGGTGTCATCGAAGAAATCCGCGGAATGAAACCGAAAGCGAGTTTTCCGGACGCCCTAGCCATTACGCTCCAGGACGGCATTCAAGTGTTTTATCGCAATAACGAACTTGTGGCGATGCGTCTTGTGAACGGAACGGAACTGCAGAACCTTACGGTTGACGGGGAGGGCAATATTGAGAAGGCGGATATTTTTTACGCGGACGGGCAAGTGGATTATGTCCGCTACGGTCAGCTTCTGAGAAGCGCCGAACGCAACGGCGCCCTTAAAGACTACGGATTTCACGGCCGGATTGTCCGCGAGATTTTGCAGGAGGGGATCCACCATTTTTATTATGTCTTTGATCAGGCGGGAAACATTGTGGAAACCCGAAGGGAATTGCCGGGGAGCAGCGTTCAAATTTATAACGGGGAGGGAACCCTTGTTCAGATCAACGAGGCCTCGGGCGCGTATACGCGTCTTGACGGCGGAATCTTGCGCGAAATCCGGGACGAATCAGGAAAGCGTTATTTTTATGATGAAGGGCGCGTGACTATGAACGGCGAAAGCTTCATCACATCAACGCTGAACACGGATCTTTCCGACAATCCTGATCTCAAGGCGCCCCTGCAGGCCTTTTATACCGTCATTGGCTACCTTTCAAAAGTTAAATTGATCGACGCCACCGAAATTAATTTCAGGGACGGGATCGTTGAAGACATTATTGATGCAGAGGGGCGAAAAACGACCCTTGAGTATCTTGAGGATAAAGGGCTGCTTTCAGGCCTGCTTTTGAAAAAAGGAACCGCCGGAAGCGCCCAATTTGAATACGACCGTGACGGGCTGCTTTCCCGTATCACAACCTCCGCAGGGATCCTTGAGGTGGACGGCGATGAAATTGCCCGCATCTTTTTGCCGGACGGCGCCATTATTGAAAATTTTGTCCAGGATCCAACCACCGGTGATTTCGTCAGCGGCACAATCATCGGAACCGACGGCGCCAAACGCATCTTTGTCGATCGAAAGCTTGTTCGCGTTGAAACGGCCGCCGGTGAAATTTATGAAAATGTCCACTCGGAGACAAGTATTGTTTCTTATCTAAAAGAACTTCGTTTTCATGACGGGACCGTGGCGAAATATACAAACGCCGAACTTTCCAGGATCGAATTTGGTGACGGGCGCATTCTTTCAGGGATCATTCTGGCCAACAACGGGTATGTTCAAAGCGCGACAGAGACTCTTCCCGGCGGAGAGCAGCTGATTTATGACAATGAAAAATTGACCGCGCGGATTCTCGCCGACGGTTCACGCATTGATTATGAAAACGGCCTGGCCAAAACCTTGACAAATTCGGAAGCAAAGACCTACCAGTTTGAGTATGTTCGCAATGCGTCCGGAGACATCCTTAGTTTCCGTATTCTCGGGAATCAGGAAGTTTATAGTTACCTTAAGGACGCTTCCGGTCTTTTTCATCTTGATTCAGTCCGTTATCAGCATTTGACGGCCAAGATGAACGCGCAGGGGATCGAGTATCTTGATTCCCATTTTGGGAAAATTACCAGCCCCACCTTTGATGCAGAAGGAAGCCTTAGTGGCGGCACCTTGACCCGTATCGACGGAGCGGTCATCCAGATTGAAAACGGAAATGTGCGTCAAACCACACTGGTAACCGGGGAGAAGCTTTTTTATGGCCAGGACCGCTTGGAGGCGGTTGAAACCGCTTTTGGCCGGATTGAACTTCTTTACGATCAAAATCATTTTTATGTGCGCTACAGTCAAAACGGCGAGACCGTAACGGAATCAATGGCGGTATTTTTGCTTCGGCCGGAGCGGGAGATTGAAAGAAATATTTTGCTCACTGAACCTTTGGTGAACTCCCTTGCGGATAAGGACAATATCAAAGTTCGTTTTGATACCGGCAATGATATTCATCTGGTGTTGGATCAAGCCGACAGCGAGCGCGGCGAGGTTTTCAGCTTCAATACGGGTTACCAGCCTGTCTGGGGTAATGTTTACCAAGATGCTATTCATCAGGGGTATATCCTGGATGCCCAGCAGCTTCAGGATTGGGACGACTTGCCGGCGATGAACAGTGATTTTGTGGATATCAATGGCGACGGCCTGCCGGACCGTATTTTATTTGATTATAACAACCCAACTTATTACACCGTCCAGCTTAATAACGGCACGGGCTTTGACAATCCTGTCCAGTGGAACAATGTCTGGTACGATCTGGATGAGTTTTTTGAGGGAAGAAGCGATGAACTTAAATATTCGGCGGATAATCCGCGAAACGGCACGATAAGTTTCTTTGAAGGCCGCCACCCCCATAAACTGAGCGAATTTATTGATATGAATGGCGACAAATTGCCCGACCGCGTTATCCTTGGCCCTCTTGGCGAATCCCACTGGATCGTCCAGTTTAATAACGGCGAAAATGGTTTTGCGGATCCTTTTGTCTGGGAAGGGGCATTCCCCAGTGCCCGCATCTGGAGCTACCAGGCCCCTTATTCCCTGGAAATCTGGAACGACGAGGACAATCAGTACACCCAGGAACTGATGGTGGACATGATGGACATGAATGGCGACGGTCGTCCCGACCGGGTCATTATTGCCCCGCGCGAGCCCTATGATTACTGGTTTGTCCAGTATAACAACGGCACGGAATTTGAGTTTCCCGTGGTTTGGAAAAATGTCGTCAATGAATTTCACTTTCAGGATCATGACTTGGATGGGGCGCTTGCGGTCACAAGCAGCCACGACTATCAGTCCCTGGTGAGCACGGTCGCGGACATGAACGGCGACGGCAAAGCCGACCGGATTTTCAGCCAGTACAAGGACAGGAATAATCAATCGCTCGGAATGGATTGGTACGTCCAGATCAATAACGGAGATGACGGTTTTGAGGATCCCGTGCTTTGGGATAGTGATATCCGGTCTATTCGGGATGAGTCCAATATGGATGTGGCTCAAAGTATCCGCTTTATGGACAGTATTTTAAACCGCCAGGTGTTTGTGGAGTTAATGGATATCAACGGGGATGGTTTGAAGGACAGAATCTCTTTAGACCGGGCAACCACAGACAGCTCTTCGAGCTTCTGGTGGGTGGAACTGAACAACGGATCCGGCTTTGATGATGCCGTGAAGTGGACGGGTGTGGAATCGCGCGGCAGTGAGACGGTTGGGATTCGTGCGGATCAGGAATTATGGCATAGCACCATAAGCATGGATCACGGGCATATAACGCTTCAGAATGAATTGATTGACATTAATAAAGACGGCCTGCCTGACCGCGTGATGTATGAACCCGGCAACAGCGAATGGCTTATCCAATTTAATAACGGGCACGGTTTTGAGCCGCTTCGGAATATGCAAATCGATGCGCTCATTGTGAAAACAGAAAATATGAATCCCGAAGATTATGATTATCTTCATATCAGCTTGAAACTTGAAAGAGAAAATGTCGGAGAAAGCTTTACCGTCTTAAATGGGGCGCAAGTCAAGGTTGGGAATCTCATTTTTGATATCCCTCAGCTTTCAAGCGAATGGAACGATTATTACCTTCCGCTGGCAGGCCTTGCGATCGCGGCCGGCGCTGCGCCCCAGGTGGAAGTCATTGCCGCTGAAGATCTGACGCGCGAAGTGTTCGTGGATAATATCAGCTGGGTGAAAAAACGCAGCGTCACGTCCAAAGACTGGATGCGGGATCTTCTCTTTTCCGAATTCCAAATCCCGAGGGTTAAAGCAATTTCCGGGCAGGATCTTTCGCATGTCCTTACGCGGGTGGAAGCCGATTCCACAAGCTGGCCGCATCTGAAAGAAATGCTTGAGGCAAGGACGGTTTTAAAATACACAAGCCAGGGTGAAATTTTCGAAATCGATACCGCCGACGGCCGGGTGGCCAATGTGGCGCAGGGGAAAATCACCGAGATTTCAAATCCTGACGGCTCGCATGTGGAGCTCAATTACGATACAAACGGCAATCTTTCCTCCGGCGCCAATTTTAGCGATCTGAATGCCAACCCCGAATATACCACCCGGTTTTCTTATGGACGCGTCCGTGAAGTGGAAAATACGGAAGGGGACCGCATCAGTTATGCCTACGAATTTGATCAGGCCGGCAATGAAATCTCACTGATTAAAGACCCCGAGACAGGCAACACTTACCGTTATTTGGGGGACCGACTGATCGGCGTCCTGCGAGCTAACGGGCTTGAGATTGTTTACGAGTATGATGAAAACGGAGAAATTGAAAATTCACGGACTTATTACAAAGGAATTCTCAAGCAATCCTTCGGGCATGAAGTCCTCGACGGCCGTGATGTGATTATTCAGGAAAACGGCATTCGTGAGGAATACAATGCCGAAGGCCAGATTGTTTTTCACACCCTGCCTAACGGCCTCCGCTATCAGCACGAGTTTGTGCATCCGGATAAAGTGACTTCAACCGTCACCGGGACCGAAACCATCGAAGGCCAAACTTACGAAATCACGAGCGTTACGGTGACATCCGACACAAGCTTGCCCAAGATTCACCGTGTCCGTTTGATTGAACAGATCAAGGAAAATGGAGAGGCCGGTTATTACGACAAGGGCAAATTAACGTCTGTTCTCCTTCAGGATGGTTCCCGGATTTTCTGGGAAAATGTGCTGCAAGGCGAGACCCTTATCGAAAAAGTGCTTATGGTGTATGCGGATGGCGTAGAAATTGAGTTTGAAAATGGAAAACCGGCGGAGGTGCGGGCCTCCTCAGGGGAAAAGCACACCTTCACCCTCACCCCAACCCTCTCCCTGGAAGGGAGAGGGCAGGGTGAGGGTGCGGATCCTCTCGATTTTCATTACTCCGAAGCCCTCAAAGCTTGGGGCTTCATCCAATCCAAGAAGCAGGAATTCACTTTGGATACGGATACGACGGTTATCGGCGAATTTGATTTGGAGAATCGTCCCATCACGCAGTGGCTGGCCAGCGGCGCGGCCTCCATTTACAATGACAAAGGCCAGCTGGTGCAAGTCCTGGATGAAAATGGAAATATCCAGGCGCAGTACGAGTATGACGCGGAAGGAAATCCCACCAAGGTGACCCTTGTCCACTACCGGCAATACCTTCCGCAGGAACTTGCCCGGATCCGGGCAGCGATTGAAAGGGAAAGGGCCGAAGCCTTGCGGCTTGTCGGGGAGCGGGATTTTATTCTTACAGAAACCGCGGAAGGTAACTATGAAGCCAATTATGAGCGGCTTCTCAAGTTAAGACAAAAAATTGAAGCTCAGCGCAGTGAGGTGGCTTCCATTCAACTGCCGTCCCGCGGCAAGGCGGCCAAAGACTATATCTCGGGAATCCTTGGCGATCTGGATTCGCAGATTGCGCAAATTAATGCCCAGATGGAAGCGATGGCCAAGTCTCTGTCAGATTTCTACCGTTCCAAAGCGGGCAGCATTGAGGAAGCGAACACGCAGATTCAGGCGGAATATGATGCGGCCAATCAGAAGGTGATTCAAATCAAGGCGGATAATGAAAAGGAAATTCTGGTCCAGGAGTTAACGCCCATTATTATTCATTATTACCGTCTTTATCTTGGGCGGGATCCGTCAAATAATGAAATCGCGGGAATTGTCCAGGCACAGCAATTTAACGTTCCGTTTAATTTGAACGGATTTAAGACAAGTCTTAGTGCGAGTCAGGAGCGGGCTGACAGGATTACGGAAGTCAGTGCCGTCAAGTCCGCGGTGCAGAGTCTTATGGAAGCCTATGTGAATGGCAATGCAGTCCAAAAGGCAGCAATTCTTCAAGGCTTATCCCTTAACTCAAATGAGGTGGTCGATCTTACTCCCGCCGAAGTTGAAACGATCCTGAATTGGCTTCAGGGTTTTACCGTGAATCTTGCCCAGTCGGCATTCCTTGCCCTTGAGGCGTTATTGGATGAAGCCAGCATTTCCCACAGCCGGGTCGATCTTGCAAGGGATTTGATTGTGATGGATATTCTGAAAGGCGTTCTTACGCCGCTTGAAGAAGGGGAGCTTCTGATTTCTTTATTCAGTCTTCGCCACTATGCCCAAACGCGCGGCCTTCATCTTTATTCCCTGCAAATGGATTATAACGATTTGCTTGTCCTTTATAACGAACAATGCGAAGGGCAGGGAGAAGATTGCGAAATCAGCGTAGTCGCGCATGTCGGCCAGAACCACTATGTCATTGTCAAAAAGGTAACTTCGCAAGGGGTTGTTTTTGAAAATCCGCGGCATGGGCCTGAAGACCAGTTAGAGCAGGTGAGCTTGAGTGCCGAAGAGTTCCAGAAAATATGGGAAGGCGTGACGCTCACGGCACGGGCGCCGCCCAATTCCCAAACAGTCCAAACCCTTTCCGAACAGGATGAGCTTGATTTGCGCGGCGCCTGGTTTGGGATCGATGACCTTATTATTGCCATTATCATTATTATAATTATTACGGTGGTTGTGAGTATTGTGGTCGATTTTGCCGTCAACCTCATTGCCACGGGAAGCATTAAAGAAGCCTTTAAACGCACCTTTGATTATATTAAAGCTATTGCCACCGGTGATTTCTTCTATGCTGCAAGGGTTTTTGACGACCATGTTTTTGATGCCCTTGAAAGGCTTGCCGGATTTCTCGGGAAAATTATTCCCTTCCTCGGGAAGTTTGCCCTTAAAGTTGTCAAGTTTGCCCGCGAGGTCAATGACTGGGTTTATGAAAAGATCATTGATACCCCGGTGTTCCGCACGATTTTTGATGCCGTCAAGATCGTCGCGGCCGTGGCCATTACGGTGGCCACCTTCGGCGCGGCTACTCCCATATCCTTGGCTGCTATTGCCACAAGCACCGCAACTTTTGCGAGCGGCTACCTTTTAAGCAGCGGTATTTCCGGTATCCTTTCCCGTTATACCGATCTTTCGCCGGCGGCCATTAACCTGATTTCAGCCGGCAGCAGTTTTCTCCTGAATTTTGGCATGGCGGGGTTTGCGGCTCCCGGCGTCGGTTTTAATTTGGATGCCAGCCTGAGCTTTCTTGGCTCTCCTCTGGGTAAAAGCGTTTTGACGGATTTCGCTGTCGCCGGCGCTGTCGGTTTAGGCGATATCCTCGGTCTTGACCCCCGCCTAACGGGATTCTTAAATATCGGCGCCCGCGCCATCGCCGGCGGTGTGTCCAATTACTTCAAACCGAATTCGACTCTTTCCGAATCCAGTGGAATCCTGAATAATGCCAAAGGTGCAATTCAACTATCTCCCACTGCTATAGGTTTAAATCTTGAAAGTGCCGGCACAGGAATTTTTATTCCCGCTGCTCAGATCTTAAATGAAGCGGTAAGTCAACCAGGGCTTTTAAGCCGCATCTTTTCCAGTTTTAAAGATTCAGCCGTTTCAGCCATTAACTTTCTGGGGCCCGCGGCGTTTGCCGCAATACCGGATATTCTCGCGAGCTTCAATCAAAAACAGATCAATGATGGTTTGTCGCAAACGCTCAATAAGAATGCGGCAATGATTTTTGATCGCCCTACCATAGAGAATATTTTCAATACCCAGGGTGGCATTGACGCCATTCTGGCCCAGGGCGCTACGCCGATTACCTTGCCGGATGGCACAGCGGCAAAAGGCTATCGATTTTCAGATACAACCACGCTCATCTTTGATAACAACAACAACTTCCTCGGTCAGTTGAAGAACGGCCGCTATGAGCTTGGCGATTTTTCCATCACCGGCACCGGTGAATTCGTCCTTAAAGACGGTGTCGTCGTCGAAGATATTGGAAACGGCCAGACGTTAAAAACTGAAATACAAGCGGGCAAGATTATCAATATCACCGTCGAAGAAGGCGCTGGTAATCCTGTTGTAATCATTGAAGGCAATGCGGCTCCCATTATCATTGAAGGCCCCGATGGGGATCAACAACTGGGGAACGGTATAGTAAATCTGGTTAAACAAGGGCTGAAGTTTATTCTTAAAAATGGGAGCATTATCCAGATGACTGCAAAATTGCTTGATAAACCGATGGGTGCCGTTGAAGTCCCTGCGCAAACTGGTGATCCAGTAGATGTGAAAGAAAGAAGGACGTATTTGTTAAACGGTATAGGCAATGTTAATCCAGGAGAAAGCGGTGCCCCAGAATACATGGTGAACCTGAGAGATATTCTCCGAGATGTCTACGGTTTTACGAACACCGCATTGATTGGGTTATACCAGGGATTTGATTTTTCACCTATAACCAACACTCTGAGTGGATTCGAAACTTGGATCAAGGAATTCATTGTTGGTTTTGATTTTGAAACAATTAAGGTGATCAGTAAAATAGCGAGTGATCTCGCGGTGGGAATTATCAAAGCTGGTGACACCATTAATGTAATCGCCTATAGTGGAGGTGGTCAAAGAATCATCGAAGCGTCATGGTTTCTGCCCGTTAAAATAGATCTCATAGCGTACGGTGCCCCTATGTTGGCATCTACGATATCAGATCGGATTCAAACTATACAACCGGTATGGGGGACAAAAGATATTTTGAGCGCACTTGGAATTTTCCCCATTGGGACTGGCTTAACATTCGCATCCTATATGGGATCATTGAAAGAAACCATTTGGATGGATAACGTATGGCATTTTGATCAACCGAATCTTGACAAATGGGGTTACCACTGCGACGGGATTCATGAGTGTAATCACAATGGAGAGTCTTTTCTTGAGTGGCTTGCTAGGCTGATAAATGGTTTTTTTGTGTCTCTGGTGGATGCGGGATAATTTTAAAACAATTCGAAAACGAAAATATGAATTCTTTTTTTAAAGTAGGCATAGTGATCCTCTACCTTTCGACAGGCATATTTTTTGGTATGGCCGTTCGTTACCTGCCTAATCCTTCGGTGCTTAGAAAATGGGGATTAATTTCTCTTACGGTAGCATCTATTATTTGCCCTCTGGGAATAAGCGTTTTCGGATGGCTTCGGGGGGCATCGAACTTGAGTGTAATATTAGTTTGCGTTATATCAATAGCGGGAACAGCATTTTGGTTTGTTCTTAGCGCAGTTGCAGTCGCACTGATTGGTGCCGGAAATGGGTAAAGAAAAATACACAAAAATGAAAAGAAAAGAAAACGTTAACGGCGTTAACGGTACCGGGTACCGAAGGGACAGGTTGATCAGTAAGTTAACGGCAACTTAGGTGCACTTTCGGAAGGGACAGGCATTGAGAAGGGAAAGAAAAGCAGAAAAGGGGACAGTCCCCAATAGGGGGACAGGTTGAATGAATTATGGCAAGAAGACCGAGACAAACGATTCTGTATAACGGCTGTTATGGGCATATTTATTCGCGAGCCCTTGAACACCGGATGATTTTCCAGAACGCAGCAGACTTTCAAATGTTTAAAAGACTGCTGCGGCAAACCAAAGAAAAATTTGCCTTTCGGATTCATCACTATTGCTTAATGCATACCCACTTTCATTTACTGGTTTCCATAGATGACGTGGGTGGTTTTTCGAGAGGCATGAAGGAGGTAAAGAGGCTTTATGCGAATTGGGCCCACCGAGAGCAGAAAAGATATGGCCCAATTTGGTGGGGCAGATTCGGGAGTCAGGTGGTAGAGGATGAAAGATATCTTTAGAAAAGGGGACAGTCCCCAATAGGGGGACAGGTTGAATGAAATATGGCAAGAAGACCGAGACAAACGATTCTGTATAACGGCTGTTATGGGCATATTTATTCGCGAGCCCTTGAACACCGGATGATTTTCCAGAACGCAGCAGACTTTCAAATGTTTAAAAGACTGCTGCGGCAAACCAAAGAAAAATTTGCCTTTCGGATTCATCACTATTGCTTAATGCATACCCACTTTCATTTACTGGTTTCCATAGATGACGTGGGTGGTTTTTCGAGAGGCATGAAGGAGGTAAAGAGGCTTTATGCGAATTGGGCCCACCGAGAGCAGAAAAGATATGGCCCAATTTGGTGGGGCAGATTCGGGAGTCAGGTGGTAGAGGATGAAAGATATCTTTATGCTTGCGGATTGTATATTGAGATGAATCCGGTGAAGGCAGGATTAGTATCGCAACCTGAGGAATGGGCGTATAGTTCAAGCCGGCATTACTTTTTGGGACAAAAGGACGTGTTGATTGATGATTACAAACGGCCGGACCAAGAAGAAATTCGTGATATCAAGGACCGTTTGAATCTTAACAGCGGCTACATCATTGGCTCCGATCTTTTCAAGATTTATGAAGAAGAAAATGTTTAACCTGTCCCCCAAACGGGGACTGTCCCCAATGGCACCTTAACTTTCAGAGACCCAGAAGGACTGGATGTTTATTGGGGCGGGTGCGGAGGAGGAGGATACAGCAGTTATGCGAGTTCCTATAATATGAGCGACAGCAGCATTGGCGGGCGTGGCAACGCGTACTTTGACGGTGGTAGCGCAGCCCGCGGGCCGACGCGAGCGCTGGTAGTTCGCGTTCCAGTTCAAGTTACAGCTCTGGATTCAGTGGAAACGGGGGATCCAATTACACTTCTGGCTATCGAAACAATCAATATTCCAGTGGAAATTATTCAAGTGGAGGAAGTTCTGGTGGCGGCGGAGGCTGCGGAAGCTGTAGCGCGAATGGCAATTATTACCCAACGGGCAACTCTTCATCGTCTGCTTCGCCGCCTCGCTCACAATCTTCTTCGTCGTCAAATTCCGGGTCTTCTGATCGTGGCTTCTCGGACCAGCTAGTCCACCCGACGGGAATAAACGCAGTTCCCGTTGAATACAATGCTTTGTTAGGTCCTAAGGGTTCAATCTTTGGACTTTTTGGAGCTGGTGGACAAGTTAAAGTGACTGGACCCATTAACTCAAAAACAGTGGTTCCAGCTTCTCTCGCAGCCTCTGTAGGTGTTGGGGGCGCAAATAGTGACCGTTCGAAGATTGGATTAACCGGAAGTATCTCAACGCTTGGTACTTATTCTTCAATTAGCACATTAGGTCCGCCTTCCGGAGGACAAACACTTAGACTTGGCATGGTGACGCTTTCTTTTAACACCACTGTTGATGGACGTGTAAGTATATCTCTTTTGATGAATGCTGGGATTTCTACAGATATGTTTGAACTTACCTTAGGGGCGGGAGGGGCCTCTATTCAATTTGGTTCTAATGAAAGGAGCAAGTAGATAATATGGAGAATAATGCTACATCCAATATGTCCTCACTCAGAAAAGCAGTTTGGGTTTATCACCTATCGTCAGCAGTCATTGGGATTGTTTTGCTTGTTCCTTTTTTTTACGCGGGCATAAAGAATGGAGATTTTAGAAGTTGGTTTGGGGCGGCATTTTTTATATTGATGTATTTCCCTTTTTTGGCGGCATCATACGGATTCCTAAGATTTAAAAAATGGGCTTATTTCTCGGTCGTGTGTTTTTATATTCTTGAAATTGTATCCATATCCAAGATTTTTGAGTTCAAACTTTCCCTTTTTCATTATTCTATAGCATTTACTCTAAGAGGGTTTCAGGTCGGTTTTGATTTGATTTCTTTCGGAGTTTTGATTTTTCTCTTTTTGTTGAGCAAGGAATATCTAGCCCAGTCAAAGTGAGCCTATGAGAATGAGAAGAAAGTGCCAAAGCTTTTTTTATCATGAAAAAAATAGTTGATTATCTGAATCGATCTTTTTGTCTGAGCCTTGTGCTGATAAGCCTTGGTATTCCTTTGCCCATTTTGGAGGCGTTCGAATGCCGGGGCAAAGATCCTCTGGTTTTTGCGACGGTTAATGTTAACAAGACCCGCGCGCATACGGGAGAGCGCATCGTCTTGACTTATGATATTTTTACCCAAAAGGATATACGCTACGAGGGGTTTGAAAAAGAGGGGAGATTTAAATGGTTTTGGCTGGACGATACGTATTTTGCCGACAACTCCGCCAAAAAAGCCATGGTAATGTATGGCACAAGAAAGTACGTCAAGGCGCCTGTACGTCGAAAGAGTATTTTTCCTATTCTACCTGGACAGCATAACATCGAGCCAGGAGTGCTTAAGGTTTTCATTAACTCGTCTTATCAATATAAAAAAGATCCGGTTGAGGATTACCTGGTCTGTGAATCCATACCGCTTTCCATAGAAGGCCGCCCGGCAATTCCAAAATATAATCCCCCTGCTGAAATTCTTAAAAAATTGAAAGCTAGTTCTCCTCAGGCTTCAGAAGCTTTTGGCAAGGCCGACTGGATTATTCTCCTGGATGCTTCAGGCAGCATGTGGGCAGAAGATTTCCTGCCGAACCGCATGGTTGCTGCTCAGGATGCCCTGGAAAAATGGATCAAGACAGAACCTGAAGTGCGCATGGGTGCAAAGGTTTTTGCTGTGGAGGTTTTTACGGTAGCGCCTCTCATGAAACCTGGAAATGAGCTGATCGACTCGATCCGTAATCAGGATGGAGGAAAAACCGTGGGCGGTTCTACTTTTATGGGAAATGCCATTTACGAAGCCATCGTGGAACTTCAGAATTCCTCTCAAAATCAAAAGCATATTTTGATTTTGACGGATGGTTCGCCCGATAACGGGGGATTTCTGGAGATAGAGACCGCAGCTGAGTTCGCCAAAGAAGCCGGCATCAAGATTCATGCTGTTGCTGTATCAAGCGGTAAGGAAAAAGTTCCTTATCCTGTTTATGATGAGAAAACTAAAAAGTTTTCAAAAATCGATACGCCCATTCAGTGGGATGATGCCGGCCTGAAAGAAATCACCCGGATCACCGGGGGCAGCTATTTTCACGTCAAGAATCAGGAAGAGTTAAACCGGGTCTTTTTGAATTTTCAAATGCCCTGAGCGGGGTGTGTTATAGAAAGGGATGAATTATGAAAAAAATAACTCTGATTTTGTTGCCTTCGATTTTTCTCCTTGTTTGTCCTGTTCAGGCGGCCACTTTTTTGGCGAGGTCCAGCACGGGTATCAGTTTGTTGAAAAAGGCGGCAGCGGTTACGGTGTGTATGTGCCTGAAAGCTTTGATCCCAGCAGGCGTTCCGGACTTATTTTTGCTTTTGGGCGTACGCAAAACGATATGATGCTCACGCGTGAACGCCTCAAGGAATATGCCGATCTCTGGGTTAGCGAAGCTGAAAAACGGGGTTATGTGGTTATTGTTCCTTACTGGGAACCCGTTGTTGTCGAAAGCGGCCATCATACGGAAAAATATTTTTTGGAAATCCTGGAAGAAGCTAAATTAATGTACAACATCAATCCGAGGGAAATTTTGCTTGTCGGTTATGGATTGGGAACCGTACAAGCCTTTATGATGGCTGCCTTTTATTCGGATCAATTCAGCGCTATTGCCACGATTGCGGGCAGCCCGGTCCGGGAGCGGATTACGGGCGCTTTAATGGCCGATCGCCTGGTTCGAGGACTGCCTCCGGGAAGGCTTCCGCCTGTGCTTTTAGTCTACGGAGAAAATGGCAGCATCCCTCCCGCATGGCTTGAAGAAGATAAGGCCTTCTTGGAAGCAAAGAGAAATAAGGTTGAGCTTAAGGCGATTCCTCAAATGGGGAATGAGCAACACCCGGCCGCAAGCGCCGTCATTCTCGACTGGTTTAACTGACTCAAATTCGAATTAAACCGTAACCCACAGATTTGGAAGATTAGGTTGTAATCGCTAAAAAATTTTGACTAAAGACTTAATTAAAGTTTTATCGAACGGGTCTCTATGAATAACAATCAAAATAGCAAATTAGATCAAATGTGATCATCAACAATCATGTAATCCTTTACATTTAATGGCTTAATTGTGCCAGCCCTGTCAAGTCATATAAAAGTGTTACCGAAAAGGTGGAAGTTTTTGTCATGGAAGGGGTTGGGAGAAAAAAGTTAGGGATTTGGGGAAACATTTTTAAGGGAGTTAAGAAGTTGATAAATATTTG
>Ga0247727_10001946_pt1 | contig 47857 bp, 36 predicted proteins | sample WisWelCaveWW1625_FD_202498 | JGI IMG/M metagenome (GOLD analysis project Ga0247727, IMG submission 202498) | Biofilm microbial communities from Wishing Well Cave, Virginia, United States - WW16-25 | ecosystem: Environmental > Aquatic > Deep subsurface > Groundwater > Cave microbial mat | place...
TGCCGCACCTTCATGAGGGAGGCGGCCGCCTTCAGGTCGAGATCCTGGAACGTGATCGACTTGTCGCCGACCGTCGCCGCGACGCCAGCCGATCCCGTCGCGGATTCGGCCGCGGCGGCCGGGGCCGAGGCCTTCTTCTTATCGGCCTCGCCGCTGGCGGCGTTGCAGGCGAACACCGCGATCGCGCAGCAGAGCATCGCGGCCGAGAAAGACTTCTGCAGGGGGCGGTCCATGCCATATCCTCCTTTGTGTTTGAAGCCGCATATTGTACACGAAAGGCCCCGGACAGGTTAGAATACGGCTCTCCCAGACCAACTCATTCCAGGAGGCCCGCGCGCCCATGAAGTACCGCCAACCGGGTTACAGGGACAACGAGTACAAAGAGGAGAGGGAAAAGCGGCGGCAGCAAGACCATGGTCCCCGGCCGCCACGCGAGCCCCGGGGAGCGCCGCGCGAGGCGCGCCTGGTGCGGCGCTGCTTCCAGTGCGGGCACCAGGAGCCGGCCTCCCAGCCGGTCGAGCCCGGGACCTTCTGTCCCTCGTGCAAGGCGCCATCGCACTGCTGCCGCAACTGCATCCACTTCGACCCGGGTGCCCGCTTCGAGTGCAAGGAGGCGATCCCCAAGCGCATCTTCTCCAAGACCGGCAGCAACGAATGCGCCTTCTTCCGTCCCACCACGGTCCTCGACGCCACCGGCCGCCGGATTGCCACGTCGCCGCCCGCCACGCCGGGTGTCAAGCCGGTGAGCCCAGGGCGCGCCGCCTTCGAAGCGCTGTTCAAGAAGAAGTAGGGATGCAGGGTCCCATGCTCGTGCCCGCCCCCGGTGGTTCTCTGGACGTGCGGTTTCTCCTCGCGCCCGTGCTGGCGGCCGCCCTCGTGGCCTGCTGCGGGCGCCCCGACGGGCCGGCCGCGGCTCCCAGCGGCGCGGCCCCTGCTGGCGTTGCGGCTCCTTCTGTCACGGCCCCCGTGCGCTTCGCCGGGCTCGACGATTTGCGCTCCGAGCTGAAAGCCCGGCGGGAGGCGGGCCGACCGGTGCTTCTCAATTTCTGGGCCACCTGGTGCGAGCCCTGCATTGCCGAGATGCCGGCTCTCGAAGACCTGGCACGCGAGTGGTCCAATGGCGGCCCCGAGACCATCGGCGTTTCGCTCGATGCCTGGGTGTTCCCCGACGAGCCGGAGGCCGAGGCGAAGGTGAGGGACCTGCTGGCGAGGACGGGCGTCACCTACACGAACCTGATCTACCGGGGTGAGCAGGATCCGCTCCTCGACGGCTTCGACATGCCGGGACCGATCCCCTTCTCCATCCTGTACGACCGGGACGGTAAGCGGATCGCCGAATACGTCGGGCCGGTCGACGTCGAGGATCTGCGCCGCGCCGTCGCCGGGATCGCGAGGCCGGCCGGCGGGGTCCCGCTCGCAGGCGGCACCGGCCCGTGATTCAGGGGAGCGTGGTGCGGGTGTCGGCGCGCAGGCCGACGCCTGTCGGGGTCAGGCGCGGCGACTGGTAGTAGACGCGCGCCGCCGGCACCGACACGATTTTTCTCTCGGGGTAGCGCAGGCCGGTCAGGGCGCCGCCGTAGACGCATCCGGTGTCGATGTTGAGGGTGTTGCGGATCGATTCCGGCCGGCGCACGGGCGTATGGCCATAGACGACGAATGGGCTGCCGTCGTAGGCGGCGGCCCAGTTGACCCGCACGGGAAGCCCGAAGCGGTCGAGCCGTCCGGTCGTCTCGCCGCGCATCGCGAAGCGCCGCACATCCGCCGACTCGCGCCCCACGTACTCCTCGCGAAGCCCGGCGTGCGCCACGGCCAGACGCTCGCCGTCCAGGAGCAGGTGCGACGGAAGGGAGTCGACGAAGGCGACGAAGCGCCTCCGGAACGCGCTCCTGAGGGCCGCGGGCGCGGCGTTGATCTGCCGCAACGACATCTCCGTGCCGGGTCCCGGATCGGGTCCGCCGCCTTCGAGAGTCCGGGCCAGGTCGTCGTCGTGGTTTCCCGGGACGCACAGCGCCGCACCTTCCTCCACCATGTCCATCGCCAGGCAGGCCGCCTGCACGACGCCCGGACCGCGGTCGACCAGGTCGCCGATGAACACCGCCTTGCGGCCCTCGGGATGGCGGAAGGGTCCCCGGGCCGATCGCCTCCCGTAGCCGAGGCCCTGGAGGAGGAGAACGAGCTCCCGTTCGCAGCCGTGCACGTCCCCGATGACGTCGAAGGGTCCGCGCTCGGAGGCGCGATCACACGGCAGCGGGACCGTCCTGACGCGGAGCGCCGCGGCCTCCGCGGCGCCGCGCACGTGGTGCACTCCGTGGAATCCCTCGCGGGCGAGACGCGGCAGCGTGGCGCGCAGCGCGGCGGCGTGGCGGGCGATCACGGCGCGGCCGACGCGCCGCCCCGGACGGCCCGCGTCGTGGCGCAGGCAGGCGGCGGGCGGCAGGTCGAGGACGATCGCCACCGCGGGCAGGTGGTGGCGCACGGCGATCCGCAGCGCTTCCCGCCTAGCCGTGGCCTCCAGATTGGTGGCGTCAAGGACCGTCAACCGGCGCTGTCGCAGGCGCTCGTCCAGGATGGCATGGGCCAGGTTGAACGCGGCCGGCGTGACGCGCTGGTCTTTGGGATCGTCGGCCAGGAGCGCCCGGCAGGCGTCCGAGGAGACGATCTGGGTCGGCTGGAAGTGGCGCGCGCAGAGGGTCGATTTGCCCGATCCGGACGGACCTACCATCAGCACCAGGGACGGCGACGGGATGGCGATCACCCGGTCCTCCGGCACGGCCGGTCCTCCCGTTAGTACCGCAGCAAGTCGCTGATCGTGGCGGCGATCTGCTCCACGCTCGGCAGGATCGCCGCCTCGAGGTTGGGCGCGAACGGCACGAAGCAGTCGCGGGCCCCGACACGGCGCACCGGGGCGTCGAGGCTGTCGAAGGCCGCGTCGGCGATGCGCGCCGCGACCTCCGCTCCCATGCCCGCGAACACCGGCGCCTCGTGCGCCACCAGCGCCCGGCCGGTGCGGCGCACCGACGCGAGCACCGTGTCGATGTCCATCGGAACGATGGTCCTGAGGTCGATGATCTCCGCGGCAGGCTCCTCTCCGTCGACGGCCAGCAGGCCCAGCGCCTGCTGGGCCATGTGCACCGTCCGCCCCCAGGCGACGATCGTCAGGTCGGTCCCCGGCCGGACGATCCTGGCCTTTCCGAACGGCAGGAGGTAGTCGGGCCCCGGCTCCGGCGTCTTCGTGTAGACCTGCCGATAGAGCCCCTTGTGCTCGAAGAACAGGACCGGATCGTCCATGCGACAGGCGGTCTTGATGAGACCCTTGGCGTCGGCGGCGTTGCTGGGATAGGCGATGTACCAGCCCGGCGTGTGGGCGTACAAGGTCTCGGGGCTCTGCGAGTGGAACGGTCCGCCGCGGATGTAGCCCCCGGTCGCGACCCGCACCACGAGCGGGCAGGTCCAGGCCCCGGCGCTTCGCCAGCGCAGCGTCGAGATTTCGTTGCGGATTTGCATGTAGGCAGGAAATGAATAGTCGGCGAACTGGATCTCCACGACCGGCTTGAATCCGCCGATCGCCATCCCCTGCGCCATGCCGATGATGGTCGCTTCCGCCAGCGGCGAGTTCTCGACCCGTCCCGGGAACGCGGTGGTCAGGCCGCGCGTGACGCCGAAGACCCCGCCCTTGGGATCCTGGACGTCCTCGCCCCACATGACGATTTTGGGGTTGAGATCCATCTCCTCGCGCAGGCCACGGTTGATCGCCTCGACCATGGTCACGGGCTTCTCCGACATGAAGCGCGGCTCGGTCTCGACGGTCACGACCGGTTCCGGGCTGTAGATGTCCCCCATCGCGGTCTCGTCCGGCGGGTAGGGGAGGGCGTCGACGGCGCGCGCCGCCGCCTCGACCTCGGACTTGACCCGCGCCCGCCACTCCTGAATCTCCTGGCCGGTGAGGAGCCCCATCTGCCGGATGCGCATCTCGGTGTGGGCGAGCGGGTCCTTGCGGCGCGCCTCCTCCATGTCGTGCTCGTCGCGGTACTTCGTCTGATCGTCGGAGGAGGAGTGCGAGTCGAGCCGCACCACCATCGCCTCGACGAACAGGGGCCCGGCGCCGCGGCGAATCTCCTGGATGAGCGGGCGCAGCGTGCTGTACATGTCGGTGAAGCGGGTGCCGTCGACGCGCACCGAGCGCATCCCGAAGCCGCGCGCCACCTCGTGCAGCTCGGAGGATGTCTGCTGCTCCTGCGGGACGCTGATGGCGTAGCCGTTGTTCTGGATGAGGAACAGGACGGGAAGGAGGTCGCACTGCGCCTTGTTGAGCGCCTCGAAGAACTCTCCCTCCGAGGTCGAGCCCTCGCCGCCGGAGACGTACACGATCTCGTCCCGGCCGTCCGACTTGACGGCGCGCGCCAGGCCGACCGCGATCAGGAACTGCGTCCCGGTGCAGGCGGTCGGCGAGACGATCCGCAGGGCCTTCGAGGAGAAATGCTCGGACATGTTGCGGCCGAGCGAGTTCGGGTCGCCGTCACGCGACAGCAGCCCTTGGAAGACGTCCTCAAGCGGCATCCCGAGACCGACCACCAGGGCCTTCTCGCGGTAGTAGGGCAGGAACCAGTCCTTGCCCGGCTGCAGGAGCATGGAGACGGCGATCTGCACCTTCTCGTGCCCCCGCGCCGAAGCGTAGAAGGAGCACTTCCCGGCGCGCACCAGGAGGCGCCCCTGCTCCTCGACGTAGTAGGTCCGGAGCATCTTCTCGTAAAGCGCGAGGAAGATCTTCGGGCTCACACCGGGGGCCGGCGCCGGGGCTTTGTTGACCGCCATCCGAGACCTCCGCACAACCGGTGGATGTTACAACGCTGGTCCCCAAAACTCCAGAGCGTGTCCTGGCGGGCGCGTCGCCCTCCCCTGGACACTCCGCCGCGCTGGCCGGAGCGAATGCCGCCGATGCCGCGGCCGGCATGGTGGCGCGTTCCCAAAATGCAACACGCGCTCTTCTGAAAGGCTTGCGGCGCAAGGCTTTGCCGGTTGCGGCGCCGCCGGCCGGCTCCTATATTGAGCCGCGCCAGCAGGGCCGCGACGCAGGCGCCGGGGCGCCGGAGCGGCGAACGGCCCGGCCGGAGACGAAGCTGTGATGCGTTGCCGTCGGATTCTTGCCCGGGTCGGCGGCCTGGCACTCGTTCTGGCGCTTTGGACCGGGAACGATTCCGTGCCGGGGGCGGAGAAAGGCGATTCCGTCGCCGCCGCGAAGAACGTTTCCGTCGGCGGGGGCCCGGACGATCTCGCCCCGGCCGGTCAGCTCGACCTCGTGGTGCGACACGAGATGGAGAGCGGCCGGATCATCGTGCGCCTGGGCGGAGACGCGTTCCTCTCGGTGCCGTTCACGGCAGCCGGGGGAGGCGCCCCCGCGCGATTCGAGAGGCCCCTCTCGGTGCCGAGCGGAAGGCACCCCGTTGAGATCAGCTTCCTCGATCGGCAGGGCAGGGTGGTGGCCCAGGAGCGGACGGAGGGGACGATGGCGGCGGGTCGATCCGTCGCCCTGCACGTCGACGAGCATTGCGGATCGGGGGACGGACTGACTCTCACCTGGAGGGCGCCATGAAGACCGGAGCGTTGCAGTTGCTTCGCAAGGAGAAGCCGCTTCCGCCGTCCAAGCCCCCGGCCCGGCCCCCCGCCCCGACCGGCGTGCGCGTGCCCGGCGCCTCCGGTTCTCCCGGCGGCATGGTCTGCTCCGGCCTCGGCCGCTGATAGCACCGGCTCTCCAGGCTCCTCCCAGGCGGCCCCTTCGCGGTGTCACTCACCACAGTGTCACTTGACAGTCGCGAGGCAGGTGCGATTACATAGCGCCAGCGCAATTATCCCGGTCCAGGATTATTGACACACGGTCCACCCGACGCTTCCGAACGGAGGGAAGCAGCATGGCAGAGAGCCTCCCCGCCCGAGATGGCACCGCCGCGCGAGCGCTCGACCTCGAATCGACCGCCTCGTTGCTGAACCGCGTGCGCGGCGGCGACCTCGAGGCGAGGGAGCGGCTGGCGGTCCGGTACCTCGTGGTTCTGCGGCGATGGGCCCGTGGCCGGCTGCCCGTCAGGGCCCGCAGCCTTCTCGATACCGACGACCTTGTTCAGAACACCCTCCTCAGTGCGTTGGATCATGTAGGGACGTTCGCGCCCCGGCGAGAAGGCGCCTTCCTCGCCTATCTTCGCCGGATCCTCGTGAACCAGATTCGCGACGAGATCAGGCGCGCGGCCCGGAGGCAGGGTCACGGAGACCTGGCGGATGAGATGCCCGACGCAGGCCCTTCCCCTCTCGAGCTCGCCATCGGCAAGGAGGCGTCGGCCGCGTACGAGGCGGCGCTCGCTGCGCTCACCGACGAGGAGCAGGAGGCGGTGATGCTGCGGCTCGAGATGGGTTTCAGCCATCAGCAGGTCGCCGAAGCGCTCGGCAAGCCTTCGGCCGACGCCGCCCGGATGTTCGTCGCGCGGGCGCTGATGCGGCTGGCGGAGGTGATGGATGGAAGATAAGGGTGAAAACCGGACTCTGCTGCGCGTCGCAGAGGCAATCTCCGACGGCAGGCCCGTGGATTGGGGGTCGGAGCAGGCCATGAACGAAGAGCTCAAGACGAGACTGCAGTATCTCCAGGTCCTGGAGGCCGTCGCCACCGCCCACGGAGCGCCCGCAGGAACACTAGTGAGCGAGCCGGTGGCCGGCGACTCGATGGAGAGCACGCGGACGGCGGCGGAGCCGGTGGCCGGGGCGGCCGGGCCCTCCCTGGCCGAGACCCTCGATCTGACGCGGTGGGGCCCCCTGATGGTTCGAGAGCGGCTGGGGAAGGGCGGCTTTGCCGAAGTCTATCGCGCTTTCGATCCCTCCCTGCAGCGGGACGTGGCCCTCAAGATCCGCCGGACCGACTACGGACGGCGCGACCCGGCCACCGCTCGCTACCTCGAGGAAGCCCGGCGGCTGGCGCGTGTCAGGCACCCCAACGTCCTGGTCGTGCACGGCGCGGACGAGCACGAAGGCCGGGCGGGAATCTGGACCGACCTGGTGCGAGGCCAGACGCTGGAGCGTTCCCTCAAGGAGCAAGGCCCCCTCGGCGCCCAGGAGGCCTGCCTGATCGGGATCGATCTCTGCGGCGCATTGGCGGCGGTCCACGCCGCGGGCCTGGTCCACCGCGACCTCAAGACGTCCAACGTCATGCGGGAGAAGGGGGGACGGATCGTCCTGATGGACTTCGGGAGTGTTTCGGAGCAGGTCCGTGGGGACGATCCGGTCGTCCCGGAGACCGTCAGCGGAACTCCTCTCTTCATGGCCCCCGAGCAGCTCGCGGGCGGCATCGCGACCCCGCCCACCGACATCTACGCCCTGGGAGTCGTCCTCTACCGTCTGGTCACGGGACGCTGCCCCGTGGAGGCGGCCACCCTGAGCGAGCTGCGCGAGAAGCACCGGAAGGGCGAGCGCGTGCCGCTGCGCGATCACCGCCCGGATCTGCCCGCCGGGTTCGTCCAGGTCGTCGAGCGCGCCCTGGCAGCCGAGCCGGCGAGCCGCTACGCCAGCGCCGGTGCCATGGAGCAGGCCCTGACGGGAGCCCTGGGTCTGGCGGTCCCGGAGGCCGCGGGCGCGGAGACGCGGCCCGAACAGGGCGCGCGCCACCAGTGGATCTGGATCTCCCTCGCCTCCGCCGCGACGATTATCGTCATCTCTCTTCTCCTGTTGCTCGTCCTGCGTTCTGGACCGTTCAGCGCGGAGGCGGTTCTGTTCCGGTTGGCGGATGGACGCGAGGAACGGCTGGCACCGGGCAGCCTGGTCCGTCCCGGCGACCGCCTGGTCCTGGAGATGAGCGCGCCCGAGGCGTTCTACGCCTACGTGCTCAGCGAGGACGAGAACGGGGAGGTGTTCGTCCTGTTTCCCGCCGGCCTGGACCTGGAGAACCCGCTCCCGCCAGATGTCCTGCACCGGCTTCCGGGGACGCAGGATGGCCAACAGGTGACGTGGGAGATCACGAGCGCCGGCGGAACGGAGCACATGCTGGCGATCGCCTCGCGGGCGCTCCAGACGGAGCTGGAGAAGGACCTCGCCAGTCTTCCGAAGGCCGAGACCGGCAGGCAGGTCGCATACGCGCCGCTCAGCCAGCGCACGCTGACCGTCCTGAGGGGCATCGGAGGGCTCGCCGAGACGGACGCCCCGGCCGGCAGCACCCCTGGGGACGTGTTGTCCGGCATCGCCCGGAGCCTGGCATCGCGGGCCGACGGCCGCGCCGATCTGTGGACGTGGCAGATCCAGCTTCAGAATCCGGGTTCGTGAGCCTCCCGGGTGGGGGTGGACGAATTGAGGAGCACGAAACGCAACAGCAGGCCGCAGCCGGTCCTCCTCCTCTGGGTCGCCGTCTGGGCGATGGGACTTGGCCGTGCAGCATCGGGCGCCCCGGCAGAGAAGCCAGGAGCCGCGGCCATCACGACCCTGTCTCGGGACGAGATCGAACGACTGATCGGGGACGGACGGTATGCGGCCGCCGAACAGCAGGCCCGGCTTTTGCTCGAAAGTGTCGAGGGGGCCAGTCCTCTGTCTTCGCTCGAGACCGCCCGCGTCCTCGACCTCCTGGTGGAGGCCTTGTGGCGCGACGGAAGAGGCCGCCTTCCGGAGTCTCGGGCTCTGGCCGAGCGCGCCCTTGCGATCAAACAAGGGGCACTGGGGAATCAGTCTCCCGAATTGGCTCGGAGCCTGAGGAACCTGGGGACCGTGCTCGAAGAGTCGGGAGACCCTGTGGCTGCGAGGTCGCTTTACGAAAGGGCCATCGACATTCTGGAACGCGCCTTCGGGCCGCGGCACCCCGAGATCGCGGTCTCTCTCATCGATCTCGCGAATCTGTTCGTGAACACCGGCGATGATCCGTCCGCCAGGGCACTCTACGAGCGCGCCCTCGCCATCCAGGAACGCGCCTCGGCGACGGACGACCCAGCCGTGACTCGCACGCTCCACAATCTCGCGCTTCTCCACTACCGCGCGGGTGATTATGCGACCGCCGAGGCACAGTTCGAACGCACCCTGGCCATGAAGGAACGCATCTTCGGACGTGAGCACCCCGATGTGGCCTGGACGCTCGACTCGCTGGCGATCGTGCTGAAGGAAACGGGTGATTATCCAAGGGCCAGGGCGCTCTACGAGCGGGCGCTGGCAATCAGGGAGACTGTCCTGGGCCCCGATCATCTGCAGGTAGGCTACGTCCTGAACAATCTCGGAATCCTCTTGTACACGACGGGCGATCATGCGGAATCCGCGTCCTGCTTCGAGCGCGCCCTGGTCATCGAGGAAAAGGTGCTCGGTCCCGAACACTCGGATGTGGCGACGATCCATCAGAACCTGGGGGATGTCTATCGCCTGGCCGGCGATGTCGGTCGAGCGAGGACGCAGTACGAACAGGCGCTGGCCGTCCGCATGAAAACGATTGGACCGAACCGCCCTGCCGTGGCTGAGAGTCTGAACGCGCTCGCCTCCGTGCTGTCGGAGACGGGTGAGCGGGATAGGGCGCGCTCGCTCTATGGGCAAGCGTTGGAGGCCTGGCGAGCCTCCCTGGGAGAGGATCATCCGGAATTCACGCTGGGTCTTCGCGGGTTGGCCTTGCTGCACATGATTGAGGGCGATCTGGCGGGAGCGAGACCGCTCCTCGAACAGGCCCTCCGAACCCAGCAAAAGGCCCTGGGTCCGGACCACCCGTCAGTGGCTGAATCCCTGGGCAGCCTGGGCGAGGTTCTGGCGCGAACGGGTGACGTCGAACGGGCTCTTGAATATGCCCTCCGAGCCGAGGAGATCGGTAGGAACCAGTTGAAACTGACGACACGCACTCTGTCGGACAGAGAAGCGCTCCGCTACGCCTCCGTGAGACCGTCGGGTCTCAACATCACCCTCGTTCTCGCCGGGAACGGTCTGGGCTCCGTGGCAAGGAAAAGTGTCTGGGACGCGCTGATCCGCTCCCGGGCGCTCGTGCTCGAGGAGATGGTCTTCAGGCGTCAGTTGGGGAGCCACGCCGGTGATCCTGACTTTGCGCGCCTGCAGGTGGATCTGGTCCGAGTCAGCAGGCGACTGGCGAACCTGACGACGCGGGGGCCTGGATCGGAGCCTCCCGAGACATATCGATCGAGGGTGGCCGTGGCTCGTCGGGAGAAGGAGCGGGCCGAGCGCGCCTTGGCAGCGAAGAGCGCGCATTTCGAGCGTGAGCGCGCACGCGACCGCATCGGATTCAAGGAGGTTGCCGCAAGCCTCCCCTCGACCAGCGCGCTCGTTGCTTTCGCCCGCTGTCAGGGGCTGGCGGACAACGGGGCTTCCTACCTGGCGTTCGTCCTGCGGGGGAAACAGGACGAGCCAGCCATCGTGCCTCTGGGATCGGCGGCAGAAATCGACAGCCTGATCCTCCGCTGGGCCGAGGAAACGGGCCGGGGTCCCCTGGTGGCCGGCCGATCGCTGGACCAGGCGGATACCTTCATGCGCTCCGCGGGCACAGCACTCCGCAGGAGGATTTGGGATCCGCTGCTGCGACGACTGGGAACGGCGTCGAGGATTTTCGTCGTGCACGACGGAACTCTCCACCTTGTAACGTTCGCTGCTCTGCCCGTGGGCACAAAGGAGTACCTGATCGAAAGCGGGCCGATCATCCACTACCTGTCTTCGGAGCGGGATATCGTCGCCTTCTCGACGCCCAGGAAGCATGGTGAGGGCCTCCTTGCGCTCGGTGGCCCGGCGTTCGACGAGGCGGCTCTCCAGGCGCTGCCGGATCACGGGGCCGGCGGCCGGCGGCGACTCGGGGACGGTGCGGCCCCGTCCTCGTCCACATTTCGAGGAGCGCGGCCGGGCTGCCCCGACTTCAGGTCGATCCATTTTATGGACCTCCCGGCCTCGGCCCGCGAGGTCGATGAAATCGTTTCACTCTGGAGGGGCCCGACGGGAGAGGGGGCCAGCGTGGCTAAACTGACCGGGCCCCACGCCAGCGAGGCGGCATTCAAGGCGGAGGCCCCGGGCCGGCGCGTGCTGCATGTTGCAACACATGGATTTTTCCTAGGAGGGCGCTGCCGCGCTCCCCTTCGGCCGGAGCGGGGGATCGGCGGTCTCGCTCCCGAGGCCACGGAGAGGCCCGCGATTTCGACCGCCGAGAGCCCCTTATTGTTGTCGGGACTGGCTCTGGCCGGGGCGAACCGGCGGCAGGTGGCCGGGCTGGACGAAGAGGATGGCATCCTGACGGCGGAGGAGATGTCCGCGATGGACCTGAATGGCGTGGACTGGGCGGTGCTCTCGGCGTGCGATACGGGCGTCGGCGAGCTGGCGTCTGGGGAAGGTGTCCTCGGCCTCCGGCGGTCCCTGGAAGTCGCCGGTGTCGCGACGGTGATCATGAGCCTGTGGTCCGTGGATGATGAAGCCGCCCTGGAGTGGATGCGGGCTCTCTACCAGGGACGCCTGGTCCGGGGACTATCGACCTCCGAGGCCGTACGCACCGCGAGTCTCAACGTCCTGCGACGCCGACGTGAGACTGGCGGAACGACGCATCCGTTCTACTGGGCCGGCTTCGTCGCGGCAGGCGACTGGCGCTGAGCTGAAGACACGTCGCGCAGCGCGTGGTATCGGATGAAGAAAGTCCTGTTGGGAGGGTTTTCACGCCGCGGGGTGGATCGCGGTCAAGGGAGGAACGGCAATGGCAAAGATTCAGGGGAAATTCACGCTGGTGCTCGAGTCGGAAAACCTGTCGGCCTGGATGGCGATCAACAATACGTTCACCTGGATCAAGGGAGGGAAGAGGGCGTTTCCCAAGGATCAATACTGGAACGGTGTCCTGATCCAGCTCGGGCAATACCTGCGCTGGGAAGACGACATGTTCATGAAGGGGTTCGAGAAGATCGACCTCTCCTGGCAGGGCCAACCCGTCGAGACGATCGAGCACGACGCATTCACCGACAAGGACAATCCCACGTGGATCAATATTGTTGTCAGGGATCAGAAGTCTGAACTGAAGGACCCGATGTCGAAGAAGCATCTCCGAGATCTCCACATCGATCCTGGCTGCTCGCTCGACCAGTTCCTCAGGCCGTACCCGGGCGGGATCACGCTCTGGTCGGAGAACGGGTACAAGCTGCTGGTGGAGAAAAACCCGGCTCACGAACCGCACATGAAGTACGTTTTCACCACCGAACCGGAGAATACCTACGAGGTGGGAATCTACGTGAAGGGGAAGGCGGGCCGCTTTCCGGACGTCGACAAGATGGTGATTTGCGAACCGAAGGGCCCGTCGCTCCAGCAGGGCGGCCACCAGAGTCCGCCGCAGAAGTGAGAGCGAACCGGCCTGAAAGGGGGCACGCGCATGAGCGAGCCGAAGCATGAAAGCAGGGGATCGCAGCGGCAATCGCGCCGAAGGAGACTCAGGCGCAAGTCGAAGGTCAAGTTCCTTGAGGACGCGCACCAGCAGTGGGGGCTCGCGGCCGGCTTCGCCGCTGATGGCCGGACGATGCTCACCCTCAGGGATCTCGTCTCCCGACAGGCCCCGACCCCGTCGATCGACACGTTGACCGAAGAGCAAAGGCGGGAATTGACGGTCGAGCGTCTGCGGCATTTCCCGGATTACAAGCTCTGCGTCCTCGGGTTGCGGCAGCCGGTGACGCAAAGGAGAGCCATCCGGGAGGTCAGGCAAGGAACGCGACTTGGCCAGTTCCTCGTCAGGGCCGAACAGAACGCGATCCGGCTCATCCTGGACAGAGCCCGGAAGTCCAAGCGGAGATCCTGAATCGCTCGACCACAACCGTTGCGGAGGGCCACGAGCCATGCCACCAGCGCCTCACAAACGCCGAACCGGGGGTAACCAGCGAGTAGTCGTGATGATTGAAGCGGATTACGACGATTACACGAAGCCCGCGTTCAAATACAGGAAGAAGCACGTCTACAAGCATCTGCGCAATCGGGGATTCAAGATCAAACTGCTGCGCGGCACGAAGGCCAGACGGAGGAGCGCGTCCGAGGCGGCCAAGAAGGCGAACGTGGCCTTCCTCACGGGCTCGGGGCACGGTTACGCGAACAGCTTCACGGGATACGAGACCGCCTACATCTTCGAGGTGGGGAACTACCAGCGCGCGGAATCGAATCCCAAGATCGCCCACTTTCTCTCCTGCTACACCGCCCTGCAGCTCGGGCCGGACTTCGTGCGCAATGGATGCCGTGCGTACTTTGGCTATACCGAGGCCTGGGCCTGGCCCGAGCACGACGCGGACGCGTTTTTCAGGTGCGATTCCCGGATCGACCTCGCGCTCGCCGACGGAGAACCGGCCGGGCGTGCGCTGGAGCTGGCCAGGAAAGAGTTCGATCGCACCATCAGGGAGTTGAATCAACAGAAAGGGGACAGCTACTCCGCGGGGATGCTCGAAGATCTGCGCGACCATCTCTGCGGGCCGTCCAAGAACGCAGGACAATACGGAGATCCCGCCGCGAGACTTTAGCGGCCGGCAGTGGTAGGTGGTGCTCGCAGGGACCTCAGGGCCGCATCGGCCAGCGCCGCCGCCCGAGCCCCGGCTTCTCCCGCCACCACCACGACCGCGTCGCCGCGACGGCGCACGCGCGCGCCCGCCGGCACCTGCACCGCATCCACGAACTCGCGCGCGTCCCTGGCGCTGTCCCAGAGCGTCATCAGGACCGTGACGCTCTGCTCACCCCGGCGGTAAAGCTGCCAGAGGTCGCCGCCCCAGCCGGTGGCGGCGGCGTTCGTCCAGCGCTCGAGCGGCCGATCGGTCGAGGTCGGATCGCCCGGGTCGAGGCCGGTCAGGAGGGCCAGGGTCAGCTCGCCGAGGGTCCCGTCGCCGGCCCGTGACCAGCCGGCGCCCAGGAGCGGCGACAGGTCGGGCAAATCCACATGTTGCGGCAGGTCCCGCTTCGGAGCGTCCCAGTACTTCTCCGGGTGCAGGATCTGCTCGGTCGAGAGCGGCGGCTCGCGAAGGGCTCGGTCGATGTCGGACGGCGTGACGCCGCCGGTCTGCATGCGGATCATCTCGCCACGCAGCAAGAACGCCATGCCGAGGATGTAGGGCGCGATCAGGGAGCGCTGCACGAACATCGGCGCCGCCTTGAGGCGCTCGGCGCGGCCGGCCTCGCTGCCCTGGAACTCCACCAGGGTCTGGGGATCGAGGGCGCCGGATGCGATCTGCCGCAAGATGAACACGCTCATCACCACGGTGCCCGAGCCCTCGACAACCGCTTCGAGGGCCCCCTCACCGTCGCTGCCTTCCGCCTTCTCGATGAGCGCGTCGATGCCGAACGCCTGGTCGTCGAGGGCGTGCGTCATCTCGTGCGCCATGATGATCGGGGCAGTCGCGCGCGGCAGGTCGCCGAGCACGAAGAAGGTGTCGCGGTCGGGGTCGTAGTATCCCCCCGCCTGCTCGTCGAGGACGTCGAGAATCCCGGCGACCAGATCGGTCTCCCGCGGCAGGAGGCCCAGGTCGGCGTAGGCCCGCTCTTCGGCGCGGATCCGGGCCTCGGGCCAGAACTTCGCGACGCGCGTCTCGAAGTGGGCCCGCGCCTCCGCGTCGTCCACGATCGTGACCGGCACCGGGCGCCGGAACTTCAGCCCGCGGATCTCCTCGACGATCGGCGCGACCTTCTCGGCCAGCGCCGCCACCTCGGCGGCGCTCATCGAGGCGGTCGCCGCGGGCACAGGGGTCGGCGCGGATTCGGATGTCGGCACGGGGGGGGTGTCGAGCGGAGGGGGCGCCTCCTGCGGCGCCGCCCTCGCCAGCAGAGTGGCCGCTACCACGAGGAGGTCGATCCCGCGCAGAAACACGGCTGCTGGCTGCATCGCGTATCTATCTCCGACGACCATTATAAGGTCCGCATCCTGGGGTCTCGCAGGTCGAGGTGCCAGATCCCCGCTCACGGGGCCCGCACAAGAAGCCCCGCGGTCTACGGCGGTCGCGCGTTGCCACGGGACGCAACGGGCCCGACCCAGGCAACGGCGACGGGCTTGGTCCTCGCTTGCAACCTGCACTCGGAATCTTGACGGTGGCACGCAGGGCGAGTACGCTCCGGAGGTCGCCCGCGCTCTGACAAACCTCCTCAGTTTCTCGGGAAGCGCTGCGAACCGATGCCGCGAACAAGAATGACTCCTCGAAGGCCGGGGACCCCGCGGGCCCGAAGCTACGCACACCCGGAGGCCAAGAGCCTCCTGCGCCCCGATGTCGGCACGCAGGCCCAGTTCAAGAAAAAAAGGCCGCCGGCAACCTACCGGTACGACTCCTCCCTGTCGCCCGCTCTCGACTGGGATGGCCAGAACGGCGCGCGGGAACTGGCGGAATGGCTTCTCGCGCGCGTTGAAGAAGCATCGGGGCTCGCGGCCCCTCACCTGTTTGATAAACCGCGGCTGTTCAAGGACGCATCCGGCGCGACGGTCGCGACGGTCGCCGGACTGCGGGACGCAGTGGACCAGTTGCGGCGGCTGGGCCGTCCGTTTCTCGACTGGACCGGCAAGGCCGAACGGCTGTCGTTCGACGTACCAACTCTGCCGCTGTTTGTCCACGAGCGCCTGTCCACCAAAGCGATCCTCGAGACCCTGAAAGGCCACAAGAGGGACCGGCAGGCGACGATGTTCGAGTTGTTCGGCGACCCGGCTCTGCCAATCCGCGACCAGGTCCTGCGCGCCTACGAGCACGTCGGCGGCTGGGTCAACCGCGCCATCCTCGGCGACTCACTTGTGGTGATGAACTCGCTCTTGCGTTACGAAGGGCTCGGCGGACAGGTGCAGATGATCTACATCGACCCGCCTTACGGCGTGAAGTTCGGCTCCAATTTCCAGCCGTTCGTCAGGAAGCGCGATGTCCGCCACAACGACGACCAGGACATGACCCGCGAACCCGAGATGGTCAAGGCCTACCGGGACACCTGGGAGCTGGGGCTGCACTCCTACCTGACCTACATGCGAGATCGTTTCCTGCTCGCGCGCGAGCTCCTCACCCCCAGCGGCAGCATCTTCGTTCAAATCAGCGATGAGAACCTGCATCACGTACGTGAACTGTTGGACGAGATCTTCGGTCACGAGAACTTCTGCGGTGTTATCGTTTTCCGGAAGACGACCGGTGCAGGAAGCCCAGCGATCGGCACCGACGTGCTTCCAGCAACCGTTGACTTCATCCTGTGGTACGCAAAGGATCGAGAAAGAACGAAGTACCGACAACTGTACCTGCCCCGTTTGGGAGAAGGATGGGTCAACTACGATTTTGTGCGCCTTCCTGACGGAACTCACCGGCGCCTGACGCAGGAGGAGCGCAACAACTGGTCCGTCTTACTACCTGGGGCGCAGGTTTACAGACGGGACAACCTAACCTCACGTTCTTCCGTCGGCCAAGCTTCGGAGCCATTCGAGTTTGAGGGACAGAAGTACAGGCCGACAGGCGGTGGCTGGAAGACCTCGAGGGGAGGATTGAGGCGACTCCAGGAGGCTGGCAGGCTCGAAGCCTATGGTGCGACTCTGAGTTATCGCAGGTTCGCCGCCGATTTTCCATGGTCTCGCATTAGCAACCTGTGGGAAGACACACTGACTGGGGGCTACGCGGAGGATCGCTATTACGTGGTTCAGACCATAACGAAAGTAGTCCAGCGGTGTGTATTAATGAGCACAGATCCGGGTGACCTGGTCCTCGACCCGACCTGCGGGTCGGGCACGACCGCCTACGTCGCGGAGCAATGGGGACGGAGGTGGATCACCATCGACACGAGCCGGGTGCCGCTGGCGCTGGCGCGGCAACGTCTTCTGACGGCGACCTTCCCCTACTACGCGCTCAGGGACGAGGCGCGCGGGCCCGCGGGCGGCTTCGTGTACGTCAGGAAACAGAACAGCAAGGGTGAGGAGGTCGGTGGCATCGTCCCGCACGTGACCTTGAAGTCAATCGCCAACGACGAGCCTCCGGGTGAGGAAGTGCTGGTGGACCGGCCCGAGGTCGAGGGGAAGGTGACCAGGGTCACGGGACCGTTCTGCGTCGAGGCGACGATTCCCACGCCGATCGACTGGGAGGCGGACGGGATCGAGGACTCCGGTGCCGACCCGGCCGCGTACGGATCATTCGTGGAGCGGATGCTCGAGGTGCTTCGCAAGAGTCCGGTGATCCAGATTGGCGGTGGGCGGACGGTTGCGTTCCGCGATGTCCGGCCGCCGGCAAAGACTCTGTCGCTGTCGGCCGAAGCAACGGTCGCCAACGGCGGCGCCAAGCCGGTGGCGCTGGTCTTCGGGCCCGAAAATGGCGCGGCAAGCGAAAAGCAGGTTTTCGACGCCGCCCGCGAAGCACGGGCCAAGGGGTACGCGCACCTGTACGTTGTCGGGTTCGCCATCCAGCCGGACGCGCGCAAGATGGTCGATGACTGCGAGGCGGTCGCCGGAGTGCCGGCGACCTACGTCCAGGCGACCCCGGACCTGATAATGGGCGATCTCCTTAAAAGCACGCGGTCGAGCCAGATCTTCAGTGTCTGCGGCCTGCCGGAGGTCGTGGTGCGCAAAGCGTCCGGGAAGAAGGCCGAGGCCGGGCGCTTCCAGGTCGAGCTGCTCGGCTTGGACGTGTTCGATCCGATCACCATGGAAGTCGATCACCGCAAGGGAATCGATGTCCCGGCCTGGTTCCTCGACACCGACTACAACGGATTGTCGTTCCACGTTTCCCAGGCGTTTTTCCCCCGAACCGGGGCGTGGGACAGCCTGAAGCGGGCTCTCCGGGGTGAGTATGAGGACTCGGTTTGGGAGCACCTCGCCGGCACGGTGAGCGCTCCGTTCGAGGCGGGCGAAAACCGGCGGGTCGCAGTGAAGGTGTTCGACGACCGCGGCAACGAACTTCTTGTCGTCAAGGACCTGAGGGAGGCGACAGGGTGATCCGGAAGGTTGTGATTCGCCGATTCAAGAGGTTTTCCGAGGTGGAGTTTGTCCTCCCGCATCACATCGTCCTCGCGGGGCCCAACAATACGGGGAAGACCACCATGCTCCAGGCGGTCGCGGCATGGAGCATGGCGTTCGACAAGTGGAAAAGCCTGAATGCTTTCCAGCGCCACGGTGGTTCTTACACGAGCGTCCCGATCACACGTCACCAGTTCTCGGCGGTACCCCTGAGATCATTCGATCTGCTATGGCAGGATCGCGACTATCGAGGGAGCATTGAAATCGAAGTGCACGCCGAGTCGGGGTGGAAGATACCCCTCGAATTCATGCCTAGCAGCACCGAGCAAGTCTATGTTCGACCACTGAAAACGGTTGATCCATGGGTCGCGCGCGAAGCGAGCGTGACCACAGTCTTCGTCCCCCCGATGACCGGATTGACGACAGACGAACCGGTTTTCACCAAGCCGAGGGTCGTTCAACTGCTCGGTCAGGCAAAGCCGGGGGATGTCCTGAGAAACCTCCTGGTCGAAGCGTCGCAGTCCGACCGGGCGTGGCAGAACCTCACTGCGGGGATTCGCCGCCTGTTCGGTTACGACCTGCTGCCTCCCGACTCGTCAGGTGCGAGCATTCTGGCAGAGTTCATGCCCAGACAAGCGGGACCGAGGCTGGATATCGCCAGTGGAGGAAGCGGTTTCCAGCAGGTCCTCATGCTGCTGACCTTCCTGCACACCCGACCGGCCTCGGTCCTGCTGCTCGATGAGCCGGATGCGCACCTGCACGTCATTCTTCAGGATGCGATTTTCGGGGAGCTGCGGAGCGCGGCGGCCGAGCAGGGCTCGCAGCTCGTCATTGCGACCCACTCCGAGGTCATCATCAACACGGTCGAGCCGGACAGCCTGTGCGTCATGCTGCAGACACCGAAGCTTCTGGCTTCCACAGAGGAGCGGGGTCGCCTCATCGAGTCACTCAAGGCCCTGACCAACACGGACATCATGCTCGCTGAAGACGCGCCGGGGGTTCTTTACCTGGAGGGTCCGACGGATCTCGAGTTGCTAAGAACATGGGCCAGGGTGCTTGGACACCCAGCATCTGAACTGCTGACCGTTAAGCTTTTCTGGAAGCCGACGGTCACCCAGCCAAGACCGGGTGCGGCCGGGATCCGTGCGGAGGATCATTTCGATTCCCTCAAGCTGGTGAGGGCCGATCTTCCCGGACTTGAAATTCTCGACAGGGACGGGCGACCGGGGGTTCCAGCGACAGCGGTCACCGGCACCGGGTTGCAGAGGGTGCGATGGAATCGCTACGAGATCGAGAGTTACCTCGTGCATCCGACGGCATTGACCCGTTTCGTCGAAAAGAGTGTCGGCGGCGGTGGGGCGGCGGGTCCCCATGTTGCGGATCTCCAGGAGCACTTCCGTCAAGAGTACCCTCCCGCGTTCCTGTCCGATCCTCTGGGAGATCACGCCTTCCTGAACGGTGTGAAGGCGCGGACCGAGCTCCTCCCGAAGGCACTGACGGCCGCCGGCATTTCGGGAGTGCCTTACACGCGCTACCACGAGATCGCGGCCGTGATGACGCCGGACGAGATCCACCCCGAAGTGAAGAGCATGCTCGACGCCATCTGCGGGGCATTTCGTCGGTGACGAGCGCTTTCGAAGTTCCTGAACCGATCATCAATTCGCCTTACGACGAGCCTGCGCACCACTGGCGCATCGAGGAAGGCATGTCGCCGGAGAGATTGCCGGGCCGGCGCCCGGCGATGTACTGGTATCGCCCTCCGACCGTCGCTGGCGCCGAGCCGGGCGATGAGATCAGCACGGGCATAGAACTCAAGCTCGTCAACCTGATCCGTGTCAGGGTGACGGCCTGGCGCGATCAGGGTTGGCCGGGCGTCTCCCGGACGACGCTTGAGATACTGCGCTACTGGCGGCGCGACGGACGGCGGTTCCGGCTCTTCTTCGCCCAGTTGGAGGCGGCGGAGACGATCATCTTCCTGAACGATGCGCGCGCCGACTTCCGGCAAGGGATCGACATTCCGCCGGACCAGGTCGCCGAATCGGCCGCCGCTCTCAAGGGCGGGCCTTTCCGGCGGTACGCGTGCAAGATGGCGACGGGCGCCGGCAAAACCATGGTCATGGGAATGCTCGCCGCCTGGAGCATCCTGAACAAGGTCCATGCCCGTTCGGACGGACGCTTCTCTGACGTCGTGCTGGTTGTCTGTCCCAACGTGACGATCCGTGATCGACTGGACGAGTTGAAGCCCGAGACCGGCGAGGCGAGCATCTACCGGAAATCCGATCTTGTGCCTCCACACCTGATGTCTGATCTGACGCGGGGTCGGGTGCTGGTCACCAACTGGCACGTCTTCGAACCGGCACAAAGCCAGGTCGGCGGTGTCAGCGCCCGCGTCGCCAGGACGGGGAGGCGGCAAGTCAAGAGGGAGACCATTCGGATCGCGGACAAGACCACCACCGCGCGGGGGACCCGCTACCTCGCTCTCGAGGATTTCGAGCGACAGAGGGCCGCGGGGCTCCTGCATGTCCTCAGCGAAGAGCGTGACAAGCAGGGGCACCTGGTGAAGGTCGAGGTGGAGCGCGAGCGATACGTGGAAAGCGACACTGCGATGGTCGCCCGTCTTTTCGGCCGGGAGGTCGGAGGCAAGCAGAACTTGATGGTGTTCAACGACGAGGCTCATCACGCCTACCGGATCGAGCGCGAGCAGGAAGTCGAGGAAGCCGAAGAAGCGGCGGAAGACGAGGAGGAACGCGAGGAAATCGAGGAAGACGTCCGTGAGGCGACGGTCTGGGTGGAAGGCCTTGACCGGATCCACCGCCTGCGCGGGATCAACTTCTGTGTCGATCTGTCGGCGACTCCCTACTGGCTGAATCGCGTCAGCCGGCAGGCGAACCGCCCGTTCCCGTGGGTTGTCAGCGATTTCGGCCTGACCGATGCGATCGAGTCCGGTCTCGTGAAGATCCCCCAGCTGGCGGTGCGCGACACGACCGGCGCGGAGATCCCCGGGTACTTCAACATATGGCGGTGGATCCTCCCGAGGCTCACTCCGGGTGAGCGTGGCGGCAGGAAGGGGAGCGTGAAGCCCGAGGCGGTGCTCAAGTGGGCCCACACCCCGATGGCCATGCTCGGTGGACTCTGGGAGGTGCTTCGGAAGGAGTGGGAGACCTCGAAGGACGACCCGCGACCGCCGGTCTTCATCCTGGTCTGCAAGAACACGAAGATCGCCCGGCTGGTGTACGAGTGGCTAGCCGACGACAAGGCCCCGGCGGGAATACCACCGTCCGGCCTGGCCGGCTTCCGCAACGTCGGCGGCCAGGTGGTGACGATCCGAGTCGACTCCAAGGTGGTTCACGAGACCGACACCGGAGAGGCGAAGAGCGACGAGTCCCGGTGGATGCGCTTCACGCTCGACACCGTCGGCCGTCGGGAATGGCCACGGGACGTCCAGGGGCGTCCGATCCTTCCGGCCGACTTCGAGGAGCTGGCGGGGAAGATGGGCCGTCCGATTCACCCCCCCGGACGGGACGTCCGGTGCATCGTCAGCGTCGGGATGCTGACCGAGGGTTGGGACTGCAACACTGTGACCCACATCATCGGGCTGCGGCCGTTCATGTCGCAGTTGCTCTGTGAGCAGGTCGTCGGCAGGGGTCTCCGTCGCACAAGCTACGATGTAGGTCCCGACGGCCGGCTCACCGAGGAAGTCGCCAAGATCCTCGGCGTCCCGTTCGAGGTGATCCCATTCAAAGAGAATCGTGGGGCTGCTGTGGCGCCGCCCCCGCGACGTCATCACGTGCGGGCCATCCCCGAGAAGGCCCGCTTCGAGATTCGTTTTCCCCGCGTCGAGGGGTACCGGCGGGCGATTCGTAACCGCGTGACGGTTGATTGGGCTACGGTCCCCTCCCTCCCCATCGACCCGACGGATATACCGACGGAGGTCCAGATGAAGGCCCACCTGCTGCTGAACCGGCAGCGGCCACTCCTGACAGGCCCGGGAAGCATCTCCGAGGTGACGCTCCAGCCGTATCTCACAGAGAGACGTCTTCAGGAACTGACCTTCGACCTGGCCCGCGATCTGACGCGCGCATACGTCGAGCAGAGCGAGGGTGCGGTGCCGGCCCACGTTCTTTTCCCTCAGGTCATTGGCATCGTCAAGCATTACCTTGAAGAAAAGGTGACGGTACATGGACGAGGGCACCTGCTCCAGGTTTTCATGGCCCCCTACTACGGTTGGGTCGTCGAGAGACTCGCCGAGGCGATACGCCCCGATGGTTCCGGGAGCGAGCCGCCCGAGTTGCCGCTCTACGAACGAAGTCGCCCATCGGGATCGACGGCCGAGGTCGATTTCTGGACCAGCAGGGATGTGCGGGAAGTGGAACATAGTCACGTGAACTATGTGGTTGCAGACACCGGGGCCTGGGAACAGCAGGCCGCCTACCGCCTCGACACTCATCCGGCGGTCGAAGCGTTTGTAAAGAACGCCGGACTCGGTCTGGCAATCCCCTATCTCGACAACGGTCGCTATCACGACTACCTGCCCGACTTCATCGTTCGACTGCACGGCGACGAGCCCAAGCATGTGATCCTGGAGATCAAGGGGTTCGACCGGCTCGAGGAAGTCAAGCGCCAGGCGGCGGACCGGTGGGTGAAGGCGGTCAACGCCGACGGCCGGCAGGGCACCTGGGCCTACGAGGTGGTCAAGGACGTTGGTGCGCTTGACCGGGTGATCGACGAAACGGCGATCCGCACGTTATCCACTGCAGGCTCATAGATGCGGCCCTTGCTTGCTTCCCTCCGGGTGCTCCTGTAGCCTGTGTTTTCCATGTCCAAGGACAGGCCCGCGAACCGGCTGGCGCGCGAAACCAGCCCGTACCTCAGGCAGCACGCCCACAATCCGGTCGAGTGGTACCCGTGGGGAGAGGAGGCGCTGGCGCGGGCGCGCCGCGAGAACAAACCGATCTTCCTGTCGATCGGCTACTCCGCCTGCCACTGGTGCCACGTCATGGAGCGCGAGTCGTTCGAGAACGAGGCGATCGCCTCTCTCATGAACGAGCGCTTCGTGAACATCAAGGTGGACCGCGAGGAGCGGCCCGATCTGGACGAGATCTACATGGCGGCGACCCAGCTCCTGACCCGGCAGGGCGGGTGGCCCAACTCGGTCTTCCTGACTCCCGACCTGAGACCGTTCTATGCCGGCACCTACTTTCCTCCGGAGGCGCGCTTCGGCCGCCCCGGCTTCCCCGAAGTGCTGCGGGGAGTCTCGGAGGCCTTCGAAAAGAAGCAGGACGAGGTGACCCGCGTCGCGGGCGAGGTGACGGAGCAGATCCGCCTCATGTCGGAGGCCCGCCCGGCCGAAGCGCCACCGACGGCCCGCCTGCTCGACCGCGCCTTCGGCGAGCTGGCGGGGCGGTTCGACGCAGCGCACGGCGGGTTCGGCGGCGCGCCGAAGTTCCCGCATCCGATGGACGTCCTGTTCCTGCTGCGCTATCACCGCCGGTCCGGCAACGTCGAGGCGCTGCGGATGGCCGTCATCAGCCTCGACCGGATGGCGCGAGGGGGCATCAACGACCAGCTCGGCGGCGGCTTCCACCGCTATTCGGTGGACGCGCAGTGGTTAGTGCCGCACTTCGAGAAGATGCTGTACGACAACGCGCTTCTGGCGCGCGCCTATCTCGAGGCGGCGCAGGCGGTGGCGCCCCTGCCGTCATCGAGCGCCCTGCCGGAGGGCGGCGGGCCGGTGGCGGCCGCGTTCAGGACGGTCGCCCGCGAGACCCTCGACTGGGTCCTGCGGGAGATGACGTCGCCCGAGGGCGGCTTCTACTCCAGCCTCGACGCCGACAGCGAGGGCGAGGAGGGGAAGTACTACGTCTGGACGCCGCAGGAGGTCGAGGCCGTGCTCGGCCGGCAGGAGGCGGCGCTGGTCGGCTCGATCTACGGGATCACGCCCGAAGGCAACTTCGAGCATGGCCGGAGCATCCTGCACCTTCCAAAACCCCTCGCGGAGCGGGCCACCGAGCTGCGCACGGACGAGGCGGAGATGCGGCTGCGGCTGGCGGGCGCTCGCGCCCGGCTCCTCCAGGCACGGGAGCGGCGGGTGCGTCCGGGCCGTGACGACAAGATCCTGGCCGACTGGAACGCCCTCATGATCTCGGCGCTGGCGATCGGCGCGCGTCTTTTCGACGAGCCGCGCTACCGGGACGCCGCGGCGCGCGCCGCGCGCACGATCTTGACCAGCATGCGCAAGGACGGCCGCCTGCTGCACTCGTGCCTCTTGGGTGAGGCGCGGCACGCCGCCTACCTGACGGACCATGCGTTCCTTCTCGCCGCCTGCCTCGACTTGTACGAGGCGACCTTCGATCCGGAATGGGTGGAAGAGGCGCGGCGCCTGGCGGCCGCGACGCTCGACCTGTTCCGCGATCCCGAGGGTGAGGGCTTCTTCCTGACGGCCCGCGACCACGAGACGCTCATCGCGCGCACGCGGGAGGGGAATGACGGCGCCACGCCCGCCGGGGTCTCCGTGCTGGCCCACGCGTTACCGCGCCTGGCAGCGCTCACCGGCGACACGGCGCTCGTGAAGGTGGCCGAGGGAATCCTGCGCCTGTACCGCGGGCGGATGGAGCGCATGCCCTCCGCCTTCGGGATGATGCTCTGCGCGCTCGATCAGGCGCTCGACGGGCAGCGCCAGATCGTCCTGGCGGGGCGCCCGGGCGACGCCGCGCTGCGAGCGTTCCACGAGGTCCTGCGAGCGACCTACATGCCGAACGCGGTCCACGCCCTCGCCGACACAACCGACGCGGGGCAAGCGAAGAAGGTCCCTCTCCTCGAGGGCAAGACGGATGTCGGCGGCCGCCCGGCCGCCTATGTCTGCCAGGACGGCGCCTGCAAGCTGCCGGTCACCACTCCCGACGAGATGCGCGGCCTTCTGACCCCCCCGCGGTCTTGACAGGCGGCGCCGGCGCGCCTAGAGTCGGGCTGTCATAGCGGAGGCTGGAGCATGGCACGGGGCACGATTGCGAAGCTGGTGCGTGACCGCGGGTTCGGGTTCATCCGCGGCAACGATGGCAAGGACGTCTTTTTCCACCGGTCGGGTTTGATGAACCTGAATTTCGACGAGCTGGAGCAGGGGACGCCGGTCGACTTCGAGGTGGAGAACAGCCCGAAGGGTCCGCGCGCCAACCGGGTCCGGCCGGTCGCCAACATCCAGAACGCCACCGAGTAGCGACGCCGGCGATCTCCCCTAGGACGGCGGCCCGAGCCGCCGAGCGAAGTCGTTGTAGCCCGCCCCGTCACGCGTGACTCGCGTCAGGTTGTAGCCCCCTTCCGTGATCCTGTAGACGGCGAAGCGCGGCCCGTACCCTCCCTCCTCCGGCGGTGGCGCCGGACCGCCGGTGATCAAAATGGTGCCGTCCCCGAGCGACACCGGCTCGCCGGCCCCGTGCGGCAGGACCAGAGGATCGGTGATCTGCCGCACGCCCCGCTGCCCTCCCGCGGCGCTCGTCAGGTAGATCTGGGCCGGCGCGCCCTCCGAGGCCCGGGTGAATGCGATCGATCCTCCGGGAAGGCAGGCCGGCGCCCCGTCCACGACGGTGGCGCCCGGCGGCGACAACTCCACCATCGTGGTTTCCGGATCGGCCGCATCAAGCGACAGGCGATACAGGCGGGGGGCCCCGTCGCGGTCGGAGACGAAGACTACAGAGCGCCCGTCGGGCGTGGCGCACGGGGCGCCGTCGTCGGCCGGATGACGGGTCAGCCGGACCAATCCCGAGCCGTCGATCCCCACGACGAACAGATCGCGCGACGCGCCCCCCGTGTCGGCGCGCGCGAAGATGACTCGATCCCGGCCCAGGGACGCCGGGTCGGAGTCGCTCGCGGCGGGGGCCGGGGAGAGCGGCACGGCGCCCGCCCCGTCCGGTGACGCGATGTAGAGCCCCTGCCGGCCGCCGCGATCGCTCACCAGGACCACGCGGCCGTCGGAGAGACGGGCCGGCATGGAGTCCTCGTACGACGCGTCGCCGGCGCGGGGCGATCCGATGAGACGCGCCACGCCGGCCGCATCGTCGATCTCGTAGACACGCACGGCCCCCCCCCGATCCGATACGATGAGCAGCCGCTCGCCGTGTCCTTCGGGAACCGGTCCGCTCCGGCAGGCGAGAAGCAGCGTCAGGAGGAGAAGGCCCCAACGACAGTGTGCGTTCATCCCGCACATCGTAACCGCGATCAACATGCAGCCGATCTTCGAGGCGGTCGCTGTCCTGTTCGTCATGCTCCTGGTCCTGCGCCTGTCGCTGGTCAGGCGGCGCGATCGGCTCCGCCTGCGCGGCGGTCTGGTGGCGCTCAATGTCTTCACCGGGGCCCTCGCCGGGTGCGAGGCGGCGCTGGCGCTCGGCGTCCTGCCGTTCCTCGGCCTGGCCCTCGGGGGGCTCCTGGGGCACCTCGTCTTCGGCGCGCTCTGGCGCCGGCTGCTTCGCAACGGTCCCGCCGCCGCGCGGGCCTGGCTGCGGCGGCTGCAGTTCATCATCAGCGGGATCGCATGCGCCCTTCTGATCCGGCGTCTTTTCGGCTGACGGCGGCGCCGGCGCGCGCGCTGGCCCTGGCGCGAGTGCTGGCCCTGGCGCCCGCGCTGGTGTTCCCCATCCCGGCGCTCGCTGCTCCGGATACCGCGGTCGTGTCCGCCTGCCGGGTCTCCGTCGTCCGACCCCGCGAGACCGACATGCTCTATGGTGTGGTCGATCTAGCCGCGGACGTCTCCTGTCCGGAGGGCCGCACCGCCGCGTCGCTCGCCTTCCTGGTCGATGGGATTCCGGCCGGCGAGCGCACGGCGCCGCCCTGGAAGGTGACCTGGAACGCCGGGGGCGGGTTTGCGTCGCACCTTGTCGAGGCGCGCCTCACCGATAGCGACGGGGGACGCGCCTCGGCCATCGTCCTCACGCCCGGGGCGATCCTGCACGAGTCGGTGCGCGTCACCTCGACGCCGATCGATCTGGTGGAACTGTCGGTGTCGGTCACGGACGGCGAGGGCCGGCCCGTGAGTGGTCTGGCGCGCGAAGACTTCGTGGTCGAGGAGGAGGGCCGGCCACAGGCGTTGAACGAGGTCCGGACCGAACACCGGCCCCTCAGCATCGCCGTCCTGATCGATGCCAGCAGCAGCGTGCGGGCCTTCTGGCCGGCGCTCGGAGAGGCGGCCCCGGCCCTGGCGCGCACCCTGCGCCAGGGAGACGCCATCAAGGCCGTCGCCTTCAGCGGCCCGGCCTATCTTGTGCAGGACTTCACTGCGGACCCGGGCCGGGTGGAGCGCGCCATGGAGCGCTTTCAGGCCTGGGGAGGCGGCACCAGCCTGTACGACACGCTTGCTGCGGTAGGGACGGAGCTGGCCTGGGGGCGGGGCGGGCGGCAGGCGGTCGTGCTGATCACCGACGGCATCGACACCCTCAGTCGGATCGACGCGCCGCGACTTCGCAACTACCTGCGCCGCACCGACGTCGTCGTCGAGACTTTCCTGGTGCGCCCGACCGCCAAGGGGGCGATGCTCCCGCCGGCGAAGTTCGGGAAGACGATGGACCGCCTCTGCCGGGACACCAGCGGATCGCTGCGCCCCGTGCGCGATCTGGAGGGCATGACCAAGGCCTTCCAGGACCTGGGCGAGAGCCTGCAGGACCGTTACTACCTCGCCTACCATTCGGATCAGGCGGCGCGCGAAGGCTGGCGATCGATCCGCGTCGAGGTTCGCCGCCCCCCTGGTGTCTTGGTCCGTGCCCGGAGGTCGGTCATCGGCAACCGGCCGGTCGGCGGCTTCCTGCTGGCCGAAATGAAGTCGCGCGACCCGGCGGTGCGCCGCAAGGCGGCCGAGTGGCTCGGGACGATGCCGGCCGAGGGTGCCGGCGAGGCGCTCCTGCGCGCCCTCTCCGACCGGTCGCTCCCGGTGCGCGAAGCGGCCGCCACAGCACTCGGGCGGATCCGGGAGCCGCGCGCCGTCGAGCCTCTCGTTGATCTGCTGCGCGACCGCAGCCTGGGGCTGCGCGACGCGGCGGCCCAGGGGTTGCAGGCGTTCGGTCCCGCTGCGGTGCCGGCGCTTCTTTCGGCGCTCGACCGCCAGGGAGACCAGACCCGCATCGAGATCCTCGACGTGCTGGCGGCGATCGGTGATGCACGGGCGGTTGAGGCGATCGAACGCCTCGCCGCGCCGCCTCCGCCGCCCGCGAAGACCCTGGCGGGGGAATTGCCGGAAAGCACCCCCCGGGACAGGCGCTCGCAGGCGGAGGTCCGCGTCTGGGCCCTGCGGGCGCTCGGCCGGATGGGGAGCGACGAAATCCTCCCGACCCTGGAGAAAGGTGTCCGGGACCGGGACCCCGATGTGATCGCCGCCGCCTTCGCGGCCCTCGTGGAGCACGCCAGCCCGGAGTCCTTCAAGACGCTGCACCGCCTGGGGCAGGCGACCGAGCGCGACGCCAGGGTCCGCGCCGCGGCGCGCCATGCGCTCGTCGAGGGTTTCTATCGCCTGGAGCGCTCGGCGCGCCTCGCGGAATGGCTGGAGCAGCCGATCGGGGCGGCCATCTTCGTCTGGGTGGTGGAGGCGGCCGCGAGCGCTACGGCGGCGGTCGAAGGCTGGGCCGGAGTGATCGAGGCCGTCGGTGGCGGCGAGCGGGCCGCGGCGCTCCTCGACGTGGCCGCCGGCCACCTGCCGCGGGACGTCGCGTCCCTGGCAAGGAGCCTCGCCGCCGGCCTGAAAGGCCGTTGACGCGCCCACGCGCTTCCACTATAAGAGTTCCCGGCGCGTGTGCTCGTTCGCGGCGCGCCGGACAGGGGACCAGGCTGAAGCCGCCGCCCGAAGGCGTCGGCGCGTTCATCCACTCAACTCAAGAGGAGGACGAAGCGATGCAGTCACGGACAGGAAGCCTCCGGACCCGGGCGGTCCTGATGGCGGTATCTCTCGCGGCGGTGTTGATAAGCGCCGCGGGCGCCCCCGCCACCGCCGCCCCGGAAGACTACAAGGGCTGGTTCCTGGCTCTCGATCTGGCCAACACGCAGCCGAACGGGCTCGACCAGCAGTACGCCACCTACGTGGACGCCGTGACCGGCTTCGGGACGAGACAGGTGATCGAGAACGATGCCGACCTCACGTACGCCGCAAAGATCGGCTACTCGTGGGGCGCCCTCGGCGGGCTGGCGGTGTCGTACTGGAGCTTCGACAACGAGGACGAGGTCCAGGCCTCGGTGACAGGAAGCTACGTCTACCCGACCGTGTTCGGGTCATACGCGTTCAACTACGGCAACTCCTACGGTCTCGGCTACTACGGCTACTTCCCGGTCAACCTGACGGCTTCGAGCAAGGTCCAGGCAAGCACGATTGACATCGACTACTTCCGGCCGATGCAGGCGGGCGAGAAGCTGACGATCAAGTGGATCGCCGGGCTACGCTCCGCGACGTTCGAGGAAGACCGGACCTTCGACGGCAGCGACTCGTACGGTACATACTACAGGGAAGCCAAGCACATCGAGTCGGACGCCTTCGGAGTGAAGCTGGGGGCCACCGCCATCTTCGGCTTCACCGATCACTTCAGCCTGCAAGGAGGCTTGGCCTTTTCGCTCCTGCAGGCCAACATCGACGCCAACGCGACTCGCAACGCCAACGGCACTCTGGACGATGTGACTTCGTCGGATGACAACTCCCGCGGCGAAATCCGGGACTACGACCTGCGGGCGGTCTGGACGTGGGATCACTTCGATTTCTGGGTAGGTTATGGAGGCCAGACCTGGGATGGCCTGGTCTCTGATCCACTCAACGGCTCCCAATGCTGTCTAGCTGTCTCCGACGAGAGCCAACGGGACAGCGTCGCATTCAACAAGGCGCACGTCGGAGTCGCATTCAGGTTCGGCGGCGACTGACGGCACGCGCTTCACGTTCGTCAGGGAAAAGTCAAAGGGGCGGCCCGTCCGGGCCGCCCCTCTTAAATATCCAGCAATCCCAGGCTGATCTGGAGGGCCCGATCGACATCCGCCATGGTCTCGGCCGGGCTATGCTCATTCCGCCAGGCTGAACCGGCATTCGGTCAGCTCGAGGTCCCGTTGCGCATTCTGTACCGCGCCCTCCTTGAGGAGACGCCTCAGGTTCGTCCGGCCGACCTCACTCACGTAGCGCCGGATCGCCTCCGCGATCAGCCGGCTTCGATCTCCCTTCTTCACGACCCGGTCCAGCAGCTTGACCGTTTCCTCCGGCAGCGAGATGTGCACCCTTCGATGCATGGTGGATCGCCTCCCTACAGATTTACTGGCGCACCGCCGACGCCAGCCGGCCGCGGATTTCCGGCTGGTCCGGCTCGATGGCGAGCGAGCGCTTGAAGGCCGAGGCCGCTTCGGCGGCGAGCCCGCGCTTCAGATAGATCTCTCCCAGTGAGTTGAATACGCGCGCGACCGGCTCGCCGCTGCCGGCGGCCGTCTCGAGGCGGGCCTGGGCCCGCTCCAGGTCGCCGCGGCGCATCAGGACTTCGCCGAGGGCGACGTTGGCGCGGAAGTTCTTCGGGTCACGCCTCAGGACCTCCTCGAACTGGGCCACGGCGGCGTCCGGCTGCTGCGCCGTCAGGAGGGTCAGGGCCGATCCGAGGCGCGCCTCCAGGTTGTCGGGCTCGATGGTCACCCAGCGCTCGAACTCGGCCCGCGCCTCCGCCATCCGCCCCATCTCGAAAAGGAGGGTCGCCAGGTTACCCTGCGCCACCGGCCAGTCCGGGTTGGACTTCACCGCCCGCCGGACCTCGGCGAGCGCGCCTTCGCGGTCGCCCTGCAGGGTGCGCAGCGTGCCGAGGGAGTTGCGCAGGATGGCGTTCTCCGGGCGGACGGCGAGCGCCTTCTCGTACAGCGCCGCGGCCTCCTGGAGGCGGCCCTTCTCCTGAAGGCAGAGCCCCAGGTTGTTGTACGCGCCGATGTACTGCGGGTCGGCGCGCAGGGCGTCGCGGTAGGCGTGCATCGCCCGGTCGATCCGGCCATGACGGCGGTGGAGGTTGCCGATGTTGTTGAACTCGACCGGGCTCAAAGGCGCGATGGCGACCGCCTTTTCGAACTCCAGCAAGGCCTCGTCGTCACGTCCCTGCCGCTGCAAGACCTCGCCCAGCTTCGAGCGCGCCAGGAGAAAGGTGGAGTCGATGTCGAGGGCGGCCCGCAGCCGGCCCTCCGCCTCCTGGAACTTCCCCTCTCGGATGTAGGTCCCGGCGGTGATCACCTCGGCCTGCTTGCTGCGCGGGTCGGCGCGCAGCACCTCCTCCGCCGCCGCCCGCGCCCTCTCGTGTTCCCCTTTCTCCAGGAAGGCGCGCGCCAGGTTGAGGCGCACCTCCTGGCCGGGGGCCCCCTTCTCGAGGGCGCGCTGGAACTGGGCGATGGCGCCATCGACGTCGCCTTCCTCGAGGGCGATGAGCCCGCGGTTGTTCTGCGCCGTCATCCGCTCCTCGCCGATGTAGCCGATCGAGCGCAGCTTCTCGATCATTTCGGCGTCGCCGGCGGACGCCACGAGGGTCTCCTCTTCATCGACGGCGCGCGCGCCGCCGTAGGAATCGACCCAGGCGATGGGATGCGCCTTCTGGAACTCCGGCGTCAGCGCCTCGGTGAGGGGCTGGCCGTCCATGTCCCGGGCCACTGGCAGGCCGAAGAGCGCCAGGATGGTGGGGGCGATGTCGAGCACCGAAGCGGCGCCGACATCGACGCCCGGTCTGATGTCGGGGCCGGCGATCACCAGGACCCCGACCGGTGTGTGCCACTCGGCCGCCTTGCCACGGTCGACGCGCGAGTCGCTGTCGAGCGGCCGGTTGGAGTCCGACTTGAAGCCGTGGTCGGAGACCAGGATCACGTTCGCATCGGGTCCCGCCTCGGCCAGCAGCTCCCCCAGGTAGCGGTCCTGGACCTCGTAGTAGCGGTCGACCATCTGCCCGAACAGCGCCATGTCGCTCCGCTCGACGCCGGGGAGAAGCGGCGGTCGGAACCGCATGAACAGGTGCGAGGTGGTGTCCGGGCCCTCGTAGTAGAACATCTTCAGGCCGCGACCCTGGCCGCGGGAGAGCTCCCTGGCGATGGCGTGATAGGTCTGGCCGGCGGCGACCACGGTGCGGAACTGTCGCAACAGGTCCTGCTGCTCCGCGGAGAGCCTCTCCGGGATGCGGCCCCCGGGGAGGAACGCGGCGATCTCCGTGTCACCCACCTCGGCCGGGGACTTGATAAGCGGCCGGATCGTCTCGAACAGCTCCGGCGGGTGGGTCTTGCCGCGGTTCTTCGCCGGGTCGTTGGTCTTCCAGTCGCCCTGCGCCTCCTCGAAGAGCTGGAACGCGACCCGGTCGGTGACGACCCGGCCGCGCACCGTCTCGGCCGGCCAGGTGGCCCACCAGGCGACCACGTCCACGTCCACCTCCTGCCGGCTCAGGAGCGTCCAGAGGGCCGGCACCTGCCGCATGCGGCTGGTCACCGGGATGAGTTCCCCCGTATCGCGCGCCGTGACCACGAAGTCCACGATGCCGTGCCGCGACGGCTTCATGCCCGTCGCGATGCTGGTCCAGATGACCGGGGAGAGGATCGGGCTGATCGTGCGCAGGTTGGCCCTGGCGCCGCGGGCCACGAGCGATTTCATGTGGGGCATCCGGCCCTGCTGCATCAACGGCTCGGCGATCCGCCAGGTGTAGGCGTCGACGCCGATGACGACGACCTTCCGATCGAGCGGCTCGACTCCGGCCTTCAGGATCGAACCGCCCGATTCCCCGACGCCCGCCACCTGGACGATGCGCACCGAGGAAACGACGATCCCCGCCTCCGCGGCGGGGCCGGCCACCTCGCCCCGGATCGACTGCGGCAGCTCCGGGTCGCGGTTGCGCACCACATCGTACGAGACGGAGGCGACGCGCCCGGCGGTGGCCGTCCTCAGGAGATCCGCCAGCCAGTCCGAGGCGTAGGACGGGCCGCGCGAGCGGTGCAGGCCCAGGACGTTCGGTTCCGGAATGGAGTATGTGAGGATCGCTTCGATCTCGACCTTCGACCCTTCGCGGCTGTGCGCCGCCCGGTCGCCGGTCAGATCGACGCGCAGCTTCGCGGGCTCTTTCGGGTACTCCGAGAGACGGCACAGCCCGCGCGGCAGGAACCTCCATCCCGGATCGATGACACGGGGAGCGAGCGGGACGATCCGCCAGTCGGCGATGACGTAGCGATCCGTGGCCTCGAAGCGCCGGAATGAGAACCCGGCCCAGGCCAGAAGACCCAGGCCGAGAACGGCCCAAAAAATGCGCGCGCGCAGAGGGACGGGTCCCCCGGCTTCGCCCTAGGGAACCGGCGCGACGGGCGCCGTCACCGGCTCGGGGCTCACGCTCTGCAGCGCGGGATGCCCCGGGCGGCGCCTGGCGTGAATGGAGTAGACGTTGTCATAGCAGGCGAAGCCGTTCTCCGCCACGTCGATGTCGATCCGCTTCGGATGGCCTCCGCCCGGGACCGTGCCGCTGTCGAAGCGGGTCGGTCCCCGGCCGTCCTCGATCAGGTCGAGGAGCATCTGCTGGGTCCCGTCGGTCCTGGAAAACCGGTACAGGCCGTAGCCGGTGACGCGCGTGGCGTCGGTTGCGGCAGACGTGTCCGGCTGGCGGACGCGCCAGTCGATGCCGAGCACGGCGTAGTCGCCCCCCTGGTCCGTCTCGTTGAGTGTCAGGAGTCCGAACCGGCCCAGGAGCGGATGGGAGACGATGACGCAGAGGCACACGCCGTAGCATCCTTCTTGATACGCCGAGCCGTGCAGGACGAACGGCTTCGCCTGGATCGGCAGCGCCGGCTTGGCCCGCACGTGGAACACCGTGTCGTGGCAGACCATGCCGTTCATGGCGATTGTCATGTTGATCCCCGGGAACTCGGCGCCTCCCAGGAGCAGGCCGCTGTCATAGCGCTGCACTTCGCGGTCGGCGACCTGAAGTTCGAGCTGCAGCTGGTGCATGCGGGCGAACTCGCCGCCGATGCGGTAGGTTCCCTTCCCGGTGACCCGGTACCCGAGCCGCGGCACCAGCCAGTTCACCTCGGTGATGTCGAACACCTGGAACATCGGATCGGGGGCTCCCGGCGTCATCCGGAAGGTCCCGATCAGGCCGTCATAGAAATGGGCGATGCAAAGACAGGGATCGAAGCACCCTTCCTCGAAGCTGGCTTCCGGCGTCAGCTGGTAGAGCGAGTCGGAGACGGTGCCGATCACCTGGGCGCGCGCCAGCGCCGCCGGCAGGGCGAGAAGGACGACCAAAACGAGAAGGGGGAGAGGACGGTTCTTCATGCGGCACCTCCGTCAAACCCGGTTCGAGCGGTGAAGCCATCCTGCCACAGCTCCGGACCTCGAAGCAACTCTCCGGCGGAGCATTCGGCAGCGCATGCATCGGCTCTGCATGCAAGTCAATTGGAGATCGTCGGGGTCAGGAGCTCGGGGGGGTGATCCGCAGCAGCCGCACGCGAGGCGGGTCGGCGGGGTCCGTCCAGGCCATGAGGAGGCCGCCGCACGCCGGGGCGAGCCGGGGGAAGCCGCTGGCCCGGGCGCCGGTGGTCGTGGCCAGCACGAACGCCGCGCTAGCCGTTCCGCCGGCATCGATGATGCGAGCCATGATGCGAGCCGCGCCGCCCGAGGCCGGTCCTTCGCCCACCTCACTCCCTTCGCCCGGCCCGTCCTCGATCCAGGTGACCAGGGCCCTGTCGTCGGCGAGCCACTCGACATCGACGCGGCCCGCGGGGTCGCCGAGGTCGAGCCGGATCGGATCGCCGAACGTCGCCCCGGCGTCGGACGAGAGTGCGGCATAAACCCGCTTGGCGTCCTTTGCCCCGGTGAACCAGGCGACCACGACGCGGGCATCGGATGCGGCGAGGGCGGGGCCGTTCACGGGACAGCCGGCGATCGTCCAGCCGTCGCGGCTGAGCGGAGCCGGCGTCGGATTCGTGGCGCGCGGCTCCGCGGGCACGATGACGCGGGAGATGTCGCGGACCTCCTCGGGGGAACGGTCGCGGTAGGCGATGACGACCCCGGCGGGGGTCGCCACGGCGGCGGTCTGGCAGCAGTCGCAGACGAGCGGGTCGAGCAGCGTCTCGCCCCGGCTCGTCCCGCCCCGGTACTCGGCGAACATAAGGGCGGTCCCGGCGGCGCTCCCGGCCCCGGCGCCGTACTTGCGGCCGTCGAGCCAGGCGGCGCCGAACCTGCCCGGGCCGAGGTCGACAAGCGACACGAAGCCGTGCTCGGTGGCGCTCCGGTCGTCGTGCGGCGACACCGGGGCGCTCCAGGTCGCGCCCCCGTCGCCCGACCTCGAGATCATCACGTGGTAGGCGTAGGTTTCCCCGCCGGCCTTCTGGAGCCAATGAGCGACCAGAGTCCCGTCCGCCATCGGCAGGATCGACGGGGTGTCGGCCCAGTTCACGAAGAACGGCACACCCTCCGCGATCGTACCGGGCGTTGTCCAGGACGCGCCGTCCCAGACCGCGAACAGGAGCGCCTCGCGATTCCCGCCCCGGCGCTCGATCCAGGAGAGGTAAACACTGCCGCCGGCGCTCGCGAGGACCGGCTCGCCGCTCCCCGGGCCCGCTGGCGAGGGGATGGGCGTCACGGTCAGGGGCGCGTCGGCGCTGGTGGCTCCTCCGCCGGCGCCTCCCGCGACGCCCGCGTCGTCAGCCGGGACGGGGCCGGCAGGGGCGTTCTCCGGCGCGCCACCGCACGCCACGGCGGCAAGGAACGCCGCGGCCAGCCCGGTGCCGGTAAAAACTCGGGGATGCAGCATCGGGTCGATCGCCCTCAGCGCGTCGGCCGCGGCGGCGGCGAGACGCCCGGGAGGCCCTCGGCGAGCATCAGAGCGGAGCCTGCGTCGAGCCGGGAGTAGATGGCGCGGGCCCCTCCGGGAACGATTCCGAACGACTCGATGGGAAGGTCGGCGTCGAACGGCGACAGGGGTCGCCGCGAAGCGCGCGTGTCGCGTCCCGGCAGGAAGTCCTGAACGAACACCCCGAGTGCGCCTGTGGCGTCCTGCCCGGTGAAAGCCAGGGCCCCGGAGCCGGGCATCCAGCGCGCGCGGCCCGGGGGAATCCCTACCGGAAGCTCGCCCGAAAAAGGCTGCAGCTCGCCGTCCTCGAGGCGTGCCACGTGCAGGACCCGGGGCAGGGCCTGCGATCGGAAGGCCACCCAGCGGCCGTCGGGCGAGACCTCCGGGGTGCTCCACAATCCGGGCACGATGCGGACCGCGCCGGTCCCGTCGGGGTGGATCTTCCAGAGACCGGACTGCTGGGGGTTCGAGGAGCTGTACACGAGCCACCCGCCATCCGGGGTCATGGTCGGGTTCTCGGCGTCGACGCCGTCGTTCGTGACCTGCCGTGCTCCGGTCCCGTCCGCCGCGCTCGTCCAGATCTCGAAGTGTCCGGAGCGGCTCGAGCTCCAGATGATGCCCCTGCCGTCCGGCGTGAACCCCGGGTCCCAGTCGTCGGCGGCGTCCTCCGTGACGCGCCGGAGGGCGCCGTCGGCCAGGGAGAGCCTCCACAGGTCCAAGTTGCCGGTGCGGTTGGAGGAGAAGATCACCCACTGGCCGTCCGGCGAGACGGCCGGCTGCCGATCGATGCTGCTGCCGCGCGTCAGCCAGTGGCCCCGCCCTGCGCCGGATACGCCGCCGAGCGGATGGTCCATCAGGTTGGCGCGCTGGGAGATGACGTCCAACACCAGCCGGCCGGGGCCGAGGATGTCGATCACTCCGGCGGGGCTCGGGATCCACATCAGGACCTCGGCGCGGCCGGAGGCGACCTCCTGTCGAAGCACCCGGGCGGTCCCTCCCGCAACGTTGGTGGTCACGAAGCTCTCGAGCTGCCCGTAGATCAGGGCGCGACCGTCCCCGGACCAGGCGGGGGCGGAAAGCGACCCGGACGGGGGCGGTGGGACGAGGGTACGCCGGGAGCCGTCGGCGACGTTCACGAGCAGCATGACGTGCGGCACGTTCTCGCCTCCCACGCCGCGCACGGCAACCGTCGTCCCGTCGGGTGACCAGCGCACGGACTCCAGGCGGCTGTTGACGTCCGCCACGATGCGGACACCATCTCCGGTGGCATCGGCGACTCCGATGGCGCTCTCCCTCCTCGATCCCCCGACATCCGGGCGCAGAAAGACGATCTGCCGTCCGTCCGGCGACCAGTCCCCCCCGTCGGCATCGTCCACCACCTTGCGCGGCTCGCCGCCGACCACCGGGACCCGGTACAGGGAATCGTGATCCGGCTCGTGCCGTACGAACAGCACCTGCGACCCGTCGGGGGAAATCCGTGGGGCCGTGTCGGGGCCGGCGGTCAGCGCGACCTCGTCTCCGCCGGGATGCTGCTTCAGCCAGATCCGCGATAGACCCTCGCGTTCGGAGGTGTAGGCGATGAGGCGGCCGTCGGGCGAGGCCGACGGCGCGGAATCGGCGCCCGAATAACTCAAGGTGCGGAGCACCGGTGGCGGCGTAGGTGGACGATGCCCCCACCACATTGCCAGCGCGGCCCCGAGGGCGCCGCCTGCGGCCAGGAGGCCGAGCGCGCGAATCGGTACGCCGCGGCGCGCCGCGCCCCGAGGAGCCGGCGCGGCGATCGCGGGGGCCTCACCCAGCGCCGAGGACGATGCCAGTGCCTCGAGGCTGAAGACCAGATCGCGCGCCGACTGGAAGCGCTCGGCCGGGTTCTTCTCGAGGCAGTGGCGGACGATGCGGTCGAGCGCGGGCGTCAAGGCGCGGCCGGCCTTCGTTGCATCCGGCGGATCCTCGCGGAGGATGGAGGACATGGTGTCGGCAGCGGTGTCGGCCTGGAAGGCGCGCGCCCCGGTCAGCATCTCGTACAGGACGGCGCCGAACGAGAACAGGTCGGTGCGCGCGTCGAGCGCCTGCCCGCGGACCTGCTCGGGCGACATGTATCCGACAGTGCCAAGGACGGTGCCCGGCTCGGTCGCCGGCCCGAGCGTGGCCATCCGGCTCACGCCGCCCTCCGCTGGAGGGGTCGCCGCCCGGGCCAGGCCGAAGTCGAGGATCTTCACCAGCCCATCGACGGTGACGAAGACGTTGTCGGGCTTGAGGTCGCGGTGCACCACGCCGCGCTCGTGCGCCGCCGAGAGGCCGCGCGCCATCTGGAGCGCGTAGTCCACCGCCTTGCGCACCGGCAGGGGCGGGCCCGCGAGTCTCTCTGCGAGCGTCGCGCCCTGCAGCAGCTCGGTGACCGCGTACAGGACGTCCCCGGACGTCCCGACGTCATGCAGCGCCAGGATGTTGGGGTGCGACAGGGCCGCCACCGCCTTCGCCTCGCGCTCGAATCGGGCGCGCAGCTCCGGGTTGGCCGTGTGGCGATCGGAGAGAATCTTGACGGCGACCTCGCGGTCGAGCCGGGTGTCGCGGGCGCGATACACTTCTCCCATCCCCCCCTCGCCGAGGGGCCCGAGAACCTCGTAAGCTCCGAGGCGTGTTCCCGCGGCCAGTGTCATGATCGGAGCGACACGCTACACCATCCGCGCCGCCGCGGGAAGCAGACGGTGTGCTCCTGCACGACCTCCAAGACGGCAGCTCTCGCTCGCTTTCGCCCCGGGGGGCAGGTCGCTCTCCGCGACAGGCATCTCGTCGCCGCCGTGGTAGAGTGCCCATCGTGGGAGACCGATATGCCCGCACCCCTTTCGACTGAGCTGGACCGGGACGATGCGGTCCCCTATTTCCTGTGGGACCAGCCGATGACGGTTGTGGAGCTCCGACGAAAACTCACCACGCTTTCGACTCCCGAGCGACTCCGACTGCTCGCCACGATCTTGAGGGAAGCCCGGGACACCGATGTCTGGAGGTTCACGACGCCGGAAGCGGTGCTGGCGGAGTGGGCGGATCTATCGCGGCACCTGGGGCGCCGGCGTGCCTTCTGGGAGTTCCTGCTGAGCCCGTGGCGCGCTGACGGGTTAATCCGTGAAGTCTAAGCTCAGCCTGCTGCAGCGCGAGCTCCTCCTGGCGTTTTTCATGCGCCAGTAGGGGTTCTTCCTCACCGGCGGTTCGGCCCTGGCCGGATTTCATCTCGGACATCGCCGCACCGAGGACCTCGACCTCTTCACCCGGACGCGGGACCTGGACGAGGGGGACCGTTCGCTGCGGGAGACCGCCCGCGAGATCGGCGCCGACGTCGAGGCCATTCAGACGGCTCCCGACTTTCGCCTGCGACTCGTTCGCCGTGGGGAGGAGGCCGTGATCGTCGATCTGGTTCTGGAGAGGACGCCTCATGGCGACTGAGGAGCCACAGGAGCATGCGGGCGTCGTGGTCGACCCTCCTGCCTGTCTCGGGCTGAACTTCGCGACCTCGTTGACGTGCTGGCTCTCGAGCGCGCGGGACAAGACCTCGAACCAGCCCTCGCCCTCGCGACCAGGAAGGACGCCGGGATGACGCCGGCACAATTAGCCTGGGTCCTTGCGCAGATTCGCATCGGAGACGACGCCCAGATCCCGGGAGACTATACTGTCAGCGAGCTACGGGCTTTCCTCGAGTCCCTTCAACGACGTCTCACCCGAATGGCGTTTCCTGGCAAGCACGACCGATCCCTATCGTAGGGCGGCCTGCTTGCGCAGCACCGGGACTGTGGGCTCGCGCTCCCTGCGCGACCCCCTGCTCCGGGCGCGAACGTGGCGGAACTGGTAGGCGCGCCAGGAGCATCTGGAGCGTTTTCAGTGACCGCATGCCGTGGACGTAACGAGGTGTCGATCTGCGCCCTCAGGTGCCTGAGGCGGGCGTAGAACCCGGCGGTGTGGAACGAGCGCAAGAGGCCCAGCGCCTCGGCATCGTGGTGGTGGCAGAACTCGTGCAGGAGCGTGTGCAGGAAGGCGCTCGGGCGCACGACCGCGCCGCGCGCCGGGGTGCGGTGCAGCACCCGGATGCGGCCGAGCGGCCTGCCACCGCGCGCCACCGATGGGTTGCCAGGCAGCGGCCGGCGCCGCCGGTAATCTCCCTGCAGCGAATAGACGATTCGCCTGCCCTGGCGCCGGTGCGGCTGCTGCGCGTCGGGCACGACCAACTCCGGAGTCGGAATGCCGGTCCGGGTCGCCAGCAGATCGAGCAGGCGCTGTCCGGCGGCCTGCCGCCCGGCGGCGTCCTCCGCGGCGAGCACGTCCCTGCCCGCCCGTTCCGCCGCCTCCGGGTCGCGGATCGGGACCGTCGTGTGCCGGTTGCTCCGGTTGTAGTCGGCCCGCCGCGTCCGCGCCATCGACGGGGATTGTCGCATGGGCGGACCCAGTGTCGCCGGTGCGCGCGTAAGAGCGGCCCCTCGCGGCATGGGATGTCGCGAGGGGCCGCTGACGAGGCTTGATCAATCAGGGCAGCGGCCCGCCGGAGCCCCTGCGGCTGCCGATGACCTTCAGGGTCACGTACTCGGCCGGGAACCCATCCCCCACGGCTCCCATGAACGGTGTCACGAAGAGGCCCGTCTGCACGATCGTGAGCCGGCCCGTGGTTCCCTCCGCGACGCCATATGCGGCGCGCAGCGGCCCTTCGGCCTGGGAGTTGCCGCCAAGGAACAGGAAGGTCTGGCCTGGCTCCGGCGCGAACGCGATTTGCAGAAGGTCGGGCAGCGGAACGTTCGGGTGGGTCAGGAAGACGACCTTCATGAACACTTCGGCAAGCGCGGCCGGCGCACCTGCCAGAACCTCCGGGGCGCGGTAGCCGAAGATCAGGTCCGGTCCGGAGAAGTCATTGCACTGGTTGATGGCCCAGGCCAGCGCGCTGGTCGTGTGCAGGAGCACCGTGACCTCGGCTTGGCCGTTGCCCAACTGTCGCTCCATGATCTTGCCTTCAACCCTGGTGCCCAGGTTCTTGGTCCCGCCCGACTGCTGCTTCAGCCAGTTGTTGGCGATGCCGGCATAATCGACCGCGGCGCAACGGTTGGTCGCGGGTTGCGACCATCCGAAAAAGTTTTGCAGCGGAGGCACGAAGAGGATGCAGCCTCCCATGCCGTCATCGAGGCAGTAGGTCCCCTGGGCCGCGAGGAATTCATCCAGCGAGCGCTCCACGGTCTGCGCGCTTGCCGGCACTGTCGCAGCGATCAGCAGCATCATGGACAGCGCCAATCCCCATCCGATCCTTCTCGACATAGTGGTGCCTCCCTGTGGTGGTAGGACGATTGGACTGCTTGCTCCCCCTGACGGCCCCATTGCCATCCAGGAGGGCTTCCTGTGCTCTCTTAAACGACGGGTTTCAACGAAGCGAACAGGTGCGGGCCGACCAGGGAGGGCCACGGCACGGAAGAGTCAATAAAACGATTGCCCTTTCGAGATCTCGCGGTATATTCGCAAACATGAACGCTGTGTGCTGCTGCATCTGTAGCTGTCCGGGCGTGGGCCCTGTCCCTGCCCGGCGCAAGCGTTCGGAGGTCATCTTCTAGAAACTGAACCACTAACGCAGCCGGCAGACGACAACGGCCCAGAGCCCTGAAGGTTCTGGGCCGTTTTGCTTTTTGGGGCCGCTTTTTGGGTCTCCCGTCGCGGTGGACCCGCGGTGGGCCGGTCGGGGAGTGATGCAAGTGGCGAGACAGAAGGAGGCAACGCTGTACCCGATATCCCTGAAGCTCGAGGGGCGGCTCTGCCTCGTAGTGGGCGGGGGGCCGATCGCCCTCAGGAAGGCGGGCGAATTGCTGGCCTGCGGGGCCCGGGTGCGCGTCGTCGCCCCCGAGTGGCCGGCCGACTTCTCCGCCCTCGACGGGAGGGACGGTCTGTCGCGGATCACGCGTCGTTTCACTTCGGAAAACCTGGACGGCGTGTTCCTGGTGATCGCCGCCACCGACGACCCTAAGACCCAGGCCGAGGTGTCGCGTGAGGCGGAGGCGCGCTCGCTCCTGTGCAATGTCGTTGACGTCAACCGGCTGTGCTCGTTCTACGTGCCGGCGACGCTACGGCGCGGGGCGCTCGCCGTCTCGGTCGCCACCGACGGAAAGTTCCCGATCCTGGCCGTCGCCCTGCGCGACTGGCTGGCGGGACGGATCGGCCCGCAGCTCGGCCCCGCCCTGGAGCGCCTGGCGGAGGCGCGCAAGGCGGTGCGGCGGTTCCATCCCGGCGACCCGGCGCGCCGGGCGACTCTCTTGAATGCGCTCCTGACGCCGGAGGCGCTCGCAGACCTGCTGGAGGATCGCCTCGACGCGTTCGAGGTGCACAGGCGAACATGGCAGTCATCGTTGCTCGGCTGAGCCCCGGGAGGAGGCCGTCCACGGCGGCACGCCGGCGGGACGGCGCCGCCACCGGCTGCCCGCTCGCGCCCGGCAGCGTGAGCCTGGTCGGCGCCGGCCCCGGTGACCCCGAGCTCCTGACGCTGCGGGCGGCACGGCGGCTGGGCGAGGCCGATGTCGTGTACCACGACGCGCTGATGGCGGAGGCGGTCCTCGACCACTGCCGCCCTGGGACCCGGATCGTCTCCGTCGGCAAGAGGCGCGGCCGGGCGACCTTGCCCCAGGAAGCGATCCACGGAGCCCTGGTGCGCGACGCGCGATCGGGTCTCCGGGTCGTGCGCCTCAAGGGAGGCGACCCGTTCGTCTTCGGGCGTGGCGGCGAGGAGGCGCTGGCGCTCCTGCGCGCCGGCATCCCGTTTGAGGTGGTGCCGGGCGTCACCTCGGGAGTGGCAGTGCCGGCCCTCGCCGGCATCCCTCTCACGCACCGGGACCTTTCAAGCTCAGCCGCGTTTGTCACCGCGCACGACCTGTCGGACGGGCCCGAAGGAGAGGCGGCGCGGCGACGCTTGCGTCACCTGGCCCGGGGCGCCGACACGATCGTGGTCTTCATGGCGGGGGCGCACATCGATCGCGTCGGGCGGGCGCTCGTCGAGGGAGGCATGCCCGCCGACACGCCGGCCGCAGTCATCGAGAGCGGCACGTTCAACGGACAGCGCGTGCGGCGCGGCGTGCTTCGCCGGCTCGGGGATCTGGGGGCCGGGCTCGGCCAGGGGCCGATCCTCATCGTCGTCGGCAGGACGGTGGCGCTGTCCGCGGCGCTGTCGGGCGACGCGCCGGAAGGCGAGGTTGAAATCGCAGCACTCGAGGACCTGCTCGCCGAGCGCCCGGCCGTGGCGGCGTCCCGGATGGGGAGGAGGATCGAATGAGCGACGCAGATCCCCGGACGGCCATCCTGCCGCCCGAGACACTGGCCGAGATCGCCAACATCGAGGCGGAGATCGGGCGCTTCCTGGACGGCGATCTGTCGCCGGAGCGCTTCCGCGCCTTCCGCCTGGCGCACGGCATCTACGGGCAGAGACAGCCGGGCGTCCAGATGGTCCGGGTGAAGATCCCGACCGGGGCTCTCGACGGCCGGCAGCTCGGCCGGCTGGCCGACATCGCGGAAGAGTTTTCGACGGGCCTCATGCACCTGACGACGCGCCAGGACGTGCAGTTCCACTTCGTCCGACTCGAGCGCGTCGGCCGCCTGCTCCGCCGCCTGGCGGAGGTCGGACTGACGACGCGCGAGGCGTGCGCCAACAGCGTGCGCAACGTTACCGCCTGCCCCCTCTCCGGGTTCATCGCCGAGGAAGTGTTCGAAGTCCAGCCATACGCCGTGGCGACCTATGCGTATCTCGTTCGCAACCCGTTCTGCCAGCAGATGGCTCGCAAGTTCAAGATCGCATTCTCGGGCTGCCCCGAGGACTGCGCGGCGACCGCCATCCACGACATCGGCGCCCTGGCGCGCGTCCGGGGCGAGAACGGGCGCGCGGTTTACGGCTTCAAGGTGGTGGCCGGCGGCGGGCTCGGCGCGACGCCGTTCACGGCGCAGGTCGTCACCGAGTTCGTCCCGGTCGAGGACTTCCTGCCGACCGTCAAGTCGATCCTCAAGGTCTTCACCGAGCACGGCAACCGGCGCAGCAAGATGAAGGCGCGTCTCAAGTTCGTGGTCCACAAGATCGGCATCGAGCGGTTCCGCAACCTGGTGGAGGAGGCGCGCTCGGCGCTGACCCCGGACGAGCGGGCCGAGGCGGACATCACATCCTACCTGCCGCGCGCGTTCGCCGTCACCGCGGCGGCGCACCTGGCCGGAGACGACGTCCCCGTGGCGGTCGGGGCGGCGCCCGGCAAGGGGATTCCCTGGGGCTGCCGCGCGCCCTCCGACGATGCGGCCTTCGATCGCTGGTTCGCCACGAGCGTGAGGCGCCACCGGGATCCGGCGCGGGCGATCGTGACCGTCCTGCTGCCGCTCGGTGACATCGAGGCGCCGCGGCTGAGGGCGCTGGCCCGCATGGTGAGGCTGCATGGCGATGACCACGCCCGCATCGCGCGCGACCAGAACCTGGTCCTGCCCTCGGTGCCACGCGCCGATCTCCGGTGGCTGTATGAGGGGCTGGCGGCGGCCGGGCTGGCCGAGCTCGGAGTCGGCACCGCCCTCGACGTCACCTCCTGCCCGGGAGCCGACACCTGCGCCCTCGGGATCACCTCGTCGAAAGGTCTGGCGCGGGCGATCCGCTCCGAGCTTCAGCCCCTGGCCGGGAACGGCGGCCTGGATGTGCTGCGCGACGTCACCATCAAGATCAGCGGCTGCCCCAACTCCTGCGGCCAGCACCACATCGCCAACATCGGCCTGCACGGGGTCGTCAAGACCATCGACGGCGTGAAGGTGCCGGCCTATCAGCTGCACTTCGGGGGGGCAGTGGGGCACGGCGAGGCGCGCATCGGCCGGGCGCTGGAGAAGATCCCGGCGCGTCAGGCACCGAAGGCGGTGGCGGCCCTGCTCGCGGCATTCGGTCGCGAGCGCGAGGAGGGAGAGTCGTTCGCCGACTTCGCCGGGCGCCTGCCGGCGGAGCGCGTCAAGGAGATCCTCAAGCCGTTCGCCCAGCAGCTGCCGTCGCCGGAGGAGCTGGCGATCGACTGGGGGCAGACGGAGCGCTTCTCCACGGACGACCTCGGGACCGGGGAGTGCGCCGGCGCCGGCCAGGATGCCGTGGTCGACCCGTTCGATAACGTGCGCGCGGAGTTGCTTCAGGCTGCGTTGTTCATGAAGCGCGGCCAGTGGGTCGACGCCCTCGCCAACCTCAACCGCAGCCAGTACACGGCGGCGCGCGTGCTGCTCGAGGCGCTCGGCAAGCGCCCCGACTCCGACTACGAGGTGACGTGCGAGCTGCGCGCCAATGTCATCGACCGGGGGTACGCGGGCGAGGGGTGGAACGTCCTGCAAGGGGAGATCGAGGAGCTGCTGCGCACGCGGCGCCCGGATCCGGAACGCATCCGGTCGGTGCACGAAAGGGCCCAGCGGCTGGTGGGGGAGTTCGGCGGGACCCTTCCGGCGCTCGCGGCGAAGAAGGCGGACAGCCGCGCCGCCGCAGAAGTTCCGGGATAGAAGGAGGACTCTTGAAGACGAACGGGGACGATGTCGCACACATCAGCGAGCTCCAGGGGAGCGCGCCCCAGGAGCTGCTGCGCTGGGCGCTCCTGCGCTTCCATCCGCGTATCGCCTTCGCCTCGAGCTTCGGCGCCGAGGACGTGGTGCTGATCGACATGCTGGTCCGCATCCGGCCCGACGCCCGGATCGTCACGCTCGACACTGGACGGCTGCACGAAGAGACCTACGACGTGATGGAGCGGATCCGCCGCCGGTACGGCGTGGGGATCGAGACGTTTTTCCCCGACCGCGAGGCGGTCGAGCGGCTGGAGCGGGAGAAGGGCCTGTACTCGTTCCGCGACGGCATCGAGCACCGCAAGGAGTGCTGCGCCATCCGCAAGGTCGAGCCGCTGCGGCGGGCCCTCGCGGGCCTGGAGGCGTGGATCAGCGGGCTGCGGCGCGAGCAGGCGGTCACCCGAGGCCGGATCCGGAACGTGGAGTTCGACGAGGCGTTCGGGCTGCTGAAGCTCAACCCTCTCGCCGATTGGAGCGAATCCCAGGTCTGGGACTACATCCGCCGTCACGACGTGCCGTACAACGACCTGCACGACCGGGGCTTCCCGTCGATCGGCTGCGCCCCCTGCACGCGCGCCGTCCACAAGGGCGAGGACATCCGGGCCGGCCGCTGGTGGTGGGAGCGCCCGGAGCAAAAAGAGTGCGGCCTGCACGCCGACGCGCCGGACCGTGTCCCGGCCGCCGAGGAGGTGGCCACGGCGGAGCCCGGTCTGGTCGCGGCGCCCTCGATCAGATCGGGGAGCTGACTCGAGGAATCAGGCCCCTCGGGCGACCTACTCACCTTTAGCCTCACTCAACGCGCGTTGAAGGAGGTCGGCGACGCCGAGTGTCTCCGCTCCGCCATGCAAGTAGGCCCGGTCCAGGCGGTCCCCCTGTACGAGGATGATCCCGAGGACGTCACGCCACTGCCGGTCCGAGACCTCGTTCCCCATCCGGTACCACCTCAGCTTCTGCAGCAGGATGTCCTCGGGTGTGTAGACGTAGAGCCAGCCGTCCGGATCGGATGATACCTGTACGCGCTGACGGCGGTTCATCTGCTCCTTGTCGAGGGGCGAGCCGCCGCCGATGAACAGGTCGACCTTGGTCGATGTCGCATAGTGAATCACGTTGGCGCTCGAACGCTTACGAATCGCTCGACGGATGGAGTCGGCATCGACATGGAACCGATCGCCCAGAGCGGAGACCAACGGCTCGACGTCGTTCTCGGTCAACTCGACGACCAGGTCCACGTCCAGTGTCGAGCGGGGCTCGCCACTGACCGCGCTGGCCAGCGAGCCTCCGACGAGATACCGGACGCGGCAGGCCTCCAGGGCCTCTGCGACGATCAGGGCAACTCGAATCGTGTCGGAAATCAATCTCAGCGACCGCTGAGGCGCGCGGTTTCGGGATAGACCTGAGCGGCGAGCGGGCGCCCGAGCTTCAGAATCGCGAGACGCATCATGCACTCCTGATCCGACGCGCCTGGATGACGCAACCGGATTCCGGAGAGAGACAATTGCTGGACAGCGCGACTGATTTCGCTCACGGCGCGCAACTTCTCGATCGGCGACATGCGCCGCCAGAGTTCCACTTGCGCGCGCTCGGCCACGATCGACGTGTCGGAAGCCAGCAAGGCGGTCCTTCGCATGGGCGTCATTATAGCCCTGCGGCAGCGTGGCCACTCTGGCAGTCCTTGGTGCCGGGGGCCCGGGTCGCACTATTACGGACGCTCAGGTCCAAGCGGTTGGATGCCTTCCGGCTACCGGAAGAGTCGTGGAGCGTGGCAGCCTGGGGAGGTGCGAGCCTACGGACACCCTCCGTCACAGGACGCCGGCACCCGTGGCCAGGGCGCCGATTCTGTCCCGTACCCCATGCCACCATGGTCCGAACGCAGCTGGATCAGGAAGAAAAGCGCCCTACCTGGCGGCGGTATCTCCCCAACGGCTCCCTCGGTGAGTGAGGTCTCTGTTGTGCCACGGGCCAGGACCTTGGCTGCACCCAGCGAGAGAACGCGGTTCACGACCTGGACCTGCGAGAGATTACCCGAAATGACGTCATACCCAACTGCTCCCGCCACGCCTGCCCAATGGATGCGGACCATGCCCGGCGTCCCGTTCGGCTCCAGACGCATCAACAGCGGCTCAGGACCCGACGCCTGGTCATGGGGCACGGTGACGACCGCGAACGCCGGTGTCGCGTTCCCGGACGCGTCGGCGGCGAGGTAGGTTATCTGGTAGACCCTCCCTGGCCCGGTCCCGGCACGCTCCGCCCTTAGGTACAGCTCCGTGTCTGGCGTTGCGAGGTTCGCACCTACGATGTCGCCGGTGGTGTTGCCATCTCCCATTCCGGGGGCGTCGTCCGGCTCGCTGCTCGTCACGCTCGCGAGATTCACGTTCACCGCGGGGTCGCACAGATCGCTCGCTTCCCACCACACGCGGACCGGCACCATCTCGTGATTGGGCGGCCAGAGCATCGGCGGGTCGGCGTGCAGGGTCAGGCTCGGGGGTGTCGTGTCCCGGACCGTGATGATCACCTCGTGAACGTCGCTCTCCTCCACCGTGTCGGTGACCCGCAACGCGATGGCGTGCGTCCCCAGACCAAGGGTCGCGTCAAGCGTCCGGCCCGTGCCCAGAAGCGCCTGGGCCGGCGTCCCGATCCC
>Ga0247727_10001947_pt1 | contig 47853 bp, 49 predicted proteins | sample WisWelCaveWW1625_FD_202498 | JGI IMG/M metagenome (GOLD analysis project Ga0247727, IMG submission 202498) | Biofilm microbial communities from Wishing Well Cave, Virginia, United States - WW16-25 | ecosystem: Environmental > Aquatic > Deep subsurface > Groundwater > Cave microbial mat | place...
CCATTTACAGAGCCGCTGACACCTCTGCCGAGGAGCGCATCCGCAACCTGCTGAGCGATTTGAACAGCGACCTTCTCCTGCGCTTCTTCTGTCGAGGCTCCCAGATGAGGCGTGGCAACAACCTTTGGATGGTGCAGCAGAGGATGATTCCCCGGCGGCTCGTGTTCGAAGACATCAAGAGCGGCCCCTGCCACATGTCCGCTGTTCAACGCTTCGAGCAAAGCACTCTCATCCACAACGCCCCCACGCGCACAATTGATGATACGAACTCCGGGCTTGCACCGAACCAGCGATTGCCTGTTGAGCAGTCCTTTGGTTTCCTCATTCAGAGGCGTGTGGATCGTTATGAAGTCCGAGCGCCGCAGCAATTCTTCAAAATCGACAAGCTCGATATTCATCTTCGTCGCAGCCTCCCGGGTGAGAACGGGGTCATAGCCTATAACTGCCAGATCGAATGCAGCGCACCGCTTTGCAACTTCACGGCCGACCTTCCCGACACCGACAATGCCGACGGTTTTCCCGGAAAGCTCCGTTCCAAGATATCGTTTTCTATCCCACACGCCTTGTTGAAGGCTAACGTTTGCCTGCGGTATACTCCTTGCAAGCGCGAGCATGAGGGAAATCGTGTGTTCTGCAGTAGATACGGTGTTCCCCCCGGGGGTATTCATGACGATAATGCCTCGACGTGTCGCAGCTTCAACATCAATGTTATCCACACCCGCGCCAGCCCGGCCAATGACCTTGAGCTTCTTCCCCGCGCCGATGATCTCACCCGTAACCTTCGTCCCGCTACGAACGATCAACGCTTCATAGTTGACGATCGCAGATTCGATCTCCTTCGGCGGCATTCCAGGATGGACATCTACGTGTAGTTTTTCCGCTTCCAGGATATCGACACAGCGCTGCTCGATTGGATCGGTGATGAGAATATTCATTGCATCGCGGATTTAGTAAGAAGCGTATGATCGGCTTTCGACATCTGCGACTGGACCGCCCGGACGCCGGCGCCGGTTTCAAACCGCCACCCGCAATCGCGCAAGGTCATTTCGAGAGCCGAGATAACTCCAACCGCATCCAGTTCATCGTAATAACCCAAATGTGAAATCCGAAAAATTTTGCCTTTGAGCTGACCTTGTCCGCCGGCAACGGAGATCCCATATGTCTGCTTGAGGGTTTGAGAAAACCTCTTAGCGTCGAGTTCCGCCGGTATCCAGACCGCGGTAAGTGCATTTGAGGGCGATCTTGCCAGAAGACGCAGTCCCACCGCCTCAGAACCGCCTCGAATGGCTCTCGCCAGAACGGCATGCCGCTCCCAAACCGATTCCACGCCTTCCCGTCGGATCATCCCTAAGGCAATGTCCAGGCCGACAAGGAGGGTGACGGCAGGAGTCCACGGGGTTTCATGCTGATCCAACGCTTTCTTTGCCCGCTGAAGATCTAAGTAGTATTTCGGCAGAGTGGACTGCCCGGCTCGTTTCCAGGCACGATCGCTCAATGTTATGAACGATAGTCCCGGCGGTATCATCAGACCTTTTTGGGAACCTGTAATCACGACATCGATTCCCCAGGCATCGGTGCGCAGTTCCAGTGCGCCGACTGATGTGATGCCATCCACAACCACAAGCGCATCTGAATTGTCACGCACCAGTCGCGCAATCTCCTGGACGTCGTGAAGAACCCCCGTGGAAGTTTCACTGTGTGTGACGAAAACAGCCTTGATATCACTGTGATTTCGCAAGCAATCAACGATGAGCCTGGGATCGACCGGATCACCCCACTCAACCTTGATCTCCTCGGTCCCGACACCGTAGGCTCGGCAAATCTCACCCCAGCGCTCGCCGAACTTTCCGGCATTCACAAAGATGGCTCTGTCCTTCGGCGAAAGGAGGTTACATACGGCTGCTTCCATAGCCCCCGTTCCCGAAGAAGTCAACGTGAGGACTTCTTGCTGCGTCTGAAACAAATACTTCAAGTTCTCATTGACGCGGCGAAACATTTCCCCAAATTCAGGATGACGGTGGTGCATGATAGGTTGCGCCATCGCAAGCATGACCTGCTCTGGGATGGGGGTAGGTCCGGGGGTGAAAAGACGTTTCTTAAGCATTATTCTACACGGGTTGCTGCATCAGTGCCCTTGGGGAATTAAACATACAAGGATTTCTGGAGAGATACAAGGACTACAGTTACGCCCCCAACGTGGTGAAGACTCGATGCCCCCATCTAAAGACAAAAGGCGCGAACTCCCGACATTGAGGAATAAACGCGCCTTTGAGAAACCATCCTGGACGCTAGGTATCTTTTTTCTTTTTGTACTTTGAGGTCTTCGCCTTTGGAGCCGCTTTTGCCGGCTGTACGCCCGTATTGTAGTCGACGAGTTCGAGAACCGCCACCTGAGCACCATCCCCGTGACGCTGTCCAAGCTTTACGACACGCGTATAACCACCGGGCCGGGATAGCACCTTGGGGGCTATCTCGGCAAAGAGCTCCTGGACAACTTCACGTTGTTTGATGGAGCGGGAGATTTCCCTGCGGGCATGCACATCTTTTGTCTTGCTGCCAGCTTCGCGTGCAACGGCATTCTTCGCCCTCGTGATGATCTTTTCCACGTACGGTCTCGTTTCCTTTGCCTTTGCCACGGTTGTGCGGATTTTCTTGTGCCTCAAGAGAGCCGTTGACAAGGCGATCAGAGTCGCCTTTCTGTGGCTCGCCGTGCGCTTGAGCTTCCGCCCTGCCTTTCGATGGCGCATACGGAATCCTTATTCGTCTCCGTCTTTCAGATATTTTTCCACATCCATCCCAAAGGTTAAGCCAAACTCCTCCACTATTGCCGAAAGTTCGGCAAGGGATTTCCTCCCGAAATTTCTGAACTTCAGAAGCTCGATCTCTTCACGGCGCACCAGGTCCGCAAGCGTCTTGATATTTGCCGCCCGCAGGCAGTTGTGAGAGCGAACCGATAACTCCAGATCGTCGACGGGCGTCTTCAAGATCTTGCGAATGCGCGCAGCTTCGGTATCCTGTTCGGCAACTTCTTTTTCTCCTTCCGTCTCCACATCGAGACTCATGAAGAGCTGGACATGATCCCTCAGAATTTTGGTTGCACTCGTCAATGCGTCGTCGGGTGTAATAGATCCGTCCGTAGTAATCTCGAGGATCAACTTTTCGAAGTCGGTCTGCTGCCCTACGCGGGTCGATTCGACCAGATGACGGACATTCTTAATCGGAGTGAAAATAGAATCCATCGCGATCAGTCCCACAGGCTGATCAGCAATCTTGTTTTCTTCCGCCGGGACGTATCCCCTGCCCCGCCCGATCCGCAGCTCTACCTCGAAATTGGCATCGGCATTCAAGGAAGCAATATGGAGTTCGGGATTGAGGATTTCGATTTCGGCACTTGCTCCTTGAATATCAGCGGCAGTAAATTCTTTTGGTCCGCGTACCTTTACCGTAACCTTCGTAAGTTTCTTGTTCACCAGCTTCATCCGGACCGACTTCAGATTAAGAATGATCTCCGATACATCCTCCACGGCTCCGGGAATAGTCGAAAACTCATGCAATATCCTATCCTCGGATTTCGTGAGACTCTCGATCTTCACAGCTGTGAATGCCGCGCCGGTAAGCGAGGAGATCAAAACGCGGCGAAAAGCATTGCCCAGAGTGACGCCGAACCCTTTTTCGAGCGGCTGTAAGACAAATCGCCCGAACGTGGTGGAATAACTCGCCTCCTCAAGCTCTATCTTGTTAGGCATCTGAAAGTTGATCGTGTTCATGTACTGGCGGTTCTCCTTGGTACTGTATGCCGACCGGACGCGATGATAACGTATCGCGGCACGTAGAAAAAAATCGCATGTGGTTTATTTCGAATACAACTCAACGACAAGCTGCTCGTTGGCGTTGAGCGGAACATCTGCGCGCTCCGGAATATTCAGAAACGTTCCGACCATTTGTGCCTTATCGAGACTCAGCCAGGGAAGCATCGCAGTATCCTTCATTCGCTTCATGGAGGAGTGGATGACCTCCAATTTCTTGCTCTTGCCATGCACCTGGACGAGGTCGCCGGGACTCAGCAAGTATGATGGAATATCGACAACGCCGCTGTTCACCATAAAATGCCCGTGCCGGACAAGTTGGCGTGCCGCCTTGCGCGACGGAGCAAAACCCATTCGATAGACAACGTTGTCTAACCGCCGCTCGAGCGTTTTCACGAGCATTTCACCCGTACGGCCTGTATGACTGAGAGCTTGATCAAAATAGTTACGGAATTGCGCTTCCATCAGTCCGTACATCCGACGGATTTTTTGTTTTTCTCGGAGCTGAACTCCATAATCTGAAATTTTGGCCTTGCGGGCCTGGCCATGCTGACCCGGGGGAAAACCCCGGCGGTCTACGGGACATTTTTCTGTGAAGCATTTCGTACCTTTCAAGAACAACTTCTGTCGTTCTCTCCGGCACAATCTGCAACTTGCTTCAATATATCTTCCCATTGGGGGTTCGCTGCTCCTTCGTTAAACTCTGCGTCGTTTTGGCGGCCGACAACCATTATGTGGAATCGGCGTGATGTCCCGAATCGTTGTAACTTCCAAACCTGCCGTTTGTAATGCCCGTATCGCTGCCTCTCGTCCCGCACCGGGGCCTTTCACGTACACTTCAACTTTGCGCAAGCCAAGGTCGAATGCCTCCTTGGCCGCCGCTTCCGCGGACACCTGCGCCGCGAAGGGCGTGTTCTTCCTTGATCCTTTAAACCCGTTCCTCCCTGCCGACGACCATGCAATCGTGTTTCCGTAAATGTCGGTAATGGTCACGATAACGTTGTTAAACGTGGCCTTGATAAAAGTCTTTCCGTTTACATCAACCTGGAGTTTCTTCTTCTTCTTTACCGGTGTCGTTGGAGTTGCTGCAGGTTTTGCCAAGTTTCCCTCCTTACGCTTGAATTGTTATTTCTTCGCCAGAACCTTCTTCTTGCCGGCAACGGTTTTCCGCTTTCCTTTGCGCGAGCGGGCGTTGGTGCGCGTCCGCTGGCCGCGGACGGGAAGTCCTTTGCGATGGCGGAGTCCCCGATAGCAGCCGATGTCCGTCAGCCGCTTGATGTTCGTCTGGACCTCAGTCCGCAGGGCACCTTCCACTTTATAGTCGCTCGTGATGATCGAACGAATTTTTGCCACTTCATCATCGCTGAGCGCCCCAATTTTCTTGTTGATGTCCACGCCCGCTTGCGTGAGAATCTTACTTGCGCTGCTGCGGCCGATGCCGAAAATATAACTGAGCCCGATTTCTGCTCTTTTGTTCTTCGGTAAGTCAATTCCTGCTATGCGAGCCAATGTTCAATCCCTTATGCGTTATGAGCGATCGTTCCTTTATCCCTGGCGCTGCTTATGCTTGGGATTCTTGCAAATAATCCTCACGACACCCTTACGGCGGATAATTTTACAATTGATACAAAGTTTTTTTACCGACGAACGTACCTTCACTGCGTTTTCCCTGGTTTCTACTTGTATCGATAAGTTATTCGCCCTTTTGTTAAATCGTATGGCGAAAGTTCTGCCGTTACCTTATCCCCGACGAGAATCTTGATATAATTCATCCTCATCTTTCCCGAAATGTGGGCAAGGATTTCATGGCCGTTATCCAGTTTCACTCTGAACATTGCATTCGGCAACGTCTCGGTAATGACGCCATCCATCTTGATCGGTCCCTGCTTCGCCATACCTACTTGGTCAATACCTCCGGCTCGTCCTTCGTTATGAGTATCGTGTGTTCGAAGTGAGCCGATGGTCGGCCGTCATCGGTCAGCACCGTCCAGCCGTCTGAGTGAACGTTCACCTTATCATTTCCTGCATTGACCATTGGTTCGATGGCGATCGTCATGCCCGGTCGCAGTTTCACTCCTGCGGCAGGGTTATCCGTGGAAACAAAATTCGGCACGGCGGGCTCCTCGTGGAGTTTCTTTCCAACCCCGTGACCGACCAGCTCCTTCACAACCGAAAACCCTTCATCCTCGACATATCTCTGGACGGCTTCAGATATATCCCGCACGTGGTTACCTGGGCGTGCACGCGCTATGCCCTGATAGAGCGCTTCTTCCGTAACACGCATGAGTCGTCGTTTATCTTCGGATACTTTTCCGACTGCAAACGTCCACGCACCGTCTCCATAATAATCCAGCTTCCTCACCCCGACGTCGATGGAGATGATTTCGCCTGCCTGCAACTGTCGTCCATCGGGGACACCGTGAACGACCTGCTCATCGATGGAAGCACAAATCGATGCCGGGAAGAGATTGCGTTTATCGTTCCCATATCCTTTGAACGCGGGCTGAGCGCCCTGGGAACGAATATACTCCTCAGCAATCCGATCGAGTTCTGAAGTGGTGATTCCCGCGACAATCGAGCTTGCCAGCAGGCGAAGTACTTCTGCCACAATCCTACAGCTCTCCCGCATGAGCTCGATTTGTTCTTCAGACTTTATGAGAATCTTCGCCATACTCGCGACGATTGATCTCCCTTGAGCAGCAGCCGTGGAGGCTAGTACCGCCTTCCTTTGAGGTGGCCGCTCTTCATGAAGCCGTCGTAATGCCGCATGAGGAGATGAGACTCAATCTGCTGGAGAGTATCCAAGCCGACCCCAACGACGATCAATAAACTCGTCCCACCGAAGAAGCTCGCGAAGCTCGACGTCACGCCGAACCGAACCATGAACGCTGGCAGGATGGCGACAATAGCAAGGAAAACAGACCCTGGCAGCGTGATCTTTGTCAGAATATTGTCCACGAAATCGGAAGTGTTCTTTCCCGGACGGATGCCCGGAATGAAACCGCCCTGTTTCTGCATCGTCTCTGCCACATCTTTGGGATTGAAGGCGATTGCAGTGTAGAAATAGGTAAAGAACACAATCATCAGGCCGTAAATCACCGAATATGTAAACGCCGTGTAGTCAAAATGCCGGGATACGCCCTGCAAGAATTCACTTTCCGGGAAAAACGTCAGGATCGTGCTCGGAATGAACATGATCGACTGAGCGAAGATAATGGGCATGACGCCTGCAGTATTGACACGCATCGGGATATACTGTGTCACCCCGCCATAAATTTTTCTTCCGACCACGCGCTTTGCATATTGTACGGGAATCCGACGCGTCCCCTGCGTGACGAGCACAACGCCTGCGACGATGAGCATCATCAGTCCTATGATAATGAGCTCGACGATCAGACCCCGTGCCCCCTGTGAAACAAGCTGATACTCGTCGAGCAGGGCATGAGGAAAACGAGCGATGATTCCGATGAAAATAATAAGAGAGATTCCATTTCCGATCCCGCGGTCTGTGATTTGTTCGCCGAGCCACATCATAAAGATTGTGCCGGCCGTCAGTACGACCACCGTGCTCAAGACAAATCCCAAACCGGCAACCTGCGGCGGGACGATGGGAACTCCACCGGCGGTCAAGCTTTCTAACCGCACACTGACACCCCAGGCCTGCAATGCGGAGATCAACACCGTTCCATGCCGGGTGAGCTGGGTGATTTTCTTCCGCCCCTCTTCTCCTTCCTTCGACAGTTTCTGAAAGTATGGAACGACAGCGCCGAGAAGCTGTATAATAATAGAGGAGCTGATGTAGGGCATGATGCCCAGGGCAAATATCGCAGCATTGCTGAATGCCCCGCCAGCGAACAAATCGTACAAGCCAAAGAGCGTATTCGATGCCTGATTCCGCACCGCCTCGGCAAGCACCGATGCATCGACCCCGGGGAGGGTTACGTGCGCGCCAAACCGTACGATAATCAGAATCCCGGCAGTAAAAACAATACGCTGCTTGAGCTCTTGTATCTTGAAAATATTCCGGAAACTCTCAGTCAGCTTTGCCATGCACTACTTCGCCGCCGAAGAAATTGTCTCGGCCCTTCCGCCGGCCGCTTCGATCTTCTGAACGGCCGATTTGCTGAAAGCGTGCACGCTGATTTCGAGCCTCGCCTTGAGCGCTCCGTTTCCCAGAATCTTGATTGGTTCTGATTTCTTTGAAACTGCCCCAACTGAATAGAGCACCTCCGGATTCACCTTGCCATCAGCAAATTTACCGGCAGCTGCCAGCTTTTCCAGGACATCGACATTGACGATGGCATATTCCACACGGTGAGGGCTATGGAATCCGAACTTTGGCACGCGGCGGATGAGGGGCATCTGACCACCTTCAAACCACGGCCGATAGGACACGCCTGATCGCGAGTTCTGGCCTTTATGGCCGCGTGTCGCCGTTCCACCATGCCCCGAGCCCTGCCCGCGGCCTATGCGTTTCCGCTTCCTTCGTGAACCTTTAGGATATTGGAGACTACTTAGTAAGGGCCTGTTCATATAGTCTTATTTCATTTCCTCGACTTTGACGAGATGCTTTACCCGGTCAACCATCCCTCGAATTTGAGGAGTATCCTTCTTCACCACTGACCAATTTGGCCTCCCCAGTCCAAGGGCTTTTATCGTCCGCTTCTGAACCTCGAGGCAATCGGCAATGGAGACAGTCTGCGTAATCTTCAAAACCTTCTCAGCCATGGATCGTGTGCAGAGTTTTATGACGATTGGGGAGAAACAGTCGGCGTTCCGAACAACTGTTCGAGGCTCATTCCTCTTCTCAAAGCCATTTGGTTTGGTTCCGTCAGAGCCAGCAATCCTTTCAGCGTCGCCTTCACTACATTATGAGGATTTGGGGACCCGAGCGATTTCGTCAACACATCCTTCACGCCAGCGGATTCCAGCACGGCACGGACACCGCCGCCGGCGATCAAACCGGTCCCCGGCGATGCGGGCTTCAGCAATACCTTTGCCGCCCCGTATTTCGACACAATGGCATGCGGAATCGTGCCTCTGATGATCGAAACTCTGACGACATTCTTCTTCGCATCGTCGATGCCTTTTGCGATTGCATCCGATACCTCCCTCGCTTTCCCGAGTCCGATGCCGACGTGCCCATGGCCATCGCCAACAACAACAATCGCACTGAAACTAAAACGCCGCCCACCCTTCACCACTTTCGCGACGCGGTTGACATGAACTAATCGATCTTTCAGCTCTAATTCGCCTGCTTTAAATTTCGCCAACGTTGATACTCCGTGTTCTCACATGTGTTTTCAAGATTCTCTCGAGTGCTGCCGGGGGGGGATTCGAACCTCCACATACGGCTCCAAAGGCCGCTGTCCTGCCATTAGACGACCCGGCAAACCCCAGCGTACCTACTCTCAAAACTTCAGCCCGCCTTCTCGAACTCCTTCTGCCAACGCTTTGATCTTGCCGTGATAACGATACCCGCTGCGGTCGAACACCACAGTCTGGATATTCTTCGATAGTGCCTTCTTCGCGGCATGAACTCCGACGAGCTTCGATATTTCCATTTTCTTTTTCACCGATTTCAGTTCATCCCGCAATTCTTTCAGATTGCTTGAGGATGACACAAGCGTCTTCCCCGTGGTATCATCCACGATCTGTGCATAGATGTGATGGAGACTCCGATACACTGTGAGCCGCGGCCGCTCGGGTGTGCCGAAGACCTTCTTTCGGATACGCTGTCTTATGCGCTGCCTGATAGCAGCTCTGTCCTTCGTGATCATAGGTAACGCTTTACGATTTCATTTCGCACCGACGGTCGCAGCAGCCTTGCCCGCCTTGCGTCGGATGAATTCTCCCTCGTACATGACGCCCTTGCCCTTGTACGGCTCCGGTGGACGAAAGGAACGGATTTTGGCCGCCACCTGTCCAACAAGCTGCCTGTCGGCGCCGCTGACGGTAATGTTGGTCGGCTGCGGCACCTCGATTTTGATTCCTTCGGGTGGGCCGAAGAGAATCGGATGTGAATATCCAAGTGTTAGCTGGAGCTTTCTGCCTCTGAGTTCCGCTTTATAGCCAACACCAACGATTTCGAGTTTCTTTTGGAAACCTTCCGTCACACCTCTGATCATATTGTTGATCAGCGCTCGCCACAAACCATGAAGCGCCGCCGCAGGCTTTTCGTCGGATGTTCGGGTGAGCAAAATCTGATCTGCCTGAACCTCAAACTGAATGGCCGGGTGAACCTTCGTCGAAAGCGAGCCCTTCGGACCCGTTACACTGATTGTTCCGTCTTTCTTCTCCACTTTGACGCCTTTGAGAATCGGAACAGGTTTGCGACCTATGCGTGACACGATAACGCTCCTTCAATCGTTTACCAGATTCGACACAACACTTCTCCGCCGACGTGCAATTCGCGTGCTTGCCGGTCGGTCACGACGCCTCTCGATGTTGAAATGATGGCGATTCCCAGACCGTTCAACACGCGCGGAAGACCGTCGCTTGGAACATACGCCCTGCACCCCGGCTTGCTGACGCGCTTCAGTCCTGTAATAGCCGACTGTCCGTCAACGTAACGAAGTTGAATGCGCAAAAAATTCTGGTTGTGTCGTTGCTTGCCTTCCGTAGCGATTGCCGTCGGGACATCCGAAACTCCGGAAACGAAGCCTTGCTCAATCAGAATTCTCGTAATCTCTCTTTTCAAACTCGACGCAGGCACGTCAACTCGTTTATGACGCGCCTGGATCGCGTTGCGAATGCGCGTCAAATAATCCCCAATGGGATCGGTCACAGGCATGTGCTCACCAGCTCGCTTTCCGCACACCGGGAATCTTACCCTCGAGCGCAAGCTTCCGGAAACAAATCCGGCAAAATCCAAAATCCCGGTAATATCCACGGGGGCGGCCGCAGATTTCGCACCGATGATGTTTGCGGACTTTAAACTTCGGCGCCCTCTTCGCCTTCATGATCATTGCTAAACGCGCCAACAGATCTCCTTACGAGGTAGGTTGTTGAATTTCCGGCTTCTTTTCCTCAGGGGTTTCCTGCCGCTTTACAAACGGCATCCCGAACGTCTTCAATAATTCATACGCTTCAGCGTCGCTTCTTGCCGTAGTGACGAACGTGATATCCATCCCGAACACTTTTGTTATCTTATCTACGTCAACCTCCGGGAAGATGACCTGTTCCTTGACACCGACGGTATAGTTGCCGCGGCCGTCGAACGATTTTTCCGACAAACCGCGAAAGTCGCGGATGCGCGGAACGGCAAGGTTGATGAATCGATCCATGAACTCGTACATCCTGGAACGGCGTAAGGTCACCCGGACGCCGATGGGCATTCCTTCGCGCAACTTGAAATTGGAAATCGCCTTCTTCGAGAGTGTTACAGCCGATTTTTGCCCGACGATCGTCTCCAAATCCTTGGCTACCGCTTCGATAACCTTTGGATCCTGTGTTGCCTGACCCACGCCGACGTTGATGGAGACCTTCTCCACTCTTGGCACTTGCATGACACTCCTGTATTTGAATCGCTTCATCAGTGCAGGAACAATTTCCTTGAGATACTTTTCATGCAGCCGCGCCGGTGGGGGTTTTTCCCCTACGGCGGCCGCCTTTGTGGCAACCTCCTTGACCTTCTTCGGCGCCTTTTCTGTTTTTTTCTTCTCTTGTTTCTTTTCTTCAGCCATTGGTCGACGAACCCTCCAGAACCTCTTTAGAACATCTCTTCACAATTTCTACACACCCGCATCATCTGCTTACGACCGGTCACTGCATCGGTTACTCCTTTGCGCCCTACGCGAGAGGGGGTATTGCACTTCGGACAGATCACCATCACGTTTGAGACATGGACGGGACCTTCCTTCTGAATGATTCCGCCCTGGGGATTCTTTTGCGCGGGACGCGTGTGGCGCTTGATGATGTTGACACCTTCGACAATGACCCGAAGGTCTTCACGGAACACTTTTAATACTTTTCCCGTTTTCCCCTTCGCGTTTCCAGAAATTACCATGACGTTATCGTTTTTATGGACCTTCATCGTTTTTCTTTCATCCTTAGAGAACTTCCGGCGCAAGCGAAACGATCTTCATGAAATTCTTCTCGCGCAGTTCGCGGGCAACGGGTCCGAAGATTCGTGTGCCGCGCGGCTCGCCTTGAGGATTTAGCAAGACCGCAGCATTTTCATCGAAACGGATGAACGAGCCATCGTTCCGGCGAGTTTCCTTCTTCGTGCGAACGATGACCGCGCGCGAAACTTCGCCCTTCTTGATTGCCGCACCGGGAATCGCGCTTTTGACTGACACGACAACGAGATCCCCCACGCCAGCATACCGACGGTCATGACCGCCCAGAACTCGTATGCATCGGACTTTCTTTGCCCCGGAATTGTCGGCAACGACCAAATTTGTTTCTTCCTGAATCATCGCTCTCGGTCCACCCTACTTTGCTTTCTCGATAACTTCTACGAGCCGCCAACGTTTCCGCTTGCTCAAGGGCCGTGTTTCCATAATCTTCACAATATCGCCAATCTTCGCCTGCTGCTGCTCGTCGTGCGCCATCAGTTTGGAGGTGAGGGTAAAGTATTTCTTATACGTTGGGTGCGGAACGCGCCGCTCAATCGACACGACGATGCTCTTTTGCATCTTGCTGCTTACCACTTTACCCACGCGGACTTTTCGCCTGGTTGTTCTCTTCGTTTCCATCTGCAGTGCCAATCGTCACGTTATCGGGTTTTTCATCTCTTTCGTCCTGTCCAGCTCCCGCCGCCGCAGTATCGTTCTCATCCGCGCAATTTCCCGACGAACCAACCGGACTTTGATCGGACTTTCAAGCTGGCTCGTTTGCAACTGAAACTTCAGATGGGAAAGATTCTCTTCCTCATCGATGATCCGTTTGCGCAATTCCTGGTCTGATAAGTTTTTAAGCTCAAAGGCTTTCAAATGTTATCTGCCCACGTACTCGTTACGTTCGACCAGTCTCGACTTTATCGGGAGCTTATGCGCCGCAATGTTCATGGCTTCTTCAGCGAGCGGGCGCGTTATCCCTCCAAGCTCAAACAGAATCGTTCCCGGCTTGACCACGGCAACCCAGAATTCCGGTATACCCTTGCCACTTCCCATACGAGTTTCCGCCGGCTTCTTGGTAACGGGCTTGTCGGGAAAAATGCGGATCCACACTTTTCCTTCGCGCTTCATCATGCGCGTCAGCGCAACGCGAGCAGCCTCAATTTGCCGCTGCGTGATCCAACCCGGCTCGAGCGCCTTCAGGCCGAAGTCGCCAAACGCAATCGTGGCACCCCGCGTGGCTTTCCCTTTCATCCGTCCCCGGTGGGCCTTTCTATATTTTACGCGTTTTGGCAGTAACATGATATCTTCACCGGGTTTCTTATCCTAACGTACCCGCTCGCCGAGAACTTCACCTCTGCAGATCCAGACCTTCACGCCGATGGTTCCGTAAATCGTGTTCGCCGTGGACGTGGCGTAGTCGATATCTGCACGAAGGGTGTGCAGGGGAATCCTGCCTTCCTTGTATTGCTCGCGTCGCGCGATCTCTGCACCGCCCAACCGCCCGCCGCACATCACACGTATCCCCTCTGCTCCCATTCGCATCGAGGCCGTGATGGCTTGCTTCATTGCCCTTCGGAAGGAAATACGTCCCTCAATCTGTTGCGCAATCACTCCGGCCACAAGGTTCGCGTCAAGTTCCGGGCGTTTTATTTCATGAATGAGAATTTTCACTTCTTTGTTCGAAATCTTTTTCAGTTCCTCTTCGAGTTGTGTTATTTCTTTTCCGCTTCGTCCAATCACAATCCCGGGTCTCGATGTATGAATGGTGATCACCGCTCGCTTGGGCGTGCGTTCAACTTGAATGCGTGAAATCCCCGCTTTCTTCAAACGGCTGCGAATGTAATTCCGGATCGTGAGGTCCTCTTGCAGCTTTTGCGCAAAACCTTTCTTGTCATACCAATTGGATTCCCATGGGTGGATGATCCCAAGGCGAAGACCAATTGGATGTGTTTTCTGTCCCAAAATCCCTCCAGGAATACCTGTGTACTGTTACTGAGAAACTGGTTTCTTTTGTTCTTTCGGCGTATGCGTCGCCACCACGATCGTCAGGTGATTCGAGCGCTTGAGCACGCGGTACGCGCGGCCCATCGGTGCAGGCAGGACGCGCTTGGCCGACGGTCCGCCGTCAACATACACTTCCTTGACAAAAATAGTGTCTGTGTCGATACGCCCGCCCTCCTCTTTGTTCTGGAGGTTTGAAATGGCGGACCGCAGAACTTTTTCGGCTATGTTTGACGCGTGCTTTGGAGAAAAATGAAGTATCGTCAGCGCCTCTTCAACTTTTTTTCCCCGAATAAGATCAACTACCAATCTCATCTTCCGAGGCGAAGAACCTATCCATCTATCGATTGAACGCGCTTCCATGAGAGAGTCCCCTTTGCGTCCGTCAGGCGACTTCTGTTGTCGTTTCGGCTTTCAAGCCCGGATGGCCCCGGAAAATTCTCGTGGGCGCGAATTCGCCAAGCTTGTGGCCGACCATACCTTCATGCACATAAACGGGAACAAACTTGTTCCCGTTGTGAACCGCAAACGTATGGCCAACAAAATCCGGAGTGATGGTTGACGAGCGTGACCAGGTCTTAATGACCTTCTTCTGTCCAGATTTATTGAGAGCCTCAATTTTCCCTAGCAGCTTTGGATCGACATGGGCGGCTTTTTTCAGCGAACGGCTCATAGATTACCTTCTGCGCTTCACAATATATTTGTCCGAGGGTTTCTTATGTTTTCGAGTCTTCATGCCCTTCGTATGCCACCCCCACGGTGAGACCGGATGCGGGTTCCCTTGCGGTGATTTCCCCTCACCACCGCCATGAGGATGATCCACAGGATTCATAACGACACCGCGAGACTGGGGACGAATCCCCCGCCACCGGGACCGACCGGCTTTGCCTACGACGATGTTTTCATGCTCCAAATTACTAACGACCCCAATCGTGGCGTAGCAGTTTGCGGGAACATTGCGAATCTCTCCTGAAGGGAGTTTCAATTGTCCATAGTTCCCTTCCTTTCCCCTCAGATAGACCGATGCACCCGCACTCCGTGCAAGTTGCCCACCTTTGCCAGGCATGAGTTCAACATTGTGAACAAACGTGCCGACAGGAATATTTGCAAGCGGCATGGCGTTTCCTGTCTTGATCTCCACCGAAGGGCCTGAAGCTACAACCTCGCCGACACGCAAGCCATCAGGAGCGATGATGTAGCGCTTCTCTCCATCCTTGTACTGAACCAGGGCAATCCTCGCGGACCGGTTCGGGTCGTACTCGATCGCGACAACTCTTGCCTCGATCCCGATCTTGTCCCGCCTGAAATCAACAATGCGATAAAACCGCTTATGCCCACCACCACGATGGCGCGAGGTAATATGGCCGTCGCTGTTGCGACCGCCAGTCTTTTTCAGCGGCTCGATGAGCGACTTCTCCGGCTTGGTCTTCGTGATCTCCTCGAACATCGGTACCGACATCCAGCGCGTCCCAGGAGTTACCGGCTGTAATTTTCTGATTCCCATGATTTATCCTTCTGGCTCAAGATGCCGAAGTCAAACGTTCGGGAAAAACTCGATCTTGTCGCCTTCCTTCAGGGTCACAAGGGCCTTTTTCCAGTGAGAGGTTCGACCGGCAAATCGTCCATAGCGTGTAAGCTGTGACTTCGATTTTCCTTTGTGAATCATCGTTCGTATGTTCGTAACCTTCACATTGAACTTCTTTTCGACAGCCCGGGAAATCTCGATTCTGTTTGCGAGAGGATCAACCTCAAACGCATATTGCCGCTTCGCCTGAAGCGCCGACATTTTCTCGGTCACGATTGGCCTGTAGAGGATTCCCGTCATACGGCCTCAAAAAGTTTTCTCAAGAGCCTGGACGGCGCTTTTCTGAAACAGCACCACCGTATTATTCAGAATATCGTACGTCGATGCCTTGGCCGCTTCCCTGATTTCAAGACCCGGAATATTTCGTCCCGACTTGAGCAGCGTATCAAGCTTTTTGGGGACGAGGAGCAATGTTTTCTTCCCCTCTAACTTCAGCGCCTTCAGGACAGACATCATCTCTTTGGTTTTAGGAACATCGAACGTAAAATCTTCGACGACCTTAATTTCCGAGTCCTTCGCCTTGTAACTCAGAGCCGACTTTCGGGCCAACTTCTTCAATTTGGTGGGAAGTTTCATCGAGTAGTCCCGGGGAACGGGCCCAAATGTTGCACCGCCGCCCTTCCATAATGGCGAGCGATATGTTCCCACCCTCGCACGACCCGTATGCTTCTGCCTCCAAGGTTTTTTTCCACTCCCACGAACCTCGGCAACGGTCTTCGTTTTGTGGGTCCCCTGGCGCTGATTTGCAAGATACACCCGTACCGCCTGGTAAATCGCATTGTCGTTGGGTTGGATCTCAAAGATTTCGGCCGGGAGCTTTACCGTTTCGCCTGAACGTGTTCCATCTTTTTTATAGATTTCCAGTTCCATGCACTTCACCGATGGCGCTCTTTATGAATCTCGAGAACACTATTGATATGACCAGGCACGGAACCCTGAACGATGAGGATGTTCGACTCGGGAATCACCTTCACCACCTTCAGATTCTTGACGGTGACTCGTTCCCCACCCATTCTCCCCGCCATCCGTAATCCTTTGAACACCCGTGACGGGAATGAACTTGAGCCAATCGAGCCCGGTGCCCGCTCGCGGTCGCTCTGGCCGTGCGTCCGAGAACCGCCGCCAAAATGATGCCGCTTCACAACACCCTGAAACCCTCGTCCTTTTGATGTACCTGCGACCGACACGATGTCTCCGGTCGTGAAAAGAGACTCCACCTTCACCTCCGCGCCCGGCTGGAGCTTGCCGGCGTCGAACCCTTTGAATTCGCGAAGGAAGCGCAATGGTTTGGGAATCGCTTTCGCTAAATGTCGTTTGAGGGGTTTTGTCAGATTTTTCTCTTTCACTTCTCCGAACCCGAGTTGGATCGACTCATGCCCATCCCTCTCCTTTGTTTTGATTTGCGTAACATAACAAGGACCGGCCTCAATGACCGTGCAAGGAATAACTTCTCCACGCTCATCAAAAATACTCGTCATTCCTATTTTCTTTCCCAAGATTCCGGTCATGCTTTGCCTGGCCTTAAAATAATTCAACCGCGCTGAACCCAGCCGTTGGTTCAGGTAATGACTTTCGAATTCAATGATGAGAGCTGGTATTACACTTTGATTTCGACGTCAACACCCGCGGGAAGTTCTAACTTCATGAGCGAGTCGACCGTCTTATTGGTCGAATTGAGGATGTCTATCAATCGCTTGTGGGCACGAATCTCGAATTGTTCCCGTGATTTCTTGTCGACGTGTGGAGAGCGGAGTACTGTATAGAGCGTGCGCTGCGTCGGCAACGGAATAGGTCCGGAAACAATTGCTCCACTCGACCTGACCGTCTTGATGATCTTTTCAGCCGACTTGTCGATCAAGTTATGGTCGTACGATTTCAGCTTTATCCGTATCTTTTGCCCGGTCACTGTCTTATGAGTTCCTCTCTAAGATATAACACCCGACACTACGCAAACCCTTTTGTCGTCTCATTCGAGAATTTTCGTCACCACACCAGCCCCTACCGTGTGTCCGCCTTCGCGGATTGCGAAGCGGAGGCCATCCTCCATCGCGATAGGAGAAATAAGTTCTATCACCATACTATCGACGTTGTCACCCGGCATAACCATCTCTGTACCGGTAGGGAGAGTCGCAACTCCTGTAACATCCGTTGTTCGGAAATAAAACTGTGGACGGTAGCCCGTGAAGAACGGCGTATGACGCCCACCCTCTTCCTTCTTCAAAACGTACACCTGCGCTGTGAACTTTTTATGCGGAGTAATGGAGCTGGGTTTGGCCACAACCATACCGCGCTCGAGCTCATTTTTTTCAATCCCGCGCAACAGCAACCCGGCATTGTCGCCTGCCTGCACCTCATCGAGTTCTTTGCGAAACATTTCCGCGCCGGTGATAACCGTTTTCTTATGCTGACCTAAACCGATAATCTCGACTTCGTCGGCCACTTTTGCACGTCCGCGCTCCACCCGACCGGTTCCTACGGTCCCGCGACCGGTGATGGAAAAAACATCTTCCACTGGCATGAGAAATGGCTTGTCGATATCGCGCTTGGGCAGCGGGATATACGTATCGACTGCATTCATGAGGTCGTAGATGCATTTGAATACGGGATCATCGTTTTTTGAATTCGGATCGATTGCACGCTCCATGGCCTTCAGTGCGGACCCGCGAATGATCGGAATCTCATCACCCGGAAATTCGTACTGCTTCAACAGATCCCGCAGTTCAAGCTCTACAAGCTCGAGCAGCTCAGGATCATCGACCGCATCGACCTTGTTCAAGAATACGACAATCTTCGGCACGCCGACCTGCCTGGCGAGGAGAATGTGTTCTCTTGTCTGCGGCATCGGACCATCGGTCGCAGCAACAACAAGGATGGCACCGTCCATCTGCGCAGCGCCCGTGATCATGTTCTTTACATAGTCCGCATGGCCGGGACAATCGACGTGAGCATAGTGACGCTTGTCCGTGGAGTATTCGACGTGCGCCGTTGCAATCGTAATGCCACGCTCGCGCTCTTCGGGAGCATTATCAATCGAGTCGAAGGTACGGACCTGCGCCAGGCCTCTCTTGTTCAGAACCATCGTAATGGCGGCAGTCAAGGTCGTCTTGCCATGATCGACATGTCCGATCGTGCCAACATTCACGTGCGGTTTATCTCTCGTATATTTCTCTTTTGCCATTAGATTAGTCTCCTATGAATTTTGAAAATTGATTGCCGACGTTCCCACATATCCGCAGAAGCTTTCATACTTCGACAGCTTCCTTACCTGTAACTTTTTCGACGATTTGATCCATGATGGTTTTAGGTGTCTCATGGTAATGCGAAAACTGCATCGTGTACAATGCGCGTCCTTGCGTTAGCGAACGCAGACGCGTAGCATAGCCGAACATCTCGGAAAGCGGCACCATCGCTCGGATAACCTGAGCATCTTTGCGCGTGCTCATCCCTTCAATCTTCCCGCGGCGAGAGCTTAAGTCACCAAGAATGTCCCCCATGTACTCCTCAGGCGTGACGACTTCAACTGCCATAACCGGTTCAAGCAGAACCGCCTGAGCTTTGCGGGCCGCATCACGAAAGGCCATCGATCCCGCAATCTTGAACGACATTTCATCGGAATCGACATCGTGATAGGAGCCGTCGTACAGTCGGGCTATTACGTCAACGACCGGATAACCGGCAATGATTCCATTCTTCATCTGTTGCTCAATCCCCTCCTCTACCGCGGGGATATACTCCTTCGGAATGACCCCACCTTTGATGTCATCGATGAATTCAAAACCCTTCCCTTTTTCATTTGGCTCGATTTCAATCTCCACATGCGCATATTGGCCGCGTCCACCAGTCTGCTTGACGTGTTTGTACACCTGCAGTATTTTCTTGCGAATGCTCTCTTTGTAGGCAACCTGAGGCTTGCCCACATTTGCTTCCACGCGAAATTCCCGCTTCATGCGGTCGACAATGATCTCAAGATGCAATTCTCCCATCCCGCTGATGATCGTCTGGCCCGTTTCCTCATTCGTTGATACCCGAAACGTAGGATCTTCTTCCGCCAACTTTGAAAGAGCCTCACCCAGTTTCTCCTGATCGGCTTTCGTCTTCGGCTCAATCGCCACGGAAATGACGGGTTCGGGAAATTCCATTTTTTCCAGAATGATCGGATCCGACTCATCAGTAAGAGTATCGCCCGTCCGCGTGAACTTCAGTCCGATAGCTGCTGCAATATCCCCCGTGTACGCTTCATCGACGTCCTCGCGGTGGTTAGCATGCATCCGGAGAATCCGACCGATCCGCTCCTTCCTGTCCGCGGAAGAATTGTACACGTACGATCCCGCTTTGAGTGTGCCCGAGTAGACACGGAAATACGTCAGCTTCCCTACATACGGGTCAGTCATGATCTTGAACCCGAGGGCAGAAAATTTTTCGTTGTCACTGACCTTCCTGACCACATGATCACGTCGGTGGGGATGATGACCCATTACGTCACCGACATCTATCGGAGAGGGAAGAAAATCTATCACTGAGTCCAATAACTGCTGCACTCCCTTGTTCTTGAAGGAAGAACCGCATAATACCGGAATGATGCTTGCCTTTAAACACGCCGCGCGCAGAACTCTCCGAATATCTTCGGGCGTTATCTCCTTGCCTTCGAGGTATTTCCCCAGAAGTGTGTCATCTTCGTCGGAGACCGCTTCGAGCATCTTGATACGATATTCTTGGGCCAGCTTCCGGAGATCGTGGGGAATTTCTATTTCTTCCCACGTGGTTCCCATGGTTGTGTCATGGAATATCCGGGCTTTCATTGTGATCAGATCGAGGACTCCGCTGAACATATCTCCCTCCCCGACCGGAAGTTGAACCGGAACCGCATTCGCCGCAAGGCGATTCTTCATCATCTGGACTACATTCAAGAAATCTGCCCCGACGCGATCCATCTTGTTCACAAACGCAATGCGGGGAACACCGTATTTATCAGCCTGCCGCCACACAGTCTCCGACTGGGGCTCAACTCCTCCAACCGAACAGAACAATGCGATCGCACCATCGAGCACTCGCAATGAGCGTTCAACTTCGACCGTAAAGTCGACATGACCCGGCGTATCAATGATATTGATCCGGTGGTTTTTCCAGAAACACGTTGTCGCAGCGCTGGTAATCGTAATTCCTCGCTCCTTTTCTTGCTCCATCCAGTCCATCGTCGCCGCACCATCATGGACTTCTCCCATGCGATGCAGAACACCTGAATAAAAAAGGATGCGTTCAGTCGTTGTTGTCTTACCCGCATCAATGTGCGCCATGATACCAATATTACGGGTTCGTTCTAACGGATACGCTCTTCCCATAAATTTCTCGAATCTTCCCTTTCAATTGAAATCGTCAAAATACGTTATCACGTTACCACTTGAAGTGGGCAAACGCTTTGTTCGCCTCTGCCATCTTGTGTGTATCTTCTTTCTTTTTGATAGCGTTTCCTTCGTTGTTTGCAGCCGCTATCATCTCCGAGGCCAGTTTTAAACAGAACGACTTATCTTTGCGCTCGCGCGAGTAACCGATCAGCCAGCGAAATGCAAGTGCCTCGCTCCGCTCGGGTCGAACTTCCGTGGGAACCTGATACGTCGCACCTCCCACGCGGCGCGCCCGCACCTCCAGAATTGGCTTAACATTGTTGAGAGCTTTCTTGAACACGTCCAATCCAGCGGTCTTCATACGCTCCTCAACGATGGCGAAGGCATCATACACGATTTTCCGGGCGAGATGTTTTTTCCCCCGCCGGAGAACACAGTTTATGAACTTTGAGACTACGACGTCGCCGTACTTGGGATCAGGTCCAATCTGTCTCTTGGCAGCACTTTTTTTCCTCATGAGGCAGTTTCTCGCTCGTCGATTACTTCGGTCGCTTTGCCCCGTACTTGGAGCGCCCCTGTTGCCGGTCAGCCACCCCCGCCGAATCCAGAGAGCCCCGGATAATATGGTAGCGAACGCCCGGCAGGTCCTTCACTCTACCGCCCCGAATCATGACAATAGAGTGCTCCTGAAGATTGTGACCTTCACCAGGAATATAGGCGGTAACTTCAACGCCGTTCGTCAATCGCACGCGGGCGACCTTACGCAAAGCAGAGTTTGGTTTCTTCGGAGTCGTTGTATATACCCTCGTGCAAACTCCTCTCTTTTGAGGGCATCCTTGAAGCGCCGGCGCTTTGCTCTTAAAAGTGGGCAGCTCTCTTCCGAAGCGAATAAGTTGATTGATCGTCGGCAAGATGTTCTCCTATGATCGCTGACCAAAATCTTCGTGACTTAATTCCACAGCTTGTAAATGTATGAAAAAATTCAATTTATGTCAACCAACCACTCTCCGCCGCATTGACTCATCCCAAAACACCCAAACCCAAATCGAGCAATGCGGCCAAACCGAAGATTAGCTTGAAGCCAGTTTCTCCCGCCTTTTTGATTTTGCCAATTCCGTCACCGGCTTCTCGACCTCCGCGACAGTCTGTTTTGGAAGTACAATGATCTCTCGGAATTTCTTAAGCCCTGTCCCCGCTGGGATAAGGTGACCCATGATAACGTTTTCCTTCAGGCCAAGGAGATAATCAACTTTTCCTTCGATTGCTGCATCAGTGAGTACCTTCGTCGTTTCCTGGAACGATGCCGCTGAAATGAAGCTCTCAGTGGACAGTGCTGCTTGTGTTATTCCCAGGAGCACGGGCTCGGAGGTTGCAGGCTCAGCGGCCCGGTATTCTGCCACCTTCTTCCCCTTCTTCCTCAACTCGCTATTCATTTCACGGAGAGGTTTCTTCAAAAAAAGCTGACTGTTCTTTACTTTGGCATCGCCCTTCGATGTCACGATGACCTTATCTTTCAGGCTCTCGTTTTCCTCGTTGAAACTGATCTTGTCCGCGTAGTCGCCCTCTAAGAATCGGGTGCCGCCTGCATCGACTACTTTCACCTTATTCAACATCTGGCGTACGATGATCTCAATGTGCTTGTCATTGATCTTCACTCCCTGCATGCGATACACCTCCTGGATCTCATTCACCAAATACTCCTGGACTGCACCGACACCCTTGATGCGCAAGATATCATGCGGGTCGATCGCACCGTCAGAAAGACGTTCCCCGGCCCGAATGACATCGTTGTCCTGAACGAGGACATGTTTGCCCAAGGGAATCAGGTAACTGCGTTCATCTTTACCGTCATGAGACCTTATCGTGATCTCTCTTGCACCTCGTTTTTGTGGGCCGAACTTCACCGTCCCGTCGATTTCGGATACTATTGCGGGGTCGGCGGGGCTTCGAGCCTCAAACAACTCCGTAACCCGAGGCAAGCCACCGGTAATATCTCTGGTTTTTCCGATGTCACGCGGAATTTTTACAAGAATTGTCCCTGATCGAATCTCCTGGCCATCATCGACGACCAGATGCGCGCGCGTGGGAATGATATAACTCGCAACCTTTTGTCCTTTCTTGGTGTAGATAGCAATCGCGGGGCTCAACGTGCGGTCGCGAGAATCAATGACGACTTTTTGAATATGACCCGTCAGCTCATCCGGTTCCTCTCGATAGGTAGAATTCTCCTTGAGGTCCTGATACTTCACGTGGCCACCATGCTCGGAGATAATCACAGCGTTATATGGATCCCATTCATAAATGATCTCGCCTCTCTTCACGCTCGCACCGTCGCCGGCCAACAACGTTGCGCCATAGGGGACGTCATATTTCGTCAAGATTCTATTATCGGCGTCTGCGATGTTCACGACTCCGCTTCGGCCGGAAACGATATGCTTGGTTTCTGATCCTTCTTCGACCTTAATGGACTTGATACCTTCGTATTTTACTCGTCCATCGAACTTCGTGGTAATTTGCGACTGTGCTGCGATCAGACTCGCCGTACCGCCGGTGTGGAAAGTCCTCAAAGTCAACTGAGTTCCTGGCTCGCCGATGGATTGTGCAGCAACGACCCCGACGGCTTCACCAACCTCCACGATCTGAGCACTGGTGAGATTTCGACCATAGCATTTCGCACACACTCCCCGCCGCGACTCGCACGTGAGTGCCGACCGGATCTCCACGACTTCAATTGATGTTTCTGCGATTGCGGTGGCTTTCTCCTCGTCAATTTCCTCACGTGCTTTCACGATCACTTTGCCGCTGAGCGGATCAACAACGCCTTGGACAGCGACACGCCCAAGGATACGTTCAGCGAGAGGCTCTTTGACATCTTCCCCTTCCTTTAATGCCGTCGTCTGAACACCTCGGATCGTTCCGCAATCTTCCTCCGAGATGATCATGTCCTGAGCAACATCAACAAGGCGTCGCGTGAGATACCCTGCGTCGGCGGTCTTCAACGCCGTGTCCGCCAGGCCCTTACGCGCACCATGGGTTGAGATGAAGTATTCAAGAATGGACAATCCTTCGCGGAAATTGGCAATAATGGGATTCTCAATGAGTTCACCTGTTGCACCCAGCATACTTTTCTGCGGCTTTGCCATGAGTCCGCGCATGCCAGCAAGTTGGCGTACTTGTTCTTTCGATCCACGCGCGCCGGAATCCACCATCATATAGAGAGAGTTAAATCCCTCGCGAGAGTGCTGTAGAGAATCGAACAGTTTCTCGGCAACCCTGTTCGTAGCCCGTGTCCAAATATCGATGACCTTGTTATACCGTTCACCGTTGGTGATGAATCCGCGCAGATACTGATTCTGAACATTATCGGCATCCTGTTGAGCTTTGCCAACAACGTCCTCTTTCTCTTTGGGAACAACAACATCCCCGATGCTGACTGAAAGCCCTCCTTTGGTCGCGTATTCGAAGCCCAGGGTCTTTAGTTTATCGAGGAATTCCGCGGTGCGGAGATTACCCACCCTGCGAAACGCTGCAGCAACGATTTGCGCCAAGCGTTTCTTGTTGAGCAACTCGTTGATGTAGCCAAGCTCCGGCGGAACAATCTGGTTGAACAAGACACGGCCCGTCGTTGTCTCCACTCTCTCGCCGCCGATGCGAACTTTTATTCGGGCATGAAGGCCGATCTTCCCATCATTATAAGCCACAACGACTTCGTCCATTGATGAGAACGCTTTTCCATCGCCGAGATCACCCGACTTGGATTTTGTGAGATAATAGCAACCCAACACTTCATCCTGGGTGGGGTGGACAATGGGTGACCCATTTGCCGGAGAAAGAATGTTATGGCTCGAAAGCATCAAGATCCGCGCCTCAAGTTGGGCATCGTATGAAAGTGGAACGTGAACGGCCATCTGGTCGCCATCGAAATCTGCGTTGAATGCGGTGCAGACCATCGGGTGAATGCGAATCGCCTTCCCCTCGACGAGAACAGGCTGGAACGCTTGGATGCCGAGCCTGTGCAAGGTCGGGGCGCGATTCAAAAGAACCGGATGACCATCGATAATGTGCTCAAGAATTTCCCACACTTCCTGTCCTTTCTTTTCGACCATCTTTTTGGCGCTCTTCACGGTTTTCACGACGCCGCGCTCGATAAGTTTCCGGATAATGAACGGCTTGAAAAGTTCGACTGCCATATCTTTCGGTAATCCACATTCGTGCAGCTTAAATTCCGGTCCCACCACAATGACTGATCGACCAGAATAATCAACGCGCTTGCCTAACAAATTCTGCCGGAATCGTCCCTGCTTCCCCTTGAGCATATCGGAAAGCGATTTCAATGCGCGGTTGTTATCCGAACGGACCGCATTTATTCGGCGTGAATTATCAAAGAGCGAATCAACCGCCTCCTGCAACATGCGTTTCTCGTTCCTCAGGATGACTTCCGGAGCTTTAATATCGATCAGCCTGCGGAGACGATTGTTCCGGATGATGACCCGACGGTAGAGATCATTGAGGTCCGAAGTTGCGAATCGGCCACCCTCAAGTGGAACGAGCGGCCGCAGCTCGGGAGGGATAACGGGCACCACATTCAAGACCATCCACTCCGTTTTGTTCCGATTCCCGCCCTCCCGCTCCCGGAACGCTTCGAGCACACGCAGTCGCTTCAGCATATCTTGCTTCTTGAGAACAGAGTTCTCCTCTTTTATCGAAGCGCGCAATTCTTGAGCAACGTCTTCAACGTTTATTCGAGCGAGGAGATCCCTTATAGCCTCTCCCCCAATTTTTCCGATGAACTTCTTGGGATCTGTATCTTCAAGCTCCTGGTTCTTTTCCGGCAACGAGGCCAGAATCTCAAGGTACTGCTCTTCAGAAATGAGATCCCGTTCTTTCAATCCACTTGGACCGGACTGGATCGCAACATAGGATTCATAGTAGATAATTTTCTCGAGGTCCTTCGCGCTCATCCCGAGCACGGCGCCAATCTTTGAGGGCATGGAACGGAAATACCAAATATGAACCACAGGCACGGCCAGACTGATGTGTCCCATGCGCTCCCGCCGCACACTTTTTTGCGTGACCTCGACGCCGCACCGATCACAGATGATGCCCTTGTACCGAATTCTTTTGTATTTACCGCAATGGCATTCCCAGTCGCGCACGGGGCCAAAAATCTTCTCACAGAATAAGCCATCTTTCTCCGGGCGAAACGAGCGATAGTTAATCGTCTCCGGTTTGGTCACCTCTCCGTGCGAGCGAGAGAGAATCATATCCGAGGATGCCAGACTGATTGTGATCTTCGTGAATCCTCTCTTCATCAAATTCTCGTGAGGAAATCCAGATATCATGACTTTTTATTCCTCCAAATTTGTCGTGGTCGGTTTATTCAATCTTCACATCCAGACCCAAGCCCATTAGTTCACGGACCAGCACGTTAAATGATTCGGGGACATTCGCTTCAGGTAGATTATCTCCCTTAACAATCGCTTCATACACCTTCGCGCGTCCTATCACGTCATCACTTTTGACGGTGAGTATTTCTTGCAATGCGTGGGCAGCACCGTAACCTTCCAAAGCCCATACTTCCATCTCGCCGAACCGTTGACCGCCAAATTGCGCCTTGCCACCAAGCGGCTGCTGTGTAATGAGTGAGTAAGGACCGATTGCGCGTGCGTGGATCTTATCATCGACAAGGTGCGAAAGCTTCATCATGTAGATGAAGCCGACCGTCACCTCTTGATCGAACGGTTCTCCTGTCCGGCCATCGATCAGCGTAGTTTTCGAGCTTTCGTTCAGGCCAGCCTTTCGAAGTTCATTTTGAACGTCTTCCAACGTGGCTCCGTCAAAAATAGGTGAAGCATATCGTGTGCCGAGCTTATGTCCAGCCCAACCAAGAGCCACCTCAAACAACTGTCCGAGATTCATCCGTGAAGGCACACCCAGGGGATTCAAGACAATGTCGACTGGCGTTCCATCGGGCAAGAAAGGCATGTCTTCGACCGGGACGATCTTTGCAACGACACCTTTGTTCCCATGCCGACCAGCCATTTTATCTCCGACGGAAAGCTTCCGCTTTTTCGCCACGTAGACTTTCGCTAATTGGACAACGCCAGGCATGAGTTCGTCGCCTATCTGAATTTTATTCTTTTCGTGCTTATAATACTCTTCGACGTCCAGGACTTTCTGGAAATAGCTCTCGAAAATCTTTGTCACAAGACCATTTTTTCGCTTGTCTTTCACCCACTCATTCGCCTGATCCAGTTTTTCCGCGTTCTCCAGCGAAGAGAATGTATCTTCCCTCAGCAGGGTACCCGCACGGAGAGCAACGTTTCCATTGGTGTCGCGTATTCCCTGTGATTCTTCACCCGCCAGGAGAAGACCGAGCTTCTTGGTAAGCCTGTCGTAAACGTCCTTCAGTTCCCTGCGGCGATTCCTATCCAGCGCTTCTGCACGCCGCTTGTCTTCCTTTTTTGACTCGCCATCCTTCTTTTTCCGACTGAACAATTTCGTCGCAATCACGACCCCTTTCATTCCCGGAGGTGCCTTGAGCGAGGCATCTTTGACATCGCCCGCTTTTTCTCCAAAAATGGCTTTCAAAAGTTTTTCTTCAGGGGTTGGATCAGTTTCGCCTTTCGGCGTAATCTTGCCAATGAGAATGTCGCCTTCTTGAACTTCCGCGCCGATACGGACGATACCATTCTCGTCGAGGTCTTTCGTCGCGTCTTCACTGACGTTCGGAATTTCTCTTGTGAACTCTTCTTCACCACGTTTGGTGTCGCGGACCTGCAGCTCAAACTCTTCAATGTGGATGGACGTATATACATCCTCTGCCACGACCCGTTCGCTGACAACAATGGCATCTTCAAAATTGAAACCGCGCCAGGGCATAAACGCCACCAGCACATTCCGGCCGAGCGCGAGCTCACCATGGTCACATGCGCAGCCGTCGGCCAGGACCTGCGCTTTCTTCACTCGCTGACCGGGTATAACAATCGGGCGCTGATTAATACAGGTATCCTGGTTGGTGCGGAAAAATTTGGTAAGCCTGTACTCCACGCGCTTCTTATCATCAAAACTCACGAGAGATTCAGCACTATTCTCGTCGATGTCGTAATCAACAATGATCTTATTCGCGTCGACGTACTCAATAGAACCATTGCGTTCAGCGACAACGAGGGTACGCGCATCCCGGGCGACTTTTTCCTCTAATCCCGTTCCCACGCGGGGGGTCTCGGGACACAGCAAAGGAACAGACTGGCGCTGCATGTTTGAGCCCATCAGTGCGCGGTTCGCGTCGTCGTGCTCAAGGAACGGAATCAATGCTGCAGCTGCGCTGACGATTTGGTTCGGCGCAACGTCCATATAATGAACTTCTTCGGGTTTTACGACAGGAAAATCACCCTGATAACGCGCCTTTACTCGCTCGGACGAAAACCTTGCCTTCTCATCAAGGGATGCATTCCCTTGAGCGATGATATAGTTGTCCTCCTTTTCTGCATTCAGAAATTCAATTTCTTCACTGACTTTTGAGTTCTTTACTTTTCGGTACGGCGTCTCAATGAATCCGAACTCGTTGACCCGTGCATGGATACAGAGAGACGAAATCAGGCCGATGTTCGGACCTTCGGGCGTTTCAATGGGGCAGAGACGACCGTAATGCGTATAATGAACGTCACGCACTTCAAACCCTGCCCTCTCGCGAGTCAGTCCTCCAGGTCCGAGGGCTGACATCCTTCGCTTATGCGTCAACTCGGCCAGCGGATTCGTCTGATCCATGAATTGCGACAATTGGTTCGTTCCAAAGAACGCATTGATGACACTGGTGATGGTTCGGGCGTTCACCAGATACTGTGGCGTGAGATTCTCATTGTCGCGGAGATTCATTCTCTCCCGGATGGTGCGCGTCATCCTCACCAAACCGATGTTGAATTGCTGCGCGAGCTGTTCACCCACCGTTCGTACACGGCGATTTCCAAGGTGGTCAATATCATCGACGGTCTTTTTCCCTTGCTGCAACTCAATAAGATATGTGATGATCGCAACAATATCTTGCTTGGTCAACGTGGTCGTGGAGGCGGGGATCGTGAGACCAAGCTTCGCATTCATGCGATAGCGGCCCACGTCTGCAAGATCGTACCGCTTCTCGTTGAAGAACAGACGGTCGATTAAGCTCTTAGCCGTCTCGAGGTCCGGAGCCTCACCCGAACGTAACTGCTGGTAAATGGCATTGAGGGCATCGTCCGCCGAACGGGCAGTATCCTTCTGCATCGTATTTGCAATAATCGAGCCTTCGGCGGGCCCTTCAGATTTCAGGAAGCAAACTTTTCGTACATCTGCCTTCTTGATTTTTTTCAACAGCTCATCAGTCAAGGGAGAGTTTTTTACGAATATCTCTCCGGTCTTTTTGTCAACAACATCGCTGCAAATTATCCGGCCGAGATACGGTTTCAAATCCGCTTTATGGACATCCACTTCTTCGATGAGATCGAAGAGCTCAAGGATTTGGTCGTCGGAAGAATACCCAAGTGCCCGAAGCAAAGTGGTAACAGGAAACTTCTTCTTCCGATCGATGTATACATACATGACGTTGCTGATGTCGGTCGTGAACTCGAGCCACGATCCGCGAAACGGAATGATGCGCGCAGAAAAGATCGGCGTGCCGTTCGGATGCAACGACTCGCTAAAGAACACTCCGGGCGATCGATGAAGCTGACTTACGACGACCCTTTCCGCCCCGTTGATGATGAACGTGCCGCGATGCGTCATCGCCGGCAGGTTGCCAAGATAGACCTCTTGCTCAATGGTGTTTTCGTAACCCTTGCCACTCGCGCTCTTGCTGGAGAGCCGCAGCTTCGCTTTCAATGGATTTGCATATGTCAACCCGCGCTCCTGGCATTCAACAACGCCATACTTCGGCTTTTCCACATAGTATTCCACAAACTCCAGAAGATAATTTTCCCGTGCGTCGGAAATCGGAAAATTCATCTGGAAAACCTGCTGAAGTCCTCTATTCTTGCGCCTCGAGGCCGGGACGCTCGTTTGAAGAAAACTCTCCCAAGAATCCAGTTGCACGCTCAGCAGATCAGGATACTCTAAGATCTGGGGAATTTTGGAGAATGAAATACGTCCGTTCGAGTGATTATTGTTCTTCAAGGTTCTTACTCCCAAATGTTAGAACTGTGTATTCGAGGAGATTACAATGTGGACGCAAGCCGCTATCCAGGGCAACAAAACGGGAAGCCGATACTCCCCGTCCGTTACACGACGGTCTTTTCTCGGCTGCAGAGTACATCGCTCGGAACAAAGCGTCACGACACCTATAACCTTCAACACAACAAGATAGTTCGTGTTTTTACAGCTCAACAAAAGAGAAACGCCATTTGCCGGAAAGCTTACTTCAGCTCAACCGATGCTCCTGCTTCTTCGAGATCTTTCTTCAGCTTTGCGCTGTCGTCCTTCGAAAGCCCTTCCTTCACCGTTTTTGGTGCACCGTCGACCAGATCCTTTGCCTCCTTCAAACCGAGCCCCGTCGCAGCACGAACCACTTTGATGACGTTGATCTTTTGTGCCCCTGAATCTTTCAGGACGACAGAAAACTCGGTCTTCTCTTCAGCCGCAGGACTTGGTCCACCGGCAGCTGGCATCACTCCACCCATAAGGACCGGCGCAGCAGCGGTAACGCCGAACTTCTCCTCGAGCGCCTTTTTCAGTTCAGACGCTTCGAGGAGGGTAAGCTTCTCAATTTTTTCAACTATTTCTTGAACTGCAGACATGGGTATCTCCTTTTATCTTGAAATGTTTTACACTATGCCGACTTGTCCTTCTTGATCGCAGAAACCACGTTTACCAGACCTCGTGTCACAGCCGCAATGGCGCCGACAATGCCCGATACGGGCGCCTGAATACTCCCTAAAATGCTCGCCACGATTTCCGCGCGAGAAGGTAGCCTGGCCAACTCATTCAGCTTCGAGCCATCGTAGATTTGGTTTTCCAGAACACAAACCTTGACGGTCAGTTTTTCGTGTTTCTCCCGAAATCTCTTGATGATTTTTGCCGGAGTGACGGGATCATGATAGCTGAACGCGATCGCCGTTGGTCCAACAAGCTTCTCGCCCACTCGATCGTACCCCGTGACGGTTTCCAACGCCTTGAGTGCGAGGGTGTTCTTCACAACGCGATATTCAATGCCCGATTTACGGAATTCACGCCGCAACTCATTGATCTCCTCGACAGAATTCCCGGTAAAATCTGCGAAGAACAGACCCTTAGCGCGAGAAAATTTGTCAGCGACCTCTGCAATAATCTGCTCCTTTTTTGAACGTTTCATCGACTCCTCGTCCTCCCGAAACATTGCCTGATGGGAAAGCCGCCACCAGCAACGCGGAGCATGCGGCTTCGATTCCTGTATGAATGCGTCATAGATATCTTCAATGTGCCGTCCCTGCCACGTTTTTGTCGATGCGAAGACTTGGTCCCATCGTGCTCGAAAGGGCAACACTTTTTACGTATTGGCCTTTGGCACTCGCTGGTTTCAACCGCACAACGGCATTCAAGAACGCCTTGATGTTTTCGACAAGTTTCTCTTTTTCGAAACTCGACTTGCCGACTGCAGCGTGGAGAATACCGGCACTGTCCACCCGAAATTCGATTTTCCCCGCTTTGACTTCTGTCACTGCTTTGACAACATCGGTAGTTACCGTACCGCTCTTGGGATTCGGCATCAAGCCGCGAGGACCAAGAATTTTTCCAAGTTTTCCTACCTCGCCCATGACATCAGGGCTTGCGATGATTACATCGATGTCTGCCCAGCCTTGCTGGATTTTTTGGATGTAATCTTGAAATCCGGCATGATCCGCTCCGGCCGCTCTTGCCTCCCCATCCTTTGGCGGCTTGGCGAGAACCAGAACACGGACGACCTTTCCGATGCCGTACGGCAACGCCACCGTTCCCCGCACAGCCTGGTCCGCTTTCTTCGGGTCCACGCCCAGCCGAACGGCTAAGTCGACGGACTCATTGAACTTTGCACTTGCAGTCTCCTTGACCTTCTCTATGGCTTCTTCAACAGAAAAAAGCTTCGATTTTTCGATCTTCGACGCGCCAGCTCGATAGCGCTTACTTCGTCGTTTCATTGATATTCCTTTGCGCTAGTGGTTCAGGTTCACTTGAGCCTTCTACGACGATCCCCATACTCCGCGCTGTACCCTCAACCATTTTCATTGCTGCCTCCAGGTCATGGGCGTTGAGATCGGGCATTTTCATCGTGGCAATTTCGCGGATCTGATTCTTTGTGACCTTGCCCACTTTGTTTCTATTAGGTTCGCCTGATCCTTTTTCGATTTTTGCGGCTTTCACCAGCAACACGGATGTTGGAGGTGTTTTTGTGATGAAACTAAACGACTTGTCGGAGAACACCGTAATGACAACGGGGATGACCAGGCCTTGCTTATCCTGCGTCTTCGCATTGAACTGTTTGCAGAATTCCATGATGTTAATGCCCTTCTGACCGAGCGCTGGACCCACCGGCGGGGCAGGGTTCGCCTGTCCACCAGGAATCTGGAGTTTGATGTACCCCATTATTTTTTTCACGCAAGAAGCCTCTTTGAGTCCGTGAGCGGAATATTATTTTTCAAGTTCGACCTGACTGAAATCAAGTTCAACCGGAGTCTTTCGGCCAAAAATACTGACCATCACTCTGAGCTTCATTTTTTCTTCATTCACGGCTTGCACAAATCCGCTAAAGTTATTGAATGGTCCATCTATCACCTTCACGGGGTCACCGGCGCGGAATGCCACTTCCATCACCTCGACATCTTTCCGCTCTTCAATCTTTCCGATCAACCGGCGCACCTCATCGGGTTGAAGCGGAACCGGTTCGCCTTTGGGCCCTACGAAGCTCATCACAAACGGCGCGTTCAGGATAAAGTGCTTCGTAGCCTTATCGAGAACCGCTTCCACAAGAATGTACCCCGGGAAGAAGGTTTTTGTACGACTTTTTTTCTTCCCCTCTTTTACCTCGAACACCTTTTCCGAGGGCACGAGAATGCTACCGACGCGATCCTGCAGTCCCGCCAAAGTGATCTCGTTTTCGAGGTACGCTTTGACTTTGTTCTCATGTCCAGAGTACGTCCGCACCACATACCATTTCTTGTGGTCATTCGGATCACTCAAGCTTTTCACTTCTCCGTTCATAATAACGCTTTCATCACCTGACTCACTGCCGTATCTACAATATACACGAAAACGGCGATGACCATGCAAACAACCAGAACAATAATCGTAGAATCACGAAGCTCTTCTCTTCTTGGCCAGGTGACCTTTCCCATCTCCTTAACGACATCTGTGATAAATCCAATGATTTTTTCTTTCATGAACTTATTCGACCTAATTCGCCATGCAAAAAATAGCGGTGTCGGTGATCGGCTTGCGTTTCACCACCCTGCACATTGCACGTCAGGAGGGACTCGAACCCCCAACCTGCGGTTTTGGAGACCGCTGCTCTAGCCAATTGAGCTACTGACGTATGAGCTTTGTCAGTTTTCCCGGGAGCAGACGGAGAAAACACTCCCCTGGCCAACTGAGCAGCACACGTGGAGCCGATCAAGAGGTTACTTTGTCTCCTTGTGTTGTGTGTGTTTGCCGCACCATCGGCAGTACTTCTTGTATTCCACTCTGCCCGTCTGCTTTTTCTTATTCTTCGTCGTTGTATAATTCCGACGCTTGCAATCCATACACTCCAACGTTATGATCTCTCGCACAACGCGTTCCTAGAAATGGTGAACAAAAAGTCGGCCGAGCTTGCGACCGGGATTGAACCGGTGACCTCTTCCTTACCAAGGAAGTGCTCTACCAACTGAGCTACGCAAGCGATTGCTCCACGAAAAAATCTCAGTGGTTCTCCCCCAAGACATTCAATCGAGCGGGAGACGGGACTCGAACCCGCGACCAACAGCTTGGAAGGCTGTGACTCTACCAACTGAGTTACTCCCGCGTCTTACGTTCGCGTTGTGGAACTGTGGGTTGCTGATGATGTTGCAACAAATCGGCATCCCGAATTCCGCATTCCATAATTGGTCCGTGGGCAGGGAAGGATTTGAACCTCCGAAGGCCGAGGCCGACAGATTTACAGTCTGTTGCGTTTGACCGCTTCGCTACCTGCCCGTCCCAACAAAGGGGCCGACCCGACATTCGGGCGGGCCTACCCACAACCTGCAATGCCGCACCGGCTCCCACGGGTCACGTAATCCTTTGCGCATCTACGACAGCGCTGGTCCGATGTGAGGACTCGAACTTCCCGGCCACCTGAATGTCCCGACAATCTTTGAATCGGATTTTGAGCTGGCGACCAGGCTCGAACTGGTGACCTGCTGATTACAAATCAGCTGCTCTACCAACTGAGCTACGCCAGCAACATGAACCGGAGCCATTGTCGGGGAGGCTCCTTCGGATCAGTTGCGTCGCCAATGAAGCTTTCTGCTTACGAGGAAATGTTTCTATCACTATGATGTTAACACTTTACTCCACACCAATCGATTTCCCCAGTCAAAGAGCAGAGTTCACCCCTCGCTTCATCTTCAGCCGTGCGGAAATTACTAAAACACTTCGCCCACGTTGCCCCTGTTAGGCTGAATTTGCAAGTTTTAGATTACGGCGAATCTTGAACCAGAGGTAGGGCCTTCATTCCAAAACAACTTAATATAACAATTCTGGTATCAAAGTCAATCAAATCATTCCAATACGGCGCAGCACCGCTCGTCCGTATTGGTCCCCAAAAAACCAGAATCACCTGACGCCTCTCACAATATATCTCAATCCTTTTCTGGTAATTATTACACATCCTTGCGCAAAAACTTGAATTCTGTCCCAATCCATGAACACACACTCATTTGTCATAGACTTTTCTGCGATTTCAGCCCTCAATAGCCACAAGTTCGACTTTAAAAGCTTCAAATTGCTTTTTACACAAATCTTTTCAATATTATCGTTAAGAGAATCGCTAAACACAAGAGTCTGAGCAAAAAAAGCCAAAAAGCCAGTGAAAATATGGCTTTCCGAAACCGAACGAAGTTCGCGGCACGTGTAAGGTGCTTCGATACAGCCTTGGAATTCAAGATTCTATGTAAGAAATGTGACCATAAGAAAATCAAATACAGTCGAGCGGGGAACGCCTCAAGCCAAAGAGGCGGCAAAGCAATGCCTTAAAGCCGCAGATCGCTACATTAAGGACTTTCTCTTTGAGCAAGCTCGACAGGAACTGGATGAGGCGAAGAAGTTGGACCCGACGAACATTTACATAGACGCTTTTCAGGACCGCATCGCCTATTTTGAAGAGCAGAAGAAAAAAGAAACGGCTGAAAAAACTCATGATCAGATGGAGACCGAAGACAAGATTGCCGTAGACACTCAAGAGGAAGAGCAACAGGAGGCTTTAGATTTCAGGGAGGAAGGCCGACGACTGCTTCAGGAAGAGAGAATGCGGAAGCTTGAAGAAGAGTATGAGAATCGCGGAGACGAGAAAAAGCTCCTCGAGGAAGAAGCAAGACGAAAAACGGAAGAGGAGCTCAGGCAGCTCGAGGAACAAATCCAGCAGGAAGCTCTCACAAGAACCACAGACAGACTCGAAGAAAAACGAAGAAGAGCCGCAGAACTCCACAGAAGGCTTGAAGAAGAGGAACATCGTCAGATGGAGTCGGCGGAAGAGTGGGAGCGACTGGGGGAGGAACAGCAACCCATTGAAGAAGATGCTATACGCAAGGCCGAGGAACAAGGCCGGCGGCGGGCAAGGATCAAGAAACTGAGAGAATTCATTATCAGCGCGGAAGAATTTTTTCTTGCCAAAGATTTCGATGCTGCGCTCACCGAAATTAGCAAAGCCCTCGCGCTAGACCCCATCTCGGAAGTCGCACACAAGCTTTTCGAGGAGATCGACCAAGCGCAGAGAGAGGAATCCCGGCGACTCGAAGGCCAACGGGCCAGAGATTCGCTCGAACGTCTCGCAGACCAGTATAAGGGGACGATTCTCCTTATTTCGAGTGATCCTGCAATCTCCTCAGATCTTTCAAAAAAGCTCAAAACATCGGGTTACGCGGTCGTGTTAGCTCCTAACCCGGAATCCGCGCTCGATAAGATCGAAAAAATTCATCCCAACATTATCTTGTCAGACGTTGAGTTTGCGGAAGAAAACCTGAGCGGGATAAAGTTCCTTCACGTCCTTCGCCTCAACTCAAAATTCAGTTTTATCCCGTTCATATTCTTAGGTGATCGGAAGGACATTGATCAGTTACAATCATCCGAACTTCGACCGATTGAAGGATTCGTTCAAAAACCTGTCGACGTGAACGAGCTGATAGCCGTCATGAACGAAAAATTGAAGCATTTCAGAGACTATATTGCAAACTTGATGACATGAGTACACCCGTTTACAACGGAGAGAGGAATTACTGATCAGCCAGAAGAAAGATTTTCGATGAGCAAATGTATTCTGCTTGCCGAGGACGACGAAGATAACAGGGACCTGGTTTCTTTCATTCTTCGACGCAGTCAGATGGATGTCAAACTCATCATTGCCGAGAACGGGCAACAAGCCATCGATCTCGCGACGACGAATAAGCCTGATCTTATCCTGATGGATTTGCAGATGCCCGTGCTGGATGGCTGGAAGGCAATCCCCAGGCTGAAAGCCGACGAAAGGACAAGGGATATACCCATCATTGCTTTTACTGCGCAAACAAGTCCGGCTGACAAGGCCCGTGCACTTGAGCTGGGGTGTTCGGCCCATGTTTCCAAACCTATGGAGGCAGAAGAACTAATGAGAACAATCAAGCAATACCTGAACCCATGAATTACTCACTTTCATTCCGTCAAATATGGCACTCGCCGAAGCGCCAGGAGGAACGGACCTATTCGCCGGCAGACCGGGGGCCTAAAGCAAGGCTGTACTGGAAAGTCCTCGGGTACTTTGGATTACTTTTCCTCGTGCTGACAGGGATGACCGTTCTTACGATGAACTTCCTGGCAGAAATAGAAAAGAATTTCCTTGTCACCTCCAGTGACATCAAACTTCTGAATAGCGTAGAGGAGCTACGCTGGTTCCTCCGTGAAACACCAGACGCAGCGGACGCCTACCTGCTGACAGGGGTTCCCTCCTCGCGCGTATTTTACCAAAACGCCACCAACGAATTCGATATTGCCATCACCAAGTTAAGCAGGGCTCTCGACGACAGCACGACCATCGGATCGTTGAAAGAGGTCAAAGAGCTGTACCGAGCATGGGTAGACAACATTGGTGACAAGAAGGTGGCGCTGAGGATGGAGAGACGCGGGGCGAGAGAAATTGAAACCTCACTCGCTTCCCTCACGAGGCACGAAACAGAACGAGGCTATTTACAGAACGCACGCAAGATACTTGGTGATATATTCAAGAAAAAACTGTATTCCCAGGAGCTTAGCAATGAATTCGCCCAAAAACTCAGCAGCAAGATCGCGGCTTTCATCGGAATGGTGAATATCTTGTTGGCGGGTTTTGCCCTTGTCCTCGGCTTCGTCCTTACGCGCTCCATCACCAAGCCGGTACGGCTGTTAAAAGAAGGAACACAAAGGATCATGGAGGGAGAGTTCAAACCGATCGCGCTATATCGATCAGATGAACTCGGTCAGCTTGCGGCGGATTTCAACAAGATGTCTCTCATCTTGGGAAACAACTATGCCCGGATGAAAGCCTATTCCGACCTCGTAAGCACCTTGAACACCCTGGCAAATCTCAACAACGTCGAGGGAAAAAGTCTCGAGCTTCTCTGCCGACATACGGGCGCATCGGTCGGAGCAATCTATATTCTAAATAAAGAAACGAATGTTCTTGAACTCGCGGCAGGCTACGCACTCAAGGGCAAGGGCGATCAGATCAAGACATTTGCGATAGGTGACGGCATCCCTGGCCAGTGTGCGGCGGAATTACGGACGTTGGAAATCAACAACCTCCCCGCTGCATCCAAGTTCGCTCTCGAAACCGGATTGGTTGAGATTACACCGCGATATGTGATCGCCCTCCCCTTGCTCTTCCAGGATAAACTCCTCGGGGTTTTGGTGCTTGGGGCAATGCATGCTTTTGATGAACTGAAGAAAGAGATCATCCACGACTCCGTCCCTCAGATTGGTGTGGCAATCACGAATGCGATGAACGACGAAGCCTCCCAAACGCTCTCCATCGAAATAGCAAAAAGGAATGAAGAGCTCCGATCGAAAAACGAGGAACTCGAAAGAGCGTACCGTGTAAAATCCGATTTTCTGGCGGGAATGTCACACGAGCTCCGCACTCCGTTGAATTCGGTCATCGGTTTCAGTTCTGTTCTGCTCAGCTCAAAAAGCGATCCTATGACCGCCGAGCAGAGAATGGCCCTGGAAAAAATTCTCAGAAACGGAAAGCACCTTCTCGAGCTTATTAACGACATTCTTGACCTCTCGAAAATCCAGGCCGGGCGAATGACAATAACGATTGAAACAGACGATGTTTCTTCTATACTCTCTACCACTCTCTTGACGGTGGAGCCGCTCGCCAGAGCAAAGAATCTGGAAATTACTTCAAACGTGACGGCAGACGTTACCAAACTCACCACGGATATCGTCAAGTTGCGACAGATTCTTGTGAACCTCGTAAGCAACGCCGTGAAGTTTACCGAAGAAGGCGAAATTTCCGTGAAGGTATTCTCGCAGAATGGCCTGATTGCTTTTGCGGTTAAGGACTCGGGCATCGGCATCGAGAAGAATAATTTTGAGATGATCTTTGAAGAATTCCGACAAGTCGAGGGCAGGAGTGCGCCCAAAAATAGGGGAACCGGGCTTGGGCTGGCAATCTCGCGCCGACTGGCACGACTGCTCGGCGGTGATTTGACGGTCGAGAGCGATCTTGGAAAAGGCTCAACATTCACACTTGCAATTCCACCGGTTATTCCTCGCCACCTCGCAGCGGGAGAGCCCCCGCAAAGGGTAGCGCCCAAACCTGCACCAACTCAGCCCATGGGAACGCCGATTCCTGTTCCCATGGCGAGCGGTCAAACCAAGATACTGTGCATCGACGATGACCCCGAGGTGCTCGAAATCTTGCGCAGCTACTTAATACCAGAGGGCTACTTTGTAACCGGAGCGTTGTCGGGGGATGAAGGAATTCGTCTGGCGGCCGAGTTGAAACCATCACTCATAACGCTTGATATTATGATGCCCCATATGGATGGATGGCAGGTGTTGCGCGAGCTCAAGCAGAATCCCTCCACGAAGGAGATTCCCGTCATCATGCACTCCATAATTGAAAACCGACCACTCGCTTTATCGCTGGGGGCCGTTGAAGTCACAACAAAGCCCGTCGACCAGCAACACTTGCTCGCATTGGTGAGAACATACTGCAAATCGAATGACCGTTATGTTCTGATTGTGGATGACAATGAGGACTTCGCCAGCGTTCTTAAGAAAATCATGGACGCCAATGGAATCGCTTCGAAAATTGCCAACAGTGGGGAACAGGCGATGGAAATCCTTAAGAAATCCACAGTGCCTGCGATCATACTGCTCGACCTCGTCATGCCGGGAATGGATGGCTTTCAGGTTCTGCGCGAAGTCCGGAAAAACCATCGCTGGAAAAAGATTCCCGTCGTAATCGTGTCGGGAAAGGAATTGACAGAACAGGAGCGGAGCCAACTCAACAACCAGATTTCCGAATACCTGCGCAAGTCCGAATTCTCACAAGAACTGATCTCGAAGACGGTAAAAAGTATTCTGGCGACAAAACAACCATAGGTCATTTCTCACGGGAAACCACGATGGGAGAACAAATACCAACTCTTCTTGTCGTCGACGACACCGAGGACAATCTCGATTTACTCGAATTCGCATTGAAGCGGAAGCCGGTGAAGATGTTGAGGGCTACCAGCGGAAAAGAATGCTTGACAATCGCCAAGGAAGAGCAGCCTAACATTATCCTGCTCGACATTCTCATGCCCGAGATGGACGGTTTTGAAACGCTTAAACGCCTTCGTGCACATCCCTCGACGAATCGAATTCCCGTCATTTTCCTGACCGCCCAGAAGAAAGACCCTCTTAGCATCGAAAAGGGCTTAGAACTCGGCGCAGATGAGTACCTGACCAAGCCAATCGACACCGAGGAGCTCCTCGTGCGCACAAGGGTGCTACTCCGGATGAAACAAGCCGAAGAGGAACTTGAACGAACGAAAGCCGATTTTATGGCGATGCTTGTCCATGATCTTCGCAGTCCCCTTTCGGGCATTAAAGCAGTCCTTGACTTTATCAGCGAGCTCAGCGTGGGAGCTCCCTTCAATGCGGAACATTTCGAATTACTGACTTCAGCAAAAGCTTCTGCAGACAAAACCCTGGCGCTTATCAATGATTTACTCGACCTCTCCAAATACGAAGCCGGAAACATTTCGCTGGAAATAGAGTCTTTGCCTCTCCGGCTGGTTGTCGACACCGTGGTCACACAGATGACCCCTCAGTATAGAAAGAAAAATGTAGCATTGAGTATCGAGTGTGCACCTGGTCTGCCTGACGCAAATATCGACCCCGCCAAAACGGGTCAGGTCCTTATGAATTTGCTCAGCAACGCTCTAAAGTTTACTGAAAGCGGTGGTACGGTAACAGTCAGGGCGGAATCACACACACAGCTCTCCGAGGCCACCAATGAAGTACGAAAAACAATTCTCGTGAGTGTATCTGATACGGGCATCGGAATAAAACCCGAAGAAAGAGTCCTGGTCTTCGAGCGTTATAAGCAGGCTTCTTCAGCGAAAGCGGCGAAACAAAAAGGGACGGGGCTGGGACTCGCCATCTGTAAGTTGATTGTGGAAGCTCATGGCGGTGCGATTACCGTGGATGGAGAACCGGGAAAAGGTACGACGTTCCGCTTCACGGTACCGATTGCAGAAACATCTCAAAAAACATAAAAAGACAATGCGGCTATGACGGAAAAAATCCTCGTGGTTGATGACGAAGATACGCTGCGGTTGACATTGCAAGCTCGACTCCGGCTTGCAGGATTCGAAGTCGAGGTCGCAGCCGACGGCAAGGAAGCTCTGGAGAAATTGAAGCAAGACTCGTTCGATGCTGTGCTCCTCGATATTATCATGCCTCGCATGAACGGCATCGAAGCGCTGGATCAGATCTCACGATTACATGCTAAGACAGAGGTCATCATGTTAACGGGTTTCGCAGATTTCGCCACCGCAATCGATTGTCTGAAAAGGGGGGCGAAAGATTATCTTGTGAAGCCCATCGAACCGAATGAACTCGTCACCCGTCTGAAAGCCCTGCTTCGTGCAAAGGCCTCCGAGCGCAAGCTGCAGGCGCTGCAGCAAGAGTATAATTCAATCTTTTTGCACGATCTCCATGGACCTCTGACAACAATCGACTCGACCTTGGATCACTTCCTCGAAGGAAAATCAGGCGCGCTATCCAAAGAACAGAACTTCCTGCTCAAGTACGCAGGGGAGCTTTCGAATAAAGTCGTCAAACGAGTCAAAGACATGATCGATCTTTCGCTCTTTGAGGCCGGGGTCGTAAAATTGGAGTGTAAACCGGTGGACGTAGCAACTCTGGCCGAGACAGTTTGCGTGCGCTACGACATCCTCGCTCGTGGAAAAGAGTTGAAATTCCGCAAATCCATAGAGCACAACCTTCCACAGATTAATTGCGATTTCGATAAGATTGTTCAGGCGTTCGACAATATTCTTGATAACGCGATCAAATTTACGTCTGAAGAAGGCTCGATAACTGTCTCGGTATCAAAAGCAAAGATGGATGTCGAAAAAAAGAAGGTCGACTGCATCCAATGTTCCATCAAAGACACAGGAGAGGGAATTTCCCCCGACGAATTGCCTTTGGTGTTCCAAAAGTACATAGGACAGCTCATGAAGAAACCGCGTGAGCCCAAATCGACAAAACTCGGATTGGTAATTACAAAATACATCGTTGAGGCGCATGGCGGAAGGATCTGGGTAGAATCGGAAGTCGGCAAGGGTACTACGTTCTCCTTCACCTTGCCAATTGCCAAATAGAGAAAATCTCCGACAGAAATAGAAGATCGTCGACGCTAAAGCCACCACAAAACGTGCCCGGAGATCTGCAGAAATGAAGGTGCCCTCTTAAACAAGAAGATATGATGACGAGCGAAACGCAGGCGGATACTCTCAAATACATCTACAAATTCAAATTCGCAAACGGAACGGAGAAAAAATTCGAAGTAACTCTGGATTCCAAATCGTTGGATCTGCTTATGGACAAAGGCTCTGCGAAACCTGAATGGACCAAACTGAAGTATGAGCAATGTGAAAACTGTCCGCTCGCCGATGACGTGGAGTATTGTCCGGTAGCAGTAAGTCTGTCCAATGTTGTCGAGGAATTCGCCGACGCCATTTCCTTTGAAACTGCCTCGGTGACCGTGGAGACCTCCGAGCGGAGCTATGTGAAACACTCGACCTTACAGAAAGGACTCAGCTCTCTGGTCGGCGTCATTATGGCAACGAGCGGTTGCCCGACCATGGATAAGCTCCGCCCCATGGCGCGCTTCCACTTGCCGTTTGCAACCCAACTCGAAACGTTTTACCGCGTTCTGTCGATGTATTTGACTGCGCAATTCATCCGGACGCGCGACGGAAAAACCCCCGATTGGAATCTGACCAAATTGGTTGATATCTATAAGAACATCTCGCAGGTGAATAAAGGCGTCTCGCGTCGGCTTTCTGCCGCGTCAAACAAAGATGCGAATATGAATGCGCTTGTGATCCTTCATGCAATGGGCGAAGCAATCCCCTATTATATTGAAAGCGGAATTGCGTCTCTGACGGATTTTTTCTCCACGTATACAAGAGACCACGAACCGACCGAAGGGGCGTAGAATTTTCAAGAACCCTCGTCCGATGCAAGCCTCGTTAGTAATCACATCTGCATATCGAAATCAGAAAAAATTTTCTCTGCTTTGCAGAGGATTACGACTAGGGTTCTTACTGCCACTTATGCAGCGACCGTTTGCAGGGATCGAGAGCCATCGAGATTCTTGAGGTGGGAACGACTCCAGATCGGCGGCAAGGAACGACACTTTACTGATCTCAAGTCCGGAATCTTCTTGATGACTTTTAAGCTATTTATCCGTCAATTCTTACTAAGGTTAGCTTAACGAAGACGGTTATCCGATTGCTTTTTGCGTCACTTTCTCATTGATGGTACATGATGATCAGTAAGGCGAGTAGAATTCGAGGGGAGCTATGGAGGGTCGGAGCTCGCGTCAGACCCCCATGGACTCCCCAGGTTTCGTTCCTGACAAAAGGTCAGCTAAGTTATTCTCGGTATGATTCCCGGCCCTTTTGCATTAGAAAGTTTTAATTCGTATTAGAGAATTCTAACTTGCAACCCACTGCCAATTATGGTAAACTCAAATTACAATGTGGTAAGAAGTTACACCCGCTGATGAGCCGGTCGCCACGATAAAGATTCGGACTAATTCATCAACGTTTGGTCACATCATGGCTCAGATGACTTCGGAATATCGAATCCAGGCAATAGACTCTTCTGGCAAGCCGATAGAGGGGGTAATCCGCGCGTCAAGTCCCGCCGACGCAAGGAAGCGAGCAAAGACTCTCGCCCAGGAGCGCAGAGCAAGGATAGTTTCGGTCGATTCCAAGAAGAGATTCATCTATCGCGCGCGCAAAGGTGACAAAGTAATCAACGGGGAACAGGTCGCCTATGTGAAAGAAGACGTGAACGCCGCCCTCCGCAAAGTCGGCTTCGAAGTCATTTACATCAGGCGAAAACTATTCGACTTTCGTTTTCAGTTACGGATTCCTGTCAATGAGCTCGTCTCTTTCCTTGGTGTCAGTGCAAAACTGCTTGAGGAGAAATTATCGTACACCGAAGTTCTTCAGGTAATGGTCACCAACGTGAGGCACGGCGGCCTCAAGAATTCCATCAGGGAGATCATAAAAGACCTCAAAGACGGAGTAGATTCCCGGACAGCGTTTACAAAGCAAGAACGAGTCTTCGGTAAACACGTTGCCATGATGCTGGGCATTGCCTCTCAAAGCGGCGATATGACGGAGATCTTCCGAACAATTGCCCAGTTTGCCGAGCGTGACGCCGAATTCAAAAAGAGTTTATACAGCGCCCTGATTCTCCCGGGCGTGACGATGATCGCGTTGATCGCCGCATTGGGGTTTTACGTTCTGTATCTCCTCCCGCAGATGACGAAGGTCTTCGAGATCGCCAAGGCACCGCTGCCTCTCCTCACGCGAGCCACTCTTGAGTTCAGTACGATGTTACAAGACAACATTACCGTTATTCTCGTGACATTCGTTATAGCTGTACTCGCATTTTACCGTTTCGTAGCCACGGAGAAAGGAAGGGAGCTTTTCGACAAATGGGTAATTCTTATCCCATACTTCGGCCGAATTCTCCATAACACGAGCATCGAGCTCTTTTGCCGCGTGCTGGGCATCATGTACTCTTCTGCCGGAGAAAACATCGACACTATGAGCTTAGCGGCCGAGGCATCCCGGAATAGATGGATCGAAAAAAAAATCAAAACGGTTGCAATACCAAATATGCTCCAGTTTGGGGTTGAACTTCCTATTGCCTTGGAAGCAACCAAAGCTTTCCCCGAAATGGCTCTGTCGAGATTTCGGGCGGGCGTCGAAACCGGTAACGTGAAATCAACGTCAACTCAAATAGCCGATTTTTATCAAACGGAGAATACCTACGCGTTGAAGAACTTCACCGATTTCTTGCAGATCGGCATCTCCGTTATTATCATGGTTGCGATGGTGTTTTTGACGTTCCTCTCATCGGAAACCGCAACCATTTCGTTGAGCAAATAAGCGCTCATCTGAATTTCATTCTCCAAAGGGAACGATGGACGAACGAGCAAATATCCTGGACCTGTCCGACGAGAAGAAAAGCATCATCGATAGTCTTCTGAAAAAGGGCATCATTACGCGCGAGCTTCTGGTTCATGCACGAGAAGTCATGAAATCGGAAAAAGATGGGATCTCAAGGTCGTTGACCGAGGTGCTCGTCGAGGATTGCGGAGTCGACCGTGAGACGATTTATCGGGAAATTGCCAAACATTATGCCTTCAGGATCATCGATCTCAGTCAGGAAACCTTTGATCTGGAACGGCTTGCCTTCGTGCGGAAAACTTTCGACGCGCTCCCCGAAGCATTACAGGAATTGGCAATCAAGCTAAGGGTGTTGCCGTACAAGCTTGACGGAGAACAGAACAAGAAACTCCTTGTTGTGACGACTGATCCCACAAAACGAGAGGTGAATTTCATCGCACGATGCTTCCCTTATCCAAAATTTGAAATATGTTACACCTCGTTGACAGATTGGGGCACGCTGTGGCAGGAACTCAGGAAGGGACAGAAAGATTATTCCCGGTCGGACACCGCTCGCAGCCAGATGTCAGCCCTTGTGGAAGAGGAGGAGGGTGGTATCGACGAAGCTGCCCTCGAAGAAGAAATCAACCGCAGCAGGCTTGTGAATTTGATCGAAAACGTGCTTACAGATGCGGCGCGCGTGGGGGCCAGCGATGTCCACATCATTCCTCGAGGATCCCGGAGAACAGAGTTTCATTTCCGCATAGACGGCAAGTTATCGCTCTGGCATTCACAAGAAGACGTACGCGCCGAAGCCGTGGCAGCTGTCGTGAAGGATCGCGCCAAGAACCTCGACCGCTTCGAACGCAACAGGGCTCAGGACGGCTTTGCACAGATGATCGTCGATGGTAAAACGATTCGCTATCGGTTCTCGGTGATCCCGATTATTGGAATGGAACTCAAAAATAAACTGGAATCCATCGTCATCCGGGTACTGCAAGAACCAAGGATCAGCACGAACCTGGAAGACCTGGGCTTTGACCCTCATTCCTTCGACGTTTTCCAAAAGGCGATCTCAAAACCCTACGGCATGATCATTGTCACGGGTCCAACAGGAAGCGGCAAGAGCACAACCCTCGTTGGAGCTTTGCGGACGGTCATGAGCCCACAGCTTAACATCATAACAGTCGAAGATCCAGTCGAGTATTCTATCGAGGGCGCCCGGCAGGTCAAGCTCAATCCCAAGCTAGACTTTGATGGGGCGCTCCGTGCAATCCTGCGTCACGACCCGGATATCGTTATGGTCGGAGAGATCAGGGATCGGATTACGGCAGAAATAGCTATCAAGCTCTCCAACACAGGGCATCTTACATTCTCAACGCTCCATACGAACGACGCCCCCAGCGCCGTCGCCCGATTGTACAAAATGGGCATCGAGCCATTCTTGATAGCCTACGCCATCAACATCGTTCTGTCGCAACGTCTATTGCGGTTGCTGTGCAACCACTGCAAGAGTCCGATCACCGAGGTCGATCTGACCGCGCTTCGAAGGATTGGATTTCCTGAGAACGAAGCCAAGAAAACCACGTTTTATCGCCCGATCGGGTGTGGGCGCTGCCTCGGCGGTTTCCGGGGGAGGATCGCTGTCCATGAAGCCCTCTACTTTTCGAAGGATATCCGACATCTTATTCTCGAAGCGGGCGATACGATTGATGAGGAAGTGCTTCGGAAGCAGGGGCTGAAGGAAGGAATGCAAACCTTGCGTATGAATGCTCTTCGACTGCTGCAGCAGGGTGCAACGACCATCGAAGAAGTGGCGAGCACAACCATGGAAGATTGAGTGTAAGTCTATGAATTTCAACAATCTACAGTATGGACAGCGGTTTTTCGCGTGCGATACATCACACTCAAGGCAACACTTGAGATTTACCACATTGAATCGCAGGGGATTGTCTTATAATATGTTGGGAAAGTTTGCCAACTTTGGGACGTACTCAATAACCAAGCCGAGCATCTAAGAAGATGAGCAGTGGATACACAATGTTGTCGATCGGTGCGTTGGTTTTGTTCATGGTGGCTGTCATAAACGCGAACAGACTTATTGTCGACAGTGATTCTCAAGCGTTAAAGGGGGAGAAATACATCGAGGCCGCTGCTATGACACGATCCCTCTTCGGCGAGATGCGAGTGAAATATTTTGATCACCTGGCACCGGGTGACTCTATCGTGACCAAACCATCAGATTTCACTTATCCACCGCTCGGGCCGGAGATCTTTGCCGTGCCATCAGAAGTAATAACTCTGCCTGACACCGGTACATTTAGATCGGCTTCGAGCTACAACGACATCGATGACTATAATAATTACACGCGGATCGTAAATACTGCCAATGCATCAGGCTATCGTGTTTCGGTTGCAGTATCCTACGTAAGAGAGAGTGATTATACTCCTTCGACTGTCCAGACGTTTTTGAAAAAAATCACCGTCACGGTAAATCTCCCACAAGATACCACCTGGGAGGCAACACAGGATAGCGTGACGTTTTCAACCATTCAAGCCTACTGATATGGGAACTCTCCTTGACGTAGCTGGAGCACTGATCGTCCGAGGCTTGATGTACCTCGTCATGTTGAGCGTGACTGCAAGTTTGAACGATACGCTTTATATGAAGACAGCCATGAATAACGTTCAAGGCGAGCTTTCTATAATTATTCAGACGCTCGAATCCGATTTTCAAAAAATCGGTTATAACGACACGACAGCGACTCACTTCACCACGATCAAGTCAGATTCGATATCTTTCAATGCAGACATAGACAATAACGATACTGTGGATATTGTAACATATTACGTCAGCGACACATCGGGGTTGGCGACGTCGCCAAACCCTCTCGACAAGCTTTTATATCGTAACGTAAATGGTGGAGTTCCTATGGTGATCGGGGCAGGAATTACACAATTCCAGATGAAATACTTTAATAATGTGGGATTTGAGGAAACAAATCCATCCTTCATAACTTCGGTCGATGTTCTACTGAAAGTTGAGCACGGAAGCTACACTATAAAGGACAAGTATCCCTCGGCTTATTGGCAGCGCCGGTTTTATCCTTCGAAAATTAACGTACAGGGGTACTGATTCATGGATCGCGGAACACTGATTTTTGCCATAGGATTTACAATCATTGTGGGGATGTATGT
>Ga0247727_10001948_pt1 | contig 47852 bp, 48 predicted proteins | sample WisWelCaveWW1625_FD_202498 | JGI IMG/M metagenome (GOLD analysis project Ga0247727, IMG submission 202498) | Biofilm microbial communities from Wishing Well Cave, Virginia, United States - WW16-25 | ecosystem: Environmental > Aquatic > Deep subsurface > Groundwater > Cave microbial mat | place...
TCGCCCGCCCGCACCGCCGTCGCCGCCGCGGTCGCCGAGACACGAATTTTTCAGAGAATTTTGAAAAAAATGCTTGACTCAATTTAGAAAATCTGAGGGCTTACGCACTCGGCCATTAGACAAATCATAAGATCATCTCGTTCCCGATGCCCTGAAAAATTTTTGCCGGCAGGAAATAATGATTCCACAAGAGGTGCGAGGGATGGTGTTACAAGTCGTTGGGAAGCGCCAACGATGGGAATCTAAAACGAGGGAAAAAAGACAACTCCGAGATGATCAAGCCCAAAAAAATTTTGCTCGGAGGTCCTCAATCTTGCCGCGGTGGCATATGTCCCGAGGGAAAAGAAGAAAGTTTTTGAGATAGCCGTCTCATTTGTTCCGGCGTCAAATGCGGTTGCAATTCCAATTGCAGGGAGTCCAATTGCCCTCGGAATTTTCTGAATCCTTCTTCGCGCATTTCACTCATCCGCTCGAGCCGTTTGGCAAGAATCGCATGTACAATTTCCTGCTGGCTCGAATCGGGTTGGATGGCTTCCTGCAAGCGTTGTTTCAAGAGCTCGCTCACACGAAAACGCATGCCATTTCTAAACTGGTTACGGGCATAGAAACTGTGTAGCGCCGCTCCCAGCACCATGCCAATGATGAGCGTGGCAAGAATAACGATTGTTGCTTTTGTTCGAGCGTTCATGGCTGTTACGGATTTAAAAGATAAAAAGGATCAAATACATCGGCCAACTTCGCCTCAGGAATGCCAAATGCATTCGCCAGAGATATTGTCTCGCTGCTGCCGAGATTAAGAACGATGACCGCCAAAGCGAAAACGACGCCGGCGGCAGCCACCCGCCGGAAAACATACTCGAGCGCATCAAGAAAAGGCTCCAGCAAACTGGAGTCATCCCCTCCGGCTTTGATTTTTTTCATGACGCGATCGTCAAAGAATGGCGCAAACGAAGGCTCGTGGCTCGATCTTGCCGTTTTAAAAAATGAGTCGATCAGCTCTTTTTCTTTTCGCAGCGCCCCGGAGCGAGCCAGGGCCTCATCAAGCCATTTTTGCTCTTCGTCGCTCAAAGCGCTCTGACATGATCGATAAAGCAAGTCTGTAACTTTTTTGTCCATCACTTTTCTCCCAAATAGGGTTGCAGAAGCTTCTTTAATTTATGATGTGCGCGAGCCAGTCGAGATTTTACAGTTCCCTCAGATATGCCTAAGAGTGCTGCGGTTTCCTCCGTTGAACGCTCCTCGAGCATTCTCAAAACAACAACAGAGCGAAACTCCGGTTTTAACTTCTCTATCGCCTGATGTAGAAGCTCGGCTTCTTCATTTAGCTCCAGGCGGGGAGTGCGAGCCTCAAAAGTTTCTTCGCTCCGGCCAGGCATCGGCAGGAACAGCCAATTCCGCCGTTTGCGTCTTTTCAGCTCGTTGAGAGATAAATTGATCGCGATGCGAGTCAAGTAGGTCTCAACGCCGGACTCCCCGCGAAAATGGTCCAGCGCGTTATAGAATCGAATAAAGGTCTCCTGCCCGATATCATCCGCTTCGAGGCATTGGCCCAGCATGCCAATAACTGTTGCCGCCACGCGCGACTGATGCTTCCTGACCAGTTGCCGGAATGCCTCGTCATCGCCATCGCGCGCCGCAGCTATCAACTCTTCGTCAGACTGGCCGGTCTTTATGTTCTCATTCACCACATGGGAATCTTCTATAGGTTCGATAATTAGACAACGCAAAATCATTGGCGTTCCCCCAAAATGGCCGAAAATCAACGAGGCGCCCGATGACGAAGACAAACCTTTCTGTGAGGAGAGAAAAAAACGGTGGGCAAAAGGGCGGGCGGCGCCATCAATCGCTCAACTTCTTTGCGAATTCATGCCGGCAATTTTCAAATCAAATGAAAAGCTGGTCCCGACATTGACCGTGCTTTCAATCCGGATCTTGCCGTCGTGCAAATCCACGATGCGCTTTGCAATCGCCAGCCCCAATCCGGCGCCGCCGGCAAGCGGCATTGGTCCGGCATTGCGCGTCCGGCTCTTTTCAATGCGATAAAAACGCTCGAAAACGAGAGGAATTTCTTCGGCGGGAATGCCGCAACCGGTATCGGAAATCGCCACCCGCACTTTGCCGTGATGATTTTTGAGATCGACATTCACGTTGCCACCCGGCGGGGTGAAACGCAACGCGTTGTCGATGAAGTTGGAGAGCGCCCGCTCGATCATGCCGATGTCGGCGTCAACCATCGGCAAATCTTTCGACAACGACGCTTGCAGATTGACCTGCAACTTCTCGGCCTGCGGCTTGAATTTCATCACCACGTCCTGCGTCAACTCCGCCAGCGCAAACGGCTCCAACTTTGGCTGAATCTGCTTCGCGTCGAGTTTGGACAATTCGAACAACTCGCTGACGAGCGTGCTGAGCATTTGGGTGTTATCGAAAATAACCTGCAAATATTTGCGGCGCTCGTCGGGTTTTAAATTGTCCTCTTTAATCAAAATCGTTTCCAGATAACCCTGCATCGAAGCGAGCGGGCTGCGCAGATCATGCGAAACGTTGGCGATCAATTCGCGGCGCAGATCATCGGTGCGCTTCAGCTCGTCCATATTCGCGACGATCGTATCCGCCATCCCGTTAAAGGCATTTGCCAGTTGCCCGATTTCATCGTCGGAGCGAAGATTAATTCTTTCCGAAAAATTACCCTGCTGAAATTGCTTGACTGCCGCCGTCATTTTACGAAAGCGTCTGGTGAGAAAAGCGAAGAGAATCAAGCCCACCGCGCCGGTGAGAACGAGAATGATCGTCAGGCTGATGGCGGTGGTGCGGATGATATAACTCTCTTTGATCATCGCCGAAGCCGAATCATATTGCTCGCCGCCGAGAATCACGTAAAGATAGCCGTCAATCTTTTCGCCGATCCTGAGCGTAGTGGCGGAAAAGGTTTTCTTCTTGCCAAGATTTCGCGGATCGTCCCCTTCGATCGGCATGTCGTGCGCGCTGACGAGAAATTTTTGAATCGGCGCCAAATCGACATGATTTTTTTTCACGCTTTTTCCCGGCTCGGCAAAAAAGGCGAGAATCTTGCCTTTGTCATCCAGCATGTAAATTTCGACGCGCGGATTCATCACCATCATGTAGTGCATGGTGTGCATGATCTCGCCGTAGTGGATGCTATCGGCGAGAAACGGCGTGAACTCTTTCGCCAGATCGCGCGCCAGATTGAGATTGAGCTTTTGATCGGACTCATCGACGAAACGCATCGAGGAGTGCACGGACACCAGCGTTTGCACGATTCCCAGAATGAGCAGCAACACCAGAAACGCTGCGGAAATTTTGCCGTACAGCGTGTGGAATATTTTTTCCATTCGCGAAATATGTCGCATGTTTCAGTAATTCAACTTAGGCTCTAATGAGTAAAATGTGTGCAAAAAAAGCAAAGATTTTTTTTGATGACTTCAATTTTAACCAATATTCATGGGGGTTTTATGCAATTTTCAAAAACCTCCAACTTTTACCAACGGATGAAAAGCGGCCAGCGGATTTAAAGCTTTTCCTGTTTAGTTTCCCACGGATTGAAGATGTCATGAAATTATTTTGCTTCAGCCATTTTACCGGCAGCTTTTATCCGTTGGCCGCTTTTTCATCCGTTGGGCAATTTGTTTTTTAAGCCCGTTTGCTTGTGGCTTGTCAACGTTGCGTTTTCTTGAGTTAATGGCATTAGTCCAATTCCTCCGGCTCGACAAAGCGATAGCCCACGCCCCAAACCGTTTGAATGAATTTGGGGTCGGCAGGATTTTTTTCAATCTTGCTGCGCAAACGATTGATGTGAGAATTAACGGTATGATCGTAGCCGTCAAATTGATGGCCCCAAACCAGATCGAGCAACTCCTGCCGGCTATACGCGCGGCCAGGATGGGAGGCGAACCTCGCGAGCAAATCAAATTCTTTGGCAGTTAATTCGACCGGTTGTTCGGCTAAAGTGACTTTGCGTTTTTCCAGCGAAATTCGCAGCTCGGCGAAAATCAGCTCGGTGGTTTTGTCTTTTTTATCTGTTTTCTCCCGATCGGCCTCCATGCGGCGAAACAGCGCTTTGATGCGCGCGGTCAACTCGCGGACGCTGAACGGTTTGGTGAGATAATCATCCGCCCCCAGCTCCAGGCCGAGAACTTTGTCAAGCTCCTCGGCTTTGGCGGTGAGCATCAAAATCGGGGTGTAACGGTTTTCGGCGCGCATGCGTTTGCAAACTTCGAGGCCGTCTAATTTCGGGAGCATCAAATCCAAAATCACCAGCGCGTAGTCGCGCTCCTGAAACTTTTTCAAACCGGCGAGGCCGTCGCTCGCGCGATCCATTTCATAGCCGAAATCTTTGAGATTGATTTCGACCAGATCCGCGACGTACGGATCGTCTTCGATCATTAAAATTTTGTTGGCAAGGCTCATGAGAATAAATGTCCGGTGGTCAGTTACGACAATATACAAAAAATTTGTCGCAAAAGTATCACGAGACCGTAAAAAAATCTGACCATCCGGCCACCCTTCCCGGCGGCGGAAAACTAAACGCGCAAAGCTTGCTTCATTCGTTCGCGAGCGTCGCCTGAAAGCTGCGAGGCCGGTGGCGCCGCGCCCGTTCCCATCTTGGCAGTGTGTTGATGCGCGACCTCGCGCATCGTTTCCAGTTGTTGGACATAGCGCATACACCAACTGCAGATCATTAAGTGCAGCTTATATTCAATGCGTCGTTGCAGCGATATATTGTGCTCCATCACATCCGACGCCATCCTCGTCACTTCTTTACACGCCGGCAATCTCCGCGCCAGCCAATCGACAAATTCGTTTTTCAACTTCATGGTTCGTACCCGGTTGCGTGGTTCTTTATAAAACAAGACTCGATTTAACGCCAGCCCACCAGCAGCATTTTTAAAAGATACGTCGTCCATTCTTAGTCGTCATGCCGCGCGCAACCTTACATGATGGTTAAAATCTTTTTGAAGAATTATTATCGGTGAACAGGCGTAACGCTCATTGAGAGGTGAAAAGCTTTTCATCAATTTGGGCCGGATCGCCGATCACCACGAACTGAATGTTGTTCATATATCGCAACGCCGCCTCCGTTATTTGTTCCGGCGTGACCTTCGTGCGATTTTTGACAAACTTCTCGCTGGCTTTCCAACCGGCGCCGGCCAGCTCGAAACGCGCCAGAAACGTGGCCTGCGCCAGATTGGTTTCATTTTCCAGATAATAACTCGTGTTGGCAAGATTGATTCTGCCGCCGAGGGCGCCAGCCTGCAGCAAACGATTCTGCACGCGCCGCACTTCATGGAGCATCACTTTGATCGTCGTATCGGGCACCACGGTGGTGACATAAAGCTTGCCGTAGTTGGCAAACAGATCTTCAAGCTCAGCCGACGGCGCATAAGATAAATTTCGCTTGGTGCGAACTTCCTCAAAAATGCGTTCATTCAAAACCGCCACTGCAGTACGCATCGCGTAATAATCTTTATCGCGCAGGCCCGGCGCCGCAAAATAACCAATGATATAGTTGGTTGGCAACTGTTGGGCTTCCGTGTAAACACTGGCGCGTTCATGTTTCACCATGCGAGGAGGTTGCGGTTTGTAATTGCCGATTGGCAGGAGACCAAGCGCGCCGGCCACTTTGCTCTGCAGCTCGGTTTTATCGACGTTGCCCACCACCACCAGCAGCAATTTTGACGTCAGCAAATTATCTTTGAGATACTGCCGCATTTGCGCAATGGTAATTTTGCTCACGGATTCTTCCGTGCCGAGCGGGTCGAGGGCATAAGGATGCCCTTTATAAAACTGCGTTTCGCCGAGCCATTCCAGATACGAATCCGGATTATCCTGCCGCTGCCGCAGCGCCGTGATAAGCTGCTCGCGCGACAGCTCGATTTCCTGTGGATCAAGCGTCGGGTTTAAAATCACCTCGCTAAAAATATCCCACGAGAGATCAAAATACGTTCTCACACAACGCATTTGCACCACGCTGTAATCGCGCGTCACGTCGTTGCCGATCTGCGTGCCCAGGCGCGCCAGCTCGGCGTTGATTTTTTCTTTGGGATATTGGGCCGTGCCCTGTTTCGCCGCATCAAACAACAGCGGCTCGATCCCCGCCAGCTCCGGCGTCAAATTCAACACCCCGCCGCGAATGTACAACTGCGCGACCACCACTTCATTCGCGACATTTTTTTTGAGAATGACTTTCAGGCCGTTGACGGTGAATTCTTCCACATTGCCTGCCCGGGCCAGTGAAATGAAAGCGAGCAATAACGCGAGGAAGACAAACCTCGCTGTCATTCCGGAGGAATCTTTTTTGTGTCTGGCATTTACTTGAACTTTAAAAGGATTCCTTCGGAATGACATGTTTGTTGGTGTATTAAAATAATTTTTCATAACGCTTTCCCTTCATCCAATCCTAATTTCCGGCGATCTTCCGGCGAGAGCATCACGCCCATGATGTACGGCGCGTTTTGAATGTAGCGGCGCACATAAGCGTTGATGTCCTCGCGCGTGACTTTGCGGAGATTGTCGACATAGCTCAAATAATAATCGAGGCTGGCGACGCTCCACCAGAAGCCGACGACGTGCGCGTAAGTCGAGGGCTTTTCATGGCTGTAAATTTCGTTGATCTCGAGCTGATGCTTCGAATTGGCGAGTTGCTCGTCGGTGTAATAATCGGGATCGGTGAATTTTTGTACCTGCGCCCAGATGGCCTGCACCGCCGCGTTGTATTTATCCGCCGTCGTTTGCGCGAGCAAATTAATCGGGCCGGTTTTATCCAGCGTGTAATAATTAAAATTCACGCCGGTCAATACGCCGGTGTCGATGAGTTCCTGATAAAATTTGGAATTGGGCTGCGAAAGAATATAGGAAAACACATCCGCAGCATAAGTGGCCTCAGGATCTTTGCGCACACTCGGCCCGTGCAGATTGATCAAGATCGTCACCGCATTCACCGGCTTTTCAACGATCACCATCTCGCTTTTCTTCAGCGGCGGGTGATCGGGCGCCGGAAACTTCACGAACGGGTCTTCACCGGCCGGCCACGAGCTGAAAACTTTTTTTGCCCATTTAAAAACTTTTTCATGATTGATGTCGCCCGCAATCAACAATGCCGAGTTGTTCGGCACATAATAGCGCTGCTGAATCGTCCGCATCTTTTCGCGATCCGCCGTGAGAATCACCTGCCGGTCGCCAATCACGTTTTTGTGGCTATAATATTTGTGCCACAATTTTTTATTGACCGCCACCAGCAAATGAAAAAACGGATTGGATTCCTGCCGATCGTACTCGCCGATCACCACCGGCCGCTCGCGAATTAATTCTTCTTCCAGAAACAACGGCGTGCGAATCGCGTCGTTCATAAATTGCAAGCCGTCGCGCAAATTTTCCTTCGGCAGCGTGAAATAATAATTCACCACCTCCTCGCGCGTGGTGCCGTTCCACGAAATGCCGAGATCGCCGACGCGGTCGAGAAAACTTTCCTGATCCGGCAGCTTCGCATTGGCTTTGAAAAACATGTGCTCGTACAAATGCGACAGGCCGTCAAATTCCGGCGGCTGGGTAAACGCGCCGTTGCGCACCGCGATTTCTATGGTCGCCAGCGGCACAATCGGATTTTCAATCGCGATGACCTGTAGGCCGTTTTCCAGCGTGGCATGAAAAATATTGTACTGCTGCGCCAGTGCGGCGGCGGGAAAGGCGCCGAGCCATAATCCGGCGAGCAGCCACTTTCTGAAGTGTTTCATAAAATCGTCCGTAGTTGATTTAATCTTTTACAAGTGAAATCTTTGTCGCCGACAACGCGCCACGCGGTGCAGAAAAAGCAAAAACTTTCTGGCTCACTGAAATGAACGCTCACGGAAATAAAACGGATGAAAAAAATTCCGTGAGCAATAATCTTTTGGTTGCGGCTCGACGTGAGCTCGCCGACACGGCTCGTCTGCGTGCAACCGCGAAATTCAAATTACGCAAAACGCCCGGGAAAAGCAAGGCGCGTTTGGCGCGTGACGAAAATTTTCCTTTTTCATAAAGGACTTGCGTATGTGGCTTCTGTTGTATAATATTCAATGAAAAACAAAATCGATAAAAAACATTTCATGATACTCACGACCTACCGCGACGCCGTCGATTTTCTTCAAGAGGCCCAGGCCGTTTTGGAAAAGAACGAAGCGGCCAATAATCTCATGCTGGGTATTTGCTTGCAACTGAAGCAATTTCCCGAGAAGGTCAAAATAGCGCCGTATCTGGCAACCGTCGTTGATGGAGATGATCTGGCGCTGGCTGCGATCATGACGCCGCCGCATGTGCTCGTTGTTCATGGTGCGCGCCCCAATTGTGATGAGGCGCTGGCGATGATTGCGCAAGACTTGCTGCAAAATCGCTGGAACGTGCCAGGCGTATCAGGGCCGCCGCAGATCACGGAAAAATTTGCCATGATCTGGACGAACGTTGCCGGCGCAAAATATAAACCCGGCATGGGCCGACGCCTTTACGAGCTGCGAACGGTCATTCCTCCGCAACCGACGCTGGGCGCATTGCAATTGGCCTCGGAAAATGACATCGAATTAGTTGCCCGCTGGATCGGGGAATTTGCCGCTGAAGCCCTGCCCGGCGGTGACATGGCCAAGAGTCGCGAGTCCGCAGCATCCCGAATCGCCCTGGGAGACAGCTATCTCTGGGAAAATGTGCAACCGGTTTCAATGGCTGCGACGACACGCCCCACGACGAATGGAATCGGCATCAGTCTGGTTTATACACCACCCGAGTGGCGAGGCCGAGGCTACGCCTCGGCCTGCGTCGCGGCGTTGAGCCAACGGCTTTTGGATTCGGGCTGCAAGTTTTGCTGCCTGTTTACCGATCTGTCGAATCCAACCTCGAATCATATTTATCAATCTATCGGCTACACGCCTCTTGCTGATTTTAACGAATTTGTCTTTGTATGTTGATAACTCTGTCCTTCATGGCTCTTCTTCTATCTGGCAAAGATCAACAGCCGAACCTCGCCAAACATTTTGCCGGCCTCGACGGCGCCTTCGTGCTCTACGATGCCAGGCATGAAAAATACTATCACCATAACGCGAAACGTTGCGCCGAGCGCTTCTCGCCGTGTTCGACTTTTAAGATTCCGAATGAGCTGATTGCGCTGGAAACCGGCGTGGTCGGCGATGAAAATTTTATCATCAAATGGGACAGCGTAAAAACGCCGCGACAAAATTTGTTGAATTCGAGCTGGGCGCGCGATCACGATCTGCGCTCGGCGATGCGCTTTTCCATCGTTTGGTATTTCCAGGAAATCGCGCGGCGCGTCGGAGAGTCAAATTACAAAAATTATCTCGCTAAATTTAAATACGGCAATCAGGATCTTTCCGGCGGCATCGACAGATTCTGGCTGGCGAGTTCGCTGAAAATTTCGGCCAACGAAAAGGTTGAATTTCTTAAGAAATTTTATTACGATAAGCTTGGCATCTCAGAACACGCGACGAATATCGTCAAATCAATCATCGGGCTCGAACAAACGGAACAATACAAACTGAGCGGCAAAACCGGCGCGGGTCCGCTCGCGAACGGCAAAATGTTGGGCTGGCTCGTGGGATATGTCGAAACGAAAGATAACGTGTGTTTTTATGCGCTCAATCTTGATGGCGAAAACTTTCAATCTATTGCAGAAAAACGCTTCACCTCGCCAAAGCCTTGCTGAAAGAATTAAAAGTGTTGCCGTAATATTGAATTTCTAAAAAAACTTGATTTTCGCCAGGCGTTTATCTAATTTGAATTGTGCGCGGCGCTCTCAATACTCTTCGGAAGCTCAAAATATCATTTTAAGGAGAAATGAACATGAAAAAAAATGGACAGATTCAAGTGTTGGGTCGCCACATTGTGGCAGATCCTAAAATTTGTCATGGCAAACCAACCTTTCGAGGCACGAGGGTTCTTGTCTCTGACGTGCTCGAACAAGTTGCGAGCGGCATGGCATGGGAAACCATTATCGAGGAATGGAATGATAGCATCACCAAAGACGCTATCAAAGAAGCCGTAGAATTGGCCAGACAAGCCCTGCTCAAGCACAAGGATGAATTTATTCTACAGCCGGTAGCCGCGTGAATATCTTAGACGAAAACATTCCAAAAGATCAACGGCAACTCTTGGAGTGCTGGCGTATCCATATCCGGCAGATAGGCTTCAATGTGGGGCGACGTGGCATGAAAGATGAAGATGAAATTATCCCTTTCTTGCTCCGGCAACACCGCCCCACGTTCTTTACTCGCGATGATGATTTTTACAAACCTCGCTTATGCCATGCCAAATACAGTTTGGTCTACCTCGCTGTGGAGAAATACGAAGCCGCTATTTTTGTACGCCGTCTGCTGCGCCATCCGGAATTTGATACGCAAGCCAAGCGGATGGGCGCCGTTTTTCGGGTTTCGAGTGCGCGATTATCATGTTGGCGCCTTCGTACAAATAGGCTGATCCGCTTCGAGTGGGAGTAATTGCCAGTTTATGATTTTTCCTGATACACAGCCTGCGCTTGATCTTGTCGCCATTCTGTTGTTTGCCGGCGTGGCGCAAGGAATTTTGCTGGCGGCAACTTTATTAACGGTGCGGCGCGGCAATCGCACGGCGAACCGTATTCTATCGGCGCTGCTGGGGATTTTCGTTGTGCATATCGTTTTGCAAACATTACACGCCACAAACTATCTCTTCCAATTTCCCCACTTCTCAAAAAGCAACGTGCCGCTGGCGTTTTTAATTGGGCCGTTGTTTTATTGGTACGTCCGCGCGCTCACCGAACGCGATTTTCGGTTGGAGAAGAAACTGTTGTGGCAATGCCTTCCGGCGCTGGGGATCGCATTGTGGCTTTTTCCTTTTTATATTCAATCGGCAGAAACCAAGATTCAAGTATTAACGGGGGATTTGGCGAACTTGTGCCGGCCTTGCGTAATGATCGCATGGCTGACGATGATTCATTTGCTCATTTATTTCATTGCTGCCGCAAGACAGCTTCTGCAACACACCCGAAATATCAAAGCGGCATTTTCCTCTCTTGAAAAAATTAATTTAACTTGGCTGCGCACGCTGCTGCTCATTTACGCGGCGGATTGGATACTGGCATTGGCGATGCAAATCCGCAGCGGCGACGCGATGACGGCAAATCTGCTGTGGCTGTTCGTCTCGATTGTTATGTATGTGATTGGCTACATGGGCCTGCGGCAGCCCGAAATCTTTGCCGGCATCGATGAATCAACCAATGGAAGGGTACAAAAGAAAAAATACGAAAAGTCCACTTTGGCACCGGGCAAAGCGGAAGAGTATCATCCCAAGCTGCTGCAGCTCATGGCTGCCGAAAAGCCTTATCTCAACAGCGCGCTCAATTTGCCGAATCTCGCGAAACGCCTCTCGATATCGAGCCACCATCTTTCCCAAATAATCAACGAACGTCTGCAGCAAAATTTTTTTGAGTTTGTTAATGGCTATCGTGTCGATGAAGCCAGACGCCTGTTGCACGAGCCTGCCCAAAGACATCTCAATATTGCACAAATCGGATACGACGCCGGCTTCAGCTCGACTTCGGCGTTCAATGCCGCGTTCAAAAAGCACGCGGGCACGACGCCCTCGCAGTTTCGGCAACGGCAACTTATTTAAATTTCCGCTGCGAAATGGCAGAAAATTTCTTTTATTAAATTACCGACGCGAAAAACTTTTCCCCGAAAGGAGCGCTGCATGTCCACCGTGATCAAAAAGAATTTGGCGCCGGTTGCGTGGCTGGCCTATCTGCTCATCGTATTTGAAATCGTCTACATGATCAGCCCGTTGGCGTTGTATTATTACTCCGCGTATGGCCCAAGCTTGAATTTTCTGCACAACTGGCCGCAAACGGCCTGGCTGAGCCAATTCTTTCTGCCTCATTTTACGGAGTCGTCTTCCTGGATTTTAAACTCGCTGCATAACGTTGGATGGAAAATCTTTTATGCCGGACTTATTTTGTTTCTCCTCGGCGCCGGACAAATCTACTATGCGAAATTCACGAAGAAAGGCGCGGTGACCGGCGGGCTTTACCGATTTGTGCGAAATCCTCAATACACTGCTTTCGCCATCATGGGCTTCGGCGTGTTGCTCATCTGGCCGCGTTTTCTGGTGCTCGCCATGTACGTCACCATGCTCTTTGTTTATTATTGGCTCGCGAAGCACGAAGAGAAAGAATGCGAAGGAAAATTTGGCGAGAGCTTCAAGGCGTATGTGGCGAGCACACCAATGTTTATTCCGATAAAACTCTCGGCAATCTCGTGGCCGGAATCAGGCGTGAAACGCGTCGCGGCAAATCTTTTTCTGTTTGGCGTTGTCATGCTTTTATCCGTCAGCGTCGGGATGGGAGTCCGCAATTATGCGTTAAACCGAATCGCGGTTTTTTATGCGAAAGATGCGGCGACGGTAGCGACAACATTGATGAGCGAGGCGGAGATGGAAAAAACGCTGCAAATTGCGCTCGATCATCCTGAGGTGCAAAACCAATTAGCGCAGGCCGGATACGGCGCCGGCGCAAAACTGTTGAACTACATCGTTCCCTTAAACTGGTTTTTGCCCGATCTGCCGCTCGAGAAATTGCCGGAAGGCGTGCACGGCCATCATCAGCCCAGGCAATTCAACCGCGACGAATATAAAGTTCTCTTCACCAAAGCCAAATTATCATCAGGCGAGCCGATTGCCGATGAAGACATTATTAAGAAGACGACGGCAAGAGAACCGATCATCGTGGTAAAACTCAATAAGGCCACCGGAGAAATTCTGGGAATAGAGCAGCCGCCGGCTTACGTGCGCTGGGGCAATATTCCAACGCCGCTCTTTTAAAAATAGAAAAAGTGCAGTCGGACTTGCGCATAAATATTTTTCTAATGTCAAAAATTCGCGATGCGCAAGTCCGACTTCGCCTTTGTGTGAAGAGGCATGAAATGATCTGGCTTAAAACTCTGCTTTTTACCATCATCGCGCCCGGCACGGTGACGGTTTTATTGCCGTATCTTCTGTTGTCTTCTCGTCGGGCTGCGGAAACACCAACATTGGGAGCGCTGCGACTCCTTGGATTCGCGCCGCTGCTCATCGGCTTGAGCATTTACCTTTGGTGCGCTTACGATTTTGCTGCGAAAGGGCACGGCACACCGGCGCCGGTTGACCCGCCCAAACAGTTGGTGCGCAGCGGCCTTTATCGCTTCACGCGCAATCCGATGTATGTCGGCATCATCCTTATTTTGCTCGGCGAAGCTATTTTCTTTGCCGGCGCCGCCCTGTTTTTCTATGCTGCTACGGTTTTTATCGGTTTTAACGGGTTCATTTTATTTTATGAAGAACCGACGTTGCGGCGTTTGTTTGGCGAGTCCTATTTGCGCTACTGCTCCGAAGTGCCGCGTTGGATGCTAAAACAAAAGTGAGATCAAATAACCGTCTCAAACTTATCGCCGTAGCATGGCTTTTCGCGTTTGTTTGAATTTGCCCGCAAGGAGCGAATAGAAATAAAGGCCGCTCGGCAAATTTCGCGGGGCGAATGTCAAGGCGTGGTCTCCAGCTTCCATTGCTTTATCCACCAAAGTTGCCACGGCTTGACCATGTATGTCGAAAACACGGTTTGCTGGGCGTGAAGATTAAACGCCGTCAGCAAAGCCGTGGTCAGTAAAATAACCAAGGTGAAACGTCGTATCATGGCTACCTCCAAAGAGTTCGTGGATGACAGATGCGGCAAAAGTTGCCGCGTTGCAGAAAAGCCTTGCAATTTTAACCGGAAAAGAGTATACTGATCGTACTAATCGGTATCATAGGAAAAGGTACGACAGCTATGAAATTCATTGGTCGCGAATCCGAGCTCGCGCGTTTAGCTGAAATCTCCCGTTCTGCCGCGGCGTCCGGCTATTTGACGATGATTACGGGCCGGCGGCGAGTCGGCAAGACCACGCTTGTAAAGCATTTCTTGCAAGAGCACGAACTGCCGCACGCTTATTTTTTTATCTCGCGCAAACAGCCTCGTGATCTCTTGAACGAGTTTTCCGAAATTTTGTCGGAGACCTTTCCTGAGATTACCGGCTTGCATTTCGATAGTTTTGACCGCTTCTTCAAATTTTTATTTCAGAAACTGACGGCGACGAATTTTACGTTCGTCATGGATGAATTTCAAAACTTTAAATATGTCGATCCCGCGGTTTTCTCGATTCTGCAGAAGCATTGGGATAGCCACCAAGACAAGATCAAAGGCCATCTCATCGTCATCGGCTCAATCCAAACGTTGATGCATCATATTTTCGAAAATCGCAAAGAGCCGTTGTTCAAACGCCTGACCGGCAAGATTATCGTGAAGCCTTTTGCCGTCAACGAAATGCGGCAATTGTTCAAGACTTACACCGACGGCGATGCATGCGCCAATCTCGAAACTTATCTGCTGTTCAACGGCATTCCATTTTATTATTACCTGCTCGAAAAGGAAAACTTATTCGGCAAAGATTTGCTGCAAGCTATAAATCGCCTCGCCCTGCGTCATGACGGTTTGCTGTTCAACGAAGGCAAGGAATTGACGGTTGAAGAGTTTGGCAAGAATTACGGGCGCTATTTTTCGATCTTGACCGCCATCGCCGGCGGCCATACGCAATGGAACAACATCGCCATGCAAAGCGGCGTCCCGCCCAACAGTCTCGGAAAATATCTCGACGAGCTGCGCAACGATTACAGCCTCGTTGAAAAAAAAGAAAGCGTTTTCAGCAAAGACGCGGCAAAAACCAGCCGCTATTATCTCCGCGACAATTTTCTCACGTTCTGGTTTCGGTATGTCTATAAAAATTTCAGCCGGTTGGAACATTACGCCGGTGATCGTTTGCTGCCCGGAATCAAGCTCGACCTGCCGAATTTTTTCGGCCCCCAATTTGAGCGCTTCGTGGCCGATTGGCTGCAAGCGCAAAGCCTCGACGAAGCGCAGGAACCGGCCTTCGACCATGTCGGCAAATATTGGGACAAAGGCCAAAACGAAATCGACGTGGTCGCCTATCGCGATGATCGCGAGCTTTGCCTCGTCGGCGAGTGCAAGTGGAACAGCAAGCGCGTCGATGCGGCGGTTATCGCCAGGCTGAACCAAATGGTTGAAATCATCAAAAGAAAATCGAATTTCAAGCAGTTTCAAAAAGCATTGTTCGTCGGCGACGCGATATCACCCAAATTCAAAGCCAATCTTGCCAATCAGGACGTTACGGTGTTCGAGGTTGCGGATTACTGGCGATAATTTATAATACTCTGGAAAACTATCACAGCCATGAAGACGGCGTCCGTAGGATTTTTTACACCACAAAGGCACAAAGTTCACAAAGAAACACAAAAAACTTTGTGCTCTTTGTGTCTTTGTGGTGAGTTTGTTTGCAGCCTCGCTCCGCTATCGCAGCACTAACATTTTCTTTTGTTGAAAAATCTGTCCAACTTGCAGCCGCGAGAATAAAGTGAAAAAATAAACTTGCTTTTATTAACGTGGCTGCTTATGTTAAGTCATGCGGATCCAGCTCAATCAAAAATAACGCGAGAAGTTAGGCGAATACTTCAGCAACTTGAGCCAGATCCTCTTTGCCAGCATGGTCATCGGACAATTTATTTCGGAAAAACCAATAAAGTGGAAACTTTTTGCCGCGGGCCTGATTATAGCGGCGGTAAGTCTTTTGTTTGCACTTTGGTGGTTCAGAAAAAAATAGCCCTTAACCTATTTCCTGGAGAGTGCAAAAATGGATCCAATGTGGATAATTCCAATCGCAGGGTTTAGCATGCTACTCGTTGGGCTCATCCTCATGCTTCTCGACCGTCCCCGGAAGGACGATGATCAAGCAAAACCCATTTCAGAGTGAATTATGTTTTTCCGGGTTACGTTAGCCGGGCTATGGTAAAAGCATGGGTTTCTTTGTTCCCTTAAATTAAGACTTATTTCATTAAGAGCGCCTTTCGCGTTTGGCTGAAATTCCCCGCCGTCAACGAGTAGAAATAAATTCCGCCCGCCAAATTGTGCGGCGTAAACGACACTGCATGCTCTCCGGCATTTAATTCTCCATTTATCAACTTTGCCACCTCTCTCCCCAGCACATCGAAAATCTTTAGCATCACGTGCTCGCGCTTTGATATTGAAAATCGAATTGGCCTTGCAAAAACGTCATCGCCAGATTTTTCAATTCAACGGTGACCTGATAAACCTGTCCCGGCGTCATCAAATCTTCATTCATATAAGAATTGCGAAAACGCATGCGGCGGATGCCCTGCGTGAGAATCATGGAGCGGCCATCCGGATAAACATCGCACAGGCGCACGGCGAAATCAGTGTCGCGGCGATTCGAAGCGACAAACAAATTCACTTTGATCGCGCCATTAATAGCCAAATCTTTGTCCAAAACCGGCGTGGAATAAATCAGCAGATCATTGCGGCTTTCAACCTGTTGGCGCAAATCCTGTGGGCCAATGAGAATCGCCGGATTGAACGGATTGAATCGCGCGCCGCCGATGGCCGGCGAAGGGTTGCGCGGATCGTAACGGAAAGAATCCGGCGCAACATTGCCGGCCGGTTTGGTCGATGATAACAAACCTCCCGCTTGCAGATACATTGCACTCGGTGTGCTGCTCAACGCGAACCAATCGTTGGTCGTGCGCCAGTCATTCGTTCCCATTTGATAATAGCGAATAATGGGATCGCGATCATAACCATTGGAAATATTGCGTAAATAGTAATCAAAAAAACGCAGGGCAATAGAATCGGGAACGCCGGCGGAATTGGGATAAGCTAATTGCCCCTGTTTCGCTTTGCCGACTTCGGTGTGCAGCCACGGCCCGAATAAGAGTTTTTGTTGTACGGCGTTTGAATGAGAATCACCGGCAGCGCTTTCGTCGTGTCCAGTGCATACAAATCCGCGGCGAGAGTTTTGTTGTCGCGTGTGGGAATAGAGAGAGGAAGATAACTGGCTCGTGCCTGCGCTCGAGCCTTTGCAATTAGAACCGTGAAAATAAAAATTGTCAGAAAGTATTTTTTCATAACTTTAATTTTAAGATACAAATCCGGCGCGAATTTGCAAACAATAAATTTTTGTTTAGGGGGAATATTTTTCAGCTCCGGCAGTAGAATAAATAGCAACATCGAACAATAAACCAACAGCTCAGGGAGAGAAAGATGTTAAGAAGTTTATTTTCGTTTCTCGTTTTGTTAAGCCTAATTGGAGATGCGATGGCACAACCACTCCAACCCCTCGCGCCGGTCGATAATCGGCTGGCGTCGGCCAACACGCGCTTCGGCTTCAAGCTTTTCGATCACCTTGCGAAGCAGGACGCCGGCAAAAATATTTTCGTTTCACCCGCCGGCGTTGCATTTACACTCGCGATGATTTACAACGGCGCCAGCGGCGAAACGCAGCAGGGGATGGCAACCGCATTGGAGTTGCAGGGAATGAATTTGCCGGAAATCAATCAGGCCCATGCCGCGCTGCGGACGATGCTGGCGAGCGCCGATCCCAAAGTGCAATTGAATATCGCCAATTCCCTGTGGGCGAGAAAAGGCCTCGTCTTCAGACCGGAATTTATGAAGCGTAATCAAGAATTTTATGCGGCGGAAATTTCCGATCTGGATTTTGCCGCGCCGAATGCGCCGCAGACGATCAACAACTGGGTGAATCAGAAAACCAACGGCAAGATCAATAAGATTGTCGATCGGATTCCGAGTGACGCGGTTTTGTATTTGCTCAACGCGATTTATTTCAAAGGCAACTGGGCGACGCCGTTTGATAAAACCGAAACGAAGGACGGACAGTTTACGCTGCTGAGCGGCGCGAAAGAAAAACTTCCGCTGATGTCGCAGAACGGGCGGTTTCGATATTTTGAGAATGAAAAATTTCAGGCTATCAGTCTGCCTTATGGCGCGGGCCGAATGAGCATGTATGTTTTTCTGCCGGCGAAGAATTCGAATCCCAAAGCTTTTCAGGCGGAATTGAACGCGGCAAATTTTGAAAGCTGGGTGTCGCAATTGCGCTCAACCGAAGGCAACATTGTGCTGCCGCGCTTTAAGCTGGAATACGAAATCACACTCAACAACACGCTCAAAGCCCTCGGTATGGCAGCGGCCTTTGATCCTGAGCGCGCGGACTTCAGCGCGATGTACACCAGGTCTTCCCTCGCCAACGTTTTTATCGGCGAGGTCAAACACAAAACTTTTGTCGAGGTGAATGAAGAGGGCACCGAAGCGGCGGCGGTGACTTCGGGCGGCATGCATTTAACTTCATTTGCGCCGCCGTTCAACATGACGGTTGATCGCCCGTTTTTCTGCGCCATTCGCGATAACCAAGCCGGAACGATTTTGTTCGTGGGCGCGATTGTCGATCCGTAACCCAGTCGGCCCGACTGGGTCGTTGGTTAGCAAAAACTATCCTCATACTCAACCATAATCGGCCGGTCACTCGCAGTGGCCGGCCGGTTCAATGAATTTTGATAGGAGTCAAATAATATGCGTCGGTCATTTTTTATTTTCTTAAGTTTAGTTTTCGCCGCCTTCCAATCTCATGCGCAGGGCGTCATCATCCGCCCCGATTTTCAACCGGCTGATCTCGAATTGCGCCAACATCGCGTCAATGCTGATATTCAAGAACAGGTGGCCGTAGTGACCGTCGAGCACGAATTTTATAATCCGAGTTCGACAACGGTTGAAGGCACATTTCTTTTTCCGCTGCCGCCGAATGCGCAGGTCTCGCGCTTTTCGATGAATGTCGACGGCAAAGAAATGACCGGTGAGTTGCTCACCGCCGATGAAGCACGGCGCATTTATGAAGACATCGTTCGCCGCAGTCTCGATCCGGCGTTGCTCGAAATGGCGGATTATCGCACGTTTCGCGCGCGTATTTTTCCGATCCCGCCGCGCGCCACCCGGCGATTGACTTTGCGTTATGACGCCACTTTGCCCCTCGAGGGAAAAACCGTCACGCTGCAGTATCCTCTGCAAGGCGCGCTGTCGCATCGCGGCGTCAATACACCGCCGCCTTTTCCGATGCCTCCGGTGCCGCAATCGCAACATGATCAGCGCCGCGAGCCGGACCAAGTCCGTTCGCAACAGAGCACAATTCAAATTCAAATCAACACAACGACGGCGGTAAAAAATATTTACTCACCATCGCATCGCGTCGAGGTGCGACAGGAAAGCGACCGCCGCGCGACCGTCACGTTTGAAGCGAACAACGCGATTGATGGCCGCGATTTTCTGCTCTATTATTCGCTCGATCCCAATGAAATCGGCGCGACGGTGTTGACGCATCGCCCGTACACCGATAAATCCGGTTACTTCATGTTGCTCCTCTCACCGCAGGTCAATCCCGACGCGACGCAGGTGCAGGGCCGGGATTTGGTTTTTGTGCTCGACACTTCGGGCAGCATGGCCGGTGAAAAGATGCAGCAGGCGAAAGCGGCATTGCGTTACTGTTTGCAACGTCTCGGCAATCGCGACCGTTTCGGGCTCGTCACGTTCAGCTCGGAAGCGCGCAAATTTCGCGAGGCACTCGCGTCCCTCGAAACCCGTGATGATGCGCTCTATCATGTTGATCGTCTCGAAGCCACTGGCGGCACGAATATCAACGAAGCGCTGTTGGCCGCGACGGATTTGCTGCGCAACAGCGAACGCGGCAACAGTATGATTATCTTTTTAACCGACGGTTTGCCCTCGACCGGCATTCAGGAAGAAGGCGCGATTCGCCGCAATATCAAAGAGGCCAATCGCAGCGGCATTCGCGTGTTTTCTTTCGGCGTCGGCTTCGATGTCAACACCAGGCTGTTGGATGGGCTGGCAAAGGAGAGCAACGCGTTTTCCGATTATATTTCGCCGCAGGAAAATATCGAAGAAAAAGTCTCGAATTTCTACGAGAAGGTTCGCTATCCGGTGATGAGCAATATCGAATATTCGTTTCGCGGCGTCGAGGCACATGCCCTTTCGCCGCAGCGCTTGCCCGATCTTTTCAAAGGCGGACAGATCATTCTCGCCGGACGTTATCGCGACGGCGGACGCGCGACGCTGGTGTTGCGCGGACAGGTTGGCAATGAGCGCCAGGAATTGCAATATGATTTTACTTTTCCGCGGCAGGAACGCGAGCGTGATTTTGTCGCGCGTCTGTGGGCCACGCGTCGCGCCGGGGAGCTGCTCGATGAAATTCGGTTGCAGGGTGAAAATACTGAGTTGAAAAATGAAGTGATCGCGCTCGCCAAAGAATTTGGATTGGTGACGCCGTACACGTCGTATCTCGTGCAGGAAGAGGAGCAATTGACTTGGCGAGAGCGCCGTGACGATCACCTGCGGCCCATGACGCCTGCCGGAAACGGTCGCCGCATGCAGGCGTCACCACCCATTGCGATCCCCGATCTTACAGTGATGCAGGAAGCGGCCGGCGCCGTGCAAATGAGCAAATCCATACGCGCGATGAAATCCGCCGACGTTGCCTTGGAAGCCGAAACACAAATCTCCGGGCTGATTTCGCTGCAAGGAAGAACGTTGCGCCGGCAGAACGACGGCGCGTGGGTTGATGGCGATTATAAAGCCGGTGACGCAACCATAAAACTGGCCTTTGCCTCGGAAGCTTATTTCACTTTTTTGCGTGTATTTCCCGAAGCCCGCAACTTTTGCAAGCTCGGCAGCAAAATGATTTTCAAATGGCGTGGCCATTTCGTGCAGATCGGCGACAATGGTGAGAGACAGTTGAACGAAGTGAAATTGCGGGAGAGATTTCGCTGAAAATTTTCTGGTCATTTTTTGAACACGGATCACGCGGGTTAGACGGATTGGCGCGGTTAAAGCAAAAATAAAAATCCGCGAAAAGCCGTTTTATCCGCGTCATCCGTGTGCTAAAGCTTTTGGTCTAAAGCTGGCGATTGGGGGGCGAGCTCGACAAGTTGATTTTGGAGCCGATTATTGTTCCTCGAGCACTTCGTTGGTCCCCGCCTGCACCAAAATCTTTTTAATTTCTCCGGCTTCATTCTTGATTTCGAAGGCAAACGCCTCGCGTCCTGCATCGGTAACGGCTTTCCATTGCTGCGTTTGTCCGGGATAAGCCTTTATGGCTGCTTCTTCGGCAGCGTTCCGCGCGGCGAGATCGACCTTCCACAAAGGCGCCTTGCCTTTGGTTGAGTCCGCACGGAATTTGAGCGTGCTGTCCTTGGTCTTGACAATTTCTCCCGTTGCCGCGTCTATCGTCAACTGGTAAACCTGCGCGGCAACTTTAGCGTCAATTTCGTAAAATGTTTTGTCATCCTCCAACTCTATCTCGGTGCTGAGCAGATAGCTGTCGGGATATTTTGCCAGCGCCATTTGTTCGGCAGCGGCGCGAGAAAGCGGAGATTGGGCGGCGCCATTCTGTTGATTGGCTTGCCCGGCGTTGTCAGTTTGCCCGGTTTTTGTGCAAGCGGATTGGCCCATTGCCGCCAGCGCCAAAGCGCCGGCGAAAAGACTGGTTTTGAAAGTTTTCATGAATCCTTCTCCTTGTTTTTTTGTATGCAGTACATGTTGAATAATTGCCGGAGCATGAAGATAAAGCTATGTAGCAACATTACTCCTGAAGAGCTGAAAATCCACGCTGCGAAATCGTTGCCACATTTGTTGTCATCCTGAAATGACCGTTAATTTAAGCAATCGTAATTTTAAAGTCAAGAATCTTGTTGTTAAAGTGGTACATTTGATCGAGCAACCATTCCTGTTAATAAATGCCAAAGCCCCGAAATTTGTTTCGAGGCTTTGGTACTTGCTAAAAAATTTTAACAGCGTTTATCGACTCGTCATCGAATCGGCGCTTTTCGGCGCCGGCGCGCCGGGGATGTTCAGCCGCATGCGATACAAGCCGCTGCGGGCGCAAAGATAAAGCGTCTTGTTGTCATCATCGCCCCACGCCATGTTGTGCGGGTGCTTCGGCGCGATAATGGTGCCGAGATGTTTGCCGGCTGATGAAATCACCCACAGCCCGCCCGGGCCGGAAACGTAGAGATTGCCCTGTTGATCGGCTTTGATGCCATCGATCGCATCCTCGCCCTTTGCGCCGGTCATGTCGAAAAAGATTTTGCCGTTCGACAATGTCGCGTTGGCATTCACTTCATACCGCATAACGACGATTTTCTTTTCATCGGCTTTCCCGGAAGTGTAAAGATTCGCGTCATACCAATTGCCCACATAAAGATATTTTTCATCCGGCGACAACGCGATGCCGTTCGGCCCGCTCAAATCCGTGCCGAGCAATTGCAATTTATTTTTGTAAATCGCGTAGATGCCGCTGAAAGGCAATTCCTTGCGTTCATCCTTAAAAAGCTTCGGAAAACCAAAGGGTGGATCGGTGAAGAATAAAGTTCCGTCGGAGCGATACACCAGATCATTCGGACTGTTGAGCCGCTTGCCTTTGTAATTATCCGCGAGCACCGTCACGCGGCCGTCTTTTTCCAGGCGCGACACGCGGTGATTGCCGTGTTCGTTAATCGTGAGCCGGCCTTGTGCATCGAGCGTCAGACCATTCGAACCAGGTTGGTGGTACTCGGCAATATCGGCGCCGGAATAACCGCTCGGCGTGCGAAAGACTTCGAGCTTGCCGGTGTTGTTGCCGTTCGGCATGTATTTGTAAATGATGTTGCTGTTCGGATCGCTGAAGAGCAAATAATTTCCGTCGCGCACCCAAACCGGGCCTTCGGTAAATTGGAAGCCTTCGGCAAGTTTGAAAATTTTCGGATTCGGCCCGACAATCGCCTCCATCGCCGGATCGAGCCGCGTGATTTCGACATTCACTTCGGCGGGCGTCAACGCGAGTGGAACGGCCGGAACGTTATTTTTGTAAAACTCCAACTTCGCATAACGCATCCAAATAAAATTCGTCGGCGGATTTGACAGCGGGCCGTTTCCGCCAAACACCGCGAGTTGAATTTGCTGGCCCGGTCTCACATTGCGGCCAACGACGAGGCGATTTGCCGCATTCCAACCTGTGATCACCGAGCCGCCCATTTGCCCGAGCGCGCGCGAGATTTCTCCGTCAACCCAAATCTCGGCGTAATCATCCAACGCTGTTTCAAACACAACCGTCGCGCCGGTCGGATCAAAATTATCAATGCGCTCCGGAATCGTGATCTTCATGCGATACCAGTTGAAACAAATGCGTCCGGTTCCGCGCCGCGCCGTGAGTGTCGTGGCGTCGATAACTTGCCACTTCGAATCATCGAAATCTGCGCCACCGGCGTGCGGAACAATGTCATACGTTTTCACCGGCGCGCCCGTCGGTTGATTATCCGGGCCGGGGCCTTTGAAATCGATTTCAATAATCTTCGTGTCGCTGTAACGCCATTCACCTTTGACCAACTTCGCGCCATCAGCGGTGGCGAGGTTGATCGTCACTTCAGGTTGGCCTTTCGGCGTGTCGGCAGTTGTTTGCGCGAAACTGCTCGAGCCGTTCAGCAACCCGACGGCGAGAATGAGTAAGAAAAGTTTTTTCATTTTGTTGTCTCCTACGTTGTGCGAAGTCGGACTTGGGCAGGCAATTTTTCTAAGTTAGCATAATTCCGCTGCCCAAGTCCGACTTCACCTTTTAGTTGATCGACTTCACCACATAATAATTAAACGGCGCTTTCAAATCCTTGAACCAGTGCGGCACGCCCTGCGGAACGATGACCAAATCGCCTTTCACCAGCTTGCGCGTTTCGCCGCCTTCGATGCTCGCGCCGCGAATTTCACCCGGTGAAATCATTTGGCCGTCAACGACTTTGCCGCCGGTGACGAACGTCGCCGTGCCTTCGAGCACATAGATGATGTCGGTCTCGTGTTCGTGCACTTCCGATTTGCCCGGACCGTCGCGATGGCTCGCATGAACTTTGTATTGATTGTTTTCAATCAGCGGTTGACCTTTCACAAAAGCCGCCGCCACCGTTTTGCTGTCCATAAAAGTTACCGCCGAAGTCATCGCCGTGCCGTTAGTCATGCTCAAGGCGCCGGCCCCGGCAATCGCCAGCTCTTCATCCTGTTGCGCGCTTGCCGCGCCGCTGACGCCGACCGCGCCGACGATCTGTCCGTTCATTTCAATGGGAACGCCGCCCTGCAACGGCGTAAAATCATTGAGCGCCACCATCGGCGTGCGGCCTTCGCGAATGATTTTTTCAAACACCGCGGTCGGGCGCTTGAAAATCGCCGAAGTCCGCGCCTTGCCGTAGGAAATCAACGCGCCCGCTGCGAACGTGTTGTCGAGTCTTTCCAATGCCATCAAATTGCCGCCGTCATCGACCACGGCAATCACCGCGCCCGGCGCATTGAGTTCCTTCGCTTTCGCCACCGCCGCGGCGATGACTTTCTTCGCACCCGCCAGCGTCAACATTTGTTTTGGTGTCACTGACTGCGCACGAAGTATGTTCGCTGCAATAAACAGCAGGACCAGTGCAAAAATTCTTGTCGCTTTCATTTTATATTCTCCTTTTGAACTGAATAAAAGAATTAATCTCGATTTAGTTATGTAGAGCCGAAGTGTTTTGCGAAACTAAAGTTTCGCACTCCGTTTCTCCAAAAAAAAGCCGGTTGATCAAGTTTGAGAACTCAACCAACCGGCGGGACTTTGGCGAGATGAAGTTATTTCACCGCTTTTTCAAACGCAGCTTCGCCCAACAGCACTTCGGCAAACGCGCACCAGATTTGCACTTTGGCCACGTCTTTCACATACGCCGGCACGACGAGCGTTTGGTTGTATTTGTCGCCTTTGATCTTCAAACGATTCAAGAGATAGGTATTGCCTTTGGAATCGACCAACTGCCAATGCGGCGCCGGAGCGTCAGGAACCACAAAATCATCGGACAGCCGCAGCACGGTTTTGCCGTCTTCCCGCATCGCATCCACAAAACCGGTGTTGGCCTTGACGCCCGCAAACGCGCCGCTTTTCGCCATGTGATTTTTCGCAGCAAACGCCAGCGTGGTCAACATCGCCACGGCCACCAGAGCCGTAAAAACGGATTTTGAAAAATTACGCATGATAAATCTCCTTAAATGAGGTTGTGTTGTTTGTAACAACTTGTGTTTAGATTTAAGTCTTATTTTGTGATCGAGTTATTTATTATTTTCCTCTCGTCACTTTCTGTATCTATGTCGGGCGAAGCGGCGAATCCTTACAAAAAGATTTTCGCCGGCGACAAAAGTGCCGGAAGACGCCGGCAACGCGCGAGGCGTGAAGGAAGGTATGAGAAAAGGGCAGGGCGAAAGAAAGTCTAATCCGCGCCGGTCACATGAGAATTTCTTTAGAACCGGACGATCAAAGTCGTTTCCACCCCGTTTAATTCCGGCTTAATCACGCAAACCCCGCCGACGCAAACTTTGCCCTTGCGCCGCGAGCCGGCGATAAGAGACCATTCGCATCGGTTGAACAGATTCATATCGAGCTGCAGCGCCGCCCAGAAATTGCGGGAAGAATGCTGTTCCGTCGTGCGTTCCCCCAGAAAAGACAGCGTCCACGTCGGCGCATGGCTGAAGCCCAGCGTGACGGCTTGATCGTAAAACTGCTGATCGTTCAAGAAGCGTTTCGTGTGCTGATGCTCATAAACGAGTTTGAACGAATTATAATCCGATATTTTAATCGCGGCGCTGTTCACAAAATTCAAATAACGCGCGCCGGGGTCTTCCTGGCGGCCAACGGCGCCGAGCCATTCCAAATTCCCGGGCGGGCTCCACTCCAACTGGCCGTAGTATTCCTGAAACTTTTTCTCGCGCCGGTGATTGCGCGTCACATTATAATTGACGGTCGCGACGCCGTTCTTAATTAATGGATAACTCGCCTCGACCAAAAAGCCTTGTTCGTCATCAGCGTCTTGAATAAGCTGGCGGCGGTTGAGCAGCGTGTAAAGGTGCTCGCGCGCCACGAGCGGCGGGTTGTTAAAAAAAGCGCCTTCAAACTGCTCGAAGCGATCATAGTCTTTAAATTCCGTCAGCAGGCTGAAAGCGCCGGCAAAGACGTTGGAATTTAAATACAGCGCGTCGCCGTTTTTGCTCGGAAGCGGATTGTCCTCGCGCGCATATTCCGCATAAAGGCTGCCGAATTTGACGTTGATCTCCGAAAACAGCGAACCCCAATTGACGCGCGTTTGCGCCGCCGGACGCGTGCTCACCAACGCGCCGCCGAAGTGCAGAGGCTTGAACGGCTTCAATTTCAGCTCGGCGGCGTGAAAAAAATCCTGCCGTTGGTTTTCACGGTTGATCGGTTGCGCGGCAATCGCTTTGAGATCGAGCCGGGCGTGAAGATATTCGATCTTGAAGCCGTCCAGGCGGTTGTCGTGGCGCAACGAGCGGTTTTCATAAAAACGCAGCGTCAGCCCGCGGCCGAACAGGCTGTAAAAATTGCCGGCGCGCAGGCTGAAATGGCCGGTGTTGTATTCCAGAAAACGATGCGCGAGCGTCGCCGGAATGATGGATTGATCCGGCGCGTAAACGGGCGGCGCGTTGTGCATCTCCAGCCGCAGGCTCAACCGCCAACGCCGATAGTCCCAGTTGCCCTCCGTCCAGTCGTCAAAAAAATTTCGCCGCGCCGCGGTTTGCCGTTGGACGTCGTCGCTGCCGTTGCGCGAATACTCGCTATGATTGGTCCCCGAAAAACGAATTTGCGCCGGCGCGGGAGAAAAAGTGAGCAAGAGGATACAGGCGACAAAAAGGGGTTGGCGTAAGTTCATGGGCAGAATCGTAGCGCGACTTTCAGCCGCAACCAAAACAACTGTCAATTGACAATTGTTAATTATCAATTGACAATTCAAAACCTTCGCGGTCGTGATAGTTTTTCGGAGTAAATTATTTGCGTTCAGTCTCGGCGAATGAGTTTGGCAATCTGCTCCTGCAGTTTCTTCGCGTCGCCTTTGCGGTAGCCGGTGTGGGTGTAAACCGCTTGGCCGTCGCGATTCAACAAAATCGTAAACGGCACATTGACGCCCTGATAGCGCCGGAAAACGTCGTTGTTGGTGTCCAGCAAAAATTTGAACGGATAACGGTTGGTGTTCACGAAGCTTTTGACTTTGCCGACGGTTTTCGGGTCGTCGATGGAGATCGCTAAAATCGTCAGGCCCGTTTGGCCAAATTCCTGATGAAGGTCTTTGAGCTTTTTCATTTCCTCGATGCAGGGCGCGCACCACGTCGCCCAGAAATTGATCAGGATCGGCCCGGCGCCGAAATTTTTGGACAGCCGGTAATTTTCCCCGGCCAAATCCGGCAGTACGAAGTCCGGCGCGGCGGCGGTTTGGGCAAAGCTCGAAAAAGATAAAAACAGCATTGCGGTTGCAAACAGGCTGCTGATAAGTGTTCTTATCATCTTTTGCCTCACTTTCAATTTGGCATTAATACCGGGAGCAGCGGTTGCGAGCACACCGATTCATCTGCTTTACACCTGCGAATTTGCAAGATCGGGCTTATTTTGCCGCCTCAATCCGCCGCCGACCAGAGCGCCTGCAAAACCTGCCGATCGGCATTGTTCTGCAAAAACGCGACGACGTGCAAATCGCCGCGCCATTCCGGTTTGCGCTCGAAGCGAAAATTAAAAACGGCGCTTTGGCCTCTGGCGAGCGAAATGGCGAAGCCCTCCGGCGAGGGGCGCAGGCTGCGCACGACGTCGAAGAAATGTTTCTGGCCGTTGGAGCCCGGCGCGATCGGCAAAGTAATGTCGCGCTCGATCAAGGCGAGGCGCAGGAACACGCCGGCCGGCAAATCCTGCAGCGCTTCGACGTGTACGCTGCCAGCGAGCGCATTCATTTCCTGATGCGATTCGATTAATTCCCGGAAGTCCAACGTGGCAACCGGCGTTTTTCCGGCGCGCTCGGCCAATGCGCTGCGAAAACGCGCCTCCAGATTAAACGTTCCGGCCATCGGCTTGACGCCGTCAATCACCACATAGGGCAGCGGCGGGCGATTGTAATAGCCGTACCGCGTCAGATTATCCGCCGGCGCGGTTAAATAAAACGGATCTTGTTTGTCGGGAAAATCGGGATGGTAGGACAACACCGCGACGGAATCAACGCCCTTTTGTTGCAACACGGATTCGATGATCGCATCGGCTTCCGGGCACGGCGCGCAATCGGTGTTGGAAAAATGCTCGACGAGAATGCGCTGCGATTGCAACGCCAGCGCCCGTTGCACCTCGAGGCGCTGATTGACGTTGAGGCGAATCGTCTGCTGAATCGTGGCGTAGCCGCCTTTGCCGATTTTCACCGTATGCTCGCCGCTCGCCAGGCCGGTGACGAGCAGCGGCGTGCGGCCAAAAGGCAGCCGGTCAAGGTAAACGAGCGCGCCGCCCGGCACGGTCGTAATTTCCAAATGGCCCACCGCCGCGGTTTGCTTCAAATCAAAATTGATCGTCGTCTCCGCCCCGGCTTTAACCTCGGCGCGCGCGGAGTCCGGAACGGTTTTATACCCGTCCAGGAAGAGATGAATAACGTGAACGCCCGCGGCAAGATCCGGAATGACGGCCGGCGTTTTTTTTTCCGGTGTCGCGATAATTCACGAAAATGCGCGCGTTGCCGGCGCCCGCGTTGACGACGAGCGCGCCCGTGCCGGCATTGAATGAAACGATATTCCCCTCTCTGGTCGTGCAGGAAAAAAGGCCGGGCCAGAGCACGAGGAGAACTCGCACCGCGATCTTTTTCACCATGAACTCCTTGACGTGGACCGGCCACAACCCAAAAACAAAAGCGCGAGCTTACCGCAGCACGACGATTTTGCGCGTGGCCTGATTCGCGCCGAAGCGAAGCTGATAGAAATAAATCCCGCCGACCTCGGGCCGGTTTTGATCGTCGCGGCCGTCCCAGACCGCGTTGTGGCTGCCCACGCGTTGTCTGCCGTCAACCAAAGTTCTCACTTTCTGGCCGAGTTGATTGTAGATTGCCAAGAAGACGTCGTGCTCCTCGGCGCGAGCCGGCAACACATACGAAATTTGGGCTTGCGCATTGGGACCGGTGAGGTGCAGCGGATTCGGATAGCTCGGCATTATTTCGAATGTGTTGGTGATTTCCGGCGCCGGCGAATCTTCAACTTTGGTGGTCAGCAGCGGCCAGCGGCCGGCTTGTTGAATTTCGGCATTGCTATTCAACGGCGCACCGTTTTTATAAACTTTGATCACAACATGGCAATTTTTCGGCACGAGGTCGGGCGCCGGAGCCGGCGGAATCGGAACCGTGTGCGTGATGCTCATGTTGAGCGCTTGATTTTGATTCCAGGCGCCGTTCACTATCGTTTCTCCAAACGCGCCGTTCATCATATCGCGCACCAGCCAATCGTGAATAAAGCCTGGAAGAGTGAACTTGCCCGGTGTGCAGGTATTATTCGAGGTTTGATCCCACTTCACATCATCTTCAACGAGGATGATGCTGTATTTAAAGTCGCCGGACAAATTCTGCAAGGCGGTAAATTTAATGCTCGCGGTGAATTGCCGGGTTGCAGCGTTATAGCTTCTGCTGGTCAGCTCGATCCGCACCGTCGGCGGGAGCGTGGAGCGGTTGTTGATGGCTGTAACCCAGGGATCGCCCCAAATAATGGCTCCGGAGACGCGGTCAATAACGCCGGTAGGATAGCCGAAAAAATTCAACGACGAAATGATGGTGCTTCCCGGAAAAATTCTAAACGGATCGTCGCCGGCGCCGTGATAACTTAAGATGATCGCATTCGGCATTGCCGGCAAGATGCTTTTGTAAATCGTGGTATCGGCGCACGGACACCACTGGCACCACGTTCCCGTGCAAAATTCCAGGACCGGGTTGCGTTTGTCTTGCGTTTGTCCCGTCGCAGAACCGGCCCCGACGACGACCGTCGCCAAAAGTATGAGGCCTGTTCCGGAGATGAACGTAAAGCTTCTCATAAGATTCCCTCCGTTTTTGGGTGAAGGTGGTTAAAAAGGTTTATCATGGAATTGAACGACTAACGCACAAAGAGCATTTTCCGTTTTTCGCGAAACCGTCCCGCCTGCAGCTCATAGAAATAAAGTCCGGAAGGCGCCAGGTTGCCGAACCGATCGCGCCCGTTCCAGGTCGCTTCATAATGGCCGGGCATGAACGACGCCTCCGCCAACACGGCGATTTCCCGGCCGCGCAAATCGTACACGCGCAGCTTGATCCGGAGCGCCTGCACGCCCGCAATTTCAAAAGGAATTTTGGTCGCCGGATTTCCCCCGTGAGCGGGGGAGGTCGCGCCGCTCAAAAACGGGTTCGGATAATTCGCGAACAGCCGGAACGTGCCCGCATGCGGCGAAGGCTTTTCCTGCACGTCGGTCGTTTGCGTGGAAGCCGTAAACGTCAGCTCGACAAACTCGTTCGGATTGTTGATATTTTCAACGCGGATCGGCACCGCCGCGCTTCCCGGCGTTGTTGCCGCGGTATTGAAATTCAAATGAAATTGGACGGTTTGCCCCACACCGAGCGGCGGAATCCCCAGCGCGGCATCGGGAATCGTGTAAAAACTAACATCGGGCGGAAAACACAATTCGCCGCTGCAAATCGACGTGCTCCAATTCGGCGGCAGATCGTTTTTCACGCGAATGATGCGGAGGTGGAGCGGTTGCGAGGAAAGATTTTTAATATCGGCATCTAGAATGACGAGCTTTCCCGGCGTGTCGACGCGCCCAAGCGTATCCGCTCGAAACGAGAAGGATTGGCCGAAAACGCACGACGTCCATAAGAAAAAAACGAACGGCACGATAAAATTTTTTTCATCATCACGATAACTGCGAGATTGGTGTCCCCAATAGCGGCCGGTTTGATTTTTTGCCACCCCGCGTCGAAGCACGTGCCTAAAAAAATCGCTACGGTTACCCAGTTAAAACTCGGAGAGAGTGGTTGATAGAATATTACAATAAAGAAATGATTTTGTCAAGAATTATTTTTTCAAAAAGTGGACTCCGCGTCTCCGTGTTAAATTTGGTCGGGACTCAACAAAAAACTTTCAGAATTTTTTCTAACTTTTGGGCATTAAACGCCTACGCCAGTTTTCAGACAAGCTGAAACTGGAGTCCCTTTGGGCAGCATTGAAACCGACTAATTTTTAAAACACCACGAAGACACAAAGACACCAAGAAAAGCTTTATGATATGGCCTTTTGTTTTTTCGTGCCTTTGTGTCTTAGTGGTTAGAAAACTGTTTGTGGTCAAAGAACTTTCAGAATTTTATTCTGAGTTTGAGTACGTTAGCAAATAAAGATTAATTTCCCCTTGTTTCTTACCGCCGGGTTTTCTATTTTCCCTCATCGTAAACCACGTTGTGCCGGGTGAACCCGTTTATTAAATTCGGGGCAAAGTCATGCTTTTTCTCGACATTCTTGCGGAATTTTTGGCCGAAGACCTGCTTTATAACAAGGTCAAAGATTATCTGGCCATTCGCAAAGGCGATCTCAAAGATGCCGCCTTTGAAAAATTCTACAAAACCTTTGTCGTGGCTTTCGTTGAGACCCACCGTTGGCCGGACACTCAACAAGCCGAAAAGTTTTTCAACGATGAAACCACCGTTGACGGCGTGCTCACTTATCTCTATCATTTCACCAAACCCGAAGCCGCGTTGCGTGAGAAGACGATAGTTGCGTTGAGCCGGTGGGCAGATGAATTCGGGCTGGGCAATTATTCATCGTTCACGAATCCGCAGCTTATCGAACGCTTTCTCACCAGACTTGAAATCGAGCTGCGCCGCGATGTCAACAAATCATTGCTTCCCTACTTTGGCGACATTCTCAGCGGAATTGCCAAACTTGATGAAAAAATCGAAGGGCTGAGCGAGCAAATTGAAAAATACGCCGCCGAGCAAAAAGCCCGCGCCGAGCGGGCAACGCAGATCGACCCCAGCGGCGAGCAACTGATCGTCGCCGGAAAACTGGTTTACGACTCCACGCAAAAAGTCGAGGCGGTGCCGGCGCTGCCCATCATTCGCTGCGACCTCGAAGCCATTGACGAGGCCAACCACCTCTATCGCGCGATCATCATCAACGATGCCGGCAAAGAGCTGCACAAGCATAATTTCACCCTCAAGCCCGATGATGCTTTTCTGCTCGAGGCCAATCACTTTCTCGAACACGACGGCCTGCGTGACTATCGCACTCACCTCGCGCTCGAATCCGACCGCACTTTCACCAAGCGTTTGGGAAATCATTTCTACAACCTCATCATGGGCGTGAATAGCGCGCTTCGTGATAAGGTCAATGGCGCATTGGAAACGGGATTTCAATTTGTGCTCACTCTCGACACCGAGGCCGAGCTGCTCTGGCAAGTGCCGTGGGAATATCTGCACGACAGCGAAGAGTTTCTCGGTCTCTCCGGCAACGCGCACGTTTTGCGAACGCCCAAAGGCGCCGGCAGTTTGCGCGTTTCGGCGATTCCGCAGCCGCTGAAAATTTTGGTGGTGGTTTCCAATCCCAGCGGCGAAGGCGAGTTTGACAGCGAGCGCGCGCTGGCCGCCATTCAAGAAGCGCTGGATTACAGCCGGCGCATGGGCTGGGTGGAGTTGGATTATCTCGAAGAGGCGACGTTTGCGCATTTCCAAAGCCGTCTTGCCGCGTTCCAACCGCACGTGGTGCACTACATCGGCCACGGCGGAAAAAATCCGCCGGACGCGGCCGCCATTCAACCGCCCTACTCGGGAAAGCCGGGCGAAACTTATCTCGCGTTTGCAAATGATGACGGCGAAGTCGCGCCGCTTTATGGCAAAGCGCTCAAACGCCTGCTCGCGGATACGCCCTCGGTGCAACTGCTGGTGCTCTCCGGCTGCATGACCGGCCAAACCGCGTTCAGCGATGCGCTCGCCGGCGCTGGCACCGCCCTGTTGCGCGAGTCGCACGTGGCGGGTCTGGTGGTGATGCAGTATTCCATTCTCGTCGATACCGCCATTCAATTTGCCAAAGTGTTTTACGAAGCGGTCGGTCGCGGGGAAAACCTCAGCCGCGGCCTCACGCACGTGCGCCAAGTGTTGGCGCAAAGCCGCGGCGAGCACCGCGCCGATTGGGGCATTCCCGCGCTTTATCTGCGCTCGCCGGAATTGCAATTGGTCGATCCCCGCGCCCCGCGCCGTCCCCTGAGCGCAGTCGAAGGGGAAGGGGTGAGCATCGGCGATTTGCCAATGGTGGCCGGCTTTGTCGGTCGCACGGCTGAGCTGCGCCAATTGCGTGAAACCGTGCGCCATCCGCAAAAGCCGGTGATTTACATTTGGGGCTTGGGCGGCATCGGCAAGACCAGCTTGACCGCCAAGCTCATCGAAAAGCTGGAGCACGAAGGCGCGATTGAAGCACGGCGCGTCATCCACTGCGACCAAATTGAGCCAACCCATTCGACAGGCTCAGGGCAAGCCTTTGCAGCAGTGATGGAAAAGCTCGGCAGTTTCATCAGCTTACAGGGCAAAGCCGGACACGCCGACGCCGGGCTGGTTCTGCAAGACAGCCGCTATGATATTGAAACTCGTGTCTCGCTGCTCAACAAGGCGATCAAAGAGCAGCGCTATCTTATCGTCTTTGATAATTTCGAATCGTTGTTCAGCGAAAGGGCGCCGCAGATAGGCCGCCTCGCCGATGCGTCATTACAAGAATTTTTTATGGCGCTGTTCAGTGCCGCCACTACGGCACGCAGCACGTTTCTCTTCACCTGCCGGTATCAATGGGATTTGCTCACCGAAGAAGCCGGAATGAATCGTTTCGTCTGCCACTTGCCAACTGCCAACTGCTACTTGCTTCACCTGCAAGGCCTGTCGCCGACGCAAACGCGCATGTTGATGAAGAACCTGCCGGCGCTGAGCAAACTGACGTTCAACCAGCAAAACCAAGTGTTGCCGCTGCTGCTCGGACATCCGCACACCATTCGCTTGTGCGATGCTTATTTGCAGCAATATGGCCTCGAGAAAGTTTTGCGGGACGAGAAAATATCCGGAAGAAGCGGACAGGCCGGCGGCCTGATCCCACAAGTTCAAACCCATTTGTTTGAGCAATTGGGCGAATATTTCCTCGACGGTCTGTGGTCGCGGTTGAATGAGGCGGAAAAAGACGTGCTCGGCCTGCTGTCAGTGTTTCGAACGAGTTTAAGCGAGAAAGCCTTAACCCAACTGATTACTGAGCCGAAGGCACTGATTACTGTTTTGAACTATTCTTTATTGCAGCGCGAAAGTGGCGAAGATGGTCCGAGTTATCAAGTACATCCGGTGGTGCGCGGCTATGTGGAAAGCAAACTCGGTGCGGAGAAGAGGCGCGGCTATCATTTGCAGGCAGTGGAGTTTTATGTGAGTCAGCATGAAGATATTTTGAGTGAGTATGAAATTAACATGCCCAAGCCAACATTGCTGGCGCAAATTGCCGAACGCGCCGCCCAACAAGGCCAAACCCAACTCGCGCAAACCCTGACCGCCAGCCTGCTGGAAATGCACCACCATCTGTTCGCTGTGGGAGAGTATGAGCAGGCCTTCGATATTGTTGGCGGCCTTCAAAGTTTTTTGCTAATGACTCGACGAGAGGTTTTCAAAGAATTGTTGCTAAAAAGCATTGCTTCGCTGGAAATTGGCAACAAATACGTCGCCAAAGGCAACTTAGCCACGTTGCTGAGACAGGAAGGCAAATGGCAGGAGGCGCTGGCTACGTATCAAGAATGCATTGATTATTTCGAGAACATCGGTGCGAAAAAGAATATGGCAGTGGGCATCAGCCAGCAGGCGCAAATCTACAAAGATCGCGGCGAGTATGAGAAGGCGCTGGAATTGGAGCGCCGGGCGTTGCAGATCAAGGAAGAATTGGGTGATGAAACTGCTGTCATTCAATACTACCGCATCGCGCAACTGCTGATGTTTATGAAACGCTACGACGAGGCGTTGGCCGCCGGCGAGCAGGCGCTCGCCAAAGCCCGAGCCATCAATGACCAAGCTCAAATCGCAAGATGCTTTCACCAACTTGGCCTGACGCTGAACAAACTCAACCGGCCGCAAGAAGCCTTTGCACGGTTTCAGGTAAGTTTGGAAATCACAGAAAAAATCGGCGACCGCGTCGGGCTGGCGGATACGCTGGGGGAGATGGGGAAATTATTGAGGAATGCAGATCAATTTGAGACGGCAATGAATTTCTTCCAAAGAGCGATTGCAATTTATTACGAGCTGAATGACCCAGTCAAAATTGCCATCGCTTTGGAAGTCATCGGCTATACTTTCGAACAGCAAGGCCATTTTTCGGAAGCGCTGGAAAAGTATCAGGAAGCGCTGCGGTTGGCGCAGCAGTATGGCAGCCCGCAGAATATTGCAACAATCGAAAATCACATCGCGCGGGTGAAGGGGAAGATGAAAAGCCAGTGAGCAGTAACCAGTTGTCAGTAATCAGTTGTCAGTGGAGACGCGAGAAAATCTTACACGCAGAAATGGCTGAAAAGAACCGAACAAAATCTCGTTCTGCTCAAAAAGGTCAAGTCAGACTCGCGACTCGCCAAAAGGTCGAAGATGACTTGGCGCCTCTGCAATCCCAAGGCTTGTCCATTCAATCGGCCTACATTTTTGGCTCGCCAGTTGGCGGCGGGAACGATCAAGGATGAATAAAGTGAGTATTGAAAAAACCGGATTCAGTTGCGGGGCGGATGCCAGCCGACGCTGGCCCAACGTTGCCGGGCATGAATTCGAAAGGGCGTGTTTAATTGGAGAGCTATCGCAGTCGCCCGACCGATTGGGGTCAATCCGATGATTTGGGTTCCATCATCACTCCAAGCAAAGTGCTCAGACCAAACCTGCGTGCGTGGATTAAAAAGTGGAACATCTATTTGTGTGATTGGATCTTGCGCAGTGGTTTGAGTTCCCTTAGAATTGTTGCACACCGAGCAGGCCAGCCAGAGGTTATCTTCGGTGGAAGGCCCATCAGCCGCTTCGGGGATAATGTGCTCAACGTGAAGGGGATAGCCGACAATCACCTGAAGGGTCTGGCAATAGCCGCAGCGGTAACGCGCCGCCTCTGCAACGCGATGCCGCAGCGCTTCAGGAATATATGAGCGACTCATGGCTGAATATTGAGCACGGTTGGATCAGACATATCATAGTCACGGCGTTGCAGCAAAACGGCGGCTTGTCCTCGCCGCAGGACAAGGGATTGATATTCGCCCACCAATCGATCAAGAGTTTGCTGTTCAGCGGTTGTCAACTGCGCCTGACCTTTTCGCGCGAGCAGATCGTCCATTTGTTGGTAATGTTCTGTTGATAACGTACTGCGGGCAACCCGCCACAATTCATCATTATTCAAAAAGGCCAATCCATCCAGATCGTAGGTTAGTTCTGATGGCAAACCAGCCAGAGGAGGCAACGCCGTCGCCACGGCGTCAACTAAGACGTCTTCGATTGGCCGGCGGAGCGTTTGTGCCATGCGTTGAACCTTCTGATAAAGCAGGCCGGGTAAGTTCAACGTGACCGTCTGTGCTGTTGAGGTGGATTGCATTTGAGATACCAATGTATGATAAAAGTCTTTAAAGAAACATCAAGCAGGATTTACAATACAAGATACACAATCTTTTTTGTAAAAGTCAAGTCGTCGTTGCACGATCATTCAATTCCCGCCTTCCGGTTTGCCGCAGAAAATGCAACGTTTGGTATTCTGATGATGTAACTTGGCGCACGCGACGGCGGCCGAGCTTTTCATGATCACATAAACCTGCGCTGCCGCCAACATGCCAATGAGCGGCGCGGTGAAATAAATCCACAGTGCCGCCCATATCTGCGCCGGGAAAGCTGAGCCGAACGTGCGCGCGGGATTCATGCTCATGCCTGATAGCGGTGCTTCAAACGTAATGTAAGTCGCAACTAACGCCCCCGTGCAGAATCCGGTCAAGCTCGCGATTCGCGGGTTATTTGATACGTGCAGGATGACGGTCATGAGAATGAATGTAATGACCACCTCGGCAACGAACGCGACGATGGGCCCATCGGAACCGGGCACTGTCGCGACATAATTCACCGCGGGATTTGCCAACAAATTGCCCAACACTGCTGCCGACAACAACACGCCGGCAATGCCTCCGGCGAATTGCGCGATGATGTAGAAGATCGCATCGTGCCGCATCACTTTGCCCAGCCGCCAGAACGTCAACGTCACCGAGGGATTGAAATGCGCGCCGGATTGTTTGCCCCACGGCGAGTAGACGATGCCGATCGCGGTCAACCCCATTGCGATACCCATCACGATGCGCCGCATAAATGGATTCGGCAGCGCCTGCTGCACCGGCGAGTTGGGATGCTCGAGTAGCACGCCAAAGCCGCAGGCGGAAATCATGAAGAGGCCAAGCTCGGCAGCTTCCATTAAATATTCGGGCCAGTGTTTTTTGAGGGCTTCAAGCATTTTTCGTTTTTTGTTTTTTTCATTTTATCTTTTTTACACTTTTATCTGACATTCAACACCGAATTAAACCCGCCATAATTATCCGGCGCTTTCAGGCCGTTGCTCGGATCATCCAGCCACCGTTCGCCGTCGACGACGAATTTATAATGATAGCGTCCCGGTTGCGGCGCCGCGATTTCGGCGCGCCAGACGCCGTTCGTTCGGGCAAATCGAATTTGCGCGGCGTTCCAATTGTTGAAATCACCGGCTAACATGACGCGCTCGGCTTCGTCGTTGTGATAAAAGAACATAATCTTTCCGGCCTCGACGCGCGGCGGCTGAAAATGCTTGTGCTTGAGCCGGTGCATTTCGCGGCCGGCATAATCCACGGCGCGCCGCGCATTCATTACACCGTAACCCTGTCGCACCAACGGTGCGCCGGGAATGCGATCGGCGGTGGCGATGAGAATTTGCTTGACAGTCGCTGGCGTCAAATTCGGATTCGCTTCCAACATCTGCGCGACCACCGAGGCCACGATCGGCGCGGCGAACGAGGTGCCGTCGACATGTTGATAATGCGTCGACACGATTTTGTTCTCGCGCAGCAGCGCTTCAACCGTTGCACGAATTTTTTCCGGCGCGTCATCTTGCAAAGCTTCCGGCAGTTCCGCCGGTTGCCACATGTCGCGCACGAAAGAAGAGAGTTGAAAATCCGGCGCTGCAGCAATTTGCGACAAAGCTTCGGCGCGTTTGTAATTGACCGTTCCCGGCAGAATCGGCGCCGCGACCCAGATGGCCGGCGCGATAATTTCCGGCTTCAAAAAACCGTCCACCGTAACGCCGTAACTCGAGCAATACAAATCGAGATTTTGATTGTGCAGTTTATTGTTGTCGCTGTAACCGCCGACGGTAATCACCGATGGCGAATTGGCGGGCGGCACGGGCTTGGGCTGATCCGTGCAACCGGAGTTGCCGGCCGCAACCACCACAACGAGTCCCTGCTGCACCGCAGCTTCGGCGGCTTGATCGACGACGTTGGTGGCGTAAGGAACATCTTCATCGCCGCCGAGCGAAATGCTCACCACGCGAATATTGTAGCGCTCTTTATTTTTTGTGACCCATTCAAAACCGCGCGCGATATTCTCTTCGGTGATTTTGCCGCGATCACCGGCTTTGACCAAAACCACCTGCGCTTCCGGAGCCAACGAACGATAAGTCCCATCCGAAAGTTGTCCATTACCGGCGGCGACAACGGAAGTTTGCGTGCCGTGCCAGTCCCACTCGTGGGGCCTGCCGTTCAGTTCCAAACGATAGTCGCTTTGCGTCACGTCGACAGCCGCGACAATCCGGTTCACCGGCTCGGTTAAATCCGGATGCGGATAAAAACCGGAATCAATGAGCGCGATGGTGACGCCGCGGCCGGTGCGTTCGGCGTCGGCCTGCAACCGCAACGCCGTCGGAATCACCGCAAAGCGATTCAGGCCGTGTTGATGATCGTGTTGATTGTTGCCGTTTGACGTATTCGCTTGCATGGGACAAAATGTTTGAGTGGTTGGTTTTATTTTTAAAATTGAAAATACAAAAATAATGAGATGTTCTCGCCGTCTCACAGATTTTTGTCGTTGGTGAAACGAATTCCTTACAGGCGATCTCTGGCGTCTACTCACGAGGCCCCGAGTATTCCGAGAAAATTTTTTACACCATTATTTTAGGGACCGAATAATCAAGAGAAGTACAATTTGCAAGACGCTGCTCACCGTTCCAATCCAAAGATACCAAACCGACGCCGCAGCAAAAATCAGCATGGCGTTCCACGCCCACGGCTTTTTTAAAGCGAAACAGACGATGACGACAACCCACGTGAGCCCGTAAATTGCAAAGATCAGCTTCATCAAAGTCGATTCCGGATCAATGCCGACTTTGCGAACCAACTTTGCCCAGGGGCCAAGTTGCCCAGCGTATTCGCCGGATTGCGGGCGAATGTAATCGCCGACGAGCAGCGCGCGCGTACCGTCGAAGGCCATGAAGCCGCCGTCCAACAACGCGAGAATGATAACGATCCCACTGAGAATGTTTGCCGGCATAAAAACTCTCCCTTAAAAAAATCTCCACCGGATCAGCCAATTGTGCCGGCCACAATTTATCCGCTGGAGATGATAAACACAAAATGTTTTTTTGCAATGATCAGCGTTTCACAATCGCCATCGCGACGCCGGCGAGTCCGAAGCCGGCGACTTGCTCGATGAATTCGCCTAAGGTGAAGCCGCCTGGAAAGCCGTACCAATTCCAGAAAGAAACGCTGATCGAAAGGAACGGCACGAGGCCGATTAACGTTATGAAAAGCACGCGGCTGCCAAAGCTCGTGAGCGTGCCGAGCGTTTGTGAGAGCAGAAAGGCCGCAACGAGCGTGGCCAAAATGTTTGAAGCGAGCTCGGTCAGCAAAGTTTTTGTCGACATGCCGGGCGTCGGAGTGAGGCACAAAATTTTTTCTTCACGGCGCGACATCGTCAGGCTTCAAGATCATAAGCAATCCTGAGCCACTCTTTGACCTCCGCATCGATGTCTGCAATCGCGGCGATTTCGATCCGATGCGTGATGCGATCGCCTTTGGCGAGGCCGCCGGTGTCGAGAAGGCGTTTGGGCGGCTTTTTCTTCACGCCTTTCAGAGCGAGGCCAAAATCAATGCGCGTCCTGGTTGCCGGCTTGATCTGCGCAAAAACGTGCTCGCGATAAAAAGGGACGATCGTCTGGCACGGACAAATTTTGACGTCGCTGCCGAGCGCCACGCCCTGCGCGATGAGCGCCTCATGAATCGGGCGCAGCGCCGCTTTCGGGCCAGTGTACATCGTTTCGACATATCCGGCAGCGGCTTTGAGATAAGCCTCCCCATCGGTGTCCTCGGCGCCTTTGCCTTCCACACGATCGACGATCATCCAGGCCGTGGTGCCGCCGAGTTTGTAGCTTTTTTTCAGCCATTCGCGGCGGTCTTTCTCGCCACGCGGTCCGGATTTTTTAACGAGCGTGATCCACTCATCAATCGACCGGCCGGTGGTTGTCGGCAGATTGCGAATGATCGCCTGCGCGTACGCCACCGACGGATGAACACTGTAAATGGCCGGCGCTGGTTTGTTGGGCATTGCCTCACCTCCTGAAACAGTTTCAAGTTGCCGTCCGGGCGCTGTGCTGATGATCGTGCAATTTATTTTAGCGCCCGGGCGGTTATTATAATACTTGATCTCTTGCCGGAAATCAACTATTTTTTATTATGGCAGAATTGCAATATTACCTCGGTTGCCCGCAATGGAGCAACAAACAGTGGGTCGGCGAGCTTTTTTCCGCCGAGGCAAAGCCCGCTGATTTTCTCCAGCAATATTCCGCCGTTTTAAACACGGTCGAAGGGAACACGACATTTTATGCTTTGCCCAAGCCGGCGACCGTGCTGAAATGGCGGGACGAAACGCCGCCGGGTTTCAAATTCTGTTTTAAATTTCCGAAAAGCATCAGCCATCAATTGCGTCTGCAAAACGCCGGGCAGGAAACCAACGGCTTTCTCAAACTCCTTGCGGCGCTGGGCGAAAAACTCGGCCCCTTCTTTTTGCAACTGCCGCCGTCTTTTGATTTCAACGCGTTGCCGGACTTGGAAAATTTTCTTCAATCGCTGCCGGCAGATTTCACTTACGCCGTCGAAGCGCGTCATCCGGATTTTTTTAACGGGATGGCGGCGGAAGAGAAGTTCAATGATGTGCTGCAATCACGGAAGATCGGCCGCGTCGTCTTTGACACGCGCGGTTTGCATGCTGCCGAAGTGACGGAGGATGATTTTAACACGCTGGACGCGAAACGCCGCAAGCCGAAAGTGCCGGTGCGTTTCATCGCGACGAATCAATCTCCGTTTGTGCGTTTCGTCGGCCATCCGATTATTGAGAACAACGAATTTAATTTATGGCAATGGGCCGGCGCCGTGGTCAAATGGCTGGCCGAGGGAAAAAAGCCGTTCATTTTTATGCACGCGCCGGACGATTTTTACGCGCCGCGCCTCGCGCGTTACTTTCATTCACTCGTTGCAAAACTTTCGAAAGACACCGGCGGGCTTCCTCTCTGGCCAGGTGAAAAAGAACGACCGCTCGAAACACAGTTGCAGTTGTTCTAAATCATCCGCCTTACGTTTTACCCTTACGTTTTAGTGCTGCGTCAAGCTAAACCAATTCCCCGAATTATCTTTCATGATTGCTTCGACGCCGTACGGCCGCTCTTGTGGCGGCGAGAGAAACTCGACGCCTTTTTTCTTCAACTCTTCATACGTTGCCTGGCAATCCTCGGTATCGGTGTAAAATTTTTTGGCGTCATCTTGGTTGTTGACGTAAATGGTGGCGTGGGAAAGTTTCGTGATCATGGCAATTCTCCTTTTTTTAACCCTCTGTCGTTATCATACTCAAGATAAGCAATTGCGGAAAACTTTTCTTCTCGAAAATTGCTAAAGCACGGGGGTGGATTTTTGTGGGCCAAAACGGAAGAGGTAACAGGCGGGAATGGCGATCTGCGGCCAGAGCACGGCGATTTGCATGCGGCCCAGCGTGCGGGTGCGATAGAGTTTCGGCGGATGGCCGACGTATTTGTGAAACAGCGTGCTGAACGAGCCGGGGCTTTCAAAACCGACTTCGTAACAAACCGCGAGCACGGAAAGATCGCTGGAGATCAGCAGTTGTTTGGCTCTGGCAATGCGTTTCTCGGTTAAATATTCGTGCGGCGTTTGATAAAACGTTTGCTTGAAGAGCCGCAGAAAATGATACGGCGAGAAAAAAGCCTGCCGGGCGATTTGGTCGAGATCGATCGACAGATGATAACTGGTGTCGATGAATTCGCGCGCATGATACAAGCGCCGATAAATCTCGAAATCCGCGGTGGGCGATTTGTGCTGCATGCTTGGTCTCCGAATTCTTAAAATGCTTTTTAAATCAGCTCGACAAAAGCCGGATTGTCAAACGTCAAGGCAATCAAACGCTGGTGCTGGATTTGGCCACTGATCTCATTTGGCAGCAATCCGGCCCAACGAATTTTATGAAATATGCCGACGCCGAAAAACACATTCGGAATTTAAATGAAAAACGTTTTGCCGGCTACAACGACTGGCGCTTGCCGACGCTGGAAGAAGCTATGTCGTTGATGGAACGCGAAAAGAAAGACGGTGATTTGTACAGGGAAGATGCACGGCAATTTCCTCCGGCGTGTACCCTTGCACATAATAAGCGAGCACATTATCAATGCCGATCCGGTGCCCTTTGAGGCGAATGTCGTCGGGCGAGAGAAAGTCAAAATAGTCTTCCAGTTTCATGATTCACCTTGTGAAAGCATATTGTTAGAACGGAGAATATTGGAATTTACAACTAAAGTTAATCAGGTTTCAGCAAAAAGTCAAGTCGTCGTTTAAATGCTTTTTCCCATTCTTACAAAAATTCTTTTTGCAGAAGAAGCATAAAATCGTTAGATTGGATCGAGGCTTGCGGCAAGTGCGATTGCTGCGATGGCTGATTCGCCGGTTGCTGCGCGCTTTTCCGCATCACCTTATTTGCGGCACGCCAAAAAACGATTGATAACGATGATCATCGAATACCCGGAACATGAGCTCGGCAAAAACTCAAAAAATTGACCCCCCGCGTATTTTTATCAGTCACACGTGGGAAGAAAAAGATAAAGCGCTCACGCACGTTTTGGAAGACGCGTTGCGGGAGGCCGGCGCCGAAGTGTGGGTGGACCATGCCGGCATTCGCGGCGGCGACAATTTGCCCAAACAAATCAACGACGCGCTGGATTGGTGCAACACGCTCGTGCTGGTTTGGTCCAAAGCGGCCAAAACCTCGCATTGGGTGGAATTGGAATGGACCAATGCCATCTCGCTGCGGAAGCGCATTATTCCGTGCCCACACGACGGCACACCCCGGCCGTCGATTTTGGCGAACAAGGCTTACATCAATTTTGCCAACGAGGCCGACGGCTTGCGACAATTGCTCGCGGCGCTGCAGTTGGACCCGCCCGGCCGCGAGGCGCGAGATACCGTCGTTGCGCCGACGAGTGTGCCGCACACGCCCATGCTCCAAACGCCGCCGCCATCCATTCCCAAACCTTCGCCAAAGAAGCCTGCTTTCATCCAACTTCGCCACACGCCGGTCAATCCGTTGTCGGGAGATGTCGTAAAACAGATGCTGCGAGAGAAAAATTTTTATGACAAATATAAGAATGCATTCGGCAAGGGCATCACTCATCAATACGAAAATGTCGAGCGGCACGGCGTGAACTTGGTGATCGACCACGCGACCGGTTTGACGTGGCAACAAAGCGGCTCGGAAAATTATATGTCCTTTAAAAACGCAGAAGATCACATTCGGCAATTGAATGCCAAGAATTACGGTGACTACAACGGCTGGCGCTTGCCGACGTTGGGAGAAGCGATGTCACTGATGGAGCGCGAAAAGAAGAGCGGCGAGTTGTACATCGATCCGGTGTTTGATCGCCAGCAACAATGGATTTGGACGGCTGATAAAGAGAGCGCGGGGCGTGCGTGGTGTGTCGGTTTCTACTACGGTTATTGCGGTCACGGCGGCGTCGGCAGTGACGGCTTCGTCCGTGCTGTGCGCTCGTGACAATCATGGAGCATTTGGTTATTTGAGTCATTTGATTATTTTATTATTCGATCATTTGCTTTGGCGCGCTTCAGCGCGCGCCTCGAAAATTTTTTGAATTTTTACCTCGGACCAAGTGAAGTCGGACTTGCGCGCGACGAGTCTTCTAATTTGCCAATCTCTCGGCGCAAGTCCGACTTCGCACTTTTTTTATATGCGGAAATTTTCTTGCTTTTCAAGCGGCGTTCCGTTACATTCTGTCAAGATTGTTGAGCGCGGACTTTGCAGCATAAAACCTTTTAAAAACGCACCTTTCGAGGGAGGAGCGACGATGGCTCTCAAATTCATTCAGCAAGATGCGACGACTTTGCGGGAAGCGTATGCAGAACGCAAAGCGGAGTACGATACCCTGCGAGCAGGAGGAAGATGGTCGGGCGCTATTTTGCACGCCGGAACTCTGCTCGAGCTGGCTTTGAAATTGGTGATGTGCAAACATCTGGGAGTCGCAAATCTTCCGACGATTTTTCAGGTGCATGATCTCGATTTGTTGCTTTGTTGTAGCGGCAAGGAGAGTTTGGTTGGAACCAATGCAAATTTTATGAAAACTGCAATATTGAACGAATTGCGGGCTGCGATTGAAGAGTGGACCCGCCTGCACAATATCGAAACCTCCCTGATCGAGGTCAAATACAGTGGAATCGGCTCGCATATTCATATAGACGTTGTGGCGCGTCGCGGCTTTGAGAATTGGTGGTGGGCCGAACGCGATCGCAGCCTGATTGATTTTATCTTTTCTAAAATCAATCAAAACGGCGATTTCTTCATCAGCCGGTTGGAAACCATGACCGAAGCCGAATACGAGAAATACGAAGGCATTGAAGTGTGAGGCTCAGCCGGTTTGTGCTGACGTCAAGCATTCGCAGACATCTTCACACGCCATTTTTGCAGGCTTTCAGCGTCGAACTCTTGTTGCTATGAAATCATCCAAACTCGATCTGCTCCGTGCGACCATTGAAGAATGGACGAGAATCCATCATATCGATGCCAAACTGATCGAAGCCAAACCCAGCGGCATCGGCTCGAATATCCATATTTTAGTCGTCGCGCCCGGCATGGTTTTGAAAACTGGCCGCGCTATGAGCGCCGCAGCGACTTGTTCAAGTACCTGCACGACCGTGCGAATCCCGACAGGGATTTGGTGATTACGCTGTTGCTGACGATGACGGAAGAGGAATATGAAAAGTATGACCGCGTGGAAACGGTGCCGCGCGTTGTTTTTGAGGAGGTTTGAAATTTTATAAATTCAGAAGGATGCCACGCTGATTAAAAAACCACACGGATTGAGCAGCGAGGTTTTTTAACCCACATGAAAATCCTTTGTTTTTTGCAAAGACTAAAACGCGAACAAGCCGGAACCAACAAAGAACTTTCAGAATTTTATTCTGAGTTTGACTACCCCAACGCGGACAGGCCGCAACCCAAAAGACAAAATGATGGACGACAAAATAATTTTATCATTTTGTCGTCCATCATTTTGTGTTTAAAAAATCTTTGCTTTTTTGCACACATTGAACTTGTAAAAGATTATCAACTACTTTTTCCGGCGCTTCAAAACTTCCGCGGTCCAATAAGACGCCATCTCCGCGGCGGTTTTGGGCTTGTTTTTTTGCTTCACCTCGTCGTAAGCTTGCCGAGCGCAGGCAGGATCTTGAAAAACGCCCTGTGACATTCCCCATTCAATTGCCGCAGTGATATTCGCGAACTGTTTTGGAAGGTTGGTTGCGGTTTTTTCCTGCTGATCCGGCAGCCCGCCATAAATCGCGGCTTCAAGGCGTTCCGGCATTCCCAACCATCTGCCGGTTTCATCCCACAAAGTTATTTGATCGCGGCCCTGTCGCGCCCAGACGACTTTAATGCCGCGTTTTTCACCGTCCTGCACGATTTCCAGTTGCAGGTTGAGTGAGCGGCGCAATCTTTCCAGCTCGGTTTCCGGCACGGTGGGGCGAATCACTTTACTCCCTTGCCCGTCACGGCCGGTTTTGAGGTGATAAATCCACAGCACGTCTTTGCCCCAACAGGTGACGGCGTCCTGAAGCTGTCGCATGGCGAGAGCTTTATTCTTGAAGGCCGCGGCGCGATTGCGATTTCGTCCGGCGTCATTGTCCATAATGGCCTGCGTGACTAACGGACTGATGACGGCGCTCAGGCTATCGATCACAATTGTCTTGACGTCACTGTCGGGCATATTCGCTTTTAACAACGAGGCGATTTTTTCCGTATTGGTCATATCCGCGGCGGCTTCGCTGAGCGAATAGACCTCGCCCTGCACGAGGGTGAGAACTTCGGAGAACCGGCGATCGGCATCGATGGCGAGCAGAGGCGGACGCATTTGCGCGGCGAAGGTGCTCTTGCCGGATCCCGGAAATCCCGCCAGCGTCCATAAGCGCGGCGGATATTGCGGCTTGACCAGTTTCGTGAATCCCATTTTGATGGCTCCTGTTATCGTGCGCTGGAAAAACTAGCGCGACCGCGAAGATTTTTTAAGGCAAAACCATCAAGGGCAAAACGATTAAAAATGCGAATGACGAGCAAAAGATAGAAGTCAAAATAATGGAAGTCAAAATGATTGAATGACAGAATGCGGTTCAATAATTTTGACTTTAATCCCTGGCCTGCGGCAGGGCAGGCATTTTGACTTTTTGCTTTAAAACCGTTGTAATTTCAATCGGTCGTTCACATGAAAACAAAATCAAAGCGTTTTGCCTTTAGGCGATTGGCTGCGCCTGTAAGGTTGCGGTTGTTGCCGCGCTACGGTGTTTTCCCGTTCGAACAAGGTATGTCATTTTGTTTTAAAAGTCAATCCCCAACCGCGAAGCGCGCGTTTTGTTTTCAGGGCTTGACTTTTCCAAAGAGTTTGCATATTTTTTCAAAAGTCATTATCGTTGCCGTCGGCAAAAAACATCACAATCGGCTCATCATCGGCAACAAGGAGGTATTTTTATGAAACGAATCGACATTGGAAATAATGATTTTTCTCTTCGTCAACTTGTGGAGCTTGCTTCGATTGAGCCGGTGGTTCTTATGGAAAATGGTGTGCCACGCGTTGCTCTGGTGGGCGTTGATGAAGACACGATCGAGTCATTTGCTTTGAGCAATAATCCTGATTTTCTGGCGATCATCGAACGTTCGAGGGAGAGTTACCGGTGGTGCAAATTTTCCTGTAAAATCGCCGTTGCCGCATCGTCAAAATTTTTTTCAATCTCCGCGAAAAATCTCTTGACATTTTCGTGCAAAGTTTTATATTATATATGCTCGACACGAAATGTGTTAGAAAGATGTAACAAAAAAGGTTAGTGAAAGCCGAAAAAAGTCTTGCTTTTTGAAGAGCGGTTGATTATATTAAATGCTGTCCACTTTAGAAAGTAATAGATTTAAATAGATGTTGTAGAAGTTTGTTCTTTGTAAAATAGCAAGCGTGCATGGCCCAAATGCAAATTCTTTGAGAAAAGAATAAGTACTTGAATGAGTTGTGGAATCAAACCTTTCTTTCTTTTGTCAAAAAAAGAAAACAACGAAGAGTTTGATCCTGGCTCAGGACGAACGCTGGCGGCGTGCCTAACACATGCAAGTCAGGGATAGGCGAATAGCAATATTTGCTGAAACCGGCGCACGGGTGAGTAACACGTAGGTAACCTACCCTTCGGCGGGGAACAACCACGCGAAAGCGTGGCTAATACCGCATAACGCAACGAAGTCTCATGGCTTTGTTGTTAAAGATCCGCAAGGATCACCAGAGGATGGACCTGCGTCCGATTAGCTAGTTGGCGGGGTAAAAGCCCACCAAGGCAACGATCGGTAGCCGACCTGAGAGGGTGATCGGCCACACTGGAACTGAGACACGGTCCAGACTCCTACGGGAGGCAGCAGTGAGGAATATTGGTCAATGGCCGAAAGGC